>Ga0163154_10005243_pt1 | contig 16553 bp, 11 predicted proteins | sample OliLakLV19MP9P1_FD_148649 | JGI IMG/M metagenome (GOLD analysis project Ga0163154, IMG submission 148649) | Freshwater microbial mat bacterial communities from Lake Vanda, McMurdo Dry Valleys, Antarctica - Oligotrophic Lake LV.19.MP9.P1 | ecosystem: Environmental > Aquatic > Freshwater > Lake >... | reverse complement strand
GAATTGTATTTTGTGTCGGACCCTTATTCATAATTGTAGTTTGTGGGGTTAAGTTCCGATTTGCTTTCACCTTGATCGAATTGTATTTTGTGTCGGACCGTTCGGCGTTGTCGTATTTGCCGGCGGCGAGTTCCGATTTGCTTTCACCTTGATCGAATTGTATTTTGTGTCGGACCGTTTTTTCCATTCAACGCGCGAAGCGCCCGGTTCCGATTTGCTTTCACCTTGATCGAATTGTATTTTGTGTCGGACCAATGGAAAAATCGACAAAATAATCGCCCAAGTTCCGATTTGCTTTCACCTTGATCGAATTGTATTTTGTGTCGGACCCCAAGCCTTCCGCGTAAATGTGCGGAGGAAGTTCCGATTTGCTTTCACCTTGATCGAATTGTATTTTGTGTCGGACCAGACAAGTGGTCACAGAACAATACGCTCAAGTTCCGATTTGCTTTCACCTTGATCGAATTGTATTTTGTGTCGGACCCGTGAACCTTTGCCAGCGATACGCAACCCAGTTCCGATTTGCTTTCACCTTGATCGAATTGTATTTTGTGTCGGACCAGTTTGGGAATTTACGGCCAAAGGGCTGCAGTTCCGATTTGCTTTCACCTTGATCGAATTGTATTTTGTGTCGGACCTTCCTCGGTCGAAAGCAAATCCTTGTACGCGTTCCGATTTGCTTTCACCTTGATCGAATTGTATTTTGTGTCGGACCCCAAGTCCCCGCCAATCGGCGGGGGCGTTAGTTCCGATTTGCTTTCACCTTGATCGAATTGTATTTTGTGTCGGACCATTATCCAATTCCTCCAATTCGTGTCGCGTGTTCCGATTTGCTTTCACCTTGATCGAATTGTATTTTGTGTCGGACCCGCCGCGCGCGCTAATTGACAGCCTTGCGGGTTCCGATTTGCTTTCACCTTGATCGAATTGTATTTTGTGTCGGACCCGCCGTGTACCAGCGATCCGCGCCCGATTTGTTCCGATTTGCTTTCACCTTGATCGAATTGTATTTTGTGTCGGACCTGGTATAAAACTTCCACCAAGCCGACAACAGTTCCGATTTGCTTTCACCTTGATCGAATTGTATTTTGTGTCGGACCGATTCGTCATGTGGCGGAAAACAAGCCAGTGTTCCGATTTGCTTTCACCTTGATCGAATTGTATTTTGTGTCGGACCTGAGGCCGATGGAGGTAAGCATAGGAATTGTTCCGATTTGCTTTCACCTTGATCGAATTGTATTTTGTGTCGGACCCGAATTCGCATACGCTCGCATTTTACAATAGTTCCGATTTGCTTTCACCTTGATCGAATTGTATTTTGTGTCGGACCAAGCTGTTGTTGTTGGCACAAGCGGTGGTGGTTCCGATTTGCTTTCACCTTGATCGAATTGTATTTTGTGTCGGACCATCGTCACGCTTCCAGCGTCGACTTTTTCGGTTCCGATTTGCTTTCACCTTGATCGAATTGTATTTTGTGTCGGACCACATTATGAAAATAGAAAAAGTATGCAGCAGTTCCGATTTGCTTTCACCTTGATCGAATTGTATTTTGTGTCGGACCTTCAATTTTGTGGCGTCCTTTCCAAGACTTGTTCCGATTTGCTTTCACCTTGATCGAATTGTATTTTGTGTCGGACCTTCATTGTAGTTTTGTTTTCCCACGCTTCAGTTCCGATTTGCTTTCACCTTGATCGAATTGTATTTTGTGTCGGACCGCCCCCGCCTTCGTCAGCTTCCAGCTTTGTGGTTCCGATTTGCTTTCACCTTGATCGAATTGTATTTTGTGTCGGACCCACGCTGCCCTTCACAGTGATTCATATTGGGTTCCGATTTGCTTTCACCTTGATCGAATTGTATTTTGTGTCGGACCCGCCGGCGCGCGCCGAATACATTTTGTCGAGTTCCGATTTGCTTTCACCTTGATCGAATTGTATTTTGTGTCGGACCATTTTTGAACGGGTTGCCGTTTGAATCAAAGTTCCGATTTGCTTTCACCTTGATCGAATTGTATTTTGTGTCGGACCTCCAAATTCGCCCGTCATACGGCAACGACGGTTCCGATTTGCTTTCACCTTGATCGAATTGTATTTTGTGTCGGACCGTCGTCGGACAATTCGTTTGGTTCGATTTGTTCCGATTTGCTTTCACCTTGATCGAATTGTATTTTGTGTCGGACCTGAACTGCTGTATTTGACTGATTATCAGCTAAATACAGCAGAAATCAGGAAAAAAATTCCGACGATCATCCCTTCCAATTTCCTTAAGAATTAGAACATTTCCAATTGCGCGCCTTGATTTGGTGAAGGCGTACTATCCCGTCCAGAGTAAATTTCTATCATACCGAACTGCTTGTCCGTCAAGGTGAAAAGCACGATTTTCCCTTTTATGGGCAAGTACTCTCTCACGCGCCGCATGTGCTTTTGAGCATACTCGCGGCTCATAGCATGGCGGATGTAGATGCTGTATTGGAACATGCCAAATCCATCCTTAAGCAAGTTCTTTCTAAACTTGGCATATTGCTTCCGATCAGACGATGTCTGTGTGGGCATATCGAAAAAAACCATGACCCACATAACTCGATATTCATTAAACCTCGCAGAATGTTGCATAGGTAATGCGCCGCTTTTCTCCTGAAAAACACCTCGCCAAGGTCTGACAGGTGCGCTCAGTCGCAACAGAAAGTGGTGTTTTAGCATCTTTCTGATAAACATCGCGAACAAGAAGACCTAGAAGCTCACGCTTCGTCTTGACGTCAAGTTCCAACAAATCAGGATTTTTCTGAGCTTCCATGATTTCCAAAACTAGCTCATCAACGAACGGACGGTAAGGCTCCATCAGATCGTCTGCCAGGCAAAAAGCATTGAGACTATTCCGATGATGGATGCCCAGCATAGGCAGCAATCCTGCGGCTACAATTGACTTGGAAACGGTTGACCGAAGAATGGCGTATCCATAATTAAGTAAGCTGTTTGGCGGTCCACCAAATCTGTCCCGACGAAATTTGATTTCCCATGGACTGAACAACAATTTCCAGTACATCGCTGCTGCTGCTGCCTCGCGGTTGGAGCTATCGCCACTTCTGACCTCAGTAGCCAAGTGAGTCAATCTGCTGTAGCCGAGCCCATTTCGCTCCAACAATTTTGCTTGGTTACTTATCTTGACCTCAATGGTTTGTTTCCAGAGTTGCTTCCGGAGTGGCTCTGAGCAATCAATCTGCATTTGTACATTCCCTGACATCAACGTATGCCCTTCATAGGCTTGAAAAAGACCTGTGGGAAGGTGCTGGTCGTCACAGAATAAAACAGTCACGTTTTCCTTGCCTAAGTATCGCAGCAAAGCAGACGAAAAGGTCACTTGGGGGTGATCCACCACAACCAATCCAATATCTTCAATGGGAATTCTCGCAGACACCTCCCCATTCTGCTCAACCATTAATTGCTGGTCTTGCAGCCGGAGCTTCGCAGGGTTGCCGATATGGACTGTTCTGGAAAGCAAGTATTTATATTTTCACTATTCGACCAAGTCTATCAACTTTTACTTTGTATCCGCTGAAAGTGTTTGGTGCAGGCCGCTTTACGATTGGTTGAGATGATTTATCAGGATCATCCTCAGCAATATTATGCTTGTGCAGAATAATCGTCCCCTGTGTACCGCTCCACTTCACCACATAATACAACCGATCAAACAACCACCGAGGATTGTCCCATTCAATTTCATCAGGATGGTTGTCGTAAAGAATGACGCAATCCTTTGCCTTCAGAACCATCCACAGCCTGAACTCATTACCAGCCTCAATGACCATTTCAGGGAAGAACCGCTCTCCGGCCTGCGACTTCTTCACGGCCTCCAGGAAAGGGACGGAGCGGTACGTCCGCTTTGTTTTGCCCTTGACTTCTCCTTCGTAAAGAGCAAGACAGAAGTTATTGCCCGTAGGCACAAAGAGCTCCGGATTGTACTTTGGACGCAACGCCACCATTTTAGTTGCCCGAACGGCAAGGCGAACGTGACGAACATTAACATAGCGATACTCCCCGTACATTTTCTTCTCAATTCGCAAGGGCGCTTTCTCTGGGTCTATCTTGCCAAACTCTGCCAAATGGCGCAGTGCTTCTTCGCGAATGATGGGGTCAATAATTCGGGGAGCTTCTTTTTCGGTCAAGCCAGCAACACTCTTCTTAGCTGTGTAGACCCACTCCCCATTCTCTGGATTCAAAATGTATCCGTAATGAGTTTCTTCATGCATGGATCCACGCGGTGCCAACAAACGCTGTTTTGGCTTTGGTTGATCCTTCTTCCAATGGCGGTATCGGTTAAAAGAAGCAGACAATAACCGCTTCCTGTTCTCATGAGAAATAAATACTTTGCTCAGGCATTCCGCAATGTCGGCTTTAAACTCATCATACGGCATGTCAATAAACATGTCATTCGTGGGCACCCCATTCTCCCGGAATTGGCTGTCTCGTGCCAATGACTGAATCATGGATCGGTCGGTACACCCAACCACGATGGCATCCAGCGTGTGGTGCCGGTGGTCCTCACGGTTCTTGCTGAGTTCTTTGTTGATGGCGTACGCTGACTCGACATTTTCAGGTGCGTGCAACAGGTCGTTCAGCCGCCATTGCTTTCGAAGACGCGATGTGGCCTGACCAGGCACTTCCTCAACTTTCTGAATGCACTGGGCAATTAATTCTACCGCAGCCTTTGAGATGTAACCGGTGTCAGAAAGCTGGCTGTTTAAAAAGTCCTTAGTAATCTCTGTTTCCAAGAACCGATCCCGTTTTGGTTGGGGCAGTGTTTTTATCCGACGTTTGAGTGCCTCAAACTCGGGATCGGTCATGTACTCTCTTGGCATTTTGTTCTTCTTGCGCATGTTTTCAGAACGTTCGCAAAGAGACTTGTTCATGAAGGAGTTGTCAAACGATCGGCTGTACGGAATGATGTGCTCAATCTCAATCTCGGCGCTGAACAAGCGACTCAGCGATATGGTCTTGCCTGTATAGGGCGAAATGCGGTCGCACTCGAGCCACAATTTGTACTTTTCAGGATGTTCCTTGCGGTACTTATCGCTAAAACGGCTAAAATCTTCAATATCTGTTTGCTCACACCCCAACTCTAACCATAACCGGTATTTGTCGATCAAAGGATCCTTCCAAAACACCTCAATCCCGTGACTATTTAATATTTCCGCATACTGTCGCCGCTCGTTTTCGCGGATTAAATTGTCCAGGCGAATTCGTTCGCGTTTAGTACGTGGCAACTTTAATGCCCTTGCCATTTCAATGCGCACAACTTCCGGCTTGCCATATTCCTTGATCAAACTGTTTACCAGACCAGCAACCTGGTGCAAACTTTTAAGGACAACTGGATTTCGGATTTGCTTAGGATCCGGCGGAGGTACTTCATCCTCTAGTTCCCGATCTTTAGCTTTTTTTATCCGGTCAAAGCTGTGGTGTTCATAACCCGCAGAAATTACTGCTTGGTCGTAGCGCTGCCCTTGCCGCAAAAACGGAAGCAACTTCCGAATTGCCTTTATACTCATGCTTCCATAATCTGGCTCAAGGTTGACCTTTGAGTAGGCTAAGGCTTGCTCCTTGTCTAAGCCCATGCGCTGCTCGGCAACCTGGGCCAGCTTGTCCCGGTCATCAAAAAAGTAAAGGGTATGCCACAGTCGCTCTTTAAAGTCTGGGGTTTGCTTGTTGTAAAAGTCCGTTCCAAGGGCTTTGCGAAGCTTGATTTCCGTATCCAGGCCTTTAAGTCGATTCTTATCAGGGATGTCATTGAATTCAGTGTCGCGCTCCGAAAACTTCAATGCCTTCATAACAGTGGCACTCAGCAAATCAACTTCTCCCCTTCTAATGAGCATTTCAGCCAGGAGCTCGCGCTCACCCGGTAACAGCGGCTCATCTACCCGCTCACCGTGCGTGACCCTAAGGTTGGCGAGTTGTTGCCACATCCGAAACTCCTGGAAAAGCGGATGGCTTTTAGGAGCGACCTTTTTGTCGGTTTCGTAGCGACAGTTATTAATCAAGTGCTTTTGCGACTTGAGTTTGCGCTGGTAGAAAATTGTTCTATCCCTTACCTCTTTGAGCAAGTCAGCCGTCAGAATTTCGGGATAGTATTTCGACTGTTCCTGCCATATCATATTGAACTCCTCGAAATATTGGGAGCGATCAATCCAATGGCCCAAAATCCTGCCTCTTTCCCAATTGCCCTGATGATGCTCTGCCTTTATCCCAAAAAAATACTCTCCAACAGTTCTTGCACCGTGTTCAGCCATGTCCAATTTCAACTGTGCAATTCCCTTTGCCACAGCACCATCTTCCTTGGTAGATCGCTCCACAATGGCATTGCTCTTGAATCCCCGCTTTTTATTGATGTACAGCCATATCCGACCAAGATCTGGCATTGAAATTTGCTGATCTAAGGCTTGCGCACGCAGTTGGTATAGTCTGAAACTGTCGCCGAGTTCATTAGGATCTGGTAACATATTAAGCCGATCAAGAATACCTAGCAGATTCTTTCTCCGATGCTTATAGCGCTGTAACCGACGCCTTGCACTCCGGGCTAGGGTACGATCCAGCCGCCGACTCTCCTCTCCATGCTGGGTAACCTTGTTGCCCATATCAAAGATTCGGACACCACAATCCACAATGTGGTTGTCATCCAATAGTGCCCAGCCAAGTGAACTGGTGCCAATGTCCAAACCAAGACGGTATGCCATAAATAGAAACCTATGTTTAATCAATAATATGCAGCGAAAAATCAATAACCTAAATGTTATTGAAATAAAAATATCAATCTAATGCCCTATTTATTTCATAATACCATGTAAAGCAGTATTTTTAGGGTGAAAGCAAATCGGAATAAAGATTATTCTGCAGGTTGCTTAACCTAAGGCTCTACTTCCTCCGGGGTGTGGAGCCATTTTTTTTAAGAAAGGTTTGTCCCTTTTGTGGACGTAGCCCCCCCAAAAAAAAATCCCCCCGCTCTCACGAGCAGGGGGATTGAACATTTGTTCAGTCAGGAAGTACGGCTGCGGCTGGAGGCAACAAAACTTGTTGCCAAGCCTGACCAGGCCCTTCGACCTTAGTTGGTCTCGCTTTTTTCCTCCTTCTTCTTTTTGGAGGGCTTTTGGCGAATGACCAGCTTGTCTTCTTTCTTGTCGTGCTCCACGGCCAGAACGTCACCTTGTTTGATATCGGCGGCAAGGATTTTTTCGGCGAGCGGATCTTCCAGATATTTCTGTATGGCACGGTGCAGCGGGCGGGCGCCGAACTGCGGGTCGTAGCCTTTGTCAGAAAGGAAGTCTTTGGCTTCGTCGGTCAGCTCCAGAGCAAAGCCGAGCACTTCGAGGCGGCCGAGCACTTGCTTGAGCGCAATTTCGATGATGCGGTGCAGGTCTTCTTTGCCCAGCGAGTTAAAGATGATGACGTCGTCAATTCGGTTCAGGAATTCGGGGCTGAAGGTGCGCTTGAGCGCCGTTTCGATGACACCGCGGGCGTGGGCATCGGTGCCGTCCTTGCGGGCCGTGGTGGCGAAGCCGACGCCGGAGCCGAAGTCTTTCAACTGACGGGCGCCGATGTTGGAGGTCATGATGATCAGCGTGTTCTTGAAGTCCACGCGGCGACCGAGACCGTCGGTGAGCTGGCCGTCGTCGAGTACCTGGAGCATAATGTTGAAGATGTCCGGGTGGGCCTTTTCAATTTCGTCCAGCAGAATGACGGAGTATGGCTTGCGGCGCACTTTTTCAGTGAGCTGGCCACCTTCTTCGTAGCCAACGTAGCCAGGAGGCGCTCCGATGAGGCGGCTGATGGAGAATTTCTCCATGTACTCGCTCATGTCAATTCGAATGAGGGCGTCGCGCGAATCGAATAAGTACTCGCTCAACACCTTGGCTAATTCGGTCTTGCCGACCCCGGTGGGGCCAAGGAAGATGAAGGAGCCAATGGGCTTGTTCGGATCTTTCAGGCCTACGCGGTTACGCTGAATGGCCTTAGTGATTTTCTCGATGGCTTCGCTCTGGCCGATAACGCCGAGTGTCAGCTCTTCTTTCATGTTGACCAGGCGGTGGCCTTCGCTTTGGGCGATTCGCTTGGTGGGGATGCCCGTCATCATAGCAACCACTTCGGCGATGTCGTCTTCGCCAACCGGGTACTTCTGCGTTTTGACCTGCTCTTCCCATGCCAACTTGGCGTTGTCGAGCTCTTCGAGCAAACGCTTTTCGGTGTCGCGCAGGCGCGCGGCCTCTTCGTACTTCTGGCTTTTGACCACCTTGTTCTTCTCTTCCTTGATCACCTCGATTTTGGCTTCGAGTTGAACGATCTCTTCGGGAACGTGGATGTTTTTGAGGTGAACGCGTGCGCCCACTTCGTCCAGAACATCAATGGCTTTGTCAGGCAGGAAGCGGTCGCTGATGTAGCGGTTGCTCAGCTTAACGCAAGCTTTGATCGCCTCTTCTGAGTACTCCACGTTGTGGTAGTCTTCGTACTTGGCTTTGATGTTGGTGAGAATGATAACCGTTTCGTCAGCACTCGGCGGATCGATGAGCACCTTTTGGAAGCGGCGGTCGAGCGCTCCGTCTTTTTCGATGTACTGGCGGTACTCGTCCAAGGTGGAGGCCCCAATGCACTGCAGTTCACCGCGGGCAAGCGCAGGCTTGAAGATGTTCGAAGCGTCCAGTGACCCTGTGGCGCCGCCGGCACCTACGATGGTGTGGATTTCGTCAATGAACAGGATAACGTCGCGGTTCTTCTCCAGCTCATTCATGATGGCTTTCATCCGCTCTTCGAACTGACCGCGGTATTTGGTACCGGCCACCAGGGCGGCCAGATCCAGCATAACCAGGCGCTTGTCAAACAGCACGCGGCTGACTTTGCGCTGCACGATGCGCAACGCAAGCCCTTCCACTATAGCCGTTTTACCCACGCCAGGCTCACCGATCAAAATCGGGTTGTTCTTTTTGCGGCGGCTCAGGATCTGCGACACGCGCTCGATTTCGGTTTCCCGGCCCACGATGGGGTCAAGGTTTCCTTCTTCGGCTAACTTGGTGATGTCGCGGCCAAAATTGTCGAGCACAGGCGTTTTGCTTTTTACCGAGCCGGACTTGCGCTGGGTGTAAGATTTGCCTTTTTCTTCGTCCTCTTCAAAGGGCTCTTCGTCCCCCTGGTCGTTGGACAGTTCGTCGGTGATGTTACTTTTCACGTAGTCAAGTTCCTGTTTAAATATTTCGTAATCAATATCAAACTGATTGAGTATCTGGGTAGCTACGTTGTCTTTGTTCTTAAGAATAGACAACAGAAGATGCTCTGTTCCGATGAGGTCGGCCTTCAGCACTTTGGCTTCCAGCACAGTGATCTTGAGCACCTTTTCCGCTTGTCGGGTCAGGGGAAGGCTGCCCGAGTTGAAATGCTGCCGCGAGGCTTTATCCCGAATGGCTTCCTCGAGCGACTTGCGCAGGTTGAGGATGTCCACTTCTAAGGAACGCAAGACCTTGATGGCCAGCCCTTCGCCTTCGCGGATAAGGCCCAGCAATAAGTGCTCGGTACCGATGTAATCATGACCCAGGCGCAAAGCCTCTTCGCGACTGAAGCTGATAACTTCCTTGACTTTTGGTGAGAATTTTGCGTCCATGGGGTTGAGTGCTCAAATATTGCGCCAATGCGGCAGACAGGCAGAATGGCAGTTTCGATCAAGTTAAGAACCGCACAAGTAAAATAACAGGATTTGCACCCATTATTCAACCGGCATTAATCCAATAACAACCCACTTGCTCCGCAGGTTTCACCAGAGCGCAAAATCATCCCCGTTAATAGGCTTACGCACATGTGGTCATTTTGTTGAAACCTACCCCGGTTATTTTTCCAAAAACCCATATACTTGCCACAATCACCAGCCAACCATGAAGTATAGCGCCGATAAAAAAGACCAGTACATTGTTTTCCGCCTCCTGGAACCTAAACTCGACACGCTTGTTGCCCCGGAAATGAAGGCCGAAATGGCCGTTTTGGGCAACGAAGGGTTCAAAAGCATGGTTTTGAACCTGGATGCGGTCACTTTTGTAGATTCTTCTGGCTTAAGTGCCATTTTGTTAGCTAACCGGCAATGCAAGGATGCCGGGGGCAAACTGGTGGTTTGCAATGCCAGGCCTGCAGTTATGAAGCTCATCCAAATCTCGCAATTAGACCAGATTCTGAATCTGGCCGGTTCAGAGGAAGAAGCGCTTGCCCAACTCTGACCCTTGCCTAACGCATGGCAGCCCTTCCCCCGCCAAAGCAAAACGCATGTGGTCGGGGCGCGAAGCCTGATTTGTTCTCCCCATTACTTTTTAGACCTGTCTAAATTTTTGTCCGTTTTTCCTGGCTTTCTGAAATTGTACCCTCATGAAATTCACCGTTGACAAGCGCGAGCGCTACCTGATTTTTGAACTACAGGAAAGCCGGTTGGATACGGGGATTGCCCCCAACCTGAAAACCGAGTTTGTCTTGTTGAACAACGAAGGCTTCCGCAATATGATCGTGGACCTTTCGGCTGTCAGTTTTGTGGATTCTTCCGGATTGGGGGCTATCCTGATCGGCAACCGCATGTGCAAAAACGCTCGCGGCACCTTTGTGCTGACCGGCGTGCAGGATCCGGTGATGAAGCTGATCAAGATTTCGCAATTGGACGAAATTCTGATGATCGCCGGCTCCGAAGAGGAGGCCAACGATTACATTTTGATGGAAGAGGTCCAGCGGGAGATCGAAGGGGTAAACGGCCAGGGCGAAGCCTGAGCGCGGTGGCCCACGCCCGGCCCGTCCGAGTATGCCTTTTCAGGTGACCATATTGGGCAGCAATTCTGCGCTGCCAGCCCACGGCCGACATCCCTCTGCGCAGGTGTTGCAAACAGGTGATCGTCTGATCATGCTCGATTGCGGCGAAGGTACCCAAATGCGCCTGTCCGATTGCCGCATCCGCCCCGGCAAGCTGGAAATCATTCTGATCAGTCACCTGCATGGCGACCACTATTTTGGCCTGGTCGGCCTGTTGAACAGCTTTCATTTAACCGGGCGCCTGCGGCCCCTGACGGTCTATGCCCCTGCGGAGCTCCTGCCTATTCTGGAGCTGCAAATGCGTTACACCAAGGGCCAATTGAGCTACGCGTTAAGCGTCGTGCCCACTGGTGCCGACGGCGTTCATCTGCTGTTCCAGGACGCTGCTCTGGAAATCCTGTCCTTTCCCCTGCATCACGGCCCTGCCCCCACAACTGGCTTTTTGATCCGCGAGCGCGCCGGTGGCCGCCGCATTCAGGGCGAAAAGGCTCAGGCCCTGCGCATCCCTCACGCCGACATGGAGCGCCTTCGCCAGGGGGAGGACGTGCTGGATGCTGCCGGGCGGCTGGTGCGCAACCAGGACCTAACCCTCAACCCTTGGCAACCCCGCTCGTATGCCTATTGCTCGGATACGGCTTACCTGCCCGCCTTGTCTGACGTGCTGCGCGGCGTAGATCTGCTATACCACGAAGCCACCTACGCCGATGCCGATGCCCATCGCGCCGCCGAGCGCTTCCACAGCACTGCTCGCCAGGCTGCGTTGCTGGCTGCTAGCGCAGGCGTTGGTCGGCTGCTGATCGGGCATTTTTCCTCCCGCTATGACCAACTGGACAGCCTTCTTGCCGAATCGCGTGATGTTTTTCCCAATACTGACTTAGCGCTGGAAGGCGAGGTGTTTTCTGTGGAGAAGAGGGAGGGGTAGCGCATTAAACCGGCTCCATTAGCCCACCCGTTTCAACCCGAACTTCTCAATCTTGTTGTACAGGTGGCTGCGCTGGATGTCCAGTTCTTCAGCGGTTTTTGATACGTTCCAGGCGTTGCGCTGCAGGCGATAGGCGATGAATTCGCGTTCCATGTATTCTTTAAAATCCTGAAATTTGGTGTAGCGCTCGAAGATTTCGCGCTGGCGTTGGCGACTGTGGCCGGGGTTGGCGTAAAGTTGTACTTCGTCTTCCGTAATCTTTTCTCCGCTGAGAATGACCAAGCGCTCCAACACGTTGCGCAGCTCGCGAATGTTGCCGGTCCAGTGAATTTGCTGCAGCTCCTGCACGGCCTTGGGCGTGATGATCTTGCGGGTCATGCTGTGGTCTTCGCAAATTTCTTTGACGAAGCGTTCGGCCAATAGTGGGATGTCTTCCAGCCGTTCGTTCAGCGACGGTACGTGAATGAGGATGACGCTTAGCCGGTGGTACAAGTCTATCCGGAACTGGTTGTCATCAATTTCGCGTAGCAGGTCTTTGTTGGTAGCGGCGATGACGCGGACATCCACGGTGATTTCCTTGTCGCCGCCAACGCGGGTAATCTTGTTCTCCTGCAGCGCCCGCAGAACTTTGGCTTGGGCCGAGAGGCTCATGTCGCCGATCTCGTCCAGAAACAGGGTTCCTCCCGTTGCCTGCTCAAACTTTCCAATGCGCTGCTTGATGGCCGAGGTGAACGCACCCTTTTCGTGGCCGAAAAGTTCAGATTCAATCAATTCCGAGGGAATGGCCGCGCAGTTCACTTCAACCAAAGGGCCTTGAGACCGGTTGCTCTGCTCGTGGATCCAGCGGGCAACCAGTTCTTTTCCGGTGCCATTGGCTCCTGTAACCAACACGCGGGCATCAGTGGGGGCAACGCGCTCAATGGTTTCGCGAATGTGGTTGATGACCGGGCTATCACCGACGATCTCGCGGGTCTTGGTCACCTTGCGCTTGAGCACTTTGGTTTCGGTAACCAAGGTGCTTTTGTCCAGGGCATTGCGAATGGTGATCAGCACGCGGTTGAGGTCCAGCGGCTTGTCAATGTAGTCGAATGCGCCTTTTTTGACGGCTTCCACCGCCGTTTCCAGACTGCCGTGCCCGGATATCATAATGATAGGCAGGTCGGAATTTTCTGATGCTACTTTCTCGAGCACCTCCATGCCGTCCATTTTGGGCATTTTGATGTCGAGCATGACCACGTCGTAGGCGTTCTCTTCCAGCTTTAGCAGGCCGGCTTTGCCGTCTTCGGCTTCGTCAACCTGATATTTTTCATATTCGAGAATTTCTCGTAGGGTCCGCCGAATCGGCTTTTCGTCGTCTATGATAAGGATCTTGGCCATGGTGCAAAGTTAGGGCTAAGGGCAACAGCGGTTCGGGGCCCAAGGGCCCTTTCCCCCAAAAAATAGGCCTTTTCTGCCGCCTGCTCCCCCCGGACCTGTAAGCCGGATTTTGTACCCGGCCTTGGCCGGGCTTCCATCATTTATCTCGGGACGCAGTTGCCTGCGCCCTCCAGCGGCCTACCCGCTCCGGCAGCGGGCTCCGGCTGGCGGAACCCCCGTTTGGGCGAGTCACCCTGCGCGCTCGGAAGCGCGCCGGAGCTTATTTGGCCTTGTAACCCGCAAGGTTTACCCGCAGGCGCGGTTGCCCGCGGCTGCCGGGGGCTCTTACCCCCCGTTTTCACCCTTACCCGCAAGCGGGCGGTCATTTTCTGTGGCACTGGCTGTCACCGGTCGCTCTCGCGGGCCGGCGCCCTCCCGTTAGGAGGTGCGGCGCTCTGTGTTATCCGGACTTTCCTCCCTGGCACGAGGCCAGAGCGATGGAACGTTCCGGGAAGAGCAGGAATCAGCAGGAAAAGAACGAAGCCCAAAGGTACGCTGGCCGAAGGAAACGCTGGGCTGGCTTCTTGCGGCGGCGTGGCGGCGGCGCAGGCCAGCTCACACATCCAGCAGGACCTCAGTAGCCCCAAAACCATAACGCGGAAAGTGGCTGTTCTGAAAAGAACGCACCCTCGGATGGCGCCGCAACAAATCGTGCAGTTCCTCGCGCAAACGCCCGGTTCCCAGCCCGTGAATCAGGTAAACCTTGTTCAGCCCGATCAGTGACGCCCGGTCCAAATAATGCGCAGCTCTGGCCAATTGCACGGCCAACATTTCGGCTGGGTGCAATTTTTCCGGATGCTCCACCAACTTTTCAATGTGCAAATCCAATTCCGGGGGAAGGGCCTCGCGCCCCGCGCGACCTTGCGCCCAGTTTCCAGTCTGGCCTTGCCCTGGGCCGGTCATGTAGGGGGCTCTGACCGACCTTTGTATCTGGATATTCAAATTCGGCGGCGAATACGTGCTGAAATCTGCGCTTGCCCCGGGCAGATCCTGAAACAGGTTGAAAATCAGTGCCGGGCCTTGCTCGTTGCTGGCTGCGTTGCCTGCGTTGCTGGCCTTGTCGCTCGCTGCCGCTGCGTTGCTGGCCTTGTTGCTCGCTGCCGCTGCGTTGCTGGCCTTGTTGCTCGCTGCCGCTGCCTCCCTTTTAGCAAACGCCGCCATTCGGATTCGCAAATCTTTTTGGAACGATCGTTCCAATTTGTTCAGCCCTACCGTATAGCGACACGTCAGCGTCAGCGCTTGCTGTTCATGCAAGTCATCGCGATGCAGGGCACCCAAGTCAAGTTTGGCTCCCGGGCTGAGTTGGGATTCAGTCAACGATTTACCTGCCTGCGAAACCTGCACACGCAGGGTATGTACTGTACCGTTGACCAGCCAGCGTTGGTATCTGCCTTGTCCCAGCGGTACAAAAACTTGTGCAAAGCTGTTGATGGCGTCAGGAGCCAGGGCTGGTTCAGGGGCATCTTTGCTTGTTGCGGCAGCGGGTGCCGCATCCGACTCAGGCGGTTCAAACTGATCTGCCTGCGAAGCTGGCACCAGGTCTTCTTCGTGAACCGGGATATAATCGCCGTCCAAATCAACCACCCACGAATCGTCATCGCGACGCTCCACAATCCACGCGTATTGCCTGGAATGGATTAGAAAAACTTCGTCGCCGCTTCGGTATTCTTGCATAGCCCCGCGAAACCGTTGCGCTCGCACAACCACAGATTTGTGCTAACCTTGCGTGGCAACTGTCTTAGTGTTCAAAGATATGTCTGGCTCCCGCACTCCCCACACAAGCCCTTCGCCCGCAACAAAAAGCCCCGGCACTCGCCGCGCTGGTTGGCGCTGGCGCATGGCGCAGGCCCTGGAACGACGCTGGTGGAAACGCTACCTCGGCAACCAATCGCCCGACGAATACCGCTCCTGGAAGCGCCGCTACTGGCTGGACCTACTCGCCCCACACCGCGACGCCCTCTCCCTGAACCAGCCGCAGCGCTTGCTGGACGCGGGCTGCGGCCCGGCCGGCATCAACCTGGCCCTGGAGGGTCATACCATAACCGCGCTTGACCCCTTGCTTGACCGCTATTCGGTGGAATTGCCTGCGTTCGCTGCGCTGCAGGTCTCCGGCGTCACCTACATTTCCGCTCCGCTCGAAGGCTTCCGCACCCCCCAACCCTTTGACGGTGCCTGCTGCCTCAACGCAATCAACCATGTTGAGGATCTCGATGCCGCCCTCGATGCCCTAACCTTGGCCGTCCGCCCCGGTGGCTGGCTCCTGCTCGGCGTCGATGCGCACCGCTCGACCCTGCTCCGCGGACTCTTCCGTGCCCTTCCCGGCGACGCCCTCCACCCCCACCAACACAACACCGCCGAGTACCGTGTATTCCTACAGGCCCGCGGCTGGCATGTCCAGGACGAGCGCTGCCTCAAACCCGGCCGCGTCTTCGACTACGTTTTGTTCCGCGCCCGGCTCGGTGAGTGACGCTGGGCTTGCGCTGCTGCCTGCTGCCCAGGGCCTGCCGCCCATTGCCTGCTGCCCATCCTCCGTCGCGTACTGCCTCACGCTACACACCCTTTTCCGTTGCACACTGCCTTCCAGGCTTCAACTCCTGCCGCCGAGTTTTGGCTTGAGAAATTGCACACTTTAATTTAATAAAATAAAGATGCATAGCAATGGGGGTAAAAAAAATCAAGATCCCATTTTCAGTTCAACATAAACATAGATAGTTTCTCTCTTTTTTAACGTTAAAGTTGAACGAAAAAACAGATCGAAATAAAATTAGTGCCCATGTTAATTGGACTGTTAAACCTTTAATATGCCATATACCTTTTGCTGGTGCCCAGCGCCATTCATGCTTCAGTTCTTGCCACCGAGTTTTGGCTTGAGGTATCGCACATGTTGATTTAATAAAATACAGATAAATGGAAATAGGGGTAAAAAATTTCAAGATCCCATTTTCAGTTCAACCTAAACATTGATAGTTTCCCTCTTTTTTAACGTAGAAGTTGACCGAAAAAACAGAATGGGAAAAAATCAGTACCTATATCCATTGAACTGTTAAATATCTAATACGTTTGAAATGGAGGGATTATGCGTTGCTTGAGTAGCAAATGGGCAACCTGGTGGCAGCGGCGTGAGACAGCCGCGAGGTAAAAGCGCAACCGCAGTAATGCGTTAGCACAGCGGCAGAGGCAGCGGAACTCCAGCACAGCGGAAACGGAACGCGAGCACAGCGGAAACGGAACGCGAGCACAGCGGCAGAGGCAGCGGAACTCCAGCACAGCGGAAACGGAACGCGAGCGCAGCGGCAGAGGCAGCGGAAAGCCAGCGCGGCGGTAGCAAGCGCAGCGGTAGCCAGCGCAGCGGTAGCCAGCGCAGCGGTAGCCAGCGCAGCGACAACAATCAGAGCCCCGAACTGATG
>Ga0163154_10005242_pt1 | contig 16558 bp, 9 predicted proteins | sample OliLakLV19MP9P1_FD_148649 | JGI IMG/M metagenome (GOLD analysis project Ga0163154, IMG submission 148649) | Freshwater microbial mat bacterial communities from Lake Vanda, McMurdo Dry Valleys, Antarctica - Oligotrophic Lake LV.19.MP9.P1 | ecosystem: Environmental > Aquatic > Freshwater > Lake >... | reverse complement strand
GGCGGGTTCATCAAGTGCCAGTCGAAGGTCGCACTGAACGGCACGTCGCTGAGCAGGAACCAGTGATCGCCAGCGGCGAGCTCGCCCTGGATCAGGAGCGAGGTCGTCTTGCCATCGAAGCGCGCAATCGACACGGTGGGTGCGGTGCCCGCCGCAGCGTCGTAGCTCAAGTGGCGGGAGGCGACATACGGCATTGCCTGGAAATCAGAGAAGTTCTGGAGCGTGATCCCGAACCCGTTCGTATGTGCAATGCCCTGGTCGAGGCTCTGGTCCTCAGCGACCCGCACGACGACGACACAGCTCGCGCCTTCCAATGTATCGGAGGGCACGGCGTAGTAGTCGAGCACGTCGTCGGCCTGCTGTCGCGTCGGCAGCGCTGCGATGTTCGCCATGAAGGGCGCGTACGACGCGCCCGACGGTGGCGGAACGATCTCCCAGACTGCGCTGAACGGTGCGTAAGTCCTGGCGGTTCCGACCTCGACTTCGAACGCCACTGGTTGGAAGAGGTGCTGGATCCGCGACGACTGTAGCTCACCGTATCCGGAATCGAATGTGTCGAGTATGCCGAGCGCGATGCCCTCGAGCACGTCTCCGCTCGCGTCACTGAAGGCGCAGGGCGTTTCTCCGAGTGTCGCGACGATGGACGCTCCCGGCGAGGCGTTGGCGAGCTCGCTGACCTGTCCAACAGCGGTCTTCGAGCCGATGAGCTCTTCGAGGTCCGTCGAGATCGATACGAGACCATCCACGAGCGGCTGGAAGAAGTCGGTGTGCACGACGCAGCTCACCTGGTTCGTCGGCGCGACGTACACATCGCCACCGAGGACGCGGTACGGGATGAGAGGCGTGAGCATACAGGAGCTGAGCTCTGCTGCCTGAAAGTAGAATCCAGCGTCGAGGGTCGCAGAGATCGTGAGCTCTAGCGAACAACGGCCTTGTGCGTCTGGGAACAACGAGACGATGTTCGCCGTGTTCGGATTGACCGACGCGGGGCTGTTGCAGCCCGGGATGGGAGTTGACTGGACGTCGACGCAGGCAGACGCCTGCGCCACTAACACGTCTGCGTCGTTGATGAAGCCATCGTTGTCGAGGTCGTAGATCTTGTCGTGTGGCGTCATGCATGGCCCGAAGCGAGCCTGAATCGCGCTGACGTCACTCGCGTCGGCCCGTCGGTCCCCGGTTACGTCTGCCACGCAGACTCGCGGGTCGATCGCGAGGACGACGATAGCGCCGGGTGTGCCGTTCGAGACGGCGATCTGGAGTTCGTTGTCCGTCGATGTCACGGAGAGCGAGAGGCCTTGGCCGAAGGCCAGTTGAGAGCCGAGAAGTGCATACGCCGCGGCGGCGACGTGCGAAGCGGTGTGATGTCGGTACATGTCTTGGAGACCTTGGATGAACTTGCGCGAACGCGGCCCGGTACATCTCGGGCGTTGCGCGCCAGCGCGTCATCAGCAAGGGCGGGCCCCATCCGCCGCCGGTTCGCGGTTTCAAGAGAATCTTCGGGCTGCCGTTTCGGAGCGGCCGCGCGCGGGGCATAAGAAGTCCAAGGAGGGCTTCTCGGATCCAGAGGTCCGTTGCTGGTCAAAGGGGTGCCTCGAGCCGCCGTCGCGCCCGACGTGCCCACCGATGCCGCGGTGAAATCGGACGCCGAGTACGAGCCCTCCGACGACCGGCTCTTCCAGTCGATGACAACGACGTCGAAGTCGCGCGCCGTCTCCCTTCACGGCCGAGCTCGGCGTCGAGGCGGTGCTGCGCGAGCGCCAGAACTTCGATCCGTGCGGCCACTACTCGCGCCCGGACGTTCTCACGCTGCACGTAAATCGTCGCCGGCAGCACACGGCGCGCTTCGAACCCTGAGCGCCTGAGGCACAGACTGAATCGCCCCGGAGCACTCCAGATGTTGAGGCTCTCGTGCACGGTGTCGAATCGACCCATGCCGAGTAGCATCGACAGGAGACGACGGTCCCGACGCCGTCGATGGAGTACCCCGAGCGCGCGGAGGAGATCCGCGCTCTCGCCCTCGACAATGCGCGCTGCTGGCTGCAGCCGCGCGTCGAACAACCCGCGGAGCCACCCGCGCTCGCGCGCCTCGGCGAGGTGCAGGCGCCCACCCTCATCATCGTCGGCGATCGCGACGTGCCCGACATCCGGAACATCGTCACCGAACTCCAGCTGCACAGCCCCGATGTCCGAGTGAAGCGGATCCAGCGCGCGGGCCACATGCTGACGTACGACGCACCTCGGGAGGTGTCCCAGTAAGTACGCGGGTTCCTCGCTGACGTCCTACGTCATTGACTAACGCTGCGAGTCCCGGCCAGGGTCGACGTCGCGCGTGCCTCGGAGTCGTTCGAGAACGCGCCCACGGGGCTCGATCTCGTGCGCGAGGCGACCTAAGGCACGCCCGGCGAAGCGCCGCGCCCACTCGACGACACGCAGGTCGAGGCCTGGCTCGCGCCCGAGGCAATGCGCGAGGAGTTCTGGGTCGGCGGCTGGAGCACCGTCGGCGCAAGCCTCGCCAGCCCGCTGCTCATCGACGCGACGAGCCTCGAGGGCACCCGCCTGACGGTGCGCGTCGTGCGCGGCGAACCCGTCACCGCGCAGGTCCCGAACCGGTGGGCTCAGGGGCCGCCTGGTCTGTTCGCGATCAGGCCGCACGGTCCAGAGCGGGTGCGCTCGCGGAACTTCGTCGTGCGTTGAGCGCAGGCTGGACCGACCCTGGCGGGCGCGGCCACTCCCCGTGGCTGTGAGCGCTCGGGCGCCACTGGCGTCCGAGCGCTTGAATACCGTCGTTTGTCTTTGCGGCTAGCTATTCATCCAGCGCGATCAGCGCACCGCGAGGCCCGTCGTTCCAACCAGCGGCAGGACAACTTGGCTGCCCGGAATCCCCGTCAGCGAGCCATCGGCGCCGATCACGTAGTCACCGATCGTCCCCGACGCACGATTCAACACGTAGAAGAAGCGCCCGTCGCGGGTCACCGCCATGTCGAGCGGCGCGTCACCCGTCTGCGCGGCGACGGCCTCCAGCACCGTGAGCTGCCCGTCGAAGCCGACCTGGTACGAGGTCACCGTGTCGTCGCCCGTGTTCGAGGCATAAGCGACGCGCCCATCGGGCGTCGCGACGACCCAACACGCAGCGGACTGCCCCGCGCCCACGCTCGTGGAGACGGCCTGCAGGGCCCCGCCGGCGTCCTGCGAGTACGAGCTGACGGTGCTCGCGCCGGCCACGCCGCCGGCGGCCTCCGAGACGATCAGCTGGCCGCGCAGCCCGAGCGCGAACCCGAACGGCGTCATGCCCGGGGAGTCCTGGTACATACGCGCAACCACCACACCAGCGTCGTCGAGGTCGAACCGACTGATGCGGTTCGTCATCTTCTCCGTGACATAGAGGCGCTGGCCGCGGGCGTCGAACTGGATCTGGGCCGGATCCGTGTCGCGCGCGCTGAGGCGCGCGAGAGAGCCCCAGATGAACCTGAGGTCCCCATCGAACTCCATCCGGAATCCGGTGATCGAGCTCGTGCCGGCGTTCACGACATACACGACGTCGTCGTGTTGCGTGAGGCTCACGGGTTGGACGCCGCGCGCCGACTCGACGTCGACGAGCACGAGGCCTGTCTCGGTCACGCGGAACACGGAGATGTCGTTGCTACCGGCGTTGACGGCTAGTAAAAAGCGCTCGTCCTGGGTCAGGATGACCGCGCCTTGGTTGCCGAGCCCTCCGCCCGTGCCCAGGCCACCGGTGGCGACTTCGTGGCTGAACGTGACAGCGCCATCGGAGGCGCGGTCGAACACAGCGACGGCATTGCCGGCCGCCGCGTTGGTCAGCGTGTAGAGCTGGCCCGCGCTCGTCTGCGCGAAGCCGAGGGGAGCGAGAGCGACGAAGGCCGTGAACACGGCGCACTGACGTGTGATCTCGAGCATGGTGATCGTTGGGGTAGAGGATGTGGACTCCCAGGCCTTCGCCCCAACGACGCACACGTGACCACGTTCTCGAGCAATCCGGGACACGCGAATATCCGACCCGACGGTCCTTGGTGAACTGCGCGCGCACGAGCGGCGCGCCGTCCTCGCCGGCACCCGCGCGCCGAAAGTTGACCTCGGTGTCCTGTGCACAACGGACGAGCGACGCCTCGCTCGTCGCGCCTGTACTCATTCGAGGAGCAATACGACGTGCACACGCTCCGCGGCAGGTCCGACTTGCCCTACCTCGACGACGACCTCCCCCGCCCGAACGTCGGAGAGCTCGACTCGAACCGTGCTGACGCCGAGCGGCAAGCCCGTGAGGTACAAGAGCGCGACTCCAGCGCGAAACTGGACCTGCCGGTCGGCCGCGCCGGGTAGGACTCGTCCATCGGAGGCGGTCGCGCTCCAACGGAGCGACCGCTCACCTGTCTCGACGCCGTCCGCGCGCAGCTCGATGAGCGCATGACCCGTGAGCTGCAGCGCGACCTCTACATCAGTTGTTTCGCCCTCGACGACAGTGCATGATCTCTCGACCGACTCGAGGCCCACGCCGACGATCGACAGCACGTAGCCCCCCGGTCGGAGCCGCTCGGACGTCCCGACCCCCGCGAGGAGCTCGACCCGGCCGGCAGGGTCTCCGTCTAGCGATCGGACCTGCGCATGTGCGACGCGCGCCCCGAGTTCGAGCCCACCGGCAAGGCTGACATGAAGAGCGATCCGCCCGCCGGGCAAGAGGTCGAGCGTCCCGAGGTCCAGCCGCTCTCCTGCGACGAGCTCGACGCGCTGCTTGACCTGCGCAGCGCCGTCCGCGGTCAGCGTGACGATGGTGAGCCCAGGACGTAACGCGGTCAGCTCGACGTTGCCCGCGGCGTCGGTGAACGTCGACTGGAACCCGCCGCTCTCGGGGTTGTAGATCCCCACTGACGCCGCGGGCTCGGGCGCGCGCCCCTCCCGCAGCACGCGCACACTGAGGCTGCAGTTCGGGAACGCGGCGTCCGGGACCTGCACGAGCAGCTCGCCCGCGACGAGCGGCGCGCTCGCGACGCTGCCCACCCGGTAGCCCCACGCGATGGTGACGTGCACGACATCTGCGTCCGGCCTGACGTCGCGCAGCTCGAAGCCACCCTCCGCGTCGCTGTGGGTGCTTCGGTCCCATACGTTCGCTTGGAACTGTGTCCCGACCATCCACCCTGCGAGCGGGCCGCCGCGTTCGTCGACGACTCGCCCTGTGACCGTGCGCTCGACGACGAGACGCGCGTCCCAAAGGCTGCGCTCGCCTTCCACGACGACGACGCTCCTCGTGGCGCGTCCGTACCCGTCCTCGAGAGCGTTCAGCTCGAGCCGGCCGTCGGGGAGTCCGCGGATGAAGTACCGGCCAGTCGCGTCGACACTGGCCGAGAACCCAGTGATCGACGACCAGTCGCCGAGGTTCGCGACGTAGACGGAAGCGCCGAGCGCCTGCGCGCCATCGCTGCGCACGACGGTCCCGGTCAGCGTGGCGCCCTCGCGGAGTTGGACGACGACGTCGGTTCGACCATCGACCGCGAGTTCGATCTGCTCGCTCCATGGCGCGTGCACCTCGGAACGTACCTCGAGCAACACCGCGCCAGCACCGGCGCCGTGGACCGTGAAGCGCCCCGCCTCGTCGCTGCGCAACTCGAGGCGGGGCAGGCTCCGCTGGCTCGCGGCCGCAGCCTCCTGCGCCGGTTTGACGGACACCCGCGCCCCACGCAGCGGCGTGCCCGAAGCGCCGACGACGATGCCCGCGAGCACGGCGCTCCCGGCGCGCAACGAGAGGTCGAGCTCGAGGAGTTGGCCAGGCTTACGCTGCTCGAGTTGCACCGAAAGGGCCGGCGCGAAACCCGCGGCGCGCGCCGAGAGGCTACGCACCTCCCCTACGTCTCGAATCTCGTAGCGCCCGTCGCCCCCCGAGCGGCCGACGATCATCGTGTCGCCATCGTTGGCGTACGCCGAGAGCACGAGCTCTGCCCCTGACACAGGCCGCCCGTTCGGGTCCAGCACGCGACCATGGACCTCGAACCCCAGCGGGACCTTGAATTCGAGCACAGTCAAGCGTCCAGCCAGGATCTCCGCGAGGGGAGCGCTGCCCCCCCGATCGAGGGAGACAGCGACGCGGCCGGGCGCGAGCTGCTCGACGAGCGCGCGCCCCGCGGCGTCGGTGCACACCGAGCGTACGTTCAACCACGGCGCGTGATCGTCCCAGGCGCAGAGCTTCGCAGAGACCCCCACCGCCGGGCTCCCGTCCGACCAACGGACGCGCAGCTCCAACGCTCCCACGGTCGAGGCGGGGCGCGCGGGGAATGCGTCCAAGGCGACCGGGTCCTTGGCAGCCTCCGCTGGCGGGCTCGAATCGATGGGTGCGCGCTCGGCGGACGCTGGCGCGACATCGACGAGTGACTCGACGCTGTCGCTGTCGCTGGCGTCGGTGTCCTGCGCACGACCGACGAGGGACTCCGATGACGCGCGCTCACCCGACCGCAACGTGGCCCCGACGACGGCGAGGACGGCGAGCGCGCACGCAACTTGGGTCGAGAGCTTCATCGCGAGTGTAGGCAGCGCGAGCTGAGGCAGCGGAGCCGATGGAGTTGCGCTCGGCGCGACAGTGTCGAGCCGCGGCGCGGCGCTCGGCGCCGCTGCGTCGATCCAAGGCGCGGCGAGCAACGCCCATGCACCTCGCCCGCCTGCGCGCTCGTCGAGCCGCGCGCGCAGCCGCTCGATCCCGCGCGACACGCGCTTGCGGGCGGCAGCGGGCGAGACGCCCTGCCGCGCCGCGATCTCGTCGTACTCGACGTCCTCGAGGTAGCGCAGCACGACCGCGCTGCGCCCCGGCTCGTCGAGGCCGAGCAGGAGGTCGACGACGTCCCGCCGCAGCGCCGCACGCTCGATGACCTCGGGGTCCGTCGCCTCCCGGCGGGCGACCGAGCGCTCGCGCTCGCTGCGGCGCCGCTCGCTCCGCGCGCGCTCGAGTCCGAGGCGGCGCAGCACCGACGCCAACCAACCGCGGAGGTGCGTCGTGGGCTCGACTTGCTCCAACGCGCGGCGCAGCGTCTCCTGCGCCAGGTCCTCGGCCGCCGCGGGATCGCGCACGAGGCGCCGCGCGAGGCGCTCGAGCCAAACGCGCTCCGCCAGGAGGCGCGCGACGTCCAGAGGGGGGTCGTAGCTCACGGGGATAGAGATGGCGCCGCGCCGGCGATTGTGACCGGCGCCGAGCGTTTTGGTCACCGAGCGCGGTCGCACCCTCGCAGCGCGGCGTGGGCGCTCGGGTGCCCACTTTCGCCGGGTTGGCTGCGCGCGTAAGGTACGCGCCCGCTCACGCGCCGACAGGGCCCGCTCGATCCCGCAGCGCACCGACTCCCATGCAGATCATCGTCCTGCTCGTCTCCCTCGTGGTCATCACGCTCGGCGCCGAGGTCCTCGTCCGGAGCGCCTCGACCGTCGCGCTGCGCGCGGGCGTGTCGGCGCTGTTCGTCGGCCTGACCATCGTCGGCTTCGGCACGTCGTCCCCCGAGCTCTCCGCGAGCATGTACGCGACACTCGACGGAAGAATGGGCGTGTCGGTCGGGAACGTCGTCGGCTCGAACCTGTTCAACATCGCGGTCATCCTGGCGCTCACCGCTCTGATCAAGCCGATCAGGGTCGGGCTCGCGGCCGTCAAGCGCGATCTCGCCGTGGCGCTCTTCGCCTCCCTACTGCTGCTCGTTCCGTTGGGCACCGGCGGTGTCATCCCCCGCTGGCTCGGGGCCCTGATGTTGGTGGGCCTCGTCACCTACCTCGTCGCGGCCTACCGCAAGGACCGGCAGGCGAAACCCGGCGATCAGGCGCTCGCCGAGCACGAGGTGCGCTCGTCGCTCTCGATCGAGGAGCCGGCCAAGGCCGCGCACGCCTGGTACGACACCACGCCCGCGCACCTCGGCCTGATCGGTGGCGGGCTCGCGCTGCTGGTGTTCGGTGCGAAGTGGTTCGTCGGCTCGGCGATCACGATCGCGCAGGGCTATGGCGTGCCGGAGGATGTCATCGGCCTGACGATCGTGTCGGCCGGTACCTCCATGCCGGAGCTGGTCACGTCGATCGTCGCGGCCCGCCGCGGCAACCCCGACATCGCGATTGGCAACGTGATCGGATCGAACATCTTCAACGTCCTCGGGATCGCGGGTCTCTGCGCCTGCGTTGCGCCGCAGGTGGTCTCTCCGGAGATGCTTCGCATCGACATCCCGCTGATGATCTTGGTCACCCTCGCGCTCATCCCGATCATGCGCTCGGGCGGCAAGATCTCGCGGGTCGAAGGTGGCGTGCTCCTGCTCGGCTACATCTGCTACCTGCTGTACCTACTCAGCGCGCGGACGGGCGGGGTCTGAGGGACCCAGGGCGAAGGGGCCTCGACTCGCGCGCCACGCGCCCGAAGACTAGGGGGGAAGCGATGAATCGCCCCCACCCCATGCGCGCGATTGCACGAGCCCCAGGCACCGCATAGGCTCCGCAGCGTGATCCTGCGCCAATTCCCGCCCATGGGGGTCTACGAGACCCTGTTCCGCTTCGCCGAGGTCACCCACAAGTACATGGGCGATCCCGGGACCCATCCCTGGGCCCAGGGCTTCCCGTTGACGACGCCGGTGCCAGGCGGTCCGCCGCTGCCGGACTCCATCGCGATCACCGCGACGGACCGCATGTATCCGAAGGCGGACGGCCAGCCGCCACTGCGCGAGGCGATCGCCGACTACTACAAGAGCTTCTATGGCGCCCAGATCACCGCCGACAACGTCGCGGTCTTCGCCGGCGGACGCCCAGGGCTCTTCGCGATCCTGGCCTTCCTGCACGAGGACTGGAAGGTCGCGGTCGAGGAAACTGAGTACACGCCGTACTTCGACCTGTTGGAGCTCCTGCGTCGGCCGTACAAGCTCATCCCGAGCAACCTCGCGAACGGGTTCCGCCCGACCCTCGTCGATCACCCTCTGGCACCTCGGACGGTGCTGCTGAAGAGCAACCCTTGCAACCCGACAGGCGTCACACTCGCGGACGTAGAGCTGCGCGAGCTCGTCGCCGCGTACTGCCGGCCCGACCGCGGCGCCATCTTCGACGAGGCCTACGAGTTCTTCTGCGACCCCGAGCCCGTCAGCGCGCTCCGTTACATCGACGACATCGAGGCGACCAACGTGTTCGTCTGCGGCGCCGCGACCAAGGGTCTGCAAGTGCCCGGCATGCGCGTCGGTTGGGTCGTCGCGGCCAAGCGGCATATCGAGGCGTTCCGCAACTACAGCTCGTTCGGCATGGGCGGCGTCTCGCGCGCGTCGCAACTCTATGTGACAGAGCTTTTGGAGCGAAAGCGAGTGACCAAGGCGCGCGCGGCGATCGCGGCGTTCTACACGAGTCAACGCCAGCGTTATGCAAAGGGGCTCAGCGACCTCGGCTTCGAGCTGTTCACGGGCAACGGTGGCTTCTACCACTGGGGTCGCATCCCCCAGGGCATGACCGGCGACACGCTCAACGAGCGGTTGATGCGCCACGACGCTGCGATGCTCCCCGGGCGCCTCTGCGACATGGCGCGCCGCGGCGATCAGGGCCCGCTCGGGACGTTGACACGCTTCTCGTTCGGGCCGTTGTCGGCGAGTTCCTACGAGCAGGACATCGAGCTCATCGCGCGCTGTCTCTGACGTTGCCCGCGCTGCGCACGCTGCTGTTCAGCGGTTGAACAGGAACGCCGAGCTGTTGGCCAGCGCCCAGGCCAGGTCCTGCGCCGCGCCGAGGCGGATCTTGTCGCGCAGCTCGCCGTCGGTGCCGAGGAAGTGGCGGAAGAGCGTTCCTCGCTGTTCGTCGGTGCGTTGTTCCGGTGGGACGCGCAACGTGGCGGCAACTGCCTCCGGCAGGCCCGAATGGCGGATCTCGTGCGGGAAGTCCGTCACCGAAAGTCGGAAGCGTCCGAGCGTGTGGGTGCCGCCGTATTCCTGTTCGAGCCGGAAGACCAGCAGCGTGCCACCCGCGTGCAACGTCGTGTCCTGGCAGTCGAACCACGCCTCGTGACTCCGTCCAAGTTGACCGGCGACGGCCCAGCCCCTCCCGGAGTCGGTGAGCATGGAAGCCGGGTCGAAGCCCTCTTGCGCGAAGTCGGAGGTGACGCTTCCGAACTTCAATACCTGAGCAGCGGCCGGTTCCGCGAGCGGCACCGCGCTGACCGTGAACCGGCGCAGCACGAAGTTGCCGTTGTCGGCGCGGCCTGGACCCCTGCTGGGTAGCGAGTCGTCGGCCAGCACCTCCAGCCGGATGCCCGTCAAGCGCTGCTTGTCGGTGAACGCGACGACAGTGGTGACGTCGCGCTCCGGGCGCGCGCCCGTCACGAGCAGCGAGAGATCCGGTAGCGGCACCAGCTCGGCGCCGCCGTCGGACGTGCGCTGGCTGACCTCGATCGGCGTCCACTCGGGCTCGCGATGCTGCTGCTCGAACGCCTGCAACCGCGTTTCGAGCGTCGCCCGATCGCCCGGCCGCAGGGCGGCGGCGTTGGCCGGCGCGCCGGTGTCGAACATCGGAATCAGTTGCTGAATCTCCGCCTCGGTCGGCGGCCGGCACAAGAAGGACAGGTAGAGCTCGGTGATGATCTTCTGTGCGTCGGTCTCGTGCGCGACGAGCGCGGCGAGATCGTTGTCGGGGTCCTCGATGGCCTGTGCCAACGTCGGTCCGTTCACCAGATTGAGCGCTTGGCCGAGCGACGTGCCGCTGCTGCGCTCGCACTCGCACACGCTCTCGCGCGGCGGCCGGCCGAAGAGGCCGAGGAAACCATCCGCGGCGTCAACTCCCGCGTCCACGAGCTCGCTGGCCCGCGTGCCGCGCCGCACACCGGCCAGTCGCGGCCGGGCACCGGTCGCGCGGTGCACCGCGTCGTACAGCGTCTCGGCCGTCAGCCTGCGGGGCAACGCGTGTGAGAAGTGGACTTCGTCGTCTACGTTCCAGCGGTTCGTGCTCACCGACTGCTGATAGACCCGTGATTGACAGATCACGCGCATCAGCGCTCGCACGTCGAAGTCGCTACTCACGAGGGTATCGGTCAAACGGCGCAGCAGCTCGGGGTTCGACGGCGGGTTGCCCGCGCGCACGTCATCGACCGGCTCGATCAAGCCGACGCCCATGAAGTAGCTCCACAGGCGATTGGCGTAGCTGGTGGCGAAGTACGGGTTGGCCTCCGCCGTCAACCATTGCGCCAGTTGCTGGCGCAGAGTCAGCACCGGCGCCGTGGGACCATCATGGGTGAAGGGCAGCACATTGGCATAACGCCGCCCGTCCGGATCCATGACTTCTGATGACAACGCACCGTCGTCGGTGATCAACTCCTCGAACGCGGGCGGCTGCTCGCCGGCCTGCATCACCTCGCTCGCGGGCATCTTCGGCGAGCCCGGTGCGTCGTTGCGTCGGACCTGCGCGAACCATGCAGCGGTCTGCCAGTGCTGCCGCTGCGTCCAGCGCTCGAACGGGTGATCGTGGCACTTGTTGCAGTTGAAGCGAATGCCGAGGAAGAGCTGCGTCGTGCTCTCCATGACCAGGTCGGGTTCGCGCAGGACTTTGAAGTACGCCGAGGGCGGGTTCTGCAGCGTCGATCCCGAGCCAGTCAAGAGCGCGCGCACGAGCTCGTCGTACGGCATGTTGCTGGCCACCGCCCCGCGCAGCCATTCGTGCATGGCGCGCGCACCATCGGGGCCGAGGAACTTGCTGTTGACCTGCAAGAGATCTGCCCAACGATTGGTCCAGTGCTGGACGAACTCGGGGCTGCCGATCAGTCGGTCGATCAGCTCTTCGCGTTTCGAGCGACTGTTGCGGCGATCGAGCAGGAACGTCCGTGTCGCTGATCGTGTGGGCGGCAGGCCGGTCAGATCGAGGTGGACCCGGCGCAGGAACTCGGCGTCGCTGCAGAGGTCGCTGGGTTGCGCCTGGATCCGTTGCAGGTTCGTGTCGACCAACTCGTCGATCCAGTTGTGTTGGGGGAGCGGCCGCCACTGGAAGCCGCTGCGGTCCCCCATCACGAACAGGCGTGTCGCTGCATAGCGGCCCTCGAAGCGCGCGAGAACCGGCGCGTCGCCCCGGCGTAGGGTGCGCACCAGGCCGCCGGGCGCCGCCTCCGCGACCTCGATGTTGCCGCTCTCGACGAACGCCAGCGCCGTGACGTCGCGCACACGGCCGTCGGTGTAGTGCGCCAAGACGGCGAACTGTTGGCTCATCCCGGGGTCGGGGACGGTCGGGTCAGCGGGGAACAGCTCGATGCGCTCGACCCGCGGCGCATCGAGGTCGAGCGCGACACCGGCCTGCACCCAGGCGCGTAGGACCGCGTAGTCGACGCTGTCCGGTTCCACGACCTGCCCGCCCTCGTGCGGCACCGCCGCCGTCGGCTTGAGCAGGAACAAGCTCTTGTCGGGCGCCGCGCGATTGAAGCGCCGGCCGGCGTGGTCGTCGGTCAGCGCAGCGTGGTCGAACGTCGGATCGTATCCGCGGAGCGACAGCTTGAAGCCGTTCTTGCCGTTGGCGGAACCGTGGCAAGTGCCGGTGCTGCAGCCGCTGCGGCTGAGGATCGGCTGCACGTCGACCACGAAGCTCGGGTTCAGCGGCACGGCGACGTTCTCGACGTGCACGGGCACCTCCGCGGTGAGCTCGCCCACCGCGAGCTGCAACACACCGTCACCGTCGTGCTGCGGGCGCAGAAGGCCCCGCTCTGAAACGCTGACCAACGTGCTCGGAGTTGGCGACTTGGCCTCCCGTGTCAGATCGACGCGTAGGCCGTCGCGCCGGACGCCGGTCACGAGGAGCTGAACGCTGTCGGCGGCGCATGCGATCCGTACGGCGGCCGGGTGCACCTCGAGGCGCAGAATCTCAGCTGCGCGGCCCCCACCATCGCCGAGCGCGAAGGCGACCGCCGGGGCAGCGCACAGCAATGCAGCGAACGATCGAATGAGGCTCATGTTCACTGCTCCTGGTCGATACGGGCGAGCGCCGAGCTCGGTGGACCGAGCGGCATTGGCACGAATTGGTGGCGCACGGCGCCCGACCGGCTGTCGAGCAGGAGGACCTCGCCGCTGAACCCGCCGGCCGCGAGCGTCTCGCCGTCGGGCGCGAAGGCGACGCTGAAGATGCCGCCTTTGCCCACGTAGCGGCAGAGCTCGACACCATCGGCGGTCTGGAAGACCCGCACTTCACCGTTGCCGTTGTTACTGCTCCCGACGGCTATTCGTTCCCCGTCGGTGCTGAACGCCACTGCGAAGACTCGCCCTGGTAACGGCGCAAAGGCGCGCAGCAGATTGAAGTCGTCGCCGATCTTGCGCGCTTGTTCGCGGAACATGCGGTACAGCCTGGGCACACCGTCGGCGCCTCCGATCAAGAGCTCGTCGCGCGCCGGATGCCGCGCGACCGCCATCAGGCCGCCCTTCTGCACACCGGGTGTGATGCTGGTGATGTCGTCGATGAACTGCTGCGTCGCGACTTGGATCAGCTTCATCGAGCGATCGCGGCTGACCGACACGACATGCGTGCCATCCTTGGAGAACGCGGTCCCGAGCACCCAATCGTCGTGCGCGCCGCTGAACAGCACTTGCTCGCCGCTGTGCGCATCGATCGCGCGCACGGACTTGTCACCGCCACCGAACGCGATCAGACGGCCGTCAGGCGACCAGCTGGCGCCGTAGAGGCAGTCGAACGTCGCCGTCGCCGAGACCTTCAACGTGTGCGTGGCGACGTCCCAGACTTGCACCTCGCCCAGGCGAGCCGGGGAGCCACCGACAACAGCGAGCTGCGCGCTATCCGGCGCGAACGCGATCGACTCGATGCGCTCGGCGAGTCCGACGAGGCGCGCGACCAGATGTCGGTCGACGCCGTCGAGCAGCAGCACCTCGTGATAACCCGAGACCGCGAGCAACTTGCCGTCCGGCGACCACGCGAGGCTCGTCAGCACCGGCGCTTGCGCGTAGATCGGCGGGCTGTCCATCGTCACGGGCGGCCCCTCGACGGCGGGCGAGTCGTCGCGCGCACCCTCGGCGATCCACCGGCGCAGGAGCTCGACCTCGGCGGTGTCGAGGGGCGCGCCCTTCTCCGGCATGGCGGGCGGTAGGCCGTCGTGTGCCGTCACCGAATCGACGAGCGCACTGGCATCGGGCTGACCCGGTACCACCATGGCCGCGTGGCCGTCCGCGCTCGCCGCGAGCAAGCTGCGATGGTCCACGAGCACACGGCCGCCCTTGGCTTTGGCGGGCTGATGGCAGCCGACGCAGCGCGCTTGCAGCAGCGGTCGCACCTCTCTCCAGTAGCTGACCGGATCGTCAGTCGCGCCCCCGATCGCCGTCGGCGACACACTCTGCGCAGACGCGGCGCCGATCAGCGCTGCTACGACGGCGAGGCGGCGCACGCTCATGCGAAGAGCTCCATCACGGGCGTGCCCTTGACCAGCTCGCGCGGCTGGTTGAGGTGGTTGTAGACGATCGTGTCCGGCGCGATCCCGAGCGCGTGGTAGATCGTCGCCAGGAGATCGGTCGGGTGGACCGCGCCCTCGAGCGGTGCCGAGCCAGTGGCGTCGGACTTGCCGTGCACGTGGCCCCGGCGGACGCCTGCGCCCGCGACGACTGCGGTGAAGCAGTACGGCCAGTGGTCGCGCCCGCCGCCATCGTTGTCGTTGCCGGACGTGCTGAGCCCCTTCTTGGGGCTGCGCCCGAACTCGCCGATGCAGACGACGAGCGTCTCTGCCAGCAGGCCGCGCTCGTCGAGGTCCTCGATCAGTGTCGCGAAGCCGGGGTCGAACATCGGGGCCGCGTCGTCCTTCATACGCGCCTCGAGGTCCTTGTGGCAGTCCCACGAGTGGCGATCGGAGTTGGCGACCTTGGGCCAGTTGAGCTGCACGATGCGCGTGCCGGCCTCGATGAAACGCCGCGCCAGGAGGCAGCTCTGGCCGAACGTCGTGCGGCCATATCGATCGCGCAACGCGTCGGGCTCGCTCGAAAGATCGAAGGCCTGTCGCGCGCGGCCGGAGAGCACGAGGCTCATCGCGCGCTCCGTGTAGTCGTCGAGCTGGTGCCTCTGGACCGCGGCCTCGAGCTCCGGCGCAGCGCCATTGACGAGCGCACGTAGGTTGGCGCGGCGCTGCAGCCGTGGCACCGAGAGCTCCGCGCGCAGCGCGAGATCGTCGACGTGGAGGCGATCCAGCTTGGTGTTGTCGAAGTCGTCGCCCGGTGGATAGAGCGTGTACGGATCGTACGCGCGGCCCAGGAACCCGGCGGTTCCGGCCTTGCCGATGACGTTGCTCTCCTGCAGCGGCCGCGGCAACATCACGAACGGCAGCATCGCCGCCTCGGGCGGCTTGAGGTGCACGATGTTCGCGCCGAAGTTGGGGAAGTCCTTGGGCGAAGGCGGCTCGAGCTGACCCGAAGGGCTGACACGATCAGCGGTGTAGCCGGTCAGCATCTGATAGTGCGCCGCCGTGTGGTTGAACAGCCCGTTCGGCGTGTAGCTCATCGAGCGAATCAACGTGAGCTTGTCAGTGACCGCTGCGAGCCGCGGCAAGAGCTCCGTCAGCTCGATGCCAGGCACCTTGCTATTGATCGTCTTGAAGACACTGCGCACGTCCTCGGGCAGGTTGTCCTTGGGGTCCCAGAGATCGAGGTGGCTCGGCCCACCTTGCAGGAACACGAGGATCACGTTCTTGGCGCGGTTCCAGCCCGGCGCCTCGCCGAAGCGCGGCAGGGCCTGCGCCTCTTGCAAGCGCAACACGTCGGCCAAGCCGAGGCCGAGGAGCGCGCCGCCGCCTACGCGCAGGAGGCCGCGGCGCGACAACGCCGACGCATGCAGGGACACTGGGACCACAGGAAGGGGCATGGCACCGCCAGGGATGGGGCAGGGAGGAAGATCGAAGGGAGGAGGCGTCGCAATCGCCCACCTGGCAGGGGCGGGGGCGAGCCGGGACTCGCGCGACACGACGCCACATCGTACCGCCACACGCGCCAAGGTCGGCAGGTCCATTGTCTCACGTCGACCCGGACGCTCGGGCAAGGCTCCGGCGCGGCCGGCCGGGGCGTTGGAACGCCCCTCGGCGCGGCCTATACTCCGGCCCTTGATCGCCTCGTTTGTCATCGGCCTCGCTGCGCTGGGTGCACAGGACCCGCCCGAGCGCGGCCAGAGCGCGCCGCGCGTCGTCGATTACACGCTCGAGATCGCCCACGAGGCCGCGCCGACGCCCCCGCGCAGCCAGCCAGGCATCAGCGTCAGCGGGACGATTCCCGGCCCGACGCTGCGCTTCCGCGAGGGCGACCGGGCGCGGGTCTTGGTCAAGAACCTGCTCGGGGACGACGAGACCTCGATCCACTGGCACGGACTGCTGCTGCCCAATGCCATGGACGGGGTGCCGTACCTGACCACTGCGCCCATCCAGGCCCGGGGCGAGCACACGTTCGAGTTCGACCTGCGCCAGAGCGGAACGTACTGGTACCACTCCCACACCGGGCTGCAAGAGCAGGTCGGGGTGTACGGTGCGATCGTCATCGAGCCGCGCGAGGGCCTCGCCGCGCTGCACGCGGAGCTCGGGGTCGACCGCGAGGTCGTCATGGTCGTATCCGACTGGACGGACGAG
>Ga0163154_10005240_pt1 | contig 16568 bp, 14 predicted proteins | sample OliLakLV19MP9P1_FD_148649 | JGI IMG/M metagenome (GOLD analysis project Ga0163154, IMG submission 148649) | Freshwater microbial mat bacterial communities from Lake Vanda, McMurdo Dry Valleys, Antarctica - Oligotrophic Lake LV.19.MP9.P1 | ecosystem: Environmental > Aquatic > Freshwater > Lake >... | reverse complement strand
ATAAAAGAATCTATGTTAGTCCAGAATGCTACAGATCAAAAAGTGAAAGAAATGTCTAGTTATCAACCACGGACAGAGGTGGAACAAGTTACAACTCAACAGCACTTTTGGTTTAAACTTCGCGGCTATGGTAATATTATTTTTCACAAAGGTATTTTAGTTTTATTAATGGGACAAAGTGTAGTGGGTCTTTATGAAGCCACTAGATTTATGCTTTCTGATTTTCCTACATTAGAGCATGAATTTGTCTCAGGAGAAATTACATTAACACATCTTAATGAAGCCATTGCAGAACCATTGATTTCATTAGTTGGCACATCTATTTTAATCGTTTTAATTGTTAGATTAAGTTTAGTAAAAAGAGAAACTGCTGAATTTATTGATGTATTTTTGGCTATTTTCTTTTTGATCTTTAATCCATACATTATTGAGTACCTTGTATCACTTCACTTTATTGACATTGGCATCTTTCTCCAGTAAAACAAGCACATGGACTTACCAATATTTGTACATAAAGTTATTTCTCGATCAAGACGCCTTGGATTGAAGATTGATCAAAAAAATCAATTAGTTGTAACTTCACCACCAGGAGTATCTGAAAAAGTCATACATACATTTGTTTTAGATCATATTGACTGGATCACTGCTCATCAAAACAAAAACAAACGTAAACCAACATTTAATACTCCAAAAAATGTTCATGTTTTTGGTAAGGAGTACCAAAAAACAATTACTAGTCAGGGCAATTATCCTTTGGGTGTCAGCATTCAAGGTGATGAACTCATAATTAAATTACCAACCACCACTACTGAAATGACAGCTATCAGCTTGAATAAGAAAGGTCAAGATGTTTTAGAAAGATTTCTCAAAACTACGGCTACACAGTATATTGTCCCAAGAGCCCATTGGTTAGCTGAAAAAATGAATACTAACTTTACTAAGATTACATTACGCGACACTTCTTCTCGGTGGGGAAGTTGCAGTAGTACTGGTAGTGTCCAATTTAGTTGGCGATTAGTTCATTTTGTGCCAGCAATCATAGATTATGTCATAATTCATGAGTTAGCTCATCGGACCCATATGAATCATTCACAACATTTTTGGAACTTAGTTGCCCAATATGATCCGGAATTTCAGATACATAGAGGTGCATTAAAAAGGAGCATTGTATGATTACTATTTTTCATGGTGAGAATGTGATTGCTTCTAGAGAGGCGCTTGCTCAAGCTATCCAGCAAGCTAAACAAAAAAACCAAATAGCTCAACGTCTAGAGGCTAAACGTATAACAACTGCCGAACTTGAGCAAGCGCTATCATCAAATAATCTCTTTGGCGACACTCAATTAACAATCATAGAAGAACTTCATTCATTACCTACCTCAGCTCGCAAAAAAGAGTTAATTGAATTAATTAGCAAGTATTCAGATGCAGAGATTATTATTTGGGAGAAGAAGACCATAACAGCAACAATGCTTAAAAAATTCCCAAACAATAGAAATCAAGAATTTAAAATTACTAAAGCATTATTTAAATGGACAGAATCAGTAGGAACAAAACTTGCAACTCAGGAAAAACTCAAATTACTTGATTTAGCTATTAAACAAGATAGTGACCAGCTTTGTTTTATTATGTTGATTAGACAGATCCGTATGTTATTTCAAGCACTTGAAGGAAACGCTATTGCTGGTCCGCCATTTATGGTTCAAAAAATTCGTGCTCAAGCTCAACATTTTTCTCTACAACAGTTGCAAAAACTTCATGCCGATTGTTATACCATTGACCGTCAAATGAAAACCTCAACTTTACCATTACCACTGTCAGCACTTTTGCAAAAAATTACTATTAGTAACTCATTATCTTACTAATTAAGTGAATAAGATAAGCCCTTGCAATTTTTTCACATAGCCATAGAATTAAAATACATAGACAACTTGATTTGCTGAGTTTTTTATAGTAAAATTGCCACTGTTCATACTTTTTCATACTTCTTAAGAAAGGTCACTATGTACGTCGATTCATCAATTTTTAAAGCTTACGATATAAGAGGTATTTACGGTAAACAACTTTTTGACGAAACTGCACCTGCTATTGGCAAGGCATTTGCTAAAGTTCTCAGTCCTCAAACCGTGATTGTCGGTTGTGATGCTCGAGTTTCTAGTCCTGTTTTGCATAAAGGTGTAATCGAAGGCCTAACTAGTGTGGGCGTCAATGTGATAGACGTTGGTATGGTTTCTACTGATATGTACTACTATGCTTGTGCCATAAAAGAATTGCCAGGTATTATGATTACAGCAAGTCACAATCCTGCAGAATATAATGGTTTTAAAATGGTAAAGAAAATTCCTTATTTGCTTTCAGGCGATGAAGGCATTCAAGACATTTATCAAATAATTACAGCAGATGATTTTCCTCCAACTACTTCCACTCCTGGAACAGTAGAACAGTGGTCGATTATGGATGGATTTATCGAAAAAATGCTGTCAATGATAGATGTCACTCAAATAAAACCTATGAAAGTTTTGATTGACACAGCCAATGGCATGGTTGGTCCATCTGCTACTGTACTGTTCAAACACTTACCGCAAATTACTATGGTTCCCATGTACTTTGAACCAGATGGTACATTCCCAAATCATGGAGGTGATCCTTTACTAGAAGAGAATAGAAAAGAATTAATGGAGCGTGTTGTTAGTGAGGGGGCTGACCTAGGTTTTGCATGTGATCCAGATGGAGATCGCTTTTTCTGTATAGATGCAAAAGGTCGATTTGTCTCTGGTGATTTCATGACCGCACTCCTTTCAAAGTATTTCTTAAAGAAATACCCTGGTTCACCAATCGTTTACGATATTCGTGCTTCCCATGCTGTACCTGATGTTATTACGGCTGCAGGTGGAACTCCTTTGTACAATCGAGTTGGTCATGCATTCATTAAGCGAAGAATGCTTGATGAGGGTGGAGTTTTTGGCGGTGAAGTCACTGGTCATTATTATTTTAAAGACTTTTACTTGTGTGACTCTGGATTAGCTCCAATGCTTTTCCTTATGGATATGTTGTCTCAAACTGATCAGACTCTTGATCAGATGCTTGATGAGCTCGGTGAGAAATACTACATTTCAGGAGAAATTAACACTAAGGGAGTTGAGAGTTTAGCAGTGCTTAAAAGAATAGAAGAAATATACGGGCCTACTGCTCAAGAAGTATTACATGTTGACGGTGTCTCATTAATTTATCCAGAATGGAATTTTAACGTTCGCGCTTCAAACACAGAGCCATTAGTTAGACTCAATCTTGAAGCAGCATCAAAAGAACTGATGGAACAAAAAAGAGATGAAGTCCTTGCCGTTATTAGACAGTAAGATGTTGTAAGCGTAAATATCATATGCAGCTCCAACCTCACTATATTATACCTATTCTGATTGAACAACCAACCTGGGGTGGGCAATATATTGCCCAATTCAAAAATTTGGTTAGCGATTATTTTTTGACTAATAAAATTGGCCAATCATATGAATTGTCTGGTGCAAATAAATTACATACCACTGTTTCTTTACTCAATAGTTATGCTTTAGGGACCGCAGATGCCCCTGAAAAAGCCGTTACACAAACCGAAGTGGATTCTGTAACTATGGGTCATTTAATTGCTTCAGACCCAGAGCGTATACTTGGTAAAAAAACGTTGGCTATGTATGGAACTAATTTTCCTTTGCTCATCAAGTTCACCCAAGCTCAAGAGAATTCATATCAACTTCATGTTAAGCCTGGTCAAGAATTTAATAATTGGCGCGCCAAGCCAGAATCTTGGTATTACTTGGAACAAGGTCGAGCCACATTAGGAATAAAAGATGTTACCAAGGTTGATCAGTATAAAAAGAGATGCCAAGAAATTAATACTTTTGCAGAATCATTAAGTCAACAAATTAAAAGTCAAGAAACTTATGTAGAAGCTGCTCGTGAGAAACTCCAAGATTTTATCTTGATGGACCATCCAAATAATTATATTAATACTGTTACTACCGCTCCTGGCCAGATTATTGATTTGAGTACTGGTGGTGTTCATCATTCTTGGGAGGCAGATCCTGCTTCTACTCATGGCAATATTGTCTATGAAGTGCAAGTTGACGTCATGGATGCTGTCTCTACTTTGAGAAGTTTTGATCAAGGAAAAATGAAAGATGATGGTTCTATTCGGCCATTAACAATTGACGATTACTTTACCGCACTAGATATTTCGGAAATTGCTAATAATCCTCAAACACATATGAGAACTAGTTCAGAAACAAATGATAATGGAGCAACTATTACAGCATTATTTAATAATAAATATTACGTCACTAACAAGATTGTGTTTACTGGTAACTATCAAGGCACTCACACTCAGTTACAAGATACATTTCATCATATTTTTTGTTTACAAGGAGAGGTAGAAATTGGTTGGCGCGATCAGTCGTATCCGTTACCAAGGGGTTGGTCAATGTTCATACCTGCAAATTGTGAGAAATATGAATTGCGAAGCAACACGTCAGCCGAAATCTTAACATCACTTCCTGCCTGCTAATTATTTTAGCTTAATTCAAAAAAAGTTTAAAAATACTTTCTTACAGTAAAGATTTTATTTATTCTTGTGATGGAGCTTTAGCTGAAACCATAAATGTTCCGCCAATAAGCAAGAATACGCCAACAATTAAGAACATGATTGTGTAGTCCTCATTTGCAGTTACTGGTAAGGTACTTGATCCAGAAGCAATTTGCTGTCCACTAACAGAACATGTACAGTTTGTTTGATTCAAACATTGGGGGTTTCTACATACATTACTTGAACAAATCAGACCACTTTGACAATCTGCATTCGCCATACATTTGACATTGCATTTAGCCAACGTTGGTGAAGGGGTAGTAGCTTTGGTTACACTTGGAGTAGTTCGACTGGTCACAGTCGTGCTAGGTGTAATTGTAGTACTTGGGGTTATACTTGAAGTGATTGTCGTACTGGGTGTGACGGCATTAGTGATTGTAGTACTTGGCGTTATACTTGAAGTAATAGTCGTGCTAGGTGTAACTGAACTAGTAATTGTAGTTGAAGGAGTTAGATGTGCTGTTGGCGAAACTGTAGGTGTAGCGATTGAAATAAGTAACTGACTATTTGGCACCGCCACTATATCTTGCGTTGCATCACCTTTTTTAGTCATCTTTGTCAGTCTTTGATCAAAAGTCATGGTCAATGGTTGAGATAAACCCTCTGACCCTGCTGTAACGGTAAAGGTAATTATATTTGTAATTGGAGTAAGTACTAAACCTTCATACTGACTAGTTGTACAAGCTCCATCAACCAAAACTTCGCTACCTTGCACATAAGTTTTTAGTAAATCACATTTCCAATCAACAGCACTACCTGTTTTTGAGAGATTACTAATTGCAATTGGGGGATTTGCACCAGAAAAAGGCAGCTTTAGACGAAAAGCAAATCCTGAAATTGCTACATCCTTACTACTGATACCTACAGCTACTGTTGCGGCTTCATTAGGATCTAAATCTAAAGTTGATGGTGAGATAGCTATTTCACCAACACCACCTTCAACAGAAGCGTCGCTTCGATTATCAGTATTTTGATTCATCCACAAAATACCAAAGCCAATGCTAGCAATAACCAGCACTAATAAGCCCAAAAGTGTATATGATTTCCAATTATTAAATTTATTCATATTATTTTTAGTAGGCGAGTGGATCAACAACTAGATTAAGCTCAGTACCATTTTTGTGTAAAACTTTAGTGACATTTTTATCAACAGTTAGTTGCTCTGGCTGTATAGTACCTGGTTCTGCAGTCAGCGAAAAGGTACCAATTGGCAGACTTGGATCAATCAGTAATCCATCAACTGACATATTTATAAAAGATATATCAAGGGATTGGTTAATTTGTGCTGGATCAGTTTGAACTTTACTGATCATTAATCTCCAACCTGCTGTTTGCATTTCAGGACTTAGTTCAAAAGTTGAGACTGTTACTTGATTAGGTGAATAGGGTATGACTAACCTCACAGTTAAAGCACTTAGTAATGTTTCGCGAGCGGTCACAATTACTCCAATATTAGTTTGTCTATCAGAAATATTTTGCGCAATAAAACTCAGTCTACCTTCTGCAGTTGCCATCTGAGCAGTATTATTTTTATCTTGAGAGATACCGTTCCACATGTTTTTATTATCAGGAGATGATGAAATAAAAGTTGGAACAACAAAAATAGCTGTTATCACTAAGACAATGATAATTAAAATACTACCAATAATTGCACTGGTATTATGGTTGTTCATGATTGTCACCTTTTACCTCTAAGTCTGTATAGTTATCTAAAACTAAACTTACATCTGTTAAATCAATGAATCCTGAAAAATCTAAATCATAGCGACGATTAGCATTGGTCACTGGCACTTCTAAATCTGTATATTGATCGATAATTTCAACAACATCATTAATTTCAATTATATTTTCTGAAGCTCCATAAATAAAATCTCCATAGCGTAACGGCACATTTAATTTAGAAACACTATTTGCTCCTTCATTCAAGCCGATTTCAAGTAATTTCATTTGTAAAGTTGTTGGTGTTTTAACATAAACATTGTATAACTTATTTGTTTGAGGTGGAGTCGTGACTCCTTGAGTTAGGTTTATTTGATGTTTTAAGTATCCATTTTCACCTGAGACAAATGGCACATCTGAATATACGAATTGATTTGAAGTATTTCCTGCTTCTACCAGGATGACTCTTGTAAGCACTGTTTTACCAGCCTGTGACAGACCTTTAATTTTGTATTCCACGTCCAAAGTCATACTGACTACTGGACTAGTTGGAGTAGGTGTCGGGACTACCGGAGTAGCTGTTGGTTCTGGAACAGCAGTAGGAAGTGGAGTAGCTGTCGCATCAGGCACTGGCGTAGCTTCGCTGGTTGGTGATGGTGGGATAGGGGTTGCAGCCATACTAATGGTGCTACTGTTGGCTGACTGCAGCACATTTCCTGGTTGATTAGGATCATTAACAGTTAAGATACTTTCTTGGGTACTAACGCTTATAGATTCATTAGTGAAACTTGGATCAATAACAGAAAAATAAAGCGTTGTTAACTCTACTTCATTTCCTTGGGGATAGGGCAGAGTAGCACCACTGCTTGGAGGGGTGATACCCATTATCATAATTACTTTTCCCGTTTGATTAATTTGTGCTCCTTGATTTGCGTATAGTAGTCTATAGCCTGGTGCAATGCCACCAGTAGTTTCTAATTTGAAATGTCTTGGGTTAAACATGACGACAGCTTGAGCAGCTATTAATTTAGCGGTTTGCTTGGTAGTAACCTTAACTTCAAAAATACCCCCTGGCTGTACTGTGATGGTATCTGGAGAAAGTACAATCAAATTATTTTCTGGAATTGCCGCATCTTTTCTTGAATCAGTTGAATCTTTAAAGCTAAAGTAAAAGCCTATCAAACTAATCAATACGATTACCAAAGCAAATAGCATAACGCCATTTTTCATTAAGAAATTTTTGTAATTATTTTGAGCTGGTCGTTTAATAGGTGCGTATACCATAGTACGTTATTGAGTTCTTCCGTAATTAAGAATTAAAAGCGTGTAATCATAAATATCAACTGTATTATTTTTGTCTAAGTCTGAACTTGTTGCACTCCCTAAATCACCATTAGCAGCACTTGCACCAAAATGAGTGAGTAACGCACCATAATCAACATAGTCAACGTCATTATCTCTATCTATATCGCCTAACAGTGGTGGTAATGGCACTTTTGTAGCAGTGGGAACCGCAGTTGGTAAAGCACACGCACACTCATTACCAGCAAAGTTTATGGTTCTACCACCAAATCCATTGTTAAGTTCAAAATATTTAACAATGCCAGCAAGCTCTGGTTCTGGTTTACTTACATCAAATATCTTAGACAGTACTTGAATGTCTTTTTTGGTGACATTTTGATTTTGTTGCATAAAAGTCATAAACTCACCAACTGTTTTTGATCCGTCTGTTGCAAAGTTTTTGCCAATAATTCTAGTATTACTATTAAATGGAATGTCTAACGTACCAGTTCCAATATTAAATGAAGGAAAGAGTCTTATTACCTCTGAATCTGTCCTATTACTTAAGTAATAGAAAAAGCGACCTGGTACCCTACCCTCATGGTATGCCATTTGACCATTAACAATAGTTGGAGCATAACCATTTGAGAGAGCTGGCACACCAAGAAAATCAATAATTGCTTTTCTTGTTGCTTCATCATATGAATCATTCCAGATAGATAGAATAGGTGCGGCAACATAATTTGGATTATATACACCTGTATAACTAAGATTCGTATTCAACTGTCCACAACTTATACAATTAATAGTCATTTTGGGATCACTTTGTCGTATAGTCGGAGTTGGTAGTGCTACAACGCTAATTGCAGCACTATCTTTAGCACTACATTCTTTCCAATCTGTACAGGCAATAGTTCCGCCCGTTTTATATGAACAATTAGGATTACCACTACATGCTCCTGGAGTAGTTGGAATTTGACAGTGAACTGAATATTGGCCAGCAGGTAGTCGTTGCAACTCAATTAATTTATTACAAGGTAAACTACTGTTCATCGTACAGTTACTGCCATTAACTTTGTAATAATACATTCCACCGTTTGCTACTTCTGTAGTACCAGCTGGAGCAGGTGCAATCCGACTATTATCTTTTTTCTTGACATACACTTCTATCGTTTCATTTGCTGTATTTGTTGTTGAGCCAGTGACAGTTCCAGTTCCAGCAATTGAGTCATCTGAAGTGAAAGCAGTTTTAGTTAGATTAATTTGACACGATCTTGAGATTGGAGCAGTAATAGTTAAAGGAGCATTATCTTGATTACTACATGACTTAAAACCAGTACACGCTGTGGAGCCACCTTCATATGTGCAATTTGGATTACCACTACAGGCAGGAACTGCTGGAATATCACAATGCAATTGATAACTGCCATTTGGTAGTGAAGGCAAAGCCACAGCCCCAGTACAGTTGGGACCTGAACAACTACCATTAGTTAGTTGATAGTAATACTCATTACCATTTTGAGCTAGAATTGTGCCAGCAGGAGCAGGATTAATTGGTCTATTATCAACTCTCTTAATAAATGTTCTAACAATTGTATCTAACTCAGTGCTACTTCTTAATGTAGCTGTCACCGCTTGACCTTGAGCTGCTGTTGCAGTAGATAAAGCAACTGAGCAAGTTCTACTTCCTGCACTGGAATTCAAAAATACTCTGCCAAAATCAACTATAACTGCATTAAATGATCCTTCTGTACCAAGTTTCCAAGGTTGATTTGGAGCTGCCATAAGTGCATTGTCTTTTTGTCCATCACCATTATGATCTTTATCAAAAGCAGCATTCATATTGGTACCATTACGATCATCAAAAGAGACAATTCCTAAATCAAAATAATTGTAGACACTAGGATTTGCTACATTAATGTAAGTAATACGTTGTGGAGTATTAACCATAAAGGGGCTAGTGTTATTGTCAGTATAGGCCTCAATTTTAGTAACAGTTACATCTCTGTCTTGTTTGAGACTAGGGTTCCAGTAATCATTGGTAAAAACGTAAGATAATTTAGCAATTAGATGGTCACTATAGCCTGACCCTAAAGTTGTTTGATAATCTCGAAATTTTTGAACAGGGATAATTACCTCATGTACGTATTCATTACTGGTTACAGCAATTGTTGCCACTCTTTTATCCTCAAAAGCTGGTGCAGTTCCACAGCCTACCGGACTGCTACCATTTGCATTCGCACAACTATTATAATCTATGATGTCGTAACTAGAACCATTATTTAAATACATGACCACTACTGGCCAATAATTATTGGTCCCTGGCTGAGACGCTGGTTTGGCAGTAAAGTAAGTTTTGATTTTGATATTTTGGGCGTCTACAGCAAAAGTAGGGGTGACAGAAGATATTAAACCAATTAAAAGGAGTAAAAATAGAAATAACACTTTCTGAACGTAAGATTTAATGATTGGCATAACCAGTAATCAGTATATCCTTACTTAACAAAGACTGTCTATAAGCTAATCTTACAATTGAATATTAAACACATTCTTCCCACACACCCTTCACATACGCTATAGTGTTACTATGTCCACACTACGTGTATCGCATGATGAATCACCAGCAGTTTGTACGATTGGTCCTTCCTTAGAGGAACTCCAATCTTTGGCTGCAATTGGTGTAGAGGCAGTTCCTACTTTGTGCATTAGTAAGGAGACACTTCACAGAATTGCAGTGGCAAATAACTTAGAAGAAAAACTCAAAGCAATCTGGGAAGAAACAGTTCCACATCATTCTCAGAAAAGTCTGCAAGGTATTTCAGCCAAAGTTACCACAGTGTTTGAGAGAATACATATTCCTGATGATATTAGCAATATTTTATTAAAACATGTTCATGGTCATTTTGAGACAAGTTATTTAAATGTATATGCAAGCAGCTTCAGCTTTACCCATGCAGAATATTGTCATGAAAATGTCCATGGGGATGCTAATTTAGTTCATTCAATTATGACAATTTGGCAGAAGTTATCGAGTGACTATATCAGACAAATTAGGCACACATTTACCACAGAAATGGTAGTTCCAGATTCAATTATTATTCAGCAATCTTATGCTGCTAAAGCCTCTGGGGTGGCGTATACCAAACATCCCCTCACTGAAGATAAAACCCAGATTGTCATTCGTTCTATTCAAGGTATTCAGTCGTTAAAAGATCAATTTGAAAAAACTGATACCTTCACTATTGATACTCGTACTTGGAATGTTATTAATACAAAAAAATCTACCCAAACAATAGGATTTACCCAGAAACCAGATGGTTTTGCTACATTTGCACTATCGCCTGCTAAACAGGATGAAATCAGTTTAAATCAAGATCAGGCAGTTACTTTAGCTCATATTATTAGAAAAATAAAACTCAAATTTCCCCAACACAAAAAGATATGGTGGCAGCTATATGAAAATCGATTTATTATTCTTGGGCTTCGAACATTTGAAGTATTTAAGCCAGAAGTCGTATTGAAAAAACATAAATCACTTACTAAGGTTTTAGTAATTGCAGACGGATTAAGCGAAGTTACAAGTGCTAATGATGGGATTGGCTTACTCAAAGGAGATTACTTCCTAACAGAGATGGGTGTTCATCCTTTATTTTTAATCAAAGGAAAACACGCCAATACATACTTAGATTCTGTCACTAAAAAGATACAAGCAACTCTCAATAAACAATTAGATCCGTTTACACTGTATCAACCATCTCAGTATACTTCTAATGAGTTTAAAATGCTGCTACATGGCAATAATTTTGAACTAGATGAAGAGAACCCTTTCTTAGGATTTAGAGGTGCTAGCAGAACTTATTTGCATCCAGAGATTTTTCAATTTGAGTTGCATCTCTGTCTTAGATTATTAGAAAATTATAAAAATACTTTTGGCTTAAATCTATCTTGGGTTAGAACTCCAAATGAGTTAGTTTTTTTAATTGAGAAAATTAAGAAACAAGGTTTATTTGAGCAGAAAAATTTTCAAGCTTGGTGGCAAATAACTACTCCAGAAAATATATTGAATTTAGATGCATATCCATTAGAAAACATTTCGGGAATTGTAATCAATATTGAAACTTTAACTGAGCTATCACTAGGAATTGATCCTAAGAATTACGAATTACTGTATCATTACGGAGTCAGTACGCCATTTATGGAAAAAATAATGGCTTCTATAAAAAAACAATTAGAGAGTAAAAATTTACCACCAGACTTTCAGGTCTTCGTACTCAACCCGTATTACAATAATTCAATAACAAGAACTACTGTAGAACTTGGTTTTAATGGAGTTATTGTTGGTTCAGATAATGTAGCTGCCGTACACGAACAAATTTGTGACACCGAATCAAACACTCTTACAAACGCCTTACACTCACTTTTAAAAGACATCAAATTACATCAACTGAGCCCTTAATATCTCTCTAGTAGCTCTACGCATGGGTAGTATTTTGATGAAAAAATAGGTATCTTTAAATTATGGCAAATATAGAAGGTTTATATGCACGAGAGATTTTAGACTCTCGCGGTATTCCTACAATCGAGTGTACTTTATGGCTTGATAGTGGTGGTCTTGTGGTATCAAGTGTAGCTGCCGGCACTTCAATTGGGAAACATGAGGCGCTGGAGCTTCGTGATAATGACCCTAATCGGATGTTAGGTAAAGGTGTTTTGAATGCTGTGAATAATATCAATACCATCATCGCTCCAGCGCTCAAAGGCCAAGATCCGACTCAGCAACAAACTATAGATAATATCTTAATTCAACTTGATGGCACCCACAATAAAGCCAAATTAGGAGCAAATGCCATTGTAGCTGCATCTCAATGTGCGTTGAAGGCAGGTGCGCTCAGTAGTAACATGCCACTTTATTTCTACATTTTAGAGCAATTTAAATTGACCGAGCGTTTAGACATTCCTACCTGTATGTACACTATGATTAATGGTGGCGAGCACGGTGCTCAAAACCTAGATATTCAAGACTTCAAGATCGTTCCAGCGACTCATCTTTCTTTTGTTGAATCCTTAAATATGGCTGTGACTTTATTTAATAAACTTGAAGAAGTTTTAATTATTAAAGGAGCAATTCACTCAGTAGGATTAGTTGGAGGATTTGCACCTAATTTATATAGCAATACAGATGTATTTGAAATTTTGATTGAAACAGTCAAGACTAGTCAATATACTTTTGCTCAAGATTTATTCTTTGGTATCGATGTAGCTGCAGCACAACTATACAGTGGTGGCAAATATTTACTTAAAGATAAAGCCCAAGGATACAGTGCTAAAGAATTAATTGAGTACTATCAAAAATTACGAACTTTATATCATGTCTTTTATATTGAGGATCCATTTAGAGAAGAAGATACTAAATATTGGAAAGAGTTAACTGCGATTATTGGGGAAACTAGTCGCATTATTGGTGATGATTTATTGAGTACTAATAAGGCTTTAGTCGAACAAGCTGTGCAAGAACAATTATGTAATACCATTGTGGTTAAACCAAATCAGGTGGGAACCATTTCAGAAACAATTGAAGTAATTAGAATTGCCAAAGCTGCTGGTTGGAAAGTCATTGTTTCTCATAGAAGTGGAGAAACTGCTGATGATTTTATTGCAGACTTTGCCGTGGGAGTAGGCGCAGATTTTGTTAAATTTGGTCCACCTAATAGAGGTGAAAGAATCTCCAAATATAATCGTTTATTACAAATTGATGAAGAAATTCGCTATTATCATCAAGATAAAGCAGCAGTGCCAACTCCTTCTCTAGCTCAAACAACACCTTCTGTTGCCGAAAGTGCTCCTCCTGCCTAACTAAGAGTTTTAATTTTATTCTTTTTGATATATTTAGATGCTTTAACTTATAGTTGTCAATTCGCCTTAGATTCGGTTATGCTGTGTTCAGTTCGGGAATAGTACGGACAAACAAAACCCATTTAAAATAATATTAACCATAACAGAGGAGAACAATCATGGCAGTTACATTATATAAAAGACAACGACAAATAGTAGATTTTATTGCTCAGTACATTCAAAAAAATGGCTACTCTCCAACTTTAAAAGAAATTGCTGAGTCTATTGGTGTATCTTCTCTCGCCACTGTTCATGAACATCTGCAAGCATTACAACGCAAAAATATTATAAAAAAGCATGAGGGTGCTGTTCGCGGAATCGAGTTGGTTGATCGTTCCTTTTTGCAAATGACCGAGAGTGTTGATTTACCGTTACTCGGCTATATTGCTGCTGGTTCTCCAATTGAGCCACATCCTGACCAGCAAGCTACATTTAAGGTCTCACCAGAAATGATTTCTGGAAAACGTCGGTCATATGTTTTGCAAGTTAAGGGTCAATCAATGATTGAGGATCATATTGATGATGGTGATTACGTGGTCATAGAAGAGACTCAAGACGTCCACAATGGCGACATTGTAGTGGCTTTACTAGATAATGGTTTGGCAACTTTAAAACGCTTTTACCGGGAAATGTCTCGCGTTCGTTTAGAGCCAGCTAACTCAAACATGAGTCCAATTTATGCAACTAACGTACAGATTCAAGGTAGAGTGGTAGGGTTGATTAGACGATATCAATATTAATGCCGGTACAACTGAGAGTAGTTAAGATATTAGATTTATTAGTAAATTAATTACTTATTACTCTCAAATTCTTTTTCTGTGTATTCAAGTTGATGATTTACAAAGCAGCGTAAAATGTAGAGATAATCAGACATTCTGTTTACGTATTTCAGTAACATTGGTGATGTTTGGTGATTTTCTGAGTAACCGACCATCAGGCGTTCTGCACGGCGGCAGACGGTTCGAGCAATGTCTATATAGCCGCCCAATCGAGTACCACCGGGTAATAAGAACTTGGTATGCCAGTCTGCCGCCATCTGCTCTTGCAACACGTCAGAAGACTTTTCCAATTTAGTTACAGCTTCCTGCTTCAAAACCGTTTTCTTTGATCCAGCAATTTCAGCACCGACATAAAATAATGTATCTTGAATTTCCATTAAGAAGTCTTTGTGTGAAGCAAATTGACTACCGAGCTCTGCAACAATTAAACCAATCCAAGAGTTTAATTCATCAAGCGTACCAATCACCTCAAAGACAGCTTCCGCCTTAGAGACTCGATCACCAACGATCAAGCTTGTTTTTCCTTTGTCACCTGTCTTTGTTGAAACTTTAATCATGATTCCTCTCTGTTTAAATGCAGTGTATCATATACCAACCCTTATGATAGACATTACAACACTTACCCAAGCAACAGAGATCGAACAACTTGAAAGTGAGTGGAATAATTTAGCCGAGCGCGCTGATCAATCTAATTTCTTTTTTACTTTTAGTTATTTTAAAAGTTTCTGGCAAGCCTTTGAGCTCAAGGATTTGCGAATTATTGTTATAAAAGAGTCGAGTGAAATAGTTGCAATTGCTCCCTTGTATCTTTCGGAAAATAATTCGCTCAAGTACATTGGATCTCTTGATCTGACTGACTATGGAGATCTCATTGCTTCACCTGAAAAAAAGAAGTTAGCTCTTGAAGAATTGTTCAAGTATTGTACTCAAGAAAAATATACTTCATTCAGTCTTTTAAGCGTTTCTCAAACTTCATTAACATATAATTATTGCTCAGATCTACCTGAAGGTAATATTACCGCATATTTAACGCAACAAGAAGTCTGTCCTATCATACAATTACCACCAACTTTTGAAGAATACTTGACTCAATTAAATCGAAAACAGCGTCATGAAGCTCGTCGTAAGATGAAAAAGCTTCAAGAAGACATTGGGTATCAAGTTAAAGTGGTTAGTAGTGAAGTATCAGATCAAGACATAGAGACATTTATTACCTTGCATACAGCTTCGTCACAAGATAAGGCAGATTTCTGGACACCAGAGAAAACAGACTTTTTTATTAAACTTACCAAAAGCAGTTCTGCCAAAGGTTGGTTACGTTTATTTTTCTTAGTTGTTGAAGGGAAAGCCATTGCTACGATGATGTTATTTGATTATGATGATGCTTATTATTTGTATAATGCAGGTTATTTACCAAGTGAGTATCAAGGCTATAGTAGTGGTCAAGTATTGTTACTTGAGACAATTAAAAGTGCGATTGATAATAATAAAAAAATATTTGACTTCTTACGAGGAGATGAAGAGTATAAGTTTAGATTGGGTGGTATAGCGCAGCCAATTTATGATATAACTTTGAATATCGTTTACTGATTTCAATCAATTCGCGGGCCGGTCGTATAGTGTATTACAGTTAGTCTTTTGACTAACAGACGGAAGTTCAATGCTTTCACGGTCCACACTTAATAGTTATCTAAAGATTCGTTTTTTTTACCAAAAATAAATTCGAGATTTTTCAAATACTCAAAAGAATGAGTTACAAAACGCTTATCGTAATCATACGCGTACTGCAAATGTGACTGTAATTGAAATTGATAAAGAATTTTTGACCTTATTCTCCAGGCACATTTATAACTAACATGTAGTTGTCGCTGTAAATGTTTAGCAGAAATTATTGGAGCGCTAGTTAATAAATAAATAGCATAAAACCATTTAACTAAAGCCGTTCTGGACCGATAGATGATTGTATTCGAGGTGACTGATACGTGTGTTCCACATACAGAACAATTATAAGTTCTTCTTTTTTTCAATAGATAACAGCAGTATTGTCTACCGCAATTTCCACATACGAATGACTCAGAATATTTTATTCTAAATATGAATCTTAAACATCTTTCCTCAGTAGGAAACTGCTTGTTAAAATCCTGAAATGTGTATGTCTTTTTAGACATTAACCTATCCCCTTGTTACACGTAATGAAGTAATCTACTTTAATTTTAACTATAAACTCTTACCGCAAGTGTTATTTCCAGGCTTAGATTTTAAATAAGTATTAACAGTTTTCGCTTTTTATTAAAAAAATTGATTACGTGTAACAAGGGGATAGG
>Ga0163154_10005239_pt1 | contig 16568 bp, 22 predicted proteins | sample OliLakLV19MP9P1_FD_148649 | JGI IMG/M metagenome (GOLD analysis project Ga0163154, IMG submission 148649) | Freshwater microbial mat bacterial communities from Lake Vanda, McMurdo Dry Valleys, Antarctica - Oligotrophic Lake LV.19.MP9.P1 | ecosystem: Environmental > Aquatic > Freshwater > Lake >... | reverse complement strand
CCTATGAAGTGGTTGGGTGTGGATGGTGCCCCTCGTGCGGGCACCGTTACCAAGGTCTTCAAGAACGGAAATTACTCCGTGCTGGATCAGGCAACAGGCAAGCAGGTCAAGATCACGAAGGACCAGGCGCTCCCGCCCGAGCCTCCCCGCAGTGCCCCGCTGGAAGCGCCGGTAGCCCCCCAAGGGGAACTTGCGCTGGCGGGTGCGGCCCCCGACGTTGCCGTGCCAGGCCCCGAAGTGACCGCGCCGGTAGCCCCACAAGTGGCCCCCGAGGCTCCTGTGGCAACCGCCGTTGCCCCCGAGGCCCCCGTGGTCCAGCCCCACTTCGACGAGGTCGGCCTACACGACCGCATCGCCGCCACCAAAGCTGCCGAGGAACAACTCACCAAGCAGGTGGAAGAAGCCGCAAGCGCGGAGGTGCCCAAGGTTCACGCCGAGGGCGACACCATCACGTGGACCGACAAGAACGGCGCGGCTCGTCAGGGCACGGTCGAGAAGATTCTGCCGAACGGTAACTACATGGTGCTGGACGACCTCACGGACGCTCCCGCACGTGTGACGCCCGCTCAGGTGGCAGGCGGCGCTGACCCCTTCATGGGGAACACCGCCGGTGCCGCGCAAGCGCAGTCAACGGCCATCTGGAGTCTCAAGGATGTGGCCGAACCACCGGACCACTGGTACGAGTATCCGATGGCGTGGGGCTACAAGGCCCTTCGTTGGGATCCGACCGGCTGGTTGAAGAACCAGAATAACCCGGTGTTCCAATTCTTCGGTCACCACGCCGGCGAGGACGGCATCGGTATCAACAAGGATGGCTCCGCGGCCCGCATCTCGGTTGAGGAATACGCCGAAACCATGCGCGCCTCGACCCACTCCCAGTGGATGCGCACCAGCAACGAGGGCTTCAAGCAACACGACGTAGGCCAGCCCTTCATGGGGCGGGACGCACGCCGCGAAGCCTTCATGGACCGCGTGTCCACCCTGTATGAACAGGAGGTCAGCCCCAACAGCATGTCCCCCGGCGAGAAGATGACGGTCGACGCTGCCCGCACCTACTTCGCCAACTTCGAAAAGGCCATGCTGGATTCCGACCTGGCCGCCGCACGAGGCCTGGGGCAGGGCACCCGGCCGTACCTTCCGCACATCGTCGATGCGTGGAAGTTCCGACACGCGCTGGACGACTTCAACTTCGATGCCGTAACGGACCTGCTGCACGGGGCTCTCCTCAAGCGGTCCCTCCATGCCGGCCCGGTGGATAACGCCACGCGCGAACTGCTGAAGTACATGGCCAAGGGCTATGTCAACGGCGTCGCAAAAAGAGGCACTATTCGCGACATGATAGGGCACCACGGTTTCGCCCTGGATGACCGCCCCTCGATCCGGGAATTCCTCAAGGGATCCGGTATCAAGGAGTCCCGCATCGACTCCCTGCTGGACTCCATCGAGAAGCCCAAGACCGATGGTCCGGCGCGTCTCAAGCAGCGCTACGATTTTGACATGGGCCATGCGGTAACCGCGCGGGGCAAGGATGGCTCCATGAAAACGCTGAAGATGACCGACCTGTTCGAACGCAACCTCGACCGTCTGGTGCCGATGTATGGGCGTCAGGTGGCCGGGCACATCGCCTTCGCCAAGCACATGGGCATCAAGGGGCGTGAGGACTTCTTGCGGCTGCGTGCCATGGCGCGTGACCCCGGCGTCAACACCCTGAGCGACCAGGCTACCGAGCGCGGGCTGAAATACCTGGACTACATGTACGACGCCGTGACCGGTAATCCATTGGAGCACGACCCGGGGTCCGCCCTCTCCGTATGGGGCCGCCGCATTCGCGACTTCAATTTCATCCGGTTGATGAACCAGGTGGGGTTTGCGCAGGCGGTGGAAACCGCACGCGTGGTCGCCACGGTGGGCCTCGTGCCATTCATCCGGCAACTGCCGGCACTGGCCGAGTTTCGTCGCATCGCCAAGAACAGCCCGAATGGCAAGCTGACCAACAGTTTGCACCGGGAGATGGAGGCGATGATCGGCATCGGCACGTTCCGTCTGCGTAACCAAGTGTTCACCGGCGTCAGCAACGACGGCGAGTACCTGGGCGGTGCTTTCGACAAGATGATGCACACGGGCAAGAAGGTCACCTCGACCATCTCCGGCATGAACTTCATCACCGAGGTGCAGCAGAAGATGGCCGCGGCAGGCATGGCGCAGCGCATTACCGACATGGTCCGAAAGGCCAATCTCACCGACGGCAACGTGCGTGAGCTGGCCTCACTGGGAATCGACGAGGAAATGGCAGCCCACATCGGGCTGGAGGTTCACGCCAATGCTAAGTATGGCAAGGGCCGAGCCCTGCACGAACTGAACCTCGAACAGTGGGACAATCAGGAAGCAGCCAACGCGCTGATCATGGGCATCAACCGCAGTGCCCGCAGGCTGGTACAAGAGAACTCCTACGGAACCTCCAACCCCTTTATGCACAGCACCGCGGGGAAGTTCCTGTTCCAGTTCCGCACCTTCATGATGAACGCGTTCTTCAAGCAGACCATGCATGGCGTGGCGATGCACGACGCGGCCAACGTGATCGGGCTGTTCGCCACGACCCTGCTGGGTGGCATGAGCTACGTGCTCCAGACCTACGCCAATCATCCCGATAGTGAGAAGCGCGACGAGCTACTGTCCCCGGCGAAGATCGTCCTGGCTGGATTCAACCGGTCAGGGTACTCAAGCCTGATCCCCGCGGCCGCCGATACGGCCATCGGGGTCGCATCAGGGGGCACCGTGGGCGGCCTCTTCAGCCACGCACGCGCCTCCGGGCTATCCGGCGGCCTCGGCGGCATCGCCACCGTGGACGCTATTGACAAGGCGAAACGTGCGCTCGCGGCAGGCCCCAACCTGCTGCGCGGGGACTACCAGTTCTCGCAGGCAGATGCCCGCGCTATCTCTGGACTGCTCCCCTACCAGAACGCACTGGGTATGCGGCGGGGCGTGAACGTCCTCATGGAGACCCTCCCCCGTGAGTCCACCAAAGGCACCCCCAACGCCTACGACCTGTTGTTCAAGTAATCCCTCCGGGCCTTCGGGCCTGGGGGTCTCCCCTCCAGTCCCCAGGCACCCATGGCTTACTCCATCCAGCCCCACACCGGCGACGGTGTTCTGCAGAACTTCAACGTCCCGTACCCCTACATCCTCCAAGCACACGTGCTGGTGTATGTGAACGACGCGTTGCAAGCGCTGGCCACTGATTACACGTGGCTCAATGCAACCACCATTCGATTCAACTCCGCGCCGGCCGTTGCCGCGCAGATCCAGTTCCGCCGGGAGTCCGCACGGGCCACCCGCCTCGTCACCTTTCAAGATGCGTCGGTCTTGAGCGCCGGCGTCTCTAACGCCAGCGATAGCCAGAACTTCTATGTGGCTCAGGAAGCGCTCGACCTCGCCGGCTCGGCGGTCACGCTGTCCTCCGACAATGCCATCGATGCGGGCAACAAGCGCATCAAGAACTTGGCCAGTGGCACACTGCCTACCGATGCGGTCACCAAGGCGCAGCTCGACTCAGCCGCCATCTTTGGTGTGACGCCCACGGCAACGAGCCTGGCCACGACCCCCTCGGGGAACCTTGCGGCCACCAACGTGCAAGCCGCGGTGAACGAACTGCAGAGCGACATCGACACGCGCGCACCGCTCAACAGTGCGACCCTCACGGGAACCCCTTCGGCCCCCACGTTTGCCATCGGCACCAACACGACCCTGCTTGCCACTACGGCATTCACGCAGGCAGCCCTCGCGGCGTTCCCGCGCTACGGCAACCGCATCATCAACGGGGCACTGCTGGTTGACCAGCGCAATGCTGGCGTTGCTGTGGCAGTCACCAGTGGCACCGCCGTGTTCCCGGCCGACCGCTGGATGGCCTGGGCGGGCGGGGTGGCGGCGGCCACCGCGACGCGTACCGCAACCGGGCCGGGGCAGTTCTCCCTCGACTACGCCCTCAACATGCAGCGCACGGCAGGTAATGCGGCCACCGTGGCCCTCAATCTCGGCCAGATCGTTGAGTCCGTCAACTGGCGCGCGCTCGCGGGGCAGGCCGTCACCGTCTCGTTCTACGCAGTCCGCGGGGCCAACTTCTCAGGGGCATCCAACCTCCTGACGGCGAACGTCCTGACCGGCACCGCGAATGACCAGGGGCGCGCGTCACTTATCGCGGGTACGTGGACCGGACAGGCGACGGCCCCCCAGACTTTCGCGCTAACAACGACCTGGACACGCTACAGCTACACCTTCACGGTCCCGGCCGGGGCATTGGAGGGTTCGGTGGTGTTCTCGTACACCCCCGTAGGCACCGCAGGTGCGGCCGATTCGTTTGCCGTTTCAGGTGTAGACATCCGCGCGGGTGCCGTCTTGACCGCCTTCGATCACGCCCCGATTGGGGACATCTTGCGGAGCTGTCAGCGCTACTACTGGGCTGGTGCGGCCCCCTATATCTCTGGTGGGTGCAACGTGAACACCACGTCGGCGTGGATTCACACCTACAACTTCCCAACGACCATGCGCGTGGCCCCTACGGCGACGATGCAGGGGACGTGGGTGTCAACCGGGGTGACCGGGCTCGCGGTGTCCGGCAACTCCGCCGACACATACGCCGTGTCATTTAACGTCGCCGGCCCCAACGCGAACGCCGCCTGGACCATCGCCCCCAACTCCTCCGACGACCGCGTCGCCGCCGATGCTGAACTTTAGAAAGCTCCCCATGTTCGACCCCAAAGACCCTATCCACCACGTCGCCCTCCTGTCTGTCATCGGGGCCCTCGTGGGTCTCGGCCAGATCCTTTCCGACGGCGTCAGGCTGACCCCACGCTCCATCGTCGGGCGCTGCATCATGAGCGCCGGCCTGGGGGCGTCCGCCTCCATCGCCCTGTCGTGGCTTCCTGAGTTGCCCCTTGCGGCTCAGTACGGCCTCGCAGCGGGTATGGCTTCGCTGGGCACCAGTGGTCTGACGTTGATCTTCCAGAAGTACGTCTCCAAGTGACCTTCCTCGGTGTTACCTCCGAGCGGGTCTCCGGGTTGACCTTCGGAATCGAACTCAACTCAGTCGGCAACCTCCATGCCATCTCCCTGGACCTGGGCATCTTCCGTTTCCTGTTGTTGTGGGAGACGGCATGAGCGACCTACGCGCCACCCTCGCCGTGCTGCACGACCTGGTCGCCCACGATCTGGTGGCCAAGTTGCAGAGCGGGGAAGCCCCCGCCGCCTACCACGCGCAGGCCATCGCCCTGCTGAAGCACAACAACGTCCACGTGGCCCCCGGTGCCAAGAACAAGGCGCTGGACAAGCTGCGCGACACGCTGGAGGGTCTCCCGATCCCCGGCCAAGCCATCGCGGAACTGCTCAATGCGCCTGAAAAAGACTGACCGACTGGATGCCTTCCGCCTGTTCGGCAAGACCTGGACCGTCCAGTGGCTGCCCATTGAGGGGTGCGCCGGCAAGACCTACCATAGTAAGCTGCTGATCCAGGTGGATCCCAACTACGCGCCGGAGTACGTCCAAGATACCCTCCTGCATGAGTTGACCCACGCGGTTGACAGCGAGATGGAACTCGACATGACCGAGCATCAGGTGCGCAACATCGCCACCGGCCTGCTGGGGATCATGAAGGACAACCCCGCTCTGTGTACCTACATCTTCGGGGAGATCGGCTGATGCTCATCCAAGCCCGCCTATGGGCCGCTGGGGTGGTACTGGCACTTCTCCTGGGGTCCTTCGGGACCCTGGGGGTGAAACTTCACAACGCCCGTGCGGATGCCCGCAAGGCCCACTCTGCCCTCGTTGCGGAGCGTCTCGCGGCTGCCGAAGCCTGGGCACAGGCCGAAGCCCGGGCTCTGCAGCAGCAGACCGCCTGGCAACAGGCCTCAACCCTATCGGAAAAGACCTATGACCAGAAGCTTGGCGCTTTGCGCATGGCTGCTCGCAACGTTTCTGCTGTTGCTGGCGGGGTGCGCAACGTCGCCCCGCGTGGTGGGAGTGGCGACCTCCTGCCCCGCCCTACCGGCCCCGCCAGCAAACCTGATGCTACCACCTCCGACCCTGGAGTTGGTACCTCGGGAGCTGATGTACCCGTAGATGTACCCGCAGGGTCCCTCGTGGACCGCTGCGCCGAGACCACGCTGCAATTGTTGGGTCTACAGGCCTACGTTCGGTCCCTTTCAGGGGCTAAATAACCTGAATCCACGCCAGTGCCCCTCAGACGCCCTATAAGGCGTTCTGGGGCGTCAGGCTACCCACGTACCGCCCACGCCTCCTGCGTGCCGCCTTAGGTGGCAGGCGGACCCGTGCTGGACATCTGGAGCACCATGGAACTAGAACAACGACTTCAGGAGGACTTTGCGGTATTCCTGTGGGCCATATGGCGCGAATTGAAGCTCAAGGACCGCTGGGGAGAGGACGCCGACCCCACACCCCTGCAGTATGACATTGCCCGGTACCTTTCGAAGGGTCCCCGCCGCCGGATGGTTCAGGCGTTCCGCGGGTGCGGCAAGTCGTGGATAACGGCGGCCTACGTCCTCTGGCGGCTGCACTGTAATCCGAACGAGCGCATTCTGGTGGTGTCGGCGTCCAAGGACCGCGCCGACGCCTTCTCCATCTTCGTTAAGCGACTGATCGATGAGATTGAATGGCTACAGTACCTCCGGCCTGATCCGGCGAAGCAGCAGCGAGACTCGCTGGTGGCCTTCGACGTGGGTCCGTCTGACCCCCACCAGGCTCCTTCGGTTCGCTCCGTTGGTATCAGCGGACAGCTCACGGGTGGCCGGGCCACGCTCATTGTTGCTGACGACGTGGAGGTTCCCAAGAATTCTTTGACGGTCACCATGCGGGACAAGCTCACCGAAGCCGTGAAGGAGTTCGACGCCGTGTTGGTCCCCGACGGTGAGGTGGTGTACCTGGGGACGCCCCAGACCATCATGAGCCTGTACAACGGGCTGCCAGCACGTGGCTACCAGGTGCGCATCTGGCCAGCCCGCTACCCGACCCCCGATCAGGCCCGTTCCTACGGGTACGCCCTGGCCGAGGATCTGGCCGAGCAGCTTCGGCGGAACCCCTCCCTGGCCGGCAAGCCGGTTGAACCTACCCGGTTCGACGACACCGACCTGCTGGAGCGGGAAGCCTCCTACGGCCGCTCGGGGTTCGCCCTCCAGTTCATGCTCGATACCTCCCTCAGCGATGCCAACCGGTATCCGCTGAAGATGTCCGACCTGATGATCATGGATTGCAGCGCCACCATAGCCCCCGTCAAGATGGCATGGGGTGGCAGCCAGGAGCTGGTGGTGGAGGGTCTGCAGTGCGTGGGCCTCCCCGGCGACCGCTTGGTCAAGCCCATGTACATCGACAAGGCATTCACCGAGTACCAAGGCTGCACCATGTCCATCGACCCGTCAGGCCGGGGCGGGGACGAGACGGGGTACGCCGTGGTGGCCATGCTGCATGGCATCCTGTTCACGCTCGCCCTGGGCGGGTGCAAGGGTGGCTATGAGCGGGACACCCTGCTGGAGATTGCCAATACAGCCAAGCGGCTGAGGGTCAAGCGGGTGGTGGTCGAGCCCAACTTCGGGGACGGCATGTTCGTCCAGATGCTGAAGCCGATATTCGCCGAGATAGGTTACCCGGTGGAGATCGAGGACACCCCGCACGCTACCGTTCTCAAGGACAGCAGGATCATCGATACCCTTGAGCCCGTGTTCAACCAGCACCGTATGGTGGTCGACCGGTCCCTGATCGAGTCAGACCGGAAAGCCGAGAGCGAGGACTACCAGGCATTCTTCCAGATGACCCGCATCACCAAGGAGAAGGGCTCCCTCAAACGGTATGACCGCCTGGATGCGTGGGCAATGGCCGTGGCGGACTGGGTAGCTATCCTAGATATGGACAACGCCCGAGCCTCCGAGAGCTACCGAGAGGACGCCCTACTGAAGGAACTACAGGACTTCGAGGATGGCATCTTCGGCGGAACTGCCGGAGGGAGACAATCCAATTGGATCAGCAGTACCTTGAACCCCAAGATCAATGGGATAGGGCACATCTGAGCGTCTAAACCCAGACTCTAGGAGGGAGGGGTACTTAGGGTATACCTTAGGTTCCCCCTAAGTACCCCCTTCAGTGTCAACTAGTAGGGGTACATGTGGTGGTAGCTACTTATGTACACCTGAGGATACCTGTGGGGAACCTGAGGGGAACCTGAGGGGAACCTGAGGGGACACCACCTCGACACCGCTCCCCCGTCAAAACATACTGAAAATGTGAGGGGGTATGGATAGCAAGGGGCTGGCCCAGTCCCCCCCCCCCTGGCCCCCATCGGCTCCTCGGCAGCGGCACTTGACAGAGCAGTCAGAAGAGAGTAGATCAAAGAGCAGTCAGATCAGATCAGAGAGCAGTACAGAGAGCAGTCAGATCAGATCAGAGAGCAGTACAGAGAGCAGTCAGATCAGATCAGAGAGCAATCTCGGCACACTGGAGACACAGCAGCTGCTAGGCCCTTGATCGCCCGAAGTGGACTGCGGTGGACTGTGGGGCTTGGCCGCCGCTCGATAGCCGAGCCGCCCCGGCGGCGCGGGGTGTATCAGTCTTTTTTTCGATATCGCTTGCATTCCCGGATTAGACCGGGCATAGTTCGGTTGCGGTACCGACAACGACCCATCCAAGGAGACAGACATGAACGACGCCAATGAATTTAAAAACACCTTGACTGAAGCGATTCTGCGAAACGCCGCCTTGGTGGCCCAGTGTGCCCCGGGAACACGTGTCGTCTTGCGGTACGACGACACGTCTGGTGAATGGCTTGCGACGGTGTACGACGCGCCCTAAGAGGGCACCAGGGATAGCCCTCGCGGCTATCTCGGGCGCCTTCGGCAGTCCACCACAGGAGAACAGACATGAACAACGAACCCAGCGCACTTCGAATCAGCATCTGGTACAGCGCCAACGTCGGCGCATGGGAGTACTACGTCCGGACCTTTGATGATGATGGTCTGGTGGCAGTGGGATCACGCGGAAGTCTGATGCACAAGCGCCGCGATACAAGCCTGCGGGTGCTCCGTCGAGCGCTTGCGCGGTACTGGCCAGCCGACGTGCGGATTGCGCAGCATTGGCCCGTACTCCCCTCGCGCACTCGCAGAGATGACGCTTGGTTCGCATCGGCAGAGGGCGACGGATGGGAATACGCGATGACCTAGAGGGCACCAGGGATAGCCCTCGCGGCTATCTCGGGCGCCTTCGGCACACCGTAACCCACACCATAGGAGTCACCATGTCAACACTTCGAATCAGCATCTGGCACGAGAGCAACGAGAGCGACGACGTCGGCGTCTGGAAGTACAACATCCGGAGCTCGACAGCGGAGCGGGGAGAGCAGGGGGTCCTGATGTACGGCCCGGTCGATACGGACCTAGACGAATTCCAGTTTACTCTGTCGCGATGCTGGCACGCAGTACGCCAAGCTGCGCCGCGCTATGCTGCGCTCCCGCAGAACGCCCACTGCCGCGAGGCATGGATCAGTACGGAAGAGGGCGATGGATGGGAATACTTGGAAGGGCCGATTCGATAGTGCTTGCATTCCCGGATTAGACCGGGCATAGTTCAGTTGCGGTGCCCAAGGGCTATCTCGGTTGTCTTCGACGCACCGTAACCCACACTAGGAGCTCACAATGAATGTCCTTTGGCTTAGCCGTCACACCATGACGACAGAACAGCGGGCAAGCCTGTTCACCCTGATAGGCAACGACGCCGATGTAATAACCGTAAACCTGACGTTCGCGAACGACGGCAGATTCGCCGCACAGCAAATCTGCGACGTGGCGCTGGCCCGGCAGTGCTACATAATCACGGGCGTTATGCCCGCACATGTCGCAGTAAGACTTGTCGAGTGCCTAGACGCACTGAATGGGGAAAGTGGCGCGCGCCGTTTAAGCTACTGTTGTCCCGTTAGTGTCGCGTCTCCGGCGGTAGAAGGAGAAGTTAGGGGCGGCGGTTTCACTCACGATCATTGGGAATGGCTGAGATAGAGGGGGCACCGGGGATAGCCCACGGCTATCTCGGTTGCCTTCGGCAGTCCAACACAGGAGAAGCAAAAATGAACACAGTCGGCGTATGGTATGGCGTAGGTGGATGGCGATACTTCGTTCGGACGGTTGATGCTGAAGGCCGCGATCGATACGGCGGAATAGCGGGCCAACTACCGTGCCGATATGATGCGAGTCTGTGCGAGCTACACCGTGCCCTTGCCCTACGCTGGCCAGAAATGCCAGAAGCGTATCGCCATGACGAAGCTTGGACCGCCGCGGAATACGGCAAGGGCTGGAATACTAAAACCTAGGGGTTCGCCATGTACCGCATCATTGCTCGCATTATCATACTCTCGCAGCTTGGCTTGTTCGTAGTCGCATCCCTATGGCTGTGGGCACAAGCGTAGTCCATCCATCTTGTCATGAAATAGCAGAGGAGTCACCATGCACCCTAATGGATACGTAGTCTACGAAGGCCCGTCGATGCTCGACGGTGCACCGATTGTCGCGGTGCTGACTGGAACGGCGCGCGCGTCGTTGAACGCCAAAACTGGCCCGATGGCGCAACTGTGGATTCTCGGACAGACCAATGCGCCCCATGTGGCAGTCAGGACTGGCGAGGATTCATCAGTCTGCGGAGATTGCAAGCTGCGGGGTGCGGGGTGCTACGTGGCCACGTTCCACGGGCCGCGCTCGGTCTGGCAAGCTTGGCGCTCGGGCGGCTACCCGACGATGCCCGAGGGCGGTATCACGTTGCCAATGGTACGGCTTGGCGCCTACGGTGACCCCGCCGCTGTACCTGTTGCCGTCCTGTCTGCGCTAGTGGCGCGCGCTCCCGGACATACGGGGTACACGCACGCATGGCGGAATCCAGCCATCGATGCGCGGCAACGCGCCGGCTTGCGCCAGTTGGTAATGGCATCCTGCGACACCGCAGGCGAAAGCGTCGAAGCGCGCGCGGCGGGATGGCGGACGTTCCGCGTGCGGTTAGCCACGGACGCTCTGATGGCAGGCGAAGGAGTGTGCCCTGCGGCAGAGGAATCGAGCGTGAAGCGCAGGCTCACGTGCGCCGAATGCGGAGCATGCAATGGCACAAAGTCAGGGCGTAAGGGGCACATCGTCATCGTTGTTCACGGTGCTCCGCACAAAGTTTCCGCGTTTGCGCATTCTACCCGTTGACACATCCCTGAACGCATGGTAATCTGTGCGTTCTCAGATGCGCCAATGCATCTACGTTTCGGCAGTTCACCACAGGAGAAACGAAATGAGTATTAACTGTCAAATTTTCGGTGATGCGTCAGCGGCCGCACTCGCGTTCGTTGCTGACATGAATGGGTATGTGCCGGAAGTCGGCGATGAACCCGATAACATGATGTGGTGGCTGCCGGAGGCATGGACCGACACGACGTGGGCGGCATTCGTTGACCTAGCGGTCAAGGCAACCGCGCCCCATAAAGTCGCACGGGAGAAGTATATGGCAGCATTCCTCCAGGCACAGCTAGGCGGTGCGGGAAGGGCGGATGTCCATAAAATCAGTATATGGTACGATTATCGCGGTTGGCAGTTCTACGTACGCGCGGTCAATGGGACGGGCCGCGAGGATCCCGGGGTAGCGGGACAGTTGCTTGGAAACCGTTCTACGCCCCTTCGGACACTCCGCGAAGAGCTCGCGCGCATCTGGCCAATGCCGGCGCGGATAGCGCAGGAGGATGTGGCATGGACCACCGCGGAATTCGGTCTAGGATGGGATACCGCGTCATGAACGTCACCTACGAGGGCAGCCTGCGGTTCGAACGCGGATGGATGTATTACATCCGGGCAGTTGCTCACGGCCGCGTAGTAGGCGGTGTGACCTACGCACTCCCGCAGAGGCGAACCGCAAGCCTCCGGACGCTCCGCCAAGCGATTGCGGCCGCGTTCCCGAGGGCTACCAACAGAAATGCGGCATGGGTCGCATCTAAATACGGGAATGGATGGGATACCGCGTCTACCCCGGGGAACACTACAGGAGAAACGAAATGAGCGCGCTAAAGATCCAAATTGGAACAGATGCAACCATGCCCGAGGGCAGCAACGCTGTCATGGTGGAGTCCGAAGGCGGTGCCGTGTTCATAACCGGATCCTGCGAGGGATGGCTCGGCTTTGAGGAAGTGACGGATCCGCCCTTTGTTGAGCATGACGATGCGGATGCATTGGCCCGTAGAATAGCGGTCAATCCGATAGGTGAGCTCACATCGCTGGGGTACGACTTCGCTGGCAATTGGTTCAAGCCACTGTAGAGAGGACACCAGGGATAGCCCTCGCGGCTATCTCGGGCGCCCTCGGCGATCCAACCAGGAGAAACAAAATGAACATGAACGCCACCACCTATAAAATCACCATCTACTACGATGCTATCGACCCCGCTAACATCGGATGGGCGTATTCCATCCGCAGCTATGACCAGTACGGCGCTTATCTCGCTGAATCGTCCGGCCCGCTGTCACAAAAGCGTCACCATGCGGGCCTGCGGGCACTCCGTCGGGCGCTGGCGCTTATCTGCCCAGCATTTCCCAGCGCGCTTCGCCAAGATGCATCTTGGATCGATTCGGAGGCGGGCAATAGCTGGACAGGCTCGGTCAGCGTCATGCACCGAAAGGGAACCCCATGAACATCTCGGAGGTTGTACAGAAGTATCGCTTGGTGTCCTTGTCCGAATTGAACATCCAGCCGGGAATGGTCTTCATGTCCTTGGCGCTGGAGATGACGACCCCGCGTCCGGACATAGAGAGGTATTCGAAGCTGCGGGATACGGACTGGAAAACACACGTTGGAAAGGGAACCCCATGAACATCTCGGAGGTTGTACAGAAGTACTACCAGTGCAGCATGTTGGAGGCGCTATTTATCGTCCAGCAGGCAATCGGGGACCAGCGCTACCAGGATGCGCTGGACGAAGCGGTCTACGGTGGCCCGTCGGGCACCCCGGAATAAACAGACATTCGTCTAAACCCAGACTATAGCAATCACCCTGCCCCTCTCCCCCTCTCTCTATACCTAAGGTGAGCCTAATGTTGACCCAAGAAGCCCTAATGCAGTACCAGAAGGACAGTGAGGAGGAGTCCCGTGGGCTCGGCATCATCAGATACCGCGACGCAATCCAGCGGGACCAGGCGAATACACCGCCTGGCAGGCAGCTGATGCGGAAGGCGGTGATGCTGCTGACTCCCGTCATCAATGACTACATTCAGACCGCCCTGGTCGGAGTAGCATCACGCTCGGCAGGAGTCGTGTACTACCTGGGGCAATTCGAACCCGACCTGTTGGCACTCGTCACGGCCACCCAGTGCATCAGTGGGATGGCTCTGCCGGGAGCCTCCACCCGGCGGCAGTCCGTGCAGCATTTAGCTCACGCTATCGCGGTTGCCCTAGAGGACACGGTTAACCACGAGTTGTTGAAAGAGACGGACCCGCGAATCTACCGCCGGCTGCAAGCCGCAATCCGGACCAAGGGCAACGACCACTACCGCCACGTGGTTCTGCGCAAATATCAGGAGCATGCGCAAGTCAAGAGCATTCAGTGGAATCGCACGGTTCGCACACGTCTGGGGCTCACTCTGATTCATCTTTTCTGTGAAGGGACGGGGCTGGCCGTGATTGATCAGCGCTGGAAGGACACTTCGGTACTGTGTCCCACGACAGAAACCGATGCGTGGCTACTCCGAGCGCACACGTACCAAGAGGCGTTTTGCTCTGTCGCCCGACCGATGGTCGTGGCCCCGAGGCCGTGGACTGCCCCGCGAGACGGCGGGTATCTAACGTGGCGTCTGCCAGTCGTGAAGACGCGCAACGCCGAGTACCTCCGGGAGCTGGCTCACGTTGACCTGACGGCCGTCTACGGGGCTCTCAATGCCCTTCAGGCCACCGCCTGGGCCATCAACCCGCGCGTCTACGACGTCATGATGCAGGCGTGGGACACCTCCAGCCCGCTGGGTGGTCTACCCTCACGGGACAACGCCCCGCTGCCAGCGCAACACCACGACCCTGAGACAGACGTGGAGGCGCACAGAGAGTGGAAGCGCCTCGCAGCACGGGTACACGAAGCAAACGAAGCGTTGCGCTCAGACCGCTACCAGACCGCTCTGGAGCTTGGTCTAGCACGCCGCTACCGAGAGGCGAACATCGAGCGCTTCTGGCTGGCCTACCAGCTGGATTGGCGCGGCCGTATGTATCCGATCACGGATCTGCTGTCGCCCCAGGGCCGGGACCGCTCGAAAGGACTGATACGCTTCGCCGACGGGGTGGCGCTGGGGGTCGACGGTGCTTACTGGCTGGCAGTCCATGGGGCCAATTGTGCCGGGGTGGACAAAGTCACATTCGACGAGCGGGTGCAGTGGGTCGAGGACAACGAGTCACATATCCTGGCTTCTGCGGCGGACCCCCTGGGCCACGCCTGGTGGGCCGTCACAGCGAAGGACGACAACCCGTGGCAACTGCTGGCGTTCTGCCTGGAGTGGTCTGCCCTGGTGCTCCACGAGGCCATGGGCGGGGAGCGGGAGGCGTTCGTCTCGCACCTGCCGGTAGGTCTGGACGGATCCTGCAACGGGCTACAGAATTTCAGCATGCTGCTGCGGGACGAGATAGGCGGGGCAGCTACGAATCTGGTCCCGCAGGACAGGCCTGCCGACATCTACACCGCAGTGGCCACCGAGGCCGGACGGGTGTTGGAGTGCGAGATGGGCGACGATGGGGGCTACGGATGGAGTGTCTGGGGGCCAGTCTGGGCTGACCCCAAGGTGGCTCGCAAACTCGCAAAGCAGCCGACGATGACCATGCCCTACGGATCCGGGCAGTACGGGTTCAAGGACCAGCTGATGGCAGTCTGCGCGGAGCGCAACTTGCTGGATCCCCAGGTGCGCTTCCTGGCGTGCTTGCGGGGGGCCAAGGCGATGCACACGGCTATCAGTCGCGTGGTCGTCAAAGCCGCCGAGGCGATGACGTGGCTCCAGGAGGTTTCGGCAATCGTCGCGAAGGACGGCAAGCCGATCACGTGGGTGACCCCGTCCGGCCTCCCCGTGCTACAGCGATACATGAGCATGGAGGGGACTACGGTGGACGCTGTCGTGGCCGGTCGTCGGTACACGCTGACCCTGCAGGTTGAGGGAATGACGCTCGACAAGGCGAAGCAGCGCGCGGGCATCGCGCCGAACTTCATCCATTCGCTGGATGCGGCCCATCTCGTCCGCACGGTCAACCGCTGCGCCGAGGAGGGCATCAAGAGCTTTGCAATGGTGCATGACAGCTACGGGACGCACGCGGGGAACATCGGCCTGCTGGCGTGGGAACTGCGGGACGCGTTCGTGCGCCAATACACGCCCGACCTGCTGGCAGAGTTCCGGGACGAGGTGCTGATGCAGATATCAGACGCGAAGCTGCGGGGCAAGCTGCCACCTCTGCCCGCGTACGGCAGCCTGGATGTGCAGGCCGTCCTGCAGTCCGAGTATTTCTTCGCCTAATGTATCCATATCGGCAACTGATTCACGTCTAAACCCAGACTTCAGCATAACGACAAAACGCAACCCAAAGGAACCCCTATGTCCCACCTACGCGACACCCTCAACTCCATGCCCGCCGAGCAGGCGGTGACAGCGGCGTTCACCCTGATCAACACCCGCGGGGAAACTCCCGCGGCGGAGTTCGTGGCCGGGGTGGCGCTGCTGATGCTGGCCATTGGTGCCCGCACCGACATCAGCATCGCCGAGCTGATCAACAAGGCCGACCGATGGTCCGGCGACGGTGACCTGATGCGCCGCGTGTCAGCCCTCGGTGACTACGTGCAGGGGGAGCTGCTATGAGCGGCATCACGCTCCCTGAGTGGCTCCTTCGGAAAGCCCACTACCACTGGTCGGAGGGTATCGACATCCCCGGCGAGCTGTACTTCCAGATGACCAACGCAGGCATCGACCTCGATGCCGCACGCGTCAAATTCGACGCACAACAACGCACTGAAGGAGCATGACCATGGCAGTCGCCACGAAACAAAAGCTGGCCCGCATCACCACCCCGCGCGGCGTCGCGGTGTACCCGAAGCTGACGACCCCGGACGAGTACAAGGGCAAGTCGTCCTACTCAACCGGCATCCGCATCACTGACGAAGCATGCGCGGCCATCAAGGCGCAGATCGACGCTGCCGCTGCCGCGTACTTCGCGGAGAAGCGGGCCGAGCTGACGGCTGCCATCACAGGCCTCAAGGGTGCCCCGCTGGTCGCCGCCAAGCAGAAGCTGGCCGCCCTCACGCTGCACCTGCCGTACAAGCCCGATTACGACGATGCGGGCGAACCCAACGGCAGCACCATCTTCAAGGTGAAGATGAACTCGTCCTGGAAGAAGCCTGACGGGACCGTCATCGAGATGAAGCCGACACTATTCGATGCGGCCACGCCGCCGGCGGTCATCACCCAGCCCATCGATGTCTGGGGTGGCAGCGTCATCAAGGTCAACGCCGAGCTGCTGCCGGTGTACATCGACTCGTCTGGCGGTTGTGGTA
>Ga0163154_10005235_pt1 | contig 16576 bp, 14 predicted proteins | sample OliLakLV19MP9P1_FD_148649 | JGI IMG/M metagenome (GOLD analysis project Ga0163154, IMG submission 148649) | Freshwater microbial mat bacterial communities from Lake Vanda, McMurdo Dry Valleys, Antarctica - Oligotrophic Lake LV.19.MP9.P1 | ecosystem: Environmental > Aquatic > Freshwater > Lake >... | reverse complement strand
AACAAAAAAAAAACGAATGTTTTTTTCAAATATTTTCTTTTTTATCCAATAACACTATACTATCCGCCGCCACTTCTGTAACATAGCGCGTTTTGCCTTGGTAAGAGCGGGTCTTAAGCTTGCCTTCTACATAGACAAGGCTTCCTTTGTGCAGATACTTTTCTGCCAAATCTGCCAATCCGCGCCATGCCAAGATAGTGTGCCAATCCGTATGCGATTGCCTTTGTCCGTTTTGGTCTTTGTAAAATTCGGTAGTTGCCAAAGAGAACTTGGCTACTTTGATGTCGTTTGCCCAAACTTTAACTTCGGGCGCATCTCCCAAATTGCCTACTAAAATAACTTTGTTTACACCTTTCATATCATTATCTTATTATTACTCACTGAGGTTACGCAAGGGTACATAGGTAGTGTTATGTTTGTAATGCTATTTTAATTTGGAGATTATAGTGACAAATAAAGTATTTGGGTAGTGCTATATTTGTAATGCTGTATCAACAGGCTTTAGCCTGTGATTGGGTTTTACGACAGGCTAAAGCCCATTGTCACGTAGAATAGTAGCATTACAAATGTCCAATATGTCTGCCATTATTCTTGATTAACAATGTCGGTAGGGACAAAATCATGGTGCTCCGACAATTTTAGTGGGACAAGGTATAAACCACATAGAAAGACATGGCACGCAGTGTTTCGGGCTATGTTTCTATGTGGTTCAACACAAAATTTGTCAGAGTACCTAAATTTTTGAAAGAAGGCTATTATATATTTTCACTTTCTTGTGTAGGGGTGTTGGTATTGACGAATGTGATTCTATCAAAGTCGTCGAGTTCTATTTGGATAGTAGAGTCGCGTTGGATAGTACCTGCAAGCAATTCGCGTGAAAGTTCGTTCAAGATACGTTTTTGCATAACGCGCTTGAGAGGTCTTGCGCCGAGTTGTGGATCATAGCCAATATCTGCCAATGTGTGCAAGATTTTTTTGGTAGCTATGAGTGTTACGCCCATTCCCATCAATTGTTCTTGGATGATTTTGAATTGGATAGCAACTATTTTGCGCATATCGCGGCGGTTCAAAGGTCGGAACATGACTACTTCGTCAACGCGGTTCAGAAATTCGGGGCGCACGTGGTTTTTGAGCATCTCGAATAGGTCTTCTTTCGTTTCTTCTATCAGTTCAAACTCGTTCTCGTCTGTTATGTTTGCGAATCGTTCTTGAATCATATCCGAACCCAAGTTAGAGGTCATGATGATGATACAATTTTTGAAATTAGCCGTTCTTCCTTTGTTATCTGTCAATCGTCCTTCATCAAGCACTTGCAAAAGCAGGTTGAATGCGTCAGGGTGTGCTTTTTCTATTTCATCGAGCAAAATAACAGAATATGGTTTTCTGCGTACTGCTTCAGTAAGTTGTCCGCCTTCTTGATAGCCCACATAACCTGGAGGCGCACCTATGAGGCGACTTACTGCGTGGCTTTCTTGGTACTCGGACATGTCGATGCGCACCAACGCATTTTCGTCGTTGAATAAGAACTCGGCAAGGGTTTTAGCCAGTTCAGTCTTGCCTACGCCTGTGGAGCCTAGGAAGAGGAATGAGCCGATTGGTCGTTTTGGGTCTTGCAAACCTGCGCGGCTTCGCCTTACTGCGTCCGATATTACACGGATAGCGGCATCTTGCCCTGCGACACGTTTAGCGAGTTCGTCTTCGAGGTTCAGCAATTTCACTCTGTCGCTTTGCAACAAGCGCGTAAGCGGAATACCTATCCATTTAGAGATAATTTCGGCAATGTTTTCGGCTGTAACTTCTTGCTTGAGCATGGCTTCGCTGCCGTTTTCTGTTAATTGCGCTTCGTAAAGTAGTAATTTCTTTTCGCTTTCTACTATTTTCCCGAAGCGTAATTCGGCTACGAGTCCATAATCGGCTTGTCTTTCGGCTTGTTCTGCTTCGAGTTTGTATTGTTCAATATTTTCTTTTTCGGTTTGAATATTGTCAATGATATTTTTTTCGGCACGCCATTTTCCTTTTAGGGCGTCTCTTGTTACTGAGAGTTCGGCTATATCTTTGCTTAGTTGCGCCTCTTTTTCCCTGCCTTGTTCACGCCTGATAGCTTCGCGTTCTATCTCGAGTTGCATGATTTTGCGTTCGAGTTCGTCGAGTTCTTCGGGCATAGAGTCGAGTTCGATGCGCAATTTTGCCGCTGACTCGTCCATGAGGTCGATGGCTTTATCAGGCAAGAATCTGTCGCTGATGTATCTATGTGAGAGTTCTACTGCGGCTATGATAGCATCATCTTTTATCCTGACACCGTGATGTACTTCGTAACGCTCTTTCAAGCCGCGCAAAATAGAGATAGCATCTTGCACATTTGGTTCATCAACCATAACAGTTTGAAAACGTCTTTCGAGGGCTTTGTCTTGCTCTATATAACGCTGGTATTCCTTGAGCGTAGTCGCGCCTATGGCATGTAGTTCACCGCGTGCAAGGGCAGGCTTGAGTAAGTTTGCTGCGTCCATAGCACTTTCGCCGCCGCTTCCTGTGCCTATAAGGGTGTGGATTTCATCAATAAACAATATTATCTCTCCGTCTGAATCCACTACTTCTTTTATAACAGATTTCAATCTTTCTTCAAACTCTCCTTTGTATTTTGCACCTGCTACGAGCAGGCCCATATCAAGTGAAACAAGTGTTTTGTTTTTCAAATTTTCGGGTACATCTCCTTGCACGATGCGTTGCGCCAGCCCTTCCGCTATGGCGGTCTTGCCTACCCCTGGCTCGCCGAGTAGTATAGGGTTGTTTTTGGTACGGCGCGAAAGTATTTGCAGCAAACGCCTCACTTCTTCATCACGTCCGATAACGGGGTCAAGTTTGCCTTTTTTGGCGAGTTCGTTCAGGTTTTTAGAATATCTTTCTAATGATTTGTATTTTGCTTCTGCGTTTTGGTCTGTAACACGTGTGCCGCCGCGCAATTCTTTGATAGCTTTTTTAAGGTGGTCTTCTATAAAGCCTACATCTTTCATGATAGAGGAGGCTCTATCGCGCCCTACCAACATGCCCAACAAGATATGCTCTAAGGCGACATATTCATCTTTTAGGTCTTTGGCAAAGTTTTCAGCTTTTTGGAGTGCATATATGAAGTCGTTGGCAAAATAGGGCGTTCCGTCTGATTTAGGCAAGGTGCGTATATATTCATCAAGGCGCAAATTCAATACACTGCGATTGATGTTTAGTTTTTTAAAAATATACGAAATCATGGTGTCATCATCTTGCAAAATAACTTTCAATAGATGCGCGCCTTCCACTATCATGTGTTCGTGCCCTACAGCAAACGTTGAAGCCCGTTGGACAAGGTCTTGGGCTTTGATGGTATATTGATTAAAATTCATATCCAATTATTGAGCGTTGAAAATGATAAAATGAGTTGTAAAAAACGCCCTTTCTCCCAATTGAAGACGGGAGAGAGAGGTCTTTAGCAAGAAGTTTATTCAATGATAGTGCCTAAAGGATATTATAGACAATTTGGCAGAAAACAGTTTACTGAGTATCTGTTTCTCTGTCAAATTGCAAGGGCAGGCAAGAGCAACGAGCTATCACCGTAGCTCAGAAAGCGGTAGGAATTATTCAACGCTTCCTCATATATTTTGCGCCAATCATCTCCAATAAAGGAGGCGACTAACATTATCAGTGTCGTGCTTGGTAAGTGGAAATTGGTTATCAGACCTTTACAGACCCTAAATTGATAAGGTGGGAACATGAAAATTTCTGTTTCGCCCCAAATCTTATCTATTTTTTCGTTGTCCATCACTTGCAAAATAGCTTGTAAAGATGCTGTGAGTGTTGGGGGATTTTGAAGGGTGTAAGGCAATAATTTGCTGATGTGAAAAGTCGTATCGCCTGCCAAAATATTAGCCCCATACCAATACAAACTTTCCAAAGCACGCATAGAGGTAGTGCCTACAGCTATGATATTGTCTTTTTTCTCTAATAAATGCGTGATATTGGTACGTGTAAAAACCAACTGTTCGGCGTGCATGGGGTGTTCTATCACGTTTTGCACTTTGATGGGTTGGAATGTTCCCGCGCTCACGTGCAAAGTGATATATTCAGGCAAGATAGCTTTTGCCTGTAAATCTTCAAACACTTTGGGTGTAAAATGCAAGCCTGCTGTAGGTGCGGCTACCGCGCCGTCATGCTTGGCGTAGGTAGTTTGATAACGTATAGCATCTTCGCTATTGGCTTCGCGCTGTATGTAGGGAGGCAAGGGCAATGTACCAATATGCGAAAGCAACTCTGCCCATGAGACTTGTGTATTGTCCCAAGTGAACTGTATCGTGTCGCTTGCTTTATCAAACCAACTTGCCTGCAGGGTTATTTCTCCTTCAGGCAAGGTAAATTTTTTGGTTAGGGTTTCCGCGTCTTTCCACTTTTTCTTATTGCCTATCATGCATTGCCATCTACACGCACCTTGAGCGCGCATAGAGTCTGCCACTTCGACTGGATAAGAAGGGTGCAATAACAAAACTTCTATTTGCGCGCCCGTAGCGCGTTGAAAGTACAAGCGGGCAGGTACGACTTTTGTGTCATTCAAAACCAGCAATGTATCTGCAGGCAAGAAGGCAGGAAGCTCATGAAATGTTTGGTGTTGAATAGCACCTTGCCTATAAACCAAAAGCTTGGCCGCGTCGCGTTCGGCCAACGGAAATTGGGCGATGCGTTCTGTAGGCAAGTCATAATCAAATGCTGAAAGTTCGAGATTAGGAAACATATTTTGGATAATTTACAGCGTCATTTCGGGTATTTCACCTTCTATGATGAGTTTGCCTTCTGTCGCTTCTATGATTTGTGCTACAGTGATACCCGGTGCGCGTTCCAAAAGTTTGAAACCGCCTTCAGGCAATACATCATATACACCCAATTCAGTTACGATTTTTTTTACACAACCGACGCCTGTAAGTGGCAGCGTACACGCTTTCAACATTTTAGATTTGCCATATTTATCTACTTGTTGCATCGCGACTATGATATTGCGGGCAGAAGCTACCAAATCCATCGCACCGCCCATACCTTTTACCATTTTGCCGGGTATTTTCCAGTTGGCTATGTCGCCTGTGTCAGAAACCTCCATCGCGCCCAAAATAGTAAGGTCTATGTGTCCGCCACGAATCATTCCGAAGCTATCTGCCGAGCTAAAAATAGACGCGCCCACTTGTGTGGTGATAGTCTGCTTGCCTGCGTTGATATAATCGGCATCTACTTCCGCATCTTCTGGAAAGGGTCCGATGCCTAATAGACCATTTTCAGATTGTAGTACCACGTCTATTCCTTCAGGTATATAGTTGGCTACGAGTGTGGGAATGCCTATGCCAAGATTGACATAATACCCGTCTTTTAATTCTTGTGCTATGCGTTTGGCGATGCTGTTCTTGTCTAACATGGGAAAGAGTGAAAAGAGTGATTGAGTGTTAAAAGGTGAGTGTTGAAAGATAGGCGTTGAAAGATTTTCGATCACTCAATGCGCCCACTCTCTCTTTCACTCTTCGTTGTATATAGCTTGCAAAACGGTTTGTCCTACAGCTTTCAGCGTGTTTTTGTCTATAATATCCATATTATCTTGCAATGTGTGATGGTATTTTGCAAAATAGGTGTTGCCGCCTGCAGGGTCATATTCAATGATGTCGAGCATAGGAATTTTGGCGAGTGTATTAACAAAATAATGGTCATCTGTGATGCTGCCACTGTCCATATTTTTAAAATGATTGCCAAAACCTAACATGTTACCTACTTTCCAAAGGTTTTTCGTAACCTCGCCTGCATACTGCATGGAAGTGCCTTCGCGGTAAAACTGCGCACCTTTCGCGCCGACCATATCCAGAAGTATGCCGTAGTAAGCGGTGTAATCCGTTTTATGTTTGTTTTTAGCCCAATATTGCGAGCCTAAGCACCAAAACTCTGCAGAGCCGTGAGCGTGTTGTTCGGGGTGTCCATAGTCTTCACTATCAAACAAAATAATATCCACACCTATGGTTGGTTTTTTTTCAGCTTGGAATATAGTGCGTGCAATTTCGAGCAATACGCCCACACCACTTGCACCATCATTTGCGCCATCGATGGGCTTGAATTTGGAGCTATCGCTTACTTCTTTGTCATTGTAAGGGCGCGTATCCCAATGGGCGGCAAGCAAAATGCGTTTGGTAGCTTGCGGATTGTAAGAAGCTATGATGTTGTAGGAAGTTAGTTTTTTGCCATTGTAAGCAGTCGCATCAAAGTTTTGGATAATGGTATTAAATCCATAGGCTTTGAATTGGTCATAAAAATAGTCCTTACACTTCTTGTGCGGTTCTGTGTTAGGCACGCGCGGTCCGAATTTCACTTGTGCATCTACAAACATGTAAGCACTATCAGCATTAAAAGTGGGACAAGGTTTGAGTACCATTTTTTGTTCAGTTTCGTCGGGTTCTTCCGCAGGCTTTTTAGTGCCTCCGCAGGCGGTCAGCAGGCAAGTTAGCCCAACAACGCACCATATCTTGGTATAATGTTTCATAATCACTTGCAAAGAACGCTATTATTCACTGAATTACAAAACCAAATACTGAAAAGAGAAATATAATTTGGCACTTTGAAAATAGTTTTTTAGTTTTGCACAAACAATGACTATTTCCTCGCCTTTTCAGGTATTCTCAAATAGACTTCTTGCGAAAGTGTTTCTTGGAGAGAGGAAAAAGGACTTTCGCAAGAAGGCTAATAAATAAATCATTCATTTTCGACACTTCAAAAATAGCCCTACGCAGCCCTACATTCGTTGCATACCATTCAACAAGCCCATTGCGAACATTTGGACACTGACGCAAAAACAAGCAAAAATGAAACAACTCTCTGAAGAAACGCTCGCGCAATCTGCTACAGTTGCCAATAATAGAATGAACAGATTACGAGGACTTTTAGGCATAAATAGCTATCAAAAAGAACTAAAAACGCATATTCCTAATAGCTTACTTGCCTTGGCGGAGGCAGGTAAGCAAATTGCTTGGTTAGATGTGGGCTGTGGTATAGGCAAGGCATTGATAGAAGCAGGCAAGTTCTTATCCACAAATTATCCATCTTTACAACTGCATTTAGAAGGCATTGATTTGGTGGATAACTTTCTGCCCTTGCCTGAAAACCTTGACAATGTGCATTTTAAGGCACAAGCGGCACATCTTTGGCAACCCACCCAACATTATGACTTGATTACGGCTGTGCATAGTTTTCACTATTTTGGAGATAAGTTGGCTATTTTGCAAAAACTCCTTGCCTGCCTATCACCTAAAGGTCTGTTTATGGGACAAGTGGATTTAAGCAGTGTGTATATAGACGAATTTTCACAAGAAAAAATGTTTGCCTCTTACCTGCGAAAAGAGGGCTTAAAATACAACACAAAAAACAAACTTTTAATAAGTGAGGAGCAGAAAAAAATTACTTTCCCTTACCAATATTTGTATGCTGATGACGAGGCAGGCAAGAATTATACAGGGCAGGAAGCAGTTCGAAGTTACTATACACCTTCGCCCTAAACTTTTGCTGATTGAACTACCAAGTCTATTGTTTCGTATCTTCTTCGACACCCAAAAAACAACGCACACAGTCATTTTCAGGTATCGAAAAATGCTAAAAAAAATTACACCCAATTTTTTCGGTGCTCCGACAATTTTAGTGGAGCGAGGCATAAACCACATAGGAAGATGTGGCACACAGTGTTTCGGGCTATGTTCTCTATGTTTCTATGTGGTTCAACACAAAATTTGTCAGAGTACCATTTTTTCTAAACAAAAACAAGGGCAGAAAAAATGCCTAAGCAGGTGAAGAAACAAGGCATGCCTTGTCTGTACGATTTGAAATACATGCTTGCTTTTGTGCCATTATTTGCGTTTAGAAAAGTGCAGGCGTGGTTATCGATGTCAAAAACCGGGTAGAATAGTATAGCTATAGAACAAAGTTAGCCCAGTTTTTCTAAACAGTAATAACAGGCTAACGGCACAAAAACAGTGGAGAGCATAAACAATAAAAAAAGCTGTCTGAAAAGACAGCTTTTTTTATATTGTGTTAATCTTTAGAATGCTACTCCAAAAGTAGCACCAAAACGAAAACCAAAACCACCAAAACCAGACAAAGCGAAGTCATCTTCTTTGCCATCAGTTACTTTAACATTACCAGCATTGTAACCAGGACCTCCAAAAACTTCCAATGATATTCTGTCATTGAAGAGCCATTGTCCACCCAAAATTATACCACCACCAAAACTACTAAAAGTTGCTTTAGATTCGATTGTTTGACTAGTGGGAAAACTTTTTACATTTGCTTTCATAGTAAAATTTTGATAGCGAAGATATGGTGCTAAAAAGAATCCTTTAGGTGCGCCTTTTTTAGATGCATAGTAACGGAACTCAGGTGTTATATAAAATCCATTGATAGATGTTTTTGCACTTGCGTCATCTACACCAATGCCTATTTTCGCTCCAGTGTATGCCAAACCAAGTTGAATACTTGTATTTGAACCAATTACACGCTCATAAAAAAGAGAGCCTGTGCTTACAAATGGACTCAAAAAATTGATTTTGATAATGTTTTTGCGTTGAACATCTTGTGCATTCGCAAGGTTGGTTAGGCAAATAAATGCACTAAAAAGGATAGCAAATTTCTTTAACATAAGTGTTGATAAATTTTGTTTGAAAAATATATTTGAAGAGTTAAAAAATGGATTAGATTGTAAAATTGTTTCATTTGGTCGACCTTATTTAGACTTTTTTACAGTGCAAATATAGCGTAAATCAAGTGTATTTTCCAAATAACGTGTGATATGTAACATGTAATATGTGATATATGACATACAATATATGATATGTGATGTGTGATACATAATATATGATTTTATTAAAAATATTTTAGGTATAAAAATAATTGTATTTCCATAAAAAATTGATTTTGAGCATTTTAAAGTTTTTAGAAATGCTATTTTACACTTTTTATTACAAAGTAAATAAATAGGTGAAATAGATGGTAAAATCCTTGTATATACAACTATCTTCGCCCTTATTTGTACTACAGCATCTGATTATCGGTGTCAAAAAACTGGGTAGAGTAGTATAGCTATAGAACAAAGTTAGCCCAGTTTTTCTAAACAGCAACAACAACACAAACTTGCCTGCCCAAAATATACAACTGCATTTTTTGCTTGTTTTGGTAGGCAGGCAAGGTGCAGGTCAAGTCCTTGCCTACCAAAACCTATAGAGTATTTCAAGGCATTTTCTTAAGACCTCACCCCTGCTCTCTACAATTTGGAGAGGGGTATATGAAACGATTTTGAAATGCACTCCACCTATATAGAAAGAATTTTGACAAGATTTGAAAATATTTTCAAAAAAAGCAAAAATAATTTTTTTATCTAAAAAAATACCCCTATGTTTGCGCATCAAAAAGCAATAACCAAAAATGAGATTTTTAAGTTTTCAAAAAAATAACCAGAGCAAAAGCAATTTACTATGTTGGTGGCAAGGTTCTACTTTAAAAAGTACGAACGAGGCAACCTATTGATATATTTTAAATCTGAACTTTTCCCCAAAGTTTTAAGAAAATATTAAGAGTGTCTGCCGTTTGGCAGACTTTTTTGTTTTAAAGCACTTTCAATATCTTATGAAAAATAAATATCAACTAAAAAGCTACACAAAGAAAGTGTATGCAGACCAAATAACGCCGATAAGCGTTTATCTGACCATCAGAGGCATTTTTGCAGGAAGTATTTTGTTAGAAAGCTCCGAAAATGATGACACACGCAACTCCCGCTCTATTATTTGCGCCCAACCTATTGCAGGAATAGAACTGAATGAAAATCAGTTGGTTACCTTCTACAGAAATGAAAAAACACAAAAGCCAACCAACGAAATAAATGCCATTCAAGAAGAATTAAGCAGTTTTTTTGGTGCTTTTGAAATGAAAAATGTAGAAAATCAGCATGATGGCATTATCAATGGCTTTTTTGGGTTTCAGTCGTTTGAGGCGGTGCGCTACTTTGAAACTAAGAAAGCTAATTTATGTCCAAAAACAGACAATGAAGTAGCTATCATTGATTACCGTTTGTTTCAGTACGTGATTTGCTTCAACCATTTTAACGGAGAAGTAACCTTTATTGAGAACACAACGCCTGATGCCACTTCTACATTGGATAATTTTGCAGAAACTGTCCTTACAAAGCGTGCAGGCACTTTTCCTTTCACAATCCAGTCGGAAGAACGCGCAAATGATACTGAAGATGAGTTTTTGGAGAAAGTAAAAATCGCGCAAAATCATTGCAAATTAGGTGACGTTTTCCAAATGGTGCTTTCTCGGCGTTTTGAGCGCGATTTTATGGGAGATGAGTTTAATGTTTACAGGGCTTTGAGGCACATAAATCCTTCTCCATATATGTTTTTCTTTGATTATGGCGGATATAAAATCTTTGGCTCGTCTCCCGAAGCGCAAATCAGGATTGCTAACAACGAAGCCCTCATAAACCCCATTGCAGGCACATACAAGCGTACAGGAAACAAAGAAGACGATGCAAAATTAGCTGTTTTGTTATCAGAAGACCAAAAAGAAACCGCAGAGCATGCAATGCTGGTTGATTTGGCTCGTAATGACCTCAATAGGCATTGCAAAGATGTGAAAGTAGTTGAGTACAAGTCTGCAAAGCAATATAGCCACGTTATTCACCTCGTTTCTACTGTAAAAGGCAAACTCAATAATGCTAATCAAGAAAATGCTATCAATCAAGGCGTTAATATTTTGGCTGATACCTTTCCTGCTGGTACGCTTTCAGGCGCGCCGAAAGTGCGTGCAATACAGCTTTTAGCACAAATAGAAGGCATTCCACGCGGTTTTTATGGCGGAAGCATTGGTTTTATTGATTTTAAAGGCGACATCAATGAGGCAATTATTATCCGCTCTTTTCTCACAAAAAACAATAAAATCTATTATAGAGCAGGTGCTGGCGTGGTTTTGAAGTCAAACCCCGAAAGTGAATTGAAAGAAGTAGATAATAAACTTGCCGCTTTGAGAAAAGCGCTCAAAGAAGCCGAAAAATTTTAAAACAAAGAAACAAAGAAATATGAAAATATTAATGCTTGATAATTACGACTCATTTACCTATAATTTGGTACAACTTGTAAGAGAAAATTCATCTTTTGAAATAGAAATACTTAGAAATGATGAAATTAGCCTTGATGAAGTCAATGATTATGATAAAATTATACTCTCACCCGGCGCAGGCGTGCCACGTGATGCAGGGATTATGTGTGCGCTTGTAGAAAGATACCAAAATACAAAAGCAATTTTTGGCGTTTGTCTTGGAATGCAGGCAATTGGAAATGTTTTTGGTGCAAATCTTGTCAATATTGATACACCACTGCACGGCGTTTCTACACCTGTAAAACACGATTCTAACAAACTTTTACGCGATATTCCGCAAGAGTTTAATGTTGGAAGGTATCATTCGTGGGCATTGGAAAGCACAACAATTCCAAGTATTTTGGCAATAACCGCTACAGATTTTGACGGCGTAGTGATGGCAATAGAACACAAAACCTTGCCTATTTTTGGTGTTCAATTCCACCCAGAAAGCATTTTAACAGCTTTTGGCAAGGAAATTATGGTAAATTTTCTGAATTATTAACAACCTCTAAATCTCCAAAATGAATTTTAAAATTATCGTAGAAAAATTGATGTCAGGCTACAAATTAAGCACTTTGGAAGCCTACGAATTGATGAGTAAAATAGGTGAAAACGGCTTTAATGAAGGACAAAATACCGCCCTGATTATAGCCCTGAGTTGCCGTGATATTGCGTTAGATGAGATTATTGGCTTCCGAAATGCGCTTTTAGATTTGAGCATCCCGACAACACTTACTCAATATGATGCCATAGACCTCTGCGGGACAGGTGGAGATGAAAAAAACACCTTTAATATTTCTACTTTGGCGGCTTTTGTGGTGGCGGCAGCAGGATATAAAGTCGCCAAACACGGTAATTATGGGGTTTCTTCTGTGAGTGGCTCGTCTAATGTATTAGAAAAATTGGGCTACACGTTTTCTAATGACTCCTCCAAATTGGAAAAAGAACTAAGCGACCTAAACATTTGTTTCTTGCATGCTCCGTTGTTCCACCCCGCACTCAAAAATGTGGGCGCAATACGCAAACAATTAGGTATTAAGACTATTTTTAATACGTTAGGACCGCTCGTAAATCCTGCTAAGACTAAAAAACAATTTGTGGGTGTTTACAACTTAAAGTTGGCTAGACTTTACCATTATTTATTGCAACAAGATAAAAAAAACTATGTTGTTGTACATTCAGTTGATGGTTATGATGAGATTTCGCTCACTGCCAATGTGCAGTATCTGTCTTCTCGTGGCGAAAACCTGCTAAATCCTACAGATTTTGGGTTTGAGATGCTTTCGCAGGAAAGTCTTTTTGGAGGCGATACGCTGGAACAAGCGCGTGATATTTTTGTTGAGGTTATTTCAAATAAAGGCACACACGCGCAAAATAACGCGGTCATTGCCAATGCAGCCGCAGGAATACAATGTTTTGAGGACAAAAAAACACTTTTGGAATGTGTCAGCATAGCACAAGAAACACTTAAAAGTGGTAAAGCTTATCAATTATTAAAAACACTTATTCAAAAACAATAAAAAATGTTACACGAAATCATAGAAAATACAAAAGAACAGGTTGAGCAAAATAAGATTTTACTTCCTATTAAATTGCTTGAAAAAAGCATTTATTTTGATGCTAAGTGCGTTTCTTTGGCTGATTATTTGACCAAAAAAAATCAATTTGGAATTATCGCGGAATTTAAACGCAAATCTCCCTCAAAAGGCATTATCAACGAATATGCAGACGTAGTGCAGACAAGCACCGCGTATATACAAGCGGGCGCGTCTGCACTCTCTATTTTGACTGATAAAACCTATTTTATGGGTAAAAATGAAGACCTTACGCAGGCTCGCAATGCTAATTCCTGTCCTATTTTGAGGAAAGATTTTATTATTGACGAGTATCAAATCATTGAAGCCAAGTCAATCGGGGCTGATGTGATGCTTTTGATTGCGGCTTGTTTGGAAAAAGATGAAGTCAAAAAATTCTATGAATTGGCTGTTTCTTTGGGGCTTTCAGTGCTTTTTGAAATCCACGACAAAAGTGAATTAGAGAAACTGCCAACCAATTTATCTCCACAAAATGCCCTTATTGGTATCAATAACCGCAATTTGAAAACAATGCAAGTAGATGTTCAGACTTCTTTTGATTTGATAGAAGATTTAAAAAATAAATTTGAAGATATCATTTTTATTTCTGAAAGCGGCTTAAATGACATTAAAACAGTGAAAAAACTAAAAAATGTGGGCTATACTGGTTTTTTGATGGGAGAATATTTTATGAAAACGCCCAATCCTGCGGAAACATTGAAGCAATTTTTGAGTAATTGTGAATTTTGAATGAATACAAAGGGTGCATTTCAAAATCGTTCCACATACCCTTCTCTAAATTGGAGATGGCAAGAGTCTTAAGAAAAGGTTTTTTTGAAAAATCCACAGCACATAAAAATAAAATTATATTATCTACAATGTATTAACTCCCCTTCAAAAATTATGTTTATAAAAGTTTGCGGATTAAAAGAAAAGGCGAATATTCTTGCAATAGACAGCCTTTCTATTGATTTTATGGGACTGATTTTTTATGAAAAATCGCCTCGTTTTGTAGAAGATACTGCTGATATTCCCGTTACAAATACGCCAAAAGTAGGCGTTTTTGTGAATAGCTCTTTGGAATATATTTTGGGAAAAATACAAAAATACCAACTCAAATATATACAACTTCACGGCAATGAAAGTATAGATTTTGTCAAAGAAATTTATGAAGAAATCAAAGAAAAAAACATCAAAATTATCAAGGCAGTAAGTATTGATAATGAAATAGATGATATTTTTTTGAGTGCTTTTGTACCTTTTTGCGCTTATTTTTTATTTGACACAAAAGGCAAAAACCACGGCGGAAATGGCGTAAAATTTAATTGGAAAATTTTGGAAAATTATCAACTAAAAACACCATTTTTATTAAGTGGAGGCATTTCTATTGATGATGCAACCGAAATAAAAAAAATCAAACACGCACAGTTTGCAGGAATTGACATCAATAGCAAATTTGAAATAGAAGCAGGTTTGAAAAATGTTACAATGATTGAGGAATTTATTAAAAACTAAAAAAATGAAATTAGCATTAGACAGACCAAAACCCATCAATGGCTTATATGGCATATTTGGAGGGGCTTTTATCCCAGAATTATTGTACCAAAATGTGCAGGAATTAGAGGAAAACTATGAGCGCATCATTCAAGAGCCTGATTTTCAAGCAGAATTTCAGCGATTATTAAAAGATTATGTTGGTCGTCCTACGCCCTTGTATTTCTCTGAAAACCTATCTAAGAAGTACAAAACACGTATTTTCTTAAAAAGAGAAGACCTTACACACACAGGCGCGCACAAAATAAACAACGCGATAGGGCAGGTTTTGTTGGCGCAAAGGTTGGGCAAAACTCGTATTATTGCAGAAACAGGTGCGGGGCAACATGGTGTCGCAACAGCAACAGCTTGCGCTTTGCGCGGCTTAAAATGCGTTATTTATATGGGTAGCGTGGATATTGAGCGACAAGCCCCCAATGTGCAACGTATGAAAATGCTGGGCGCAGAGATTATAGCCGTAGAAAGCGGCTCAAAAACCCTCAAAGACGCTACCAATGAGGCTATACGAGATTGGATAAACAACCCCGTTGATACGCATTACATCATCGGCTCTGTGGTAGGCCCGCACCCATTCCCTGATTTGGTGTCTATTTTTCAATCTGTGATAAGCGAAGAAATCAAAAAACAGCTTTTGGAGCAAATGGGTGCCGAAAATCCTACTCACGTGATTGCCTGCATAGGCGGCGGTAGCAATGCAGCAGGAGCTTTTTATCATTTTATCAACGAACTCGATGTGCAACTGATAGGCGTTGAGGCAGGGGGTTTGGGTATTGACTCAGGAAAAACGGCCGCAAGTCTTGCAAAAGGTACAAATGGTATTATTCACGGATTTTTCACAAAATTGATGCAAACGGCTGATGGACAGATAGTTGAGCCTCATTCTATTTCTGCTGGACTAGACTACCCTGGTGTAGGACCTCTGCACGCTCATTTATATACAACAAAACGAGCTACTTTCTTGAACGTAACAGACGAGCAAGCACTCAAAGCTGGCTTTGATTTGGCTAAAACAGAAGGGATTTTGCCCGCCCTGGAAACGGCTCACGCACTTGCGGCACTTGACCAAATAACGTTTTTGCCTACTGATATTGTTGTTATCAACCTTTCGGGGCGTGGTGACAAAGATTTAACAACGTACCTGAAACACATAAAATAATGATGACACTAAAAATGAATAAAACAGGAAAATATATTTCTGAAAAGGAAAACTTGCTTTCTATCTATTTTACGGCTGACTATCCGTATAAGGGAAGTACAAAAGATATTATTATCGCGCTTCAAAATGCAGGTGCCGACCTTTTGGAGGTGGGCATACCTTTTTCTGACCCTTTGGCTGATGGCATTGTCATACAAAAAAGTAGCTACAAGGCATTAGAAAACGGCTTTTTGTTGGATAATTTATTTGCTGATTTGGAACAAATAAAACCACAAATAACTATTCCGCTGGTGCTTATGGGCTATTTTAATACGGTTTTGGCGTATGGTGAGGAGAATTTCCTTTCTAAATGCCAATCTTTGGGCATTGATACTATTATTTTTCCTGATTTGCCACCTGCTATTTATGTTGATAGGTACACAGATTTGTTCGAAAAATACGGCGTTTCTCCTGTTTTTTTGATAACGCCACAAACGGCTGATGTTAGAATAAACTACCTTAACAGCCTTTCAAAAGGATTTGTTTATGCAGTAGCAGACAATAGTATTACTGGCGGAAGTACGGATTTGTCTGACAAACAACTTGCCTATTTTAATAAAATCAAGGCGACAAAATTTGATGTTCCTGTCATGATTGGTTTTGGAATTTCTGATAAAAAAGCCTACCAAAAAGCCTGCAATTATGCAAATGGTGTGATTATCGGCTCCGCATTTATCAAAGCAATAGAAAATATTACAGAAAATAATAACGAAACAAGTAAAACTATAACGGATTTTATTCATTCAATAAAAAACTAACCTCTTTGTTGGTGTAATTTTCCGTTGCACAAACATCGCATTGCAACGGAGAATTTAGAAGTAACAAAAGTGCTGACTATCAATACAAATCTTCCAAACTCGTAACTTGCCTATAAACTGCCTCTTCTGAAAGAGCAAAATGTTTGGTACGCTGACAAATTTTGTGTTGAACCACATAGAAACATAGAAGACATAGCCCGAAACACTATGTTCCATATCTTGCTATGTGGTTTATACCTCGCTCCACTAAAATTGTCGAAGCACAAAAAAAATGTTCTTCGACTGTCTAAAAGAGAGTTACAACATAACTTGCGGGCGCAATCTAG
>Ga0163154_10005233_pt1 | contig 16578 bp, 16 predicted proteins | sample OliLakLV19MP9P1_FD_148649 | JGI IMG/M metagenome (GOLD analysis project Ga0163154, IMG submission 148649) | Freshwater microbial mat bacterial communities from Lake Vanda, McMurdo Dry Valleys, Antarctica - Oligotrophic Lake LV.19.MP9.P1 | ecosystem: Environmental > Aquatic > Freshwater > Lake >... | reverse complement strand
GGGCAAGGGGGGGGCGTCGGCTGGTGGGCTATCCAACGGGTGCGCGGGACGGTTGCCGCTGTTCCCAAAAAGTTGTCGCAAGAATTTATCCATCGGGACGATCCTGTGTGCGGACGATAAAGCGATGATAACGCAGATTGGCATCGCTACGCTAAAATCGCAAAGATCACGTGCCGTTAACAAAGTAGGGTAAACAGGATAAAAAGAAGAGGCTTGTTTATTATGTCCAGTTTAAGAATTGTAATTTTCAGCACTTTTGACGGTGCTGTTCTAGCCAAGAACTGGGTATGATTATTTTATGGATTGAAGCACATCCCTAAAATCAACGGGTAAATATTTAACAGCGTCACTCGATCCATTGCACGTTCCCAAAATAATAACTCTCCCGTCTCTCCTCCTGTGGGTCTGTGAAATTGCGCTTTCTGCCGTTCGTCATAATGGCATGAGGCGCATTTTCACGTCAGTTGTTGGTTGCGCTCCGCTTCGTCATACGACTATAATTTTAGTGTGCTCAAGCTGAAGCACGATTTATTTATGATCCATGCAAAGGGAAACATAATGATCGGTATGCGTCGGTTGGTTGTGGGTGCTGCACTGTTTGCCATTTTAGCAATGGGGGCAGTCGTCAGCGCACAAGAGGCTGTTGTCGATGGGCTGAATAATCCGCGTCACATCACCTATGATGATGCGGGCAACCTGTATATCGCCGAAGCGGGCACCGGTGGCGCGATCCCCGTGGACGGGGCGTTTGGTCCTGCCGTCGCTGGCGGCACTGCCAGCATCACCGTGATTGCGCCTGATGGCACCCGCAGCGCGATCTCGGGCTTCACCAGCCGTGACGAAGGCGGCGAAATGATCGGGGTGTCGGCGGTCTTGGCGCACGGCGATTCGTTGTGGTTGGCATTAGGGCAAACCTCGCTCGCCTTCCCCTTCTCGTGGGCAGTGGTCGAGCTGGACATCGCCAATAACTATCGCGTCAAGACCTTCATTGATGTGTATTCCGCCGAAGCCGCCCAAGACCCCGACGCTCAAGGTGTCGATAGCAACCCTGTCGATTTGGCGTTCGACTCGCAGGGCAATCTCTACATCGCCGATGCCGGCGCGAACACCATTTGGCGTTGGTCGGCGGGCGGAAGTGGCTTAGAAGTCTTCGCCACTTGGGCAGAACAACTCGTCCCCACTTCGCTCGCGATTGATGCTGAGGATAATGTGTGGGTCGGCTTCTTGACCGGCTTCCCCTTCGCGCCGCAAAGTTCACGCATCGAGCAATATGCCCCGTCGGGCGATCTGGTCGCCACTATCCCCGGCTTGACGACGGTCGTCGATCTCCACCTCGAAGGCACCCAGTTATACGCGGTCGAGTTCGCGGTATTCGGGGATCAAGGCTGGACGCCCAACACGGGGCGCGTGGTCGCAGTCAATGCCGACGGCAGCTTGACCGTCATCGCCGAAGGGTTGAATTTGCCCTATGGCTTGAGTGCGGTAGCGGGGACAGGCACGCTGGTGGTCACGGTCAATGCGGCGTATTCGCCAGCGGGTTCGGGCGCGGTCGTCGCGTTGGGTGATCTGCCGGCAGCGCCGTCGGTCGATGCGCCAGTTGATCCGGCAGCCACCCCGGAAAGCGGCGGCTAAGGAGTAGCGGTCGGCGAATTGGGGCGCGCAACAGCGCGTCCCACCAGATCATGATGCCACCCCGTGAGACAATTTTTTAACGACGCAGCAGAAGAGCCATCCAAGCGGATGGCTCTTATTTTTTTACATTTGTGCCACATCTACAAAATATTTTTCCGTTATGCTCACAGGGAGTCGTCTATGGGCTGACATGGTGGTTGGGCTTTGATCTCCAGAATTTCACGGATATTCAGCCGACCCGCCCCATTCCCGCGGTTGGGGAAGATGAGATCACTGCCATCACGACAGGTGAACGGGTGCCCCAAGTGATCATCGCGGGTGGGGCGCAAGATCAACGCCTGATTATTATGCCGTCGCTTAGGCTGGTGGTCGTGCGCTTTGCAAGAGGAGATCGCAATTATTCAGATGCACAGTTCTTGGAATTTTTGATCGCAGGCGCGGCACAAGCGTCATAATCTGATGAGAGGATAACAGACGGCATTCTTGGCGTTGAGACATATGGGGGGGATGTTTTCAACTGTCGCCAGCGCGTGCGCGGCGGTGTACAATATGCCATCATTTCACCCTACGAGTCTAAACGCTTTTTATGACTGACATCCGCTGGACGAGTTTTGACCTGATTTTTTTTGATTGTGACAGTACGCTTTCCGCCATTGAAGGCATTGACGAACTGGCACGCTTTAAGGGCAAAGAGTGGCGTGTTTCCGTTTTAACTCAAAAAGCGATGGACGGCGACCTTGACCTCAGCGAAGTGTATGGCAAGCGACTCGCCGCTATCCGCCCGACGCGCGGACAACTGAAGGCGATTGAGCAGCGCTATTATGAGACGATGGTGCCCGATGCCGATTTGGTGTTGGCGGCATTGCATTATCTGAACAAACAGGTGTTCATCATCAGCGGTGGGCTGGCAGACCCCGTGCGCGGCTTTGGGGCGCGTTTGGGGGTAGATGCCGATCATATTCGGGCGGTCGATCTGCAATATAACGAACTATCGGGCGAATGGTGGCGTTACCATGAGCCATCGACGCAGCAGGTACAGACCTATCTCGATTACGACGAGGGTCCGCTGACCATCTCCAGTGGTAAGCCTCAGATCGTGCGCGAACTGGCAGGGGATCGCCCCGGTCGGCGAATGATGGTGGGGGATGGCTCCAGCGATTTGGCGACCAAGAGCGTCGTGGATTTGTTCGTGGGCTTCGGTGGCGTGGTGTCGCGGACGAAGGTGCGCGATGAAAGCGATGTGTTCGTCAAAGCTAATTCGCTCGCGCCAATTTTGCCGATGGCGATTGGGATGCGTGGGGCATCACGTTTGTTGGGTACCCCGTATCAAGATGTGCTAGAACGCGGGTTGCTGTTGGCGCAGGAACTCACGGCGATGCGCCCGGATTTACATCAAGCCTTTCTCGAAGAATTCGCCCCGTTGCTGCATCGGACGGCTCCGACGACGCACGAGGATGATAGCGGCGACTAGTCCGAGGACGTGCGCTGGTATCATTGCTATAGATCATTTTTGCCGCCCTTTACGGATGAAAGTTATCACCTATGCCTGAATGGAATTTTTGCCCCCGCGCCATCATCTTCGATATGGATGGGTTGCTGATCGACAGTGAGCCGATTTGGGAAGATATCGAAATCGCGATGCTCTCGGCACGGGGGGCGACCTTGACCGATGAGGTGCGCGCTCGGTTCATTGGGCGACGGCTTAATGATTTTTGGAGCGGTCTGCACCAAGCCTATGATCTGCCCGGCGCGGTCGAAGACCTGATGGAAGAATCGGTCGTGGCGATGGTGGCGCGCATCGGTCGCGAAGCGCCTTTGCGCCCCGGTGCCGAAGCGCTGCTCGCCCATATCCGGGCACGCCAGTTGCCGACAGCGATTGCCTCCAGCTCGCCCATGCGCATCATTGATGCGGTGGTGGGTGCCCATGCGTGGTCGGCGTTGTTTGCCACCCGTGTCTCTGGGGATGATGTGCCGGAGGGCAAGCCCGCCCCTGATATTTATTTGGAGGCGGCGCGTCGTTTGGGGGTTGCCCCCGCGGAGTGTTTGGCGCTGGAAGATAGCATCACCGGATCACGGGCGGCGGTGGCGGCGGGGATGGTCACTATCGCCGTGCCGGATCTGTCGCATGTTGCGCCCGATGCTTTTGCCGCGATCACGCCGTATGTTTTTACCAGTCTACACGAAGTCCTTGCCGCCATTGAGGAATGCTCATGAGCGATCCCTTGTTCCAGATCATCCTTGCCACCGATCTCACCGATGAAGGGGTGAACTTGCTGCGCGGCGAAGCGGATGTCGAATTGCACCTCGTCAGCCCGACTTTGCCCGCCTTGCGTGAAAAATTGGCGACCGCTCACGCTTTGATCGCCCGTGACGATGTGGTGATCGATGCCGCCTTGTTGAAGGACGCCCCGAATTTGCGCGTGATCGGGCGGGTGGGTGCCAGCCTCAACGGGATTGATATTGACGCAGCCAGCGCGCGCGGGATCGTCGTCATGAATACGCCGGGGGTGAGCGCCATCGCGGCGGGCGAACACACTGTGATGCTCATCTTGGCGCTGTCACGCCGCTTGATCGAGGCGCATAATAATTTGCGGGCGGGCTATTGGCTGTTGGATCGCAAACGGCAGGCGGGGTTTCAACTGCAAGGCAAGACGCTGGGGATCATCGGGTATGGACGGGTGGGGCGGGTGGTGGCGGCGCGCTGCTTGGCGTTTGGGATGAACGTCCTCGCCGCTGATCCGTATATCACCGAAGACCAAATCGAGGATCGGCGTGTTCAGTTGTTGGGCATGAGAGAAGTGCTACACCGCAGTGATTTTGTTTCGCTCCATTTACCGTCTACCCGCGAAACGCAAGGCATGTTTAATGTCGGGCTGATCCAAATGATGAAGCCGGGGGCGCGGTTGATCAATACCTCGTTTGGGGGCGTCTTGGACGAGGGCGCGCTCATTGAGGCGCTGAAGACGGGCAAGTTATCGGGGGCAGCGCTTGATGTGTTTACGCAGGAACCACCCTATAACAGCCCGCTGATCGGCATGGACAACGTGATCCACACCCCGCACATTGCCGAAAACACCGTCGAAGCATCGGGGGACTTGTCCCTGCAAATCGCCGCCCAGGTGATCGATGCGCTCCGCGATGAAGATTATCGCAATGTCGTCAATATGCCCTTCATGCCGGGGGTCGATTTTGAAACGACGCGCCCCTATTTGAAACTGGCGGAATGTGTGGGCGCGCTCTTGCATCTGTTGGCGCGCACGCCCGTGCGCCGTGTGGCGGTCGAATATCGCGGCGAAGATATGGCGGGTATGGTCAAGCCGATCACGGTGGCGTTGCTCAAGGGCTTGTTGACGCCCGCGCACGGCGAAAGCGTCAATTATATCAACGCGCCGATGCTGGCGAACGAACGCGGCATCCAGATCACACGGGCGAAGGGACTCAAGACGGCGGAGTATGCCAGCTTGCTCTCCTGTCAGTTTACGCTCGAAGATGGCGAGACGATCAGCATCGCGGGCACGTTGCTTGATCGGCGTGAACCGCGCATCGTCCATATCAACGATTATCGCCTCGACTTCTTGCCCGAAGGACACCTGCTCATTATGGGCAGTCACGATAGCCCCGGCGTGATCGGGCGGGTGGGGACGCTGATGGCGGACAACGGCGTCAATATCGCGACCTGGCAAACAGGGCGCAGCACCCCCGGCGGTAATACGCTGACGGTGTTGACGCTGGATGAACCGTTGCCAGAGCCGATCCTAGAGACCTTGCGGGCGCAAGATTTTGTGCGCCATGCCCATCAAATAGAATTGCATTAACGCGCCATCTGCCCAAGAAACCAAAAGAGAAGCACGCGGCTTCTCTTTTGGTTTCTTCACCACTTTTGTGATACCCACGGGCAGAAAATTATTTTGTGTCGGCAGTATTGCGCGTTGATTTGTTTTCCCGTTCGGAAATGGGTAGCAATTGAAATTTTTGATCGCGGATGATGCGTCGAATGTAAGGGGTGGTGATCACGGGCATGACCATGTATTCCTCACCGCGCATCAGTTCAAAGTGATAGACGATGACCAAACGAGTGCCCCCCTGCCAAAATTCTTGGGTATAACAGGTATCACTCACCTCCCAATTGGTGTCGAGCGCCGTCAGAAAGGCGTCTCCACCGGCGAAATCTTCGGATACTGCGCTCCAGAAACGGCTGAACTGAGGATAGGCACTATGCCAGTTTGAACTATGTTCTAACATCGTTTATATCTCTTTCATGTGAAAAAATGTACGAAAGGTGTAAAATTCCAGTTACTTTCACACTATACCATCAAGCATCAAACAATGCTGCAATTTGTCAGTCATCAGCAGCCTTTTTTGAGACCAAAGCACGCTAAATCAACCATGAGCTATAGCTCACCCTTCACTCATGAATGTTTACTACAATCGCAAGATTATCTTGAAACAAGTTTGGGAGTTATTGTAAGATGGCGCGGATCATCGTTATAGGTAGCGGATTCGGCGGATTAGCCGCTGCAATACGTCTCGCAGCGCGTGGTCACGAAGTCGATCTTTATGAGAAGCGCGATAAACTGGGCGGGCGCGCCTATGTCTACGAGATCGATGGCTTCAAATTTGATGGGGGTCCGACGGTCATCACTGCTCCTTTTTTGTTTGATGATATTTATGAAGCTGCCGGTCAAAAGCGCGAAGATCATATCGACTTTATCCCCCTAGACCCGTTTTATCGCATCTTCAATAGCGAGGGACGTCCCTTCGACTATAACGGGGACGAGGCGTTCATCCGCGATCAGATCAGCAAGTTTAGCCCCGAAGACGCCGATGGCTACAGCCGCTTTGTGAAGACCACCAAAGACATCTTCAAGACCGGTTTTGGGTTGATCGATAAGCCATTTTTGAACGTTATGGATATGGTCAAGGTCGCGCCGGACTTGGTGCGCTTGCAATCCTATTTGAGCGTCTATCAGTATGCCTCTCAATTCATCAAAGACGAATTTTTGCGCCGTTGTTTCTCGTTCCATCCGTTGCTGATCGGTGGCAACCCGTTCGATGCGCCGTCTTTATATGCGCTCATTCATTATCTGGAACGGAAGTGGGGCATTCACTACGCGCGCGGTGGCACGGGAGCGATAGTCTCGGCAATGGGCGCACTATTTGAACAGGTGGGCGGGCACATCCATCTCAATAGTGAGATCGAAGAAATTCTCGTCGATCCCAACAAACGGGACCGCGTGACGGGCATTCGTTTGGCGGATGGCTCGATCCATCATGCCGACCATATCGTCTCGAACGCCGATGTCGGGTTCACGTACAAAAACCTGATCCCCGAAAACTACCGCAAGAAGTACAGCAATCGCAAAGTTGATAGCCTGAAGTACAGCATGTCGTTGTTTGTGATTTATTTTGGCACCAAGCGGCGCTATCTGGATAGTGGGCTGTCGCATCACAACATCATCTTGAGCGAACGCTACAAGGGCTTGCTCAATGATATGTTTAATCGCCAGGTGCTGTCGGACGATTTTTCGCTGTACCTGCACATGCCGACCATCACCGATGAGTCGATTGCGCCCCCCGGACACGAAAACTTCTATGTGCTGTCGCCGGTGCCCCATCTCGGTTCGGGCACAGATTGGACGCGCACCGCCAAGCCTTATCGCGATGCCATTATGAAATTTCTCGAAGAAAACTATCTGGAAGATTTGCAAGCCAACATCGTCGCCGAGCATTACATCGATCCGTTGCATTTCCAGAATACCCTCAACAGTCATATGGGGTCGGCGTTCTCGGTGCAGCCCATCCTTACGCAGTCGGCGTGGTTTCGCCCCCACAACCGCAGTGAAGATTTCGAGAATTTGTACTTTGTCGGCGCGGGGACGCATCCGGGGGCAGGGTTGCCGGGGGTGCTGTCATCAGCAGTGATCGTTGAAGATTTGATCGGTGGGGGTTCCCCACGTCGGCGCGTCCCGATGACGGATGCTGAACTCGAGTTGTCCCCGTGAGTCTGGGATTACAGCCGCCGGCTGCGTGGGAAGGGATGCTGCTCGATTGGGCGGAGCGGGCACTTCAAAATAGTACTCCGGTTGAGATCGTGCATCACATGATGGATAGTGATACCCTCGCGGCGGCATATGCGTTATGCGAAACGATCACGAATCAGAACAGCAAAACTTTCTATATCGCGTCGGCACTGCTGCCGCTCGAAAAACGACAAGCAGTGCGGGCGTTGTATGCGTTTTGTCGTGTGACTGATGATTTGGTAGATCGTGCCAGTGGCGATGCCACACCCAGTGCGGTGCGTACGGAATTAGAAAGATGGCGGGGGGAGGCGTTGGCTCCCCACCCGACGGTGGAGCAACCGGTGGCGTTGGCATGGGCGGATGCGCGGCACCAATTCGCCATCCCGATGGGCTATGCCTTGCAGTTGATCGACGGGGTGGGTGGCGATCTCATCAAGAAACGGTATCAGACCTTTGAGGAGCTGGCGGGCTATGCCTATGGTGTCGCTTCGACGGTGGGCTTGATGGCGATGCACATCGTCGGCTTTGACGGTGCCCCTGCGATTCCCTATGCCGTTAAGCTGGGTGTGGCGCTGCAAATGACCAATATCCTGCGTGATGTCGCCGAGGATTGGCGGCAGGGGCGGCTTTATTTGCCGTTGGATGAGCTGCGCGCCTTCCAACTGGACGAGAGCGACATTGCGGCGGGTTGTGTCGATGATCGGTGGCGGGCATTTATGCGTTTTCAGATTGCACGGACACGCCGCTTGTATGAAGAAGCGATGCCGGGTGTCGCCATGCTGCATAGCGAGGGGCGTTTTGCTATTGTTGCCGCCGCCGAATTATACTGTGCCATTTTGGAGGATATTGAAACCCATGATTATGATGTGTTTACGCGGCGGGCGCGTCTTGGTAAATGGGCGAAAGCACGGCGTTTGCCGGGGATTTGGTGGCGCAGCCGGCGCTTAAAAGGCGGGTAGCTCAAAAAAGCGTAGCCCCGCGAAAAGATCAAGGCGATTTTGACCGAACTGGGAATCGAGCTAGTGGATTTGCAGGGATGGACTTATTTTGAAGAAACTGGTGACTACTCAGGTATAGAAACAGAATAACTACACACCCCTCACCCAAAGCGAAGCGGCGATCCCTCTCCATAAGCGAAGCGGCGGGGCGAGGGACTTTCTACTGCATTTCTCCCCCTCTCCTGTTTGTGGGAGAGGGGGTGCCGAGCGCGCTCGGACGGGGTGAGGGGTACCTGAGTTGTTACCGGGAGGCTAAATCAGCCTCCCGCTTTTCATTTGTTGGCTCCAAGAGTCAAATAGACACTTGCTCGCCTCATAACCTGATGTCTGGGAAGTTTTTCATTTCCAGACGAAGGTTATTGTCCTTCCATCGCCTCAACATTGATTTTGCGCGCCAGTTTGGTCAACGCAATATCGGTGGCTTGCTCTTCATCCAGCGTCCCTTGCAGGATGCGTTTGATTTCTTCGTGCCCTAGCAAGTCGGCATAGGTGCGAATCGTGCCGTAACTCGCCATCTCGTAATGCTCCACATGTTGCGCCGCCGAAATCAAACCGGCGTCCATCACGGATTCCTCAGCATCCTCTTTCAGCATTTCGTCGGCTTCGCTTAGGACACCCTTCATGCCCTTGCAAGCTTTGCGCTTGGCAGGGACGCCCAAAATGTCAAACACGGATTCCAAACGCTCGATATGAGTCTTGGTCAGCGTTAGATGTTCTGTGAAGGCGGTCTTCAGTTCAGGCGTGCTGGCGGCTTTCACCATTTTGGGGAGGGCGTCAACGATTTGGTGTTCGGCGTCGTAAATGTCTTTCAGTTGTTCCAACATCAACTCGGAGAGAGATTCTAATTTCATCGTAGCCCTTTCGTGGCTGTCTGATACTCAGTATTTTGTGGTTCTAAGTTCAGCATAACAGCGAAACGATACGGTCTAGTGTGCCAAGTAGGGGATTTTGACTTAGGACGCATGGCTATGGCTATAGGCCCCGATGGGGCTTTATAGGTCGAATGACCTAGCCCCGCCGCGCTAGATCACCCGCTTTAAGATCAATCCTTATCCTCATTACAGAATGACCTTCCGCTCTTAGACTCGATGTAGCTTGTTAAATTCGCAACTACAATTCGCAACTACAAAATGAACTATGCGATCTTGCAAAAGGAGACCCACATGACGGACCGCATCTATTACAGCAAATCGGCTGAACAACGGGCGCAACAGCAACGGTTGATGTTTGCGTGCATCTTTGCAGCAGCGGGCATCACCGCCGGAATCGTGATTGCGTTATTATTTGCGCCCCAAAGCGGCGAACAAACCCGCCAGGATGTGGCATCAAATGCGGAAAAAGCAATCGGGACAGGGCGCGATACGACCAGCACAATGGTCGAAACGTTACAAAAAGATGTTGACCGTCTGCGTCACCAAGTTGAGGAGCGTATCAAAAATGCCTAAGTTGCCGGTTCCACCTCTCTTTAAGCTGTCACGCTATGGCTCCGACATCCTTTTCAAAAAGATGAGCGCTTTCCGCCGCTTGCGCCTGATCTCTACTTTTGTGACGATTGCCGGGGTGTGGTATCTCCGGCGCGCCAAAAGATAAACATGAACCTATAACCATAGGGGTGGGTGAGGGTGACGGGGCATAATGTCACACGCCACCTTACCTAGATGAATACCCCCCAAGAGTGTCTACAGAAACCCATAGCCTGTCCCATAACAAAACAGCGACTCTAAATCACAATGAGTTGCATAGGTAGTTGAAACCTTGTTGTTTAGCTTGTTGATACGGAGGAAATACCCATGTTGAACCTTGCCTTTGGTTTTCTCGTGATCGCGATCATTGCGGCGGTTTTCGGTTTTGGTGGCATCGCAGGTGCGGCTGCTGGAATTGCTCAATTCGTGTTCATTCTGTTTCTCATCTTCTTTGTGGCGGCATTGTTGTTCGGTCGCCGTGTCGTCTAACTTGACTTATCACATCACCTTTTTTGCAGTGGATTTAGGAGCAATAAAATGAGTACCCTCAGGATGAATCGTGAAAGCTACGTCGAACCGGGCGTAAACGAAACTACTGGATATCCCCGTCGCGGCTTGCCAATGCGTTTGCGACACTTATCATGGGGTGCCATCGTCGCAGGTATTGTGATTGCACTCGTTACGATGGTGGGGTTGCAGATGCTGGGTCTGGCAATTGGCGCAGCGACTATCAACCCTGAAGTCGAAGTGAATCCAGTGGAACCGGCTCTCGGAACCGGCGCTATCATCTGGATGATCGGCAGCAATTTGATCGCCTTGTTCCTCGGCGGCTTTGTCGCCGGACGCTTTGCAGGTTCGCCCGATCAAGAAGACGGTCTAATTCACGGTTTGGTGACATGGGGTATGGTCACATTGATCACCCTGTTTTTGTTAACATCGTCGCTTGCCGGCTTGGTCAATGGTGTCTTGAATTTAACCGGACAAGCGATCAGCATGGCGGGCAGTACCGTCGCCAATGTCTCACCGATTGTGGCAGATGCCATCAATATGGAAGGGATGACCTTGCAAGGTATTCAGGGTGAAATTCGCGCCCTCTTGCAAGAAACCAATGACCCCCTTGCCCAGGGCAGTTCCACCACTGAAGGCGACCAAACCACGGGCGCGTCCAATACTCAGAACGGGCTACCCTCCAATAGTTTGACGGAGTTGGAACTGAATCGTGGGTTTACCGAACTGTTCACGGAAGGCGAAGTCAGCGCCGAAACGCGCCAAAACTTTGTCACCGTGTTGTCAGAACGTACCGGCATCACCGCCGAAGAAGCCCAGCAAGCGGTGGATCGTTGGGAACTCGCTTATACCGAAGTGCGCGTGCAAGCCGAAGACACCGCCCGCGAAGTATCGCAGGGTATCGCCGATACCGTGACCTTGCTTGCGGGGGCAGTGTTTGCCATGATGGTGGTGGGTGCGTTTGCAGCCGGCACCGGCGGGATCATCGGTTCGCCAGAACACTTACGGGAAGTAGAAGTGGCGGCAGCAGCTACAACCTAAACGTTGCGCAACGATAAATTGCGACGAGCGGACAATGCCATACAGTAGGCATTGTCCGCTCTTTTTTTGGCTGTGCGCCTTCAAAAATAGGTCAAGAGGCTAGTCTAAGATTACCTTTTAGGTGCATACCGATGGCTATAATTCCTCATACAATGAATAAGTTATTTCGATGACCAACTACATAACGGGTGATACGGCATGACCCCCTTGCAAATGTTCAAAGGAACCCTTGTTGTTTTAGCGACCCTGCTCGGTGCCTATGTTTTGATGACGAGCATTGAGATTTTAATAGTCTTGTTGATCGCCATTATTATCGCTTCGGCAGTACGCCCCATCATTGACCGCTTGGTGAAGTGGCGCGTGCCCAGAGGAGTCGCCATTGGTGCCGTCTATTTCGTCTTGATCAGTGGGCTGTTGTTGATGATTATCGCGGTTTTGCCACCGGTTATGAATCAATTGACGCTTTATTTTGGAAGTGAGGTTCGTCTTACCAGTCGAATCGTACAGGCACAAAGAGTCATCGAAAGCCTGATTAGTGACGTGACCAACAGTGACATATCGCTCGTGAATCGCGACCAAATCGATAGCGCTGTGACCGGATTGCTTGCCAGCATTCAGCTTTTGGTGCCTAACTTAGTGAATGATTTAGGGGGAATTTTGGGGAATACGGTGCTTATTTTTGTGATTGGTGCCTATTGGCTGACCTCACATCACAAAGCAACCGCATTTATGACCCAGCTTTTTGAAATGCGCTATCGCGAACAAGCACAACAAGTGATCCTAGAAATTGAAAATGCGATGGGTGCCTATGTGCGTGGCGTCTTAATCACATCGGTGTTGGTGGGCTTGCTAAATTTCATCCCGATGCAACTTTTAGGGGTGCCCAATGCCTTGACCTTTGCTCTTATCATCGGCGTCTTGACCGCTATCCCGATGGTCGGCGGTTTGCTAGGGGGCGTCATCGCCACTTTATTGACTCTGTTGGCTGCGCCTGAGTATATCGTGACCGTAGCGGCAATCGCTTTTATTGTGCAACAAATTGAAAGCTATGTCATCACACCCCGGGTGATGTCGAATCGGCTCGACCTTGACCCCCTCCTCATCATTGTGTATAGCGCCATTGGCTTTTCCTTGTTTGGCGTGGTTGGCGCTTTGATCGCCGTGCCGGTGATGGGATCGCTTCATATTTTGCTCATGGTCATGGTGATCAAGCCCCATCAAGAGAATATCCGCACCTTTGATATGCAAGACGGTTTGCCCCTCGTTCGCATCCATGAGCCCAACACCATCCCCCCAGGGCAGCCCCTTGAAAAAGTCGGTATGTGACCCCTTTTCAGCACCGTGTCCTTGCAAAATTGCGATCTGTGAGGACACGCTATGCTACTATAAAAAATTTAATAAGTTTTTAAATGTATAATTGGAAATAGGAGAGGTGGCTCTATTTCCTTGCCTACTCTTCTTATATTGTGGATATGTTTCGAGCCTATACTATCGTTAGTGGATACCCTGAAGTCGTACTTCACCTCCAATCATTCACAGCAATTGTGTATTGTTGAGATCACATTAGCTAATTTAGGAGACGATCTACTGCTATGAAGCAACCCACGAAACCGATGATTAATTTTGAGTTGTTAGCGCCCTACAATAAATCCGTTCAATTGATGGGCAGTTGGAATCATTGGCAGCCCATCCCCATGAAGCAGACCGCAGCGACGGGCGTTTGGCATATCAATGTCCCCCTCGAAGACGGGGAGCATGAATATAAATATCAACTCGTCTCGCGCAGTTATTTTGCAGCGGGCGAAACGGTCACTGTCGCCGATCCTAGAGCGATAGAATTTACGCTCGACTCGCACGAAAACTCAACTCTTCGGGTTCGTGATGGCAAGCGGTTGCTCACTAGTTACCTTTGGCAGCATGACAAGGTGCCTCTGCCCCCCAATGAACAGTTGGTCATCTATGAAATGCACATCGGTGATTTTGGGGGCACGGTGGATCACAAGGGTAACTTTGGCACGCTGATCGAAAAATTGGACTATTTGGCGGATTTAGGCATTAACGCGATTGAATTGATGCCCGTCAACGAGTTCCCCGGTAATCATCAATGGGGCTACAGCTTACGGAGTCTGTACGCGGTTGAAAACAGTTATGGCAGCCCGGACGATTTGTGCCGTCTGGTTGATGAATGCCATGCGCGGGGCATTCGCGTCATCCATGATGTGGTTTATAATCATATGGAGCAGGAAGCGCCATTGACTCGCATTGACTATGGGTACTGGTTCTATGAGAATAATCCCGACCCGGATAATCTCCAATTTGGACCCAAATTCAATTATGAATACCACGACGCCAAGATTAACCGCTTTCCTGCGCGGGAGCATGTCTTGGGGGCGCTGGCGCAATGGTTGATACTTTTTCACATGGATGGGTTACGCTTTGATTGTACCCGTGCCATTAAGTATTTTGAGCTATTGCATTGGTTGACGGATGAGACGAAAAAACTAGAGGGTCTCAAACCTTTCTTCACGGTTGCCGAACATATCTCCCAAGACCCCACTATTGCTGGACCAGAGGCACCGATGAATGCCGCGTGGCACGATAACTTTTTTCGTCAAACAGTGGCTTCGACCATCGGGGTAGAGTCGGATGGGCGCAATCCCTTCGATACCACAGCGATTCTCAATGTGATGGATGGGCGGCGTGATGGCTTTCACGACCCCTTTTGCACGGTCAATTATCTCGCCAACCATGATGAAATGCGCTTATTGCACCGTTTGGGACAAGTCGCCAACACTTTTGATGATGCGGCTTTTCGGCGGGCGAAGTTGGGTCCCACCTTGCTGCTGACCTCCCCCGGCATCCCGATGATCTGGATGGGCGAGGAATTCGGTCAAGCGACCGATAAATCTTTGGAACCGCGCCCGTTACAATGGGACTTACTGGCAAACACTGGCAACAAGGGATTGTATGAGCATTATAAAGCGCTCATTCACTTCCGCAAAAACAATCCGGCTTTGTTCAGTGATACTTTCGAGGTGCTTTGCAATGACCCAGCGCGGGGTATCATCGCCTTCAAGCGTTGGAGCGGTGATAATGTGGTGGTGGTCGCCGCCAACCTGACGAATACCTATGGCGGTGAATTCGATCTCAGTGAAAGCGCTTTGGGAGATGGCACCTGGCATGAAGCTGTTCACGGTTACGATCTTCAGGTTATCGGGGGACATCTTGTCGATACGTTAGCCGAGGGTGAAGCAAAAATTTATCGTCGTGTAACATAGAGGGATGGGGTGGAGTCTTGTCCACCCCAGACTTTTAAATCCATAGCCAGATTTAAGCGAGTTTCATGTCAATGCCGTCACGTAAAGTTCTCATCAGCCTTTTTGAACTTCTAGTAGTCCCGATACTAACGAGTTTGTTGGCGCTTGGGATGACCCTCGTCTTATGGCCCATCATTCATGATAGCCAATTCGTCCTTTTTACACTCGCGGTCACGGTCAGCGCCTGGCGCGGCGGCATTCGTGCCGGTCTGATCAGTGCAACTTTAGCGATCATCGCGATTGACTATTATTTAGTGATCTCTGGTTTTATAGTGCAGGATGTCACCAATATCTTTCAGTCCAGCATTTTCTTTCTTGTCGCCGTCTTTATCAGTTGGCTCGAAAATAACCGGATGGTTGCCGAGCGCACAGCGCGCGAGGCACGTCAGGAGTTGGAAACGATCCTTGCGACCATTGCCGACGGTATCTCGGTGCAGGATGCCAGCGGTAAAGTGCTTTATATCAATCAGGCGGCATTAGAACTGACTTCTTTCGGTAATCCTCAACAGATTCTCAATGTCCCCGCAGAAATATTGCGTCAGCGCTATACGATGCATGATAGCAATGGTCTGCCTATGGACTGGTCAGCGTTGCCCCGTTTTCAGGTGTTCAAGACGGGCGCGGTATCCGAAATTAATTTTGAACTCCGCGATGCCCAATCCCTTAAATCGCGCTGGATGCACATCAAAGCTGCCCCCATTTTTGATCCGCAGGGCAAGGTGCGGTTGGCGGTCAATATTTTTCGGGATATCACCGAACGCCAGCGTATCGAAGTAACCTTGCGCATGCAGCAACAACGGCAAAGAAAGATCATTGATAATTTGTTTGTGTTTGTAGCGATTTTGACTCCCGATGGCACCTTGTTCGAGGTCAATCGCACGAGTATTGAACTGGCGGATGTGAACTATAAGGACGTCGTCGGCAGACCGGTTGAAGAGACCTACTGGTGGGCGTACTCACCGATTGCGCAAGCGCAAGTCCGCGACGCCATCAAGCGGGCTGCCGCTGGGGAACAAGTGCGCTATGAAGCTAGGATTCAAATCGCCAACCATCAAGAAATTACGATTGATTTTCGCATGTCGCCGCTGTTCAACGACAACAACGAAGTTGAGTTATTGATTTCATCCGGCATTGATATCACCGAACAAGTCGCTATTCACAAAGAACGTGCCGATTTGTTGATCGCCTTAGAAGCGCAGAAAAATCGTTTGGGTCGGATCATTCATAATCTTCCCGCTATCGTTTATGAAAACTATCATGATAACGGCAATCAGGTGGTCACTTTTGTCAGCCCACGTGCCGAAAATATGTTGGGCTATACGCTAGAAGAATGGTATGACCCGCAATTCTGGGCGAAGATCTTCTACCCACCCGATGTTGAGCGCGTAACGCAAGAAGTGCTGGAGATTATCAAAACGGGGGAGCCACGCACCGTCCAGTTTCGTGTGGTTAACAAAAATGGTCAGGTGGTTCCCCTCGAATCCACATCCATGGTCACCACCGATGCGGTGACGAAGAGGATGAGCTCCATTGGGGTCATCTCGGACATCACCGCGCGTAAAACCAACGAAGAAGCTTTAACGCATTATGCTGCACAACT
>Ga0163154_10005229_pt1 | contig 16584 bp, 15 predicted proteins | sample OliLakLV19MP9P1_FD_148649 | JGI IMG/M metagenome (GOLD analysis project Ga0163154, IMG submission 148649) | Freshwater microbial mat bacterial communities from Lake Vanda, McMurdo Dry Valleys, Antarctica - Oligotrophic Lake LV.19.MP9.P1 | ecosystem: Environmental > Aquatic > Freshwater > Lake >... | reverse complement strand
TTTGAAGAAACGCGCATACGCTTCGTCGAGTCGTTCAAGAATCTCCTGAACGGCTTGTGAGCCTAATGCTTTCCAGTAGGCATAGATTTTTGTACGCATCCGCAGTTTGGCAAAGTGGTTTTTTAGCCTATCGAGAAGGATATACTTGCCTGTTAGCTTGTAGTATCGCTTTTGTAGCGCCAGCGCGTGATTCCACACAATACCCGCAACATTAAATCTGATGGTACAATTCACCATCTATTTTGCTGTTGTGATAGAGTTGGTACTTGTATGTTCTACGCACTTTGACAACGTTTGACATGGCGCTATTCCACTTTTTCGCTATCACCAGTGGTTGTTATATTTTTATTCTAGTGCACTTTTAACTATAATACACTAGCGCCTTATATCCCTCTAGCTGAAGCTAGGGGTCTTACGGTGTTTTGTGATAATAACCATTTTTGGGCATAATATGTTACAGATGGGCGATATAAATCATCCTTAAGTACAGATGCCCCATTAAGAGAGGACACCTTGTTATGTCTTTACAACCGACTTTGATTATTTTGGCGGGCGGGATTTCGTCACGGATGTACCCACTACGGGAAAAATCACTCATCCGCTTTGGCTCAGACCCGCTTCTGGTGCGTCAATTACGCCGTTTTGTGGCGCTTGGCTTTGAACGGGCGATATTGGTCGCCAATCCAGAAAATAAGGGCGTTATAGCCGATTTACTCGCTTCTATGACCGAGTCCATTCAAACCGATATTGTCGTCCAAACAGACCCCATTGGCATGGGCGATGCCTTGCTTAAGGCACAACCTCTTTTAGCCGATTCGCCCGATTCGCCCATCTATATTACCCAAGTGCATGATGTGGTAGACGACCAATTGCATCAAGATATGTTGTCTGCCTATCATCAACACCTACATGGGTCTTATATCGCTGGCTATGAGATGGAAGATTATTTTCCGGGGGGGTATTTGACCATCAACCCAGAAGGGCGTATTTTGGGTATCATGGAAAAACCAGACCCCGACAAGCGCCCTAGCAAGTTGGTGAATATTGTGGCGCACTTGCATAGTCATAATGGGCGGTTATTTGATGCCATACGCGCTCAATATGAGGCGAATATCACCACAGATGACCATTATGAACGGGCGATGGCAAGTCTGATGAGTGAGCATATCTTTCGTGTTGTCCCCTATACAGGGCATTGGAGCGCCTTAAAATTCCCTTGGCATGTCTTAGATGTCATGAAGCACTTTTTAAGCCAAATTGAGGGGCAGGTGATTGAATCTGATGCCTATGTTGCGCCAACCGCGACTCTCTCTGGCAATGTGTATATTGGCGTGGGGGCAAAAATATTTCCTCATGCCTCTATTGTGGGACCCGCCTATATCGGTGCGCGGACGATTGTCGGCAATGGCGCATTGGTACGCGATTCGATGGTACTCAATCATTGCGAGGTGGGTTTTACGACCGAGATTGCTCGTAGCTATGTGGCAGATTATTGTTCCATGCACGCCTGCCGTGTGTTGGATTCGATATTTGCAGAAGGGGTGAATTTTTCTGCGGGATGCACCACCGCCAATTTGCGGATGGATAAAGGTGAGGTGCTTTCGACTGTGAAGGGCAAACGAATGGGGACAGGGCGCAATAAATTAGGCGCGATTATTGGGCGTGATGCGTTTATAGGTGTAGATGCCCTGACCATGCCAGGGGTCAAAATTGGTGAACGGGTGCAGGTGGGACCTGGTACGCACATCCATGAGGATATTGAGGCGGGGAAACGGGTATATGTGAAGCAAGAATTGGTGATAAGGGATTAACAGCATGATTTCATCGAAGTTATTCAAAAAATATGATATTCGCGGAGTGGCAATAGGCGAATATGCCATTCTCACAACCGAAGCCGCCCAGCTTATCGGCGCGGGCTTTGGGACATTTATCCAACGCTATGAGCATGAAGGGATTGTGGTGGTGGGGTATGATAACCGCCTCACATCGCTCGATTTAGCCGAAGCCTTCATCAACGGGTTACGCGAATCGGGGTGTACGGTCATTGTTCTTGGGCAAACCGCCACCCCTGTGGTCTATTGGCACGCGGTCAATTTGGATAGCGTGGCGGGGGTGATGGTCACAGGCAGTCATCTGGGCGGAGACCAAAACGGATTTAAGTTTTGCATTGGCAACCGTGCGATTTATGGCGATGATTTGCAAGCCATTCGACAAATTATTGAAAATAACGATTTTATCACTGGCACAACAGGGGGCATGAGCTTTCATCATGATGCTCAACAAAAATATATCGAATCGCTCCAACGGCGGGTACTCTCGAGCCAACGCCAATTACGGGTGGTAGTGGATGCGGGGAATGGCATGGGGGGTGTGCTTGGGACGGCGCTCATCCGCGCATGGGGGCATAATGTGATTGAAGAATTATTTTGTGAGCTAGATGGCAATTATCCCAACCATCCCGCCAACCCGCAAGAAGCAGAAAATATGGTGTTATTGGGGCAAACTGTCCGCAAAATGGGCGCGGATATTGGCATCGCGTTTGATGGCGATTGTGACCGTATGGGGGCGGTGGATGAAGATGGCAACATGATAACCGCCGATAGGCTATTGGCATTGTTGGCACGGGATATGCTCACACGGCAAAAAGGCGCGGGTGTGGTGGGCGAAGTGTTGTGTAGCCAAGTGCTATTTGATGTGATTGCCCAATCGGGCGGTGTGCCATATATGGCGGCGAGTGGTCATGCACTGGTCAAAGAGGCGATGAAACGCCATCATGCCCTATTGGGTGGCGAAATGAGCGGACACATCTTTTTTGGGGAAGATTATTTTGGGTTTGATGATGGATTTTTGGCAGCGGGGCGCTTATTGGCATTCATCGCCAATTCGCCTTTATCACTTGGTGATTGGAACGCAGAATTGCCCATGCTCTATAGCACCCCCGAATATCGCCCACATTGCCCCGATGAGTGGAAACAAGTGGTTATTGACGGTGTGGCGGGGATGTTGAAAGATAAAGGACGTGTCGAGACCATAGATGGCTTTCGGATTCAATTTGAACATGGATGGGGAATTTTGCGTGCCAGCAATACCGAGCCTGTGTTGAGCCTGCGTTTTGAGGGGCAAACACGAGACGATGCACTTGCCTATAAACAATTGTTTATGGACGCATTGGCACATTTCCCCCAAGTAGAAAAGGGTGATTAGCACGATGAAAATTGGTGTTTTGGCGTTGCAGGGTGCATTTATTGAACACGAAAAAATGATTCAGCAGTTGGGCCCAGAAACTGTGCAAGTGCGTCTGCCACAGCACCTGGACGGACTAGATGGTCTGATTATTCCGGGGGGTGAAAGCACCACGATTGGCAAACTCGCTACCACCTATGGGTTGATGAACCCCCTCCGCGACTTTGCCCAACATAAACCCACATGGGGAACATGCGCGGGTATGATATTTTTGGCGAAAGACATCGGCATAGACCGTCAGCCAATTTTGGGCTTGATGGATATTGTGGTCAACCGCAATGCGTTTGGTCGGCAGTTGGACAGCTTTGAGACCGAATTAACCGTAGACGGGGTAGACGGCGGCACATTTCATGCCATTTTTATCCGTGCGCCATTGGCGACAGCGGTGGGCGTGGATGTACAAATTTTGGCGCAATTAGAGGCGGGGAAAATTGTCGCCGCCAAAGAACGGCATTGGTTGGCGACTGCTTTTCATCCAGAACTTACCAAAGATACCCGTATTCATGCCTATTTTTTGGATATGGTGAAAAATCATCCCTAAGATTGGCAATTTTAAGCCTTGAAAATTACAATCGCGTGCTAAAATATGGCACATTAAGATTGGATATTTGATAAGGGGGTACGACCTTGAATAACAAGTTGTTTTTCGATGTACTGCACTATCCCACAGACTTAGGTCCAGGTGATGAAGATGAATTGGAAGAAGAACTCGATATTGAGCCGATTGAGGATGAAGACGAACTTCTCTTAGAGGATGAGTTTGCCGAAGATGGTGATATTGAAGATGTTGTTGATGAGGATGAAATCGTCACCAAATTTGATATTGTAGAGGATGAAGAAATCGTCGAAGATTCTGGATATGACATCGAAGAAGAAGACGATGATAGTTTTAATCTCTACGATGATGATGAAGATTACTATGACGATGACGATGACGATGATTTTTATGAGGATGAATACGAATTTTAGTGGGGCGAGGTACGCCTCGCCCATCATTAAAATTCGTCAATAAAGATTTTGCTCGGATTCAAAATATTGTTTGGGTCTAGGGCGTGTTTAAGCGTTTTCATCACATCATAGGCTTCACCATGTTCGGCGGGCATAAATTGGGCTTTGCCCATGCCCACCCCATGTTCGCCTGTGGCTGTCCCACCCAATGATAAAGCTTTTTTCACAATTTGATGGTCACATGCCATCGCTAATTCAAATTCAGATTCATCCCCATAGGCAAATTCTACATGGATGTTACCATCGCCCGCATGACCGACCATCGTAATTTGCAATGGCACAGTAGGGCGCAATGATTCGATATAGGCGATGAGTGTGGGATAGGCGCTAATCGGTACGGCGACATCCATCACCAAAATCTTTTTATTGGGATTTGCCCGCACCAAAATTTCGTAGCTATGATGCCGGGCGTGCCATAAGCGCAGGCGCTCGGTATTATCGGTGGTGGCACGGATAGCCACTGCACCCATATCCCGACAGAGTTCGCTCGCCATCTCAATCCCCGCGCCTAGCCAAGACGCTTGTCCCGCGTGAAATTCGATGAATAGGGTGGGATAGTCGAGTAATTCGATGCCTTCTGCCTCACGCAATAGCCGACAATGCTCGGCATCAATAAATTCTAGCGCGGCGGGGTCTAAGCCACTGCCACGCAAGGCGACCACCGCTTGTACGGCACTTTCGACATCTGAAAAAGCCACCACCATCGCGCTCATGTGTTGGGGAATGGGGACGAGTTTGAGCGTGGCTTGGGTGATGATGCCTAGTGTGCCTTCGCTCCCCACAAATAGGTGCAATAGGTCATAGCCAGACGATTGCTTCACCGACCGCGACCCCACCTCAATAATCCGCCCATCCGCCAAGACCACCTGCATCTTTAGCACATTATCTTTACTCGCACCATATTTCACCGTGCGGATACCAGCGGCATTATTGGCTAACATTCCGCCGATACTAGCATTGGCACCGGGGTCTGGCGGAAAAAATAAGCCGTATTTGGCGAGTTGTTGATTCAAATCTTTATGCCCAAGCCCTGCCTGCACCGTCACCTGAAAATCATCGGCATGAACGGTGATAATGCTCGTCATGCGTTCCAATGATAGTGAAATCCCCCCATGTACAGGTATTGCACCGCCTTCTAGCCCTGTTCCCACACCCCAAGGGGTGATAGGGATGCGGTGCGAGTTGGCATAGGCAACCACACGGCTGATTTGCTCGGCAGATTCGCCAAAAATGACAACATCGGCGGGGTGTCCACGATGATACGATTGGTCACGGCTGTGTAATTCGCGGTCTGCTTGTGCCACCGAGATATTGCTTGCGCCTGCTAGTTGTGTAAGCATAGCGATATGGTCTGGGGTGATAGGGGTGAAGGTCATAAGATTTTCCTGCCACAAGAAATTTCACACGATTCTAATGCATCTAGTGTATGATGAAGGATATTAATCTGTAAAGACAATTCATAAAGGATAACGACTTATGACCCTCAAAATTGGCGATATTGCCCCAGACTTTGAACTGCTCAATCAAGACGAAAAATCGGTCAAATTGAGTGATTATCGGGGCAAGCGGGTGATTTTATTCGCCTATCCCAAAGCATCTACCCCTGGATGTACCACCCAAGCCTGTGGTTTCCGTGACCAATTCCCCAAAATAGAAAAATCCAATGCGGTGGTATTGGGCATTAGTCCCGATGAACCCAAAGACCAAAAGAAATGGCAAGAACGCGAAAAATTGCCCTATGACCTGTTGTGTGACACCGACCAAAAGGTGCTAGAAGCCTATGGGGTATGGGGCGAAAAATCCATGTTCGGCAAAAAATATATGGGTGTGACCCGTTCTCATTGGGTGATTGATGAAAATGGCGTGTTGGTAGATGTACAGGTGGGTGTGAGTCCAAAGGATAGTGTGGAACGCGCCATTGCTACGTTGGGTTAATTGTCATCGTGCCAGAACTTCCCCATGGGGGGAAAGTTCTGATTTCTAGCCTATAGGCGCATTAGGAATACGCCCACATGACAGTTATTTGGTGGCAAATGCTTCGGTAATGAGGCTTGGCTCAAATTGGTCGCCCGTTGTGCCTTCTGTGGCATATTTATAGAGAGCCGCTTGGAAGATACCCCCCAATGCGCTAAAGAACAAGCCAATTGTCCCCAAAACGGCGACCATCAGCACCATGCCGATGACGACTCCTGCGCCACCCATGATGTTAGACAGCAAGAAGGTGAGTGCGCCCACGACCAAAAAGCCAGCCAGCATGAACAAAAATGAGATGAATCCCATGCCTGCGGTGGCGACTAAGTTCTCGCCCCATGTCTTTTTGAGATATGAGCCACTGCGTTTGATTGCTTCGATGGGTCCGACATTTTCCACCACCAACACGGGTACGACCAAAAAGGTGATGAGATTCCACGCCATATTCAATATGCCCGCAAAAATTTGCCCAATGATAGACACCACAATATTATCGGAGCTACGCGCACTATTTTGGATGGCGTTCAAAATCATGCCGACAGTCGCCGCAATGGACGCATAACCGATAATTTTTCCCAGACGTTCAGAGGCAATGCGGAAGCCATCTTTGACCGTTGGGTCGCCCCCATTGAGGCGAATCATCGCCGCACCAACGAGTGCCGTTTGTGAGAAAATGACAACGGTATAGGTTATCCAATAGAATAGAAAGCCAACGACTACGCTGATAATTTGTGAGCCAGTGCCACCGTTGCTTGCAGAATTAAATATCCCCGATGCCGCAAGGGGGATAAAGAACAAAATGGAGACAACAATTAGCCCCAATGCCGAAATTAATGGAAACACAAGTAGTTCTTTGTCTTGACGTAAAATAGCGAGGCTCGCCTTAAACAATTGCCAACTTCTACCAAATGTTCTAAACATGAGATTACTCCTTATAATGATATTGCGATATGTGACCCTTTTACTTTACAATATATTACGACAAATTGCCTTAAAAAACACCCGAATTTATAGGGGTTTATGAGAGAAAGATGGTAATTATGCAAAAAAAACGATTTTATGGGGGTATTATATGGGTTGTTTTTATTCTCCTTATGGTTGTCGGATGGATAGGTGTTTCGCCAGTGGTCGCTCAAGACCAATGTGGGGGCGTAGATTCGGTGCAATTTCCTGTAGATACAGCACAATTTGAACTCGTCCAAGATTTTGCTATCGCCAGCCCACGTCATCAGGGGCGGTATCATACAGGGGAAGATTGGTTTTATACCAATGGGCAAGTTCCGGGTCGCACGGTGGGGCAACCTGTCCGTGCTGTTGCCAATGGGTTGGTATTGCTCAGTGGTGCAACCGCTTGGGGGGTGGATGGCGGTGTGGTGATTTTACGTCATCAACTTGCCAACGGCAGTTATTTTTTTAGCCAATATGGTCATATCGCCCAGAACGATGATATACGCCTGCCATCGCGCTTGTCGTGCGTGCAAGCGGGGCAAATTATTGCGGTGGTCGGCGATGCGCGTCCTGCGCCCCATCTCCATTTTGAGATTCGGGTATTTGTCCCTGGGTCAGATACCAACCCTGGCGATAACCCTGGACCGGGCTATACCCGCGAACACCCCTTCGATTTGGGGTATCGCCAACCAACCGCCTATATCACCAATCTGCAAGCGCAACTGACTAATATCAGCACATGGCAATTTATGGGGCGTGAAGTGGGTGAACAACCTGCGCCGTTATTGCTCAACGATAACAGTCTGTTGTATGTGGATGGCAATATTTTGCGGCGGCTCACCGCCGATGGGCGGGTTTTGTGGCGGGTAGAACAAACCCGCACACCCATTTTTTTGTTTGGATACCAAGCCAACTCGCATTTGATCACAGGCGATGGTGGGGTGCATGTGATAAACCTTGAAAATGGGGCGTATATCAGGAGCTGGAATTTGGGATTTGAGCCAGTTTCTGCGCCTGTGCGGATAGCGGGTGGTTGGGCATACGCCAGCAATAGCGGGGAATTGATGGCAGTGGCAGATGACCATGTGAATATGTTATGGCGCAAAGAAGGCGTACCTGCTTTTTCTAAGGGGATGGCGACTTCATCTCTCATCGCGCTACAGTCGGTCGAGAATCAATTATGGCTTTTATCGGCAGGTGGAGATGTGTTGCACCGTTCAGATTTGCGAGAAGGGGTTAGTCTTGCGGGTGGCAGTGGTGGTATGATAGCCTATACAATGGGCGGATTGTGGCAAATATCGCCTAGCGCAGAATGGTCGCTGTTGGCGGAGGATGCGCCCGCGGGTGGTGAGGGACATGGCTTGATGGTCGGTGACGATGGACGCATTTTTATCCTTACCGATGAATTACTCGAAATTTATTCGCCACAAGGGGAACGCCTGTCACAAGTTAGATTGCCACAACGCCTAGAGGGATATGTGAGCCTTGCCCGTTATGATGATGTGCTGTTTATCATCAGCAGTGATGGCGATTTACTAGGCTTGCGCGAAGATGGTCTGATTTGTGGGCAATTGCGCGTATATGGGGGTGGTAATGGACAAAATCGCTGGCAGGCGATGGGGTCAGATGGTATATTGCGCTTGCGTGTCGGAAATTTGACAATGGGGCTTAATTGGTCACGATTTACACAGGGATGTTGATGTGTTTATAGCAAAATTAGGAGATGTGCGCCTCATGCCCATGGCAGATGACCATGCAGTGGCGCTGTTTAATATCGTCAGAAATGACCGCCGTTATTTGGCGAAGTGGCAAAATTGGCCCCGCACGCTGTTGTCATTGGATGATATGTACCGCATGATAGAACACTCAGACCTCAAAATTAGCCAAAATAATGGGTTTGATAGCACCATTTTTTATCGGGGGCAAATTGTGGGCAAAATCGGCTTGGTGTATATCACCCGCGAGACGCATACTACCGAAATTGGTTATTGGCAGGCAAAAAACGCGCAAGGCAAAGGTATTATGACCCGTGCGGCACACATAGTCACCAGTTTTGCACTGATAACAATGGGCTTGGAACGGGTTTATATCCGTTGTGCCGAAGCCAATGTGCGGAGTGCGGCGATTCCTGTCCGTTTGGGATATACCTATGAAGGTGTTTTGCCAGAACAAGTTTGGATACATAAGAAATTTTACTCGGAGGTGCGTTTTGTGATGACGGCTAAGACATGGCTCACACAAAAAATGATTTATCACATTACCACACGGGCAGAATGGGATGAGGCGCAAAAAGTCGGCGCGTATCGTGCGCCATCGCTGGAATCTCAGGGGTTTATTCATGCTTCTAGCATTTCACAGGTCATTAAAGTCGCTAATGCGGTGTATGTGGGGCAAAAAAATCTTGTGCTGTTGGCTATTGATGTGCGCCATATTATCGCGCCCATGCGTTATGAACCACCCGATACCTCTATTCTCGCAGAGCAGTATGAGGGTGAATTGTTCCCCCACATCTACGGTGAATTAAATCTGTCGGCGGTGTTGCGGGTGGATGAACTGCCGTGTGGGGATGACGGGCTGTTCGCATTGCCAGCTTATCTCGACAAATAGGTGGAATTGTGTCACAATGAATAAACACCTCATAATTGGTTATCATAAAAATAGTTTTATTGCTGTTGTCTAAATAAATTTTCTCGCACACCCCCAAAATCAGAGAAAATGACCAGTATTATGAGGAGAAACAGTCATGGAACTATGTGTCATTGAAGGTGACGGTGTTGGGCATGATGTCATGCCATCGGCAGTGAAGGTCTTAAAAGCCGTGTTGCCAGATGTTGTCATTCATACCGCCGATGCGGGGTTTGAGTATTTTCAATCGCATGGGACATCTCTCCCACAACCCACAATAGACCTTGTAAGACGGTGTAGAGCCGTGTTGTTTGGTGCAACCAATTCCCCATCGTATTCTGTGGACGGGTATTTTTCGCCCATTATTGAGTTACGACGTATTTTGCAGACCTATGCGAGTGTGCGTCCAACGCGCTATTTGCCTGTGTCTACTGCCCGTCATGGTGTGGATTTGGTGGTCGTGCGCGAAAGTACAGAAGATTTATACGTGGGTGAAGAAAGCACCGATGCCAGTGGACACACCAGCAAGGCGCAAAAAGTCGTCACACGCGGGGCAACCGAGCGTGTTACACATCTGTGTTATCAGTTGGCACGTAAAACAGACCGTAGCAAGGTGACAATTGTCCATCAAGCCAATATTTTGCCCCAATCCGATGGGCTATTTCGACGTGTGGCACTAGAGATTGCCATGCAATATCCCGATATTCATACCGATGAACTTTTGGTGGATACCGCCGCCTATTGGATGGTCAAAGACCCCATTCGCTTTGATATGATCCTCACATCTACGCTATACGGCGATATTTTGTCGGATATGGCGGCGGCGTGGGGCGGTGGCTTGGGGCTTGTGCCTGCGCTCAATTTGGGTGAGGATGCCGCCATTGCCGAGCCTGTGCATGGTGCCGCACCCGATATTGCGGGCAAGGGCATTGCCAATCCAACCGCGTGTATCATGAGCATGGCGATGTTGTTGCGCCATCATTGGAATATGCCAGAAGTCGCACAACGCATAGATGATGCAATTCGTGATACACTAGAAGATGGCAAATATACGGTAGATATTTATACCGAAGGCGCGATTAATACCGTCGAATTTACCGACCATGTGATTTCTCATCTGTAGCTATTTTTAGTAGGTTGTAAGCATCCCCATGCCTAAAGGCAGGGGCTTTTGATAGCCTCAATGCTTACCAGTCTCAGCCAGCAATGGCTCCGTTATGGGTGAATATATAGGCACTTCGGGGTGCTTCACCAGCTCCGAACTCTGCAGTGAACGATTAAACAGGACGAAATGGGCGTAGGGACGCGATTAATCACGTCCGTACCGTTCACATACAAAACCACCCGATAACAGTGATGCGGTGACCATAATCCGCGCCAGCGGAGTAGGTCAGAGGACACCTGCTTTACAGCAAAGTCCTCTCCCTTCGGGGATATTTAGCCTGTTATACATATATGATAAGGAAAGAGGGCGCTCCTCCCTTTGCCTAAAGGCAGGGGTATCCGCGCTTGACATTTCGATGACCGATTTATTCGCAGAAATTTTCCCCATAGAGCAAGACATTTTGCCGTCACTATCGGCATATTGGCTCACATCCACATCTGACCTGTCTATGGGCGATTTTTCGCGGTTGGCAAGCCGACTGGGTAGCCGATTTCGCAAACAATTTGGTGGTATTTGGCAATGGCACGCGCCCTATTTGGTGACGGATGACAGTCGTAGTGTGGTGGAACTGACCATCGCCCTGGACATGCTCCAATCTGAAGCCGATGACTGGCGCGTGTTTGCCCCCATCACCGATGCACCCCAGTTTATCCCCACACCCGCGCAAATTGCCGATATGGTCTTGCGGGGGAAAATCCGCCCACAACATGAAGCGATGCAAAAGGCGCTTAATGCGTTTAACGAGTCGTTCCGCAATATCACCGCCGAGCGCGATTTTCGTCTGCGGGCGTATGCCATTCATCAAGACCCCGCTATTTCGATTTCGATTAACTCCCGTCTGATTTATACCCAACCGATTCGCCAATATGCCCAATCTGCACAAGATAATGAGGCATTGAACGAAAAATTGGTGGGGTTATGGGTCACAAACGATGATTCTAGCTTGCGCGGTGAAATTTCGGGTGTAGTGGGTCGGCTAAAAGACCACCGAGAACGGTTATTATCGCTATCGGTAGACGATGCCACCCGCGAATTGGTCAACAATACGCCCGATGATGACCCCATCCTCAAAATTCGTTTTGGTCAAGATGAGGTGGAATATTTGGGGGGGATGTTGCGCCTATTGGTACGCTTGCCCCACCTGTCACGCTTTGATGTAGACCAACGCAAAGCCACCAACGCTTTGCAATTGCCCCCAGACAGACGCTCCCAGCAAGTCCGCGCGGTGAGCGATGTACTCAAAAGCGCGGGGATTATCAGCAATGCCTATAGCACCCGCAACGCGCCAGATGCCTTTTTTTCTGCCAATTTTGAGATGAACCTGCGCTATGCGGATAATCGTGTGCGCCCATACGCGCCAGAATCGTTGCGTTACGATTTTGCCAATTGCGGGGCATATCAGCTCAAAAAACAATTTGCCAAAGCGCCCATTCGGGTATGTGTGGTGAATACACTCAGTTTTAAGGTAGAAGATTTTGTAGAGGCAATGCAACGCCAACTTAAGCGCAGTTTTCCATTTAGCATTGAGGTGGTCAAAGAACGGCAAGTGCGCGTCATCACCCAAAAAAATCTCGATAGTGCGGTGAAGGTGGTTGAAAAAGAAAATCCCGATGTGATTTTGGCTTTTTTCCCCGATGACCTCGCACAGGGCGACGATGATGATGCCGATTCATCCACACCCGCCGATACCCTACAAGCCATGACATTGGGGCGCGGGTTGCCCACGCATCTTATTACCGAGACGATGCTCAATGACCCTGAAATGATGCCCCTTATCATCATGGGAATTTTGGGCAAGACGGGTAATGCGCCATTTGTCCTCACAGAACCCCTAGAACATGCCGATTTTGTGATTGGCTTAGATGTGGTGCGGGATACGCGCAAACATCCAGCAATCCCCAAAAAGATGCAAACTCACCTAACGGCGATTGCACGGATTTATAAGGCAGATGGCGAATTTGTGCGCTATGTTATCCGCCAAATTACACAGGATGAACCGCAAGTGCCGTATGTGTTATTGCGCGACTTATTGCCACAAAAGGCGTTCAAAGAAAAACGGGTAGTGATTCATCACGATGGCGCATTGCCAGACGATATGCTACAGGCATTACGCGGGTGGGGGACAGCGATTAAAGCCCAATTTTTCCCTGTGGAAATTTTGCGGACAGGCACACCGCGCCTCTATGCGTTGGGCGCGAAGGGGGTCATCAAACCCGATTGGGGGAGTGCCTTTAAGTTTAACCCGCATGAGGCGATGCTCATCACCAATGTGCCAACGGAAAATATCACGCCACAACCGCTTTATGTGCGGACGGTGGATGTGGGCGCGGGCGCATTGCCCATAGAAGATGCGTTGCGCGGGGTGCTGGTATGGAGTTTGTTGGCATACGGCGCAGAAGGCTTGCCCAAACAACCTGTGACGATTCTTAAAGCTACCCAACTCGCCTATTGGTTACGAAAGGGCGGGGCATTTCACGCCCAAGAAGGGGAATCCCCATTCTGGCTATAGTCTGTTACGATATGTCAATAGATATGAATAAGTATATACATCGTGTAACAGGTAAAAATGGATAGAAACAGCCAAGTCATAGAACTTATGGAACAACTATTTTGAATTCAAATGATTTTAAAATTTCAATGGATAAAGTAACCTTCGCTATGTAATTATAAAAACACCCCTATCCCCCCAGCCCTCTTATCCCCACTGCGTGGAGAAAGGGGGAGAAACCCATTTCTAGGCTTAGGGACGCGATTAAAGGTTTATCCGTAGTTCATTTCGATAAGTTGCCCCGCCTATGGCTCAAAGCCATAGGCTATTCGCCTTTGAAGCCCACTGAAGGGGCTATTTTTTACCCAATTTTGGAGGGTAAAAGCCCATTTTGGGGCGGGTTTTAGCGCACTTTAGTGCGCTTGATGCGACTAGCTAGAGGCTTTGAGCCTCTAGCGATGCCAAAATCGTACGAGAAAAACTGGCAAAAGACTAAAAATACAACTACGGACAAGCCTTTAATCACGTCCGTACAACCCGCTCCAATTTTTTGGGGAGGGGGTTGGGGGTGGGGTCAAAACTCTTTTTCAAAAAATTAACCGAATGTTACCAATGTAGATTGGAAAGGGTTGGCTGGTTTTCGGGATGTTTTGATTCACCAATACGACAAAATTGACATGGTGTTGGTCTGGGAATTTTTTGAAGTTGATATTCCGCCCTTAAAGCAAGCCATGAATGATTTTTTGAATTTATTGGCAGACTATCAGTATGAGTGAAAAGTCTGCCTCTTATGCAAATTAAATTTATGGTTTGGGGCGCTTGAAAATCATATCGGCTCTATAACCGTTATTATCGCCTGTATTATCTAGGCTGATTAGTTCCCAACCATCATTTCCTAATCGGAGTGTTTGCATTTTTTGTTCGGATTGTCTTTTCCTTAATAAATCGGCTATAATTAAACCCATATTCGATTATTTTTGAGTGAAGGGAAAAATTCCTTTGGCACGCAAACCAGCCGACCAATCGGTCAACCGAGAAACCATTCTGCACGCGGCGGCAGATGTCTTACGGCGCAACGGCTATGAATCTACCACCATGAAAGATATTGCCTCTGAGGTAAATCTCACCGCCGCCAGTTTGTATCACCATTTTCGCAATAAAGATGCCCTCTTGTTGGCGGTATTAGAGGGCGGGTTAGACCTTGCCATCGGCAAAATTGAACCAGTCATGCAATCGGATATGTCTCCTACCGATAAGCTCAAAGAGATGGTGCGCCTGCATGTCCTCACATTGACCAGCAATACGGCAGTGGGTGCGGCGATGATTTTTGAGATTCGCCCGTTGATGAATCTCAAGGTCATTGGACGCAATGGCGCAAGTGCCTATACCGATGATTTTATCACCAAGCGCGATGCGTTTTTTGCCCGCCGTGAATATTTTGAATTTCTATTCCGTCAGGTCGTACAGCAAGGCATGGATAGTGGTGAATTTCGTGAGGTGGATGTGCCGATTTATACCAAATCTATCATCGGGGCAAATAATTGGGTGGCAGTATGGTATAAAGAAGGTGGACGGTTGGCAGGTGATGTCATTGCCGAATTGATTGCCGATGGCGCGATTCGTGCGATTAAATATGATTAATTAAAAAATCAGCGAGGGTAAAAATGAAATTATTAGACGGTAAAGTAGCCATTATTACAGGCAGTGGGCGTGGAATTGGGGCGGCAACCGCGCACCTATTCGCCCAACACGGCGCGAAAGTCGTTGTGACCGATATTGACCCCAACCCCGCCAATAACACCCTTGCAGAAATTAAATCCGCAGGGGGTGAGGGTATCGCTCTCACATGCGATGTCACCCAAGCAGGTGATATAGAGGAATTGGTCGGGCAGACAATACAAGCGTATGGCGGGATTGATATTTTGGTCAATAACGCGGGTTACACATGGGATGGCATGGCGCACAAAATGGGTGATGACCAGTGGGAAGCCATGCTCAATGTGCATCTCACCGCACCGTTCAAACTGATTCGGGCGTGTGTCCCCTATATGCGTGAAGCCGCCAAAAAAGAAAAAGATGCCACAGGGTTTGCCAAAGCGCGAAAAATCGTCAATATCAGTAGCACCAGTGGCACCCGAGGCAATGTGGGTCAGGTCAATTATGCCGCAGGCAAAGCGGGGATTATCGGCTTGACCAAGACACTCGCCAAAGAATGGGGTGCGTTTAATATTCAGGTCAATGCGGTGGCATTTGGCTATATCGAAACACGCCTCACCCAATCGGATGCACTCGGTGATGCGACCGAGCGCGATGGACAAAAAATCAAGCTGGGCATCCCCGACCATCTACGTCAAATGGCAACCATCGCAATCCCAATGGGGCGCGCTGGCACAACCGAAGAAGCGGCGGGTGCGGTGTTGTTTTTTGCCAGTGACCTCGCCAATTATGTCTCTGGACAAGTCTTAGAAGTCAGTGGAGGAATGTAAACATGGCAGAACCATCGTGTGTTGAACGCTTATTACGCTTGGCGACAGTCGGATTTTTGGTGATGCTGGTGATTGTGGTTGTGAGAACGGTCATCAGCCGAAAGAAACCCTCCGCCACCGCCTAAATCAATGCCCGCCGTTGATAATTGCCAACCCCAAGTAATACACGCCCTCGAAAAAGACGGGTGGCGTGTTTTTTCGCGTCAATCGCGCTTCGTATTTGAAGGCAGAATCGTTTATATTGATTTACATGCCAATCGTCAAATTAACGGCTCACGAGAAGAATTATTTTTAGCAGAAGTAAAATGCTTTGCTGATGATACTCAATACACCCATGACCTCTATACCGCGCTCGGACAAGTTATCATGTATCGCGGTATTTTAGATGCCCGCAACATAAATATCCCCTTATATTTGGTTATCCCTCACCATATATATCTTCATGTGTTTGACTCTATTGCCCAAAATGTGTTACAACATAATCAAGTCGGTTTATTGGTGATTAATTTAGATGAGGAGCGTGTCGTGACATGGAAGCCGTGAAACAAGCTATTTTTCAAATCGTAGCAGATGTCATATATAGGTATCATGATGCAGATAGTTATCATCACAAAAGCCAATATTTTGCATCATTAGATAATCAGTCGGTT
>Ga0163154_10005225_pt1 | contig 16590 bp, 12 predicted proteins | sample OliLakLV19MP9P1_FD_148649 | JGI IMG/M metagenome (GOLD analysis project Ga0163154, IMG submission 148649) | Freshwater microbial mat bacterial communities from Lake Vanda, McMurdo Dry Valleys, Antarctica - Oligotrophic Lake LV.19.MP9.P1 | ecosystem: Environmental > Aquatic > Freshwater > Lake >... | reverse complement strand
AGCGCCCCGCCCCGGCTAATCTCGCCTGCCATGCGCATGTCTGTGATCGGTTGTGGCTATCTGGGGGCGGTCCATGCCGCGTGCATGACGGAGTTGGGCCACGACGTCATCGGGGTCGACGTCGACGCCGCCAAGATCGGCGCGCTCTCGGTGGGCGAGGCGCCCTTCTACGAGCCGGGCCTGCCCGAGCTCCTGACCCGCGCGTTGGCCACCGGCCGGCTGCGCTTCACCACCGACATCGCCGAGGTCTCGGACTACCAGGTCCACTTCGTCTGCGTCGGAACGCCGCAGCGCAAGGGCGAGTATGCCGCCGACCTGCGCTACGTCGACGCCGCCGTGGAGGCGCTGGTACCCCAGCTCCGTGGCACCGCCGATGCTCCCGCGCTGGTGGTCGGCAAGTCCACCGTCCCCGTCGGCACGGCCGCCCGCCTGGCGGCGCTGGTCGAGGAGCTGACGCCGGTCGGCGAGCACGCGATTCTCGCCTGGAACCCGGAGTTCCTGCGGGAGGGCTTCGCCGTCAAGGACACGCTGCACCCGGACCGGCTGGTGTACGGCCTGCCACCCGGCATAGCCGCGACCACCGCCGAGACGATGCTCGATGAGGTCTATGCCACCCCGCTCGCCGCGCCCACCCCGAAGGTCGCCACGGACTACGCCACGGCCGAACTGGTCAAGGTGGCGGCGAACTCGTTCCTCGCGACGAAGATCTCCTTCATCAACGCGATGGCCGAGGTCTGCGAGCTGGTCGGGGCCGACGTCACGCAACTCGCCGATGCGCTGGGTCACGACGCCCGGATCGGGCGCCGGTTCCTGGGCGCCGGCCTGGGCTTCGGTGGTGGCTGTCTGCCCAAGGACATCCGGGCCTTCATGGCGCGCGCCGGCGAGCTGGGTGCCGACCAGGCGTTGACGTTCCTGCGCGAGGTCGACGCGATCAACATGCGTCGCCGCACCCGGATGGTCGAACTCACGCGCGAGGAACTGGGCGGCTCGCTCATGGGCGCCCGGATCGCCGTGCTCGGGGCAGCGTTCAAGCCCGACAGCGACGACATCCGCGACTCCCCCGCCCTCAACGTGGCCGCCCAGATCGGGCTGCAGGGCGGGTACGTCACCGTGACCGACCCGGAGGCCCTGGACAACGCGCGGCGGCTGTGGCCGGACCTGCGCTTCGCGGCGACCGCCGAGGAAGCGGCCGAGAACGCCGACGTCGTCCTGCTGCTGACCGAGTGGGCGCAGTACCGCGAGCTCGACCCGGTCAAGTTCGGCGAGGTGGTACGGCACAAGCGGATCCTCGACGGCCGCAACGCCCTGGATCCCGCCACCTGGCGCGCGGCCGGCTGGCAGTACCGCGCACTGGGCCGACCGCGGGTCTGATCGGGCGGGCACGAGCGGGCCACGCCCGGAGCACTTCCGCGCTTCGTGCGGGCGTGCTTCCGGTTTGGCGCGTACCGTGACGAGGTGCCTGAGGATGACCGCTACCGCGACGTGGATCCGACCCGGCAGATGCCGATTCCGGGCAAGCCGGTCCCCGTTCAGGGTCACCGCGGTGACGGCACGATTCGGGACAACATCACCGGACGGCCGACCGCACCGCGCTTCGTGCGCGACGCCCGGGACGCCTCGCCCCCTGCCTCAGCTGCCGCGGCCGCACCGACCGCCACACCCGGCAGCAGCCGCTCGGCCACGTCGGCCGCCCGCTCGGCGCGCTCGCGCTCGGCAACTCCCGACCCGGACGACACCCGGCTCGGTCGGGCCTTCGATTCCTACGATTCCCACGATGTCCCCTCGGGTCGCGCCCCGTCGCGGGCCGACCGCGGACCGGCCCCGGGCGCGCCGAGCCGTCCCACGGCGCGGCCCGCGCGGCGTGGTCGGCGCCCGCTGCGCCTGCTCCGCACGATCCTGGTGCTGCTGCTCATCATCGGTATCGGGTATCCGTTCTCGCTGGGCGGCGTGGCCTGGCGCAACGTCACCAAGACCGATGCCCTGCCGACCGTCACAGACACCGCCGGCACCACCTACCTGCTGGTCGGGTCAGATTCGCGGGAGGGGCTGACCGAGGCGGACGTGGGTTACCTCAACAGCGGCAGCGAGGCCGACGCCGCGGGCAAGCGAACCGACACCATCCTGCTGCTGCATGTGCCGGGTGGCGGGCAACAGCCCGTGCTGATCAGCATTCCCCGGGACTCCTACGTCAGCATTCCCGGCAACGGCCAGAACAAGATCAACGCGGCGTTCGCGTTCGGCGGCCCCGCGCTGCTCGCACAGACCATCACCGACGCAACCGGCATCGGCATCGATTCCTATGTCGAGACCGGCCTGGGCGGCTTCGCCAGGATCACCGATGCCATCGGTGGCGTCGAGACCTGCCTGCCGGCCCCGATCACCGACCCCGACGCCGGGATCGACCTGGCCGCCGGCTGTCAGACCCTCAACGGCGCGCAGGCACTGGGCCTGGCCCGTAGCCGCAAGACCGACGCCCAAGGCGACCTGGCCCGGGTGGCCCGTCAGCGCGCCATCCTCTCGGCCATCGTCACCCAGGCGGCCAGCCCCGCGACCGTGCTCAACCCCTTCACGGGGTACCGGGTGGCGGCCGCGGGCGGGTCCGCGCTGACCGTCGACGCCGACACCGGGCCGATCGACCTGGGCAGGTTCCTGCTGGGAATGCGCTCGATCGCCGGTGGCGGCGGCATCACCATGACCGTGCCGGTGTCCAACCTCAACCTCTCGACACCGGCCGGGTCGGCTGTGGAGTGGGACCCCGTAGCCTCGCAGCAGTTGTGGTCGGCGCTGCTGGCCGACGATATGGCAACCGTCGCGGCGCTGGCCGCCGCACAGGAACCAGCCGTCGAAGTGCCCACGGCCCCCGGCTCGGTGCCGAGCCTGCCGCCGGCCCCCTGAGCGGGTCCGCCTGGAACCTCACCGCCTGGATCGTCACCGCCTGGATCGTCACCGCCTGGATCGTCACCGGCTGGAACCTCACCGCCTGGAACGTCACCGGCTGGAACCTCACCGCCTGGAACGTCACCGGCTGGGACGTCACCGGTTGGATCATCAGCGCCTAAAACGCAGCGCCTGTCCCTTCGCGACGGCCTGTGACCGGGACCGCTCTCTATAGGCGAGCAGCCCCGAGCGCAACCGGATCGCCTGCTCGCCCTCGCCGGCCGCGAGAATCCGCACCGCCAGGAGGGCAGCGTTGCCGGATTTGCCGATGCCGACCGTTGCCACCGGGACCCCGGTGGGCATCTGCACGATCGAGAGCAACGAGTCCAGGCCGTCGAGGTGCGCGAGCGGCACCGGCACCCCGATGACCGGCAGCGTGGTCACGGCCGCCAACATTCCGGGCAGGTGGGCGGCCCCGCCGGCGCCCGCGATGATCACGCGCAGGCCCCGCTCCTCGGCGGTCGCACCCCACTCGATCATCTGGTGCGGCATCCGGTGGGCGGAGACGACGTCGACGTCATGGGCGATGCCGAACTCCTCCAGGACGTCCGCGGCGGCCGACATCGCGGGCCAGTCCGAGTCCGACCCCATCACCACCGCCACCGCCGGCACCGCGTTCACTCGTGCACCGTCCCCGCGATGAAGCCGGCGGCGTGCCGCGCCCGTTCCAGCGCCTCCTCGTGGGTGGCGGCGGACACGGTGACGTGACCGACCTTGCGGCCCGGACGTACCTGCTTGCCGTAAACATGCACCCGGGCACCGGGATCGCGGGCCATGACGTGCAGGTAGGCGGGGTATAGGTCGGCCTGGAAGTCCGGCGGCGGCGCTCCGACGATGTTGACCATGGCGGTGGCGGGTGCCCGGCTGGTCACATCACCCAGCGGCAGGTCGAGGACCGCTCGCAGGTGGTTCTCGAACTGGCTGGTGACGCAGGCGTCGATGGTCCAGTGGCCACTGTTGTGCGGTCGCATCGCCAGTTCGTTGACGATGAAGCGTGGCGCGCCGGCGGCGATCGCTGCGGGCTCCGGCTCGAAACCCTCGACGGCCATCACCCCCACCACCCCCAGCTCTGCCGCGATCCGGGTCGCCGCCAGCGCGGCCGCCGCGGCCGTCTCGTCGTCGAGATCCGGCGCGGGCGCCAGGACTTCCCGGCACATCCCGTCCACCTGCACCGTCTGCACCACCGGCCAGACGCACACCTGATTGCTCGGACTGCGCGCCAGCAGTACTGCCAGTTCGCGGCGGAACGTCACCCGCTCCTCGACCAGCAACCCCGCGCCGTCGGCCGACCACTCATCGATCACCGGTTCGGCAGCCACCGCATCGCGGTCCAGAACCAGCACGCCACGGCCGTCATAGCCGCCCCGGGCGCGCTTGACGACCACGGGCCAGCCGACTCGATCCCCGAAAGCGAGCACCTCTGCGGCTGACCACGCCTGCGTCCAGGCCGGAACGGCGACGCCGAGGGTGCTCAGCCGGCGACGCATCACGAGCTTGTCCTGGGCGTGCTCAAGGGATCGCGCACCAGGGCGCAGCACGACCCCGTCGGCCTCAAGTGCGGCAAGGTGCTCACCCGGCACGAGTTCATGATCGAAAGTGATGACATCGACACCCGAGGACAGCCGCCGAAGTGCCGCGGGGTCGTCGGGGTCACCGACGATGTGCTCGGCGACGGCCGCGGCCGACTCGTCAGTCGAGCGGGTCAGCACCCGTAGCCCGATGCCCAGGGCCACCGCGGGAGGGACGAGCATTCGCGCCAGTTGGCCACCACCGACCACACCGACGGTCGGTGGAACGCCGGCATCAACTCGGACACGATCGGCGCTCACCGAGAGAGCCTACGCAGAACGGTGGCGTACCGTGACGGCCGTGCTGAATTCACCCGTCGCCGGCCCTGGTGTCACGGAGCCAGCGACAGGCCCTCTGACCAGCCTCATCGCCCTGGTTCGGCGTGGCCGTGACGCGATGCATCTGGTGGTCCGCGAGTTCATCAAGTTCGGCACGGTCGGTGCCGTGGCCTTCGTCGTCGACGTGGGCCTGTTCAACGCGCTGCTCCACGTCGGCGAGCAGCCAGTGCTGGCGGGGAAGCCCTTGACGGCCGGGATCATCTCCGCGGTCGTCGCCACCGTCGTTGCTTGGCTGGGCAACCGGTACTGGACGTTCCGGCATCGCCGCCGCAGCCAGATCCACCGCGAGGCCGTGCTGTTCTTCGTCATGAACGTCATCGGCATCGGGATCGCGGTGGGCTGCCTCGCTGTCTCCCGTTACATCCTGGGATTCGAGTCGGCACTGGCGGACAACATCGCCAAGAACGGCGTCGGGCTGGTGCTCGGCATGGCGTTCCGGTTCACCGCCTACCGATACGTGGTCTTCCGGGGCGACCGTGAGGGTGCGCCGGGAGAGCTGGACGCCCCCGTGCTGGGACAGCAGACGTTGGCGGCCGGGCCCAGCAAGCCGTCGGTGCCCAGTGCGAGCCACACCCCGAGCGGCGCGAGCTACCGGTCCTCGGCCCCGGCCTCGTTCCCACCGCATGTCATCCCCGGCACCCTTCCGGACTGACTCCCGACACCCAGGCTCAGCGTCGCCTACAGATCCAGCACCGATGTCCCCTTCGATAGACCTCACCCTTCATGCAGTGCGCCCGTGACAACGCTTCCTCACCTGACGTGGATCACGTCTCCTGCGCTCATCACAATTGTCGTGCCTTCGGCTTGAAGCACCACCAACCGGCCGACCTCATCGACGCTCAGCGCCCTTCCCGTGACGCCAGCGCCCCCCTCGACAGTGACCCGCACCTCTCGACCGATGGTGTCCGACCACCGCTGATGGGCGGCCAGCAGGCCGCAGGCGGCCGCGTCACCCGCGGCGAGGTGCCACGTCCGCCACCATGACGCCAACCGGGTGAGGTAGCCGGCGACCACCCCCGTCGGGTCGACCGTCCCGCCTGTCACCAGGCGTAACGACGTGGCCGTGGCCACCGGCAGGCCTGCGGCGTCGACGTTGGTGTTCAGACCCGCCCCGATGACGACGTCCGGGCCCCGGACCTCGGCCAGCAGCCCGCAGATCTTGCCGTCGGCGTCGCTGCCGCGTATCAGGACGTCATTGGGCCACTTCAGCAGAACCGTCGCGGCGCCGACGACGGCGGCAGCGACCGCCTCGCGGGCCGCCTGACCGGCGAGCAGCGGCAGCCACCCCCAGGCGCTTACCGGAACGGCGGGCCGCAGCACCACCGACACGGCGACCGATCCCCGGGGTGGCGCCGACCACACCCGGCCGAGCCGCCCCCGCCCGCCGCTCTGGTGGTCAGCGACGATCACCCGCCCGAGCGCGCTGCCAGCGGTCCCGGGTGGCGACGGCAGCGCACTCGCATCGTCGTTGGTCGACCCGGTCGTCGGCAGCACGGCCACGACCTCCCAGGTGCCGTCGACCGCGGAGCGCAGCCGGTCGGCGTCGACCCCCGGTAGCGCTCGCGGTACGGCCATCGCATCACCGTAGGCCGCCAGACGTCACGCCGAGCGCGCACCGCTAGAGTCGGCTGCCGATGACCCAGACTCAGGACAGTGATGCCCCGGCGGGCGATCGGCAGCGCCCCGACATCCACACCACGGCCGGCAGACTCGCCGACCTGGGACGCCGGATGGACGAGGCGGTGCACGCCGGCAGTGCCCGTGCCGTGGAGCGCCAGCACGCCAAAGGCAAGCGCACCGCCCGCGAACGGATCGACGCCCTGCTCGACCCGGGGTCCTTCACCGAGACCGACGCGCTGGCACGGCACCGCACCACAAATTTCGGCCTGACCGCCGAGCGACCCTACGGCGACGGGGTCGTCACCGGGTACGGCACCATCGACGGCCGCAACGTGTGCGTGTTCTCCCAGGACTTCACGGTCTTCGGCGGCAGCCTCGGCGAGGTCTTCGGCGAGAAGATCGTCAAGGTGATGGATCTCGCGCTGCGCACCGGCTGCCCGGTGATCGGGATCAACGACTCCGGCGGCGCCCGCATCCAGGAGGGAGTCGTGGCGCTGGGCCTCTACGCGGAGATCTTCCGGCGCAACGTCGCCTCCTCGGGGGTCGTGCCGCAGATCAGCTTGGTGCTCGGCCCGTGCGCGGGCGGCGCTGTCTACTCACCGGCGATGACGGACTTCACCGTCATGGTCGACCAGACCTCGCACATGTTCATCACCGGGCCCGACGTCATCCGCACCGTGACCGGCGAGGAGGTGGGCTTCGAAGAGCTCGGCGGCGCCCGCACCCATGCCACCCGCTCCGGCAACGCCCACTACATGGCGAGCGACGAGGCCGACGCGCTGGACTATGCCCGCGCGCTGCTGTCCTACCTGCCCGGCAACAACATGGCGCTCCCCCCGCAGGAGGCGGGCGCTGGTACCGGTGACCTGCGGGTCACCGAGGACGACCGGTGGCTGAACACAGCGATCCCCGACGCCGCCAGCCAGCCCTACGACATGCACGAGATCATCGCGCGGGTCGTCGACGACGGAGAGTTCCTGGAGGTCTCGGCGGGGTTCGCACCCAACATCCTCATCGGGTTCGCCCGGGTCGACGGGATCTCGGTGGGCATCGTGGCCAACCAACCCTTCCACCTGGCCGGGACGCTGGACATCGACTCCAGCGAGAAGGCCGCCCGCTTCGTGCGCACCTGCGACGCCTTCAACGTGCCGATCCTCACCCTGGTCGACGTGCCCGGCTTCCTGCCCGGCACCGACCAGGAGTGGAACGGCATCATCCGCCGCGGCGCCAAGCTGCTGTACGCCTACTGCGAGGCGACCGTCCCGCTGGTGACGGTCATCACCCGCAAGGCGTACGGCGGCGCCTACGACGTCATGGGCTCCAAGCACATCGGCGCCGACGTCAACCTGGCCTGGCCCACCGCACAGATCGCCGTGATGGGCGCACAGGGAGCGGTCAATGTGCTCTACCGCTCGGAGCTGGCACAGGCCCAGCGTGATGGGCGCGACGTCGAGGCAATGCGCCAGGGCTTCATCACCGAGTACGAGGACACCCTGGCCAACCCTTACATCGCCGCGGAGCGCGGCTATGTCGACGCCGTCATCGAGCCGTCGGCCACCCGGGCCGAGGTGACCAAGGCACTGCGGTTGCTACGCAACAAACGCGCGGTCCTGCCACCCAAGAAGCACGGCAACATCCCCCTGTGAGGACCGAGGACGTGTGGGTGATCACCGGCCGCCCCACCCCGGCCGAACTCGCCGCGGTGGTCTGCGCCATCTCGGCAGCGAGCCGACAGGCGTCTCGGCCCGACCCCCGACGGCAGTGGACGCGGGACGCCGACGGTTGGGGCGACCCGCGTCACGGTCACCGCCGGCCATCGGCACCGGGACCCGACGACTGGCGCGGTGCCCTGTCACCCGTGCCGAGACCCCGGTGGACCCGGTGACCCACCACGAAGCCGGCGCGCGCACGCCCACCCCGCTCGACGCGATCGCCGAGGACTACCTCCTCCGATACGCCGCGCTGGACCCCGTCGCGGCGACCGTGATGGGCCTGGCCGAGCACGCCGACGCGCTGACGGACTACTCCCCCGACGGCGCCGCCGCCCGGGCCGACCTGCACCGCGACACGCTCGCCAAGGTCATGGCAACGCCGCCGCGTGACGAGGTCGACCGGGTCACCGCCGAGGCGCTCATCGACCAGCTGCAGACCGCGTCGACACGCAGCGACGCCGGCGAGGACCTCCGCGACATCAACGTCGCCGCTTCACCGGTGCAGTCACTGCGCGACGTCTTCGACGTCACCCCCAGCCAGACAACGGCCGACCTGGAGTCGCTGGCAGCCAGGCTGCACGCCCTGCCAACGGCCGTGCAGGGGTACCTGGCGAGCTTGCGGGCCGGGATCGCCGCGGGGCTGCCCCCCGCCCGACGCCAGGTCGAGGCGTGCGCGGTGCAATGCGACGACAATGTCGGCCCGGATGGCTTCTTCCACACCTTCGTCGCCCGGTTGGCCGGCCGCGACGGCGTGCCGCCGGCCCTCGCCCAGGCCTTGACCTCAGGCGGTGCCGCCGCGTCCCAGGCCTTCGCGACCCTGGCGGGCGCCCTGCGGGCCGACATCGCCGGGGGCGCCACAGATGCCGACGCGTTCGGCCGGGAACGCTACGCCCTGGCATCGCGCGCCTATCTCGGGCTCGACATCGACCCCGAGGAGACCTACGCCTGGGGAATCGAGGAGTTGCGGCACTGGCGAGCCGAAGGCGATCGGGTCGCCGAGCAGCTGGGTGTCACCGACCTGGCGGCCGCGGTCGACCTGCTGGACACCGACCCCGCACGGCGTATCCAGGGCGCGGCGGCGTTCCGCGACTGGATGCAGCAGGTCTCCGACGAGGCCGTCACGGCGCTGGCCGGGACCCACTTCGACATCCCACCGCAGGCCCGGCGCCTGGACTGCAAGATCGCCCCCAGCAGCACCGGAATCATCTACTACAGCGGGCCCAGCGAGGACTTCTCCCGGCCCGGCACGATGTGGTGGTCGGTGCCCAAGGGCACGACGGAGTTCGCTACCTGGCAGCAGCGCACGATCGTCTACCACGAGGGCGTGCCGGGCCACCACCTGCAGGTCTGTTCCGCGGTGCTGCGCTCGGCCGATCTCAACCGCTACCGGCGGCTGATGTGCTGGGTGCCCGGTCATGGCGAAGGCTGGGCGCTGTACGCCGAGCGGCTGATGGCCGAGCTGGGTTTCCTGGAAGAGCCGGGCGACCGGCTGGGCCTGGTGGCGTCGCAACTGTTGCGCTCGGTGCGAGTCGTCATCGACATCGGGGTGCACTGCGGCCTGCCGGCGCCTGCGGAGGCCGGCGGTGGGCAGTGGACCTATGACAAGGCATGGCGGTACTTCACCGACATGGTGCCCGAGCCGGAGGCGACGCTGCGGTTCGAACTCGACCGCTACCTCGGCTGGGCCGGGCAGGCGCCCTCGTACAAGATCGGCGAGCGGATCTGGCTGGAATTGCGGGAGGAGGCCCGCCAGCGCGGCGGGTTCGACCCGGTCACGTGGCATCGGGAGGCCCTGGACATCGGATCGGTCGGGCTGGGCACGCTGCGCTCGGCATTGCGACCGAGGCCGCCAGCCGCGACGTGACCGTACCCCTCGTCCTCGCCTCGGCGTCGCCCGCGCGGCTCGCGACGCTGCAGGCAGCGGGCATCGAACCCGAGGTCCGGGTGTCGGGTGTGGACGAGACCGACCCAGCGGTCACCCGCGGGCTCAGCGAGCCGAAACTGTTGGCGCTCGTCCTGGCCATGGCCAAGGCGCGTGATGTCGCCGGGACTGTCCAGGGTGCCCTCGTCATCGGCTGCGACTCAATCCTCGACCTCGACGGCGACGCCATGGGCAAACCACGCGACGCCGCTGAGGCCATGGCCCGGTGGCGGCTGATGCGCGGCCGCACCGGGGTACTGCACACCGGGCACTGGCTCGTCGACACGCGGCCGGTGGAGCTCGACCAGCGGCCTGCGTGTGGCACCGTGGAGTCGGCGGTCATCCACTTCGCGGACGTCACCGACGCCGAGATCAACGCCTACGTCGCCACCGGGGAGCCGCTGCAGGTCGCGGGTGGCTTCACGATCGACGGCCTCGGCGGTGCCTTCGTCCGCGGTATCGAGGGCGACCCCCACACCGTGGTCGGGCTCAGCCTCCCCCTGCTCCGCCGGCTGTTACCGCTGCTCGACCTGTCCTGGCTCGACCTCGTCTGAGCTGTTCCATCACCGTGACGTCATCTATTTCGCAGCATTGTGCTACATTGACGCACATGAGCGTTCGCGTTGGAATTCGCGCCCTGCAGCAGAATGCGTCGACCGTGGTCCGGCAAGTCGCTGCAGGCGACATCGTGGAGATCACGGACCGTGGTCGCGTAGTCGCGCAATTGTCGCCAGCTCACCCTGGGAGCCTCGAGACGCTGATAGCGACGGGTGAGGCACGGCCCGCTCGGTTGAAGCTCGCCGATCTGCCGCCACCCCTCACCGCACGAGGGCCATCCTTGGGGTCCCTACTCGAGCAGGCGCGAGCGGACGAACGCTGAGTGGCGCTCTACCTCGACACCTCTGCCTTCTTCAAACTCGTCATGGACGAGGATCACAGCGTCACCCTGCGGCAGCATCTCGCCGAGTCAGATACCCCACTGGTCTCCTCCGACCTGATGCGCGTCGAGGCGATGCGGGCTGCACGACGGCACTCGCCTGAGGTCGCCACCGCCGTCCGGGCGCGCTTGGACGTCATGACCCTCCTCACACTGAGCACGACGATCTGCGAACGTGCAGGCGAACTCGATCCGGGCATCCCGCGTTCGCTGGACGCCATGCACCTCGCCTCAGCCTTGACATTGGGAGACGACCTCGCCGCCATAGTGACCTATGACAACCGACTGGCGTCGGCGGCGGCAGCCCACGGCGTCGCCATTCTGGCCCCCCGGTGATCAGGCAGCCCGCACCGGCTCCAGCCGGATGACCACGGACTTCGAGGTGGGGGTGCGGCTGACGTCGGCGCGGGAACCCAGCGGTACCAGCGGGTTGGTCTCCGGGAAGTACGCGGCGGCGCAGCCCCGTGCAGTGGGGTAGGCGATCAACCGGAAGCCCTCGACGCGGCGCTCGCCGTCGGACCACTCGCTGACGACGTCGACCACCTGCCCGTCGGCAAGGCCCAGCTCCGCCAGGTCGCCGGGATTGACCAGGACCACGTGACGCTCACCCTTGATCCCGCGATAGCGGTCGTCGAAGCCGTAGACGGTGGTGTTGAACTGGTCGTGGCTGCGGATGGTCTGCAGCAGCAGCCGGCCCGGCGGCACTCGCGGGTACTCCAGCGGGTTGACCGTGAACTGCGCGAGGCCCGAGGCGGTGTCGAAGCGCCGCTCGTCACGCGGGCCGTGTGGCAGCAGGAACCCGCCCGGCTCGGCCAGCCGGGTCTCGAAGTCCTCGAAGCCGGGGATCACCCGCGAGATCGCCGACCGGATCAACCGGTAGTCGCTCTCCCACGCCGACCACGGCACGTCCGGCGCCCCGGCGCGCCCCGACAGCAGCCGTGAGGCGAGCCCGCACACGACGGCGACCTCGCTCCGCAGGTGAGGCGACGCGGGCGTCAGCCTGCCCTGCGAAGCGTGCACGGTGCCTTGGGAGTTCTCGACGCTGACCAACTGCTCGGCACCACCTTGCGAGTCGCGTTCGGAGCGGCCGAGCACCGGCAGGATGAGCGCCGTCTTCCCGGTGACGAGGTGCGAGCGGTTGAGCGTGGTCGACACCTGCACGGTCAGGTCGCACGAGCGCAGCGCGGCCTCCGCCACCGTGGTGTCCGGCACCGCCCGGACGAAGTTGCCACCCATACCGATGAACACCCGGGCCGCCCCGTCGCGCATCGCCTCCAGCGCGCCGACGGTGTCCAGGCCGTGTTCGCGCGGTGGAGCGAAGCCGAACTCCACGGCCATCGCGTCGAGGAACGCCGCCGCCGGCTTCTCATAGATGCCCATGGTTCGGTCACCCTGCACGTTGCTGTGACCCCGAACCGGCAGCACACCTGCGCCGGGGCGGCCGATGTTGCCCTGCAGCAGCAGCACGTTGACCACCTCGCGAATCGAGGCCACCGCGTGCTTGTGCTGGGTCAGGCCCATCGCCCACGCCACCACCGTGCGGCGGCTGGCGGCGAACAGGTCGCCCAGCCGCTCGACGTCGGCGAAGTCCAGGCCGCAGGCCGCCGCCAGCTCGATCGGTTCCAGGGTGTCCAGATGCGCGGCGTAGGCCTCGTAGCCCGTGGTGTACCGCGCGACGAAGTCGGCGTCCACCACCGAGCCGGGGGCGGCCGCCTCGCGGGCGAGCAGCACCTGGCCGAGCAGCTGGAACAGCGCCATGTCCCCGCCGAGGCGAACCTGCAGGTACAGACTGTCCGGCGCGGCCGCGAACTGCGTCGTGGCGCTGACACCCAGGTGGGCACCCACCTGCTGGGGGTTGCGGAAGCCCAGCAGCCCCGCCTCGCGCAGCGGGTTGACCGCCACGATGGTCGCACCGCGGCGCCGCGCCCGCTCCAGGCTGGACAGCATGCGGGGGGCGTTGGTGCCCGGGTTCTGCCCGGCGATGACGATGAGATCGGCGGCCTCCAGGCTGTCGAGGGTGACGCTGCCCTTGCCGCTCCCCAGCGTCTGGCCCAGCGCCGCCCCCGAGGACTCGTGGCACATGTTGCTGCAGTCCGGGAGGTTGTTCGTGCCGTAGCCGCGGACCATCAGCTGGTAGGCGAACGCGGCCTCGTTGCTGGTCCGCCCCGAGGTGTAGAACACGGCCTGATCGGCAGCGGGCAGCGCCCGCAAAGTGGCGGCCACCAGGTCCAGGGCGTCGTCCCAGCTGATCGGCACGTAGTGATCGGTTCCGGGACGCCGGATCACCGGGCCGACCAGGCGGCCCTGCGCCTCCAGCCAGTGGTCGTCCCGCCGCTGCAGATCAGCCAGGCTGTGCTCGGCGAAGAACGCCGCGCCGACCCGCTTGGTCGTGGCCTCGTGGGCGACCGCCTTGGCGCCGTTCTCACAGAACTCGGCATGGTTGCGCGCTCCGGCGGGCGGGTCGGGCCAGGCGCAGCTCGGGCAGTCGAAGCCGTCGGTCTGATTCAGCCGCAACAGTGCCCGCCCCGCATTGCCGGGCCCCATTTGGACGACCGCTCGCGACAACGCGCTGGTGACGGCGGGGGTGCCGCCCGCCCACTCCTTGGGCTCCGTGCTGGTCATCGCCCGCTCCTCGTCGCCGCAGTCTCCGTCCTCGTCAACGGTTCCCGTTCATGACACGGTAGATGCCGTGGCAACGGTGACACGACGGCGGTCGGTCCGCATGGTCCGCGACCTTGCCGGGTCGTGGTCGGGCCAGGACCGGCACGAGGCGGTAGCGGTCGAGGAACCGCTGGAGATCCGGCTGGTCGATGCCCGGGGCGTCACGCTGCCGTTCGCCGTCGCGATGCGTACCCCCGGTCACGATGTCGACCTGGCGCTGGGCTTCTGCGTCGGCGAGGGCTTGGTCGCCGGCGGCGCCGAGGTGACGCGGGCCGGCCTGTGCACGACGGGCGTGATCGGGGTCGGGCGTGCAGGTGACCGGCTGGCCGAGGAGCAGGCGGGCGAGGGCGCCGCGGTGGAGGTCCGGTTGGCGCGCGGCGTGCCGTTGCCTGCCGCGGCCAGCACCCGGCGGGTACTGACCACCAGCGCGTGCGGCGTGTGCGGCACCGCGACGATCGACGCGGTCCGCTCGGTGTCGCGGCACGATCTGACGACGGACGACGTGGTGGTGTCCGCTGCCACCTTGGCCCTGCTGCCCGACCGGCTCCGGGCGAGGCAACGCGGCTTCGACCGCACCGGCGGGCTGCATGCCGCTGGGATCTTCGACGCTTCCGGTCGACTGCTGTGCAGCCGCGAGGACGTCGGTCGGCACAACGCCGTCGACAAGGTGGTCGGCTGGGCGCTGCAGCAGGACCGGCTGCCGCTGCGAGGCCATGTTCTGCAGGTCAGCGGGCGGGTGTCATTCGAGATCGTGCAGAAGGCCGCGCTGGCCGGTGTCCCGGTCGTTGCCGCAGTCTCGGCCCCCACCAGCCTGGCCATCGATCTGGCCGACGAGCTGGGGGTCACACTGGTGGCCTTCTCACGCGGTGACCGACTGACGATCTTCGCCGTAGCGCAGCGAATCAGTCCATGAAATCGGCGATGCGTATCGGAATGCCCATCACCTCCAACGTCTGGTCGAAAGGGTGCGCCTCGACGTCGAGGTATCCCTCAGCGGTTGGAAGACGGTGCACGACCGTGCGCCGGGCGACGAGATCGATGACCCAGTAGTCGGTCACGTCCGCCCGGGCATAGATCAATGGCTTGTGAAGGAGGTCCTTGGTAAGGCTGGTCTGCGCCACCTCGACGATCAATGGCGACCATGTCGGGTGCTGGCCCTGGCGCCTCGTGGTCTGATCAATGACGATAACGTCCGGCTCTGGCTCGGACCCGTCAGATGCGCCGATGGGGCCTTGCTGACCGACGGCGTATCGACGGCCGAACCGGACGCGCAGTTCGTGCGCGAGCTCGCTGCCGAGCAGCCGGGTCGTGTTCCACTGTTCAACCCCCTGTGGCGCCATCTCGACGAGTACCCCCTCCAACAGCTCGACGTGCTGGCCTTCGAACTTCCCCGCTTCGACCATCTCGTCGTACAGCGCGCGTGACAGAGCAAACACCTGCGTCTCGGGGTCTCGCGCGATCGCCTCGGTCGACATGACACGAGGATACGGCGCAGGTCGGACACAACCCCGTCTCACGCCTAGCCTGACGCGGTGACCGCCGCGCTGTACCTGCTGAGCACCGAGGCCGACAGCGGCAAGTCCGCCCTGGCGTTGGTGCTCTTCGAGGCGCTGGCCCGCCGGGTCGCCCGGCCGGCGGTCTTCCGGCCGGTGACCCGCGACGGGGCGTCGGACTTCGTGGTGGACCTGTTGCTCAGCCGGCTGCCCACGGGGCAGCGGCCCGCGCCCGAGGACTGCGTCGGCGTCACCTACGACGACCGGCACCACGATGAGGCCACCGCCCGCGAGACGATCGTCGAGCGGTACCGGGCGCTGGCCCGCGACCACGACGGCATTCTCGTGGTGGGCAGCGACTTCACCGACGTCGGCGCCGCGACCGAGTTCGCGTTCAACATCACCATTGCCCGTGACCTGGGCGCGTTGGCGATCGCCGTGGTGTCGGGGCGCGCCGGCAACGGCGCCCGGACCGCCGCGGAGATCGAGAACGCGACGGACAGTGCGCTCGAGGCCCTCGCGGCCGCCGGCCTCCCCACGCTGGCCGTGGTCGCCAACCGGGTGGATCCAGCGTCGCTGGCCGACGTGTCGACCGCCGTCGGTCGAATCGTCGCGGCCCGGCTCGGGGATGTGCCCGTCGCAGTGGTCCCGGAGCTGCCGCTGCTCGCGGCGCCCACGCTGCGACATGTCGCCACGGCCACCGGTGCCCGGTTGGTGCGCGGCCGGGACGCCGACCTCGACCGGGTGGCCGCCCACCTCGTGGTCGCGGCCATGACCCTGCCCCACGTGGTGGCGCACCTGAAGGACGAAGCGCTGGTCATCCTCCCCGGTGACCGCTCGGAGGTGCTGCTCGGGGTCGCGGCCGCGGCCCGCTCGCGGACCTTCCCGACGCCGTCGGGGATCCTGCTGACCGGCGGCTTCACGCCCGATCCGATCATCGAGCGGTTGATCGACGGGTTCGCCCCGACGCCGCCGGTCCTCATCACCGACGACCCGACGTTCGAGGTCGCCACGACCGTGGCGGGGCTGCGAGGCCGGATGCGGGCCGGTTCTAGTCGCAAGATCGACGCAGCGCTCGCCCACGCCAGGCACCTGCCCACTGAGGCGATCCTCGACCGAGCCGCGCTGGCCCCCGCCGCCGGTCGCACGCCGCTGATGTTCATCCATGACGTCTTCGAGCGCGCCCAGGCCGACCGGCGGCACATCGTGCTTCCCGAGGGCACCGAACCCCGAGTGCTGGCCGCCGCCGAGCGTGTCATGCGGCGAGGTATCGCCGACCTCACCCTGCTGGGTCAGCCCGATGCCGTGGCCGCGGCGGCGAGCGCGGCCGGTGTCGACATCGGCCGGGCCCGCATCCTCGACCCGGCCACCGACGCGTTGCGCGGACAGTTCGCCGACACCT
>Ga0163154_10005223_pt1 | contig 16597 bp, 15 predicted proteins | sample OliLakLV19MP9P1_FD_148649 | JGI IMG/M metagenome (GOLD analysis project Ga0163154, IMG submission 148649) | Freshwater microbial mat bacterial communities from Lake Vanda, McMurdo Dry Valleys, Antarctica - Oligotrophic Lake LV.19.MP9.P1 | ecosystem: Environmental > Aquatic > Freshwater > Lake >... | reverse complement strand
GACGGCAAGGACAGCGGCATACCGTGGTGGGTATGGCTTGTTCTCGTTTTGATTTTGCTTGCCGTTGCTGCGTTTGCCGCCAAAGCCCTGAGCAAACCGAAAAGACCCGCGCCTGTGGCAGTTGCTGCTGCTCCTGTCGGCAAAGCACTGCCGGGAGCCATCGAGATTGTGATCGGTGCGAAATCACTGACCCTTCAGCCGCTCAATACGATCCAGCAATGGGCATTAATCAAAGACGGCGACAATTTGGCGATTTTCGATCCGCAAGCCGAAATGGAAAAGCCCGAACGTGAACGCCGAAATCCGACGCCGTTGGCGACTTTGCGCTTCGATGACAAACGACGATTGCAGGTTCAGGCAGAACCCGACACGCAGTTTTTGGAGTTGCGCGGCGTCAATATCGCAGACAGCAACAATCGTGTTCTGTATGTCGCGCCCGGCGAGCGATTGTTCTGCCGTGCGGCGGTGGCAGGAATGCCGAACCCCGCCCGATTCGAGTTAGTCTATCACCGTGAACGCAAGGCGCAATAGAGTTCAAAGCTCATGGCAAATTATGTCCTTTATTGAGCGCACCGTCCTGAATCAGCGGGTTCTGCATCAATCCGAACAGCGTACCGCCATCGGGAGAGATCGCCAAGCCTTCCATCCCGCGATTGGTCTGACGTCCCATCGTGTTGTTGGGCGGCAGTTTAAGAGCGGGAGTGCCGATGAGCGCGGTGATTTGATACTTCTGCGGCACATTTAAGGCACGCAAACGCTGCCCATCTCGATTGAATTCATAGACAACGGGTCTGTACTCATCCGATATAAACAGCGTGCCTGTTCTGCCGACACGGATCGCTTCGGGGTCGAATCGCAGATTGTTTTCATGGACGGACGAGGTGAAGGCTGCGGCGTTTCCGGTGAACGAGACGCCCTGCTCATTGCGAAGCAGTTTGGTGTCCACCAGATTGGCACGCACGCGGTCAGAAGAGGCAGCGAGCGGGTCAACCGTAATATCGAAGGTATGGTAGCGGTCATCGAAAAGAAAGTCGCCGCCGCCAAAGCCACGATCAGAGATTGCGACATAGCGGTTACCGACGCCCGTGTAGGACACGCCGGAGCCGAACGCGCCGAGACGATTTTGCATCACGGGATTTCCGGCGGCATCAATCGCGGGTGCGCCTATTCGACTGAGCAAAGGACAGGAAAGACCAGAGAGACTGGTAGAGAGACCCGGAACGGTTGCCTTGCCGATATAGGCGATTTGCGCCGTTGCAGGGGTGATGGCGATAGCGGCAAGACAAAGCAGACCTGCCTTGAGCGAGCGTGAAAATTTCACCGAAGAGTCCTTTCGCCCTGACAGGATGCACTCAGGCTTCCAGCGGGCATGGGTTTTTTTTGGGGGGGGAAATAGGGATGGGGCTGACAGAATGACCTCTGCGGGTGATTTGAGGGGCGGAACCATGCAGAGTATCTCCTGCCCGCACGCCATATTGCGCGAACTCTCCAAGCAAAACGACCTGCAAGATTTATGCCGAGCAGAGAAGGAATTTCGGGGTAGAAGAGAGAAATCATCGTCACTCCCGTAAGGGTGACAACAATGTGCTGCAAACTCAGCTCACGCCGTCAAGGAGAAATGTTCCCAATGAACCGCAACGATGCGCCTTCGCGCAGACAATTCATCACCACAGGAGCTGCCGCAATGACTACCGCCGCGCTTGCCGCAACCACGCCCGCTGATGCCGCCGTCGAGGATAAGAAACCCGTGATCGTGCCGCCGTCGGGCAAGAAAATTCTCTTATCCTGCAAACTCGGCATGATCACCAAAAAGATCGGCGACAAAGAGTTATCTCTCATCGAACGTCTCGCTCTCGCCGGAAAAGCCGGATTCGATGGCGTGGATTTGGACGAAGCCGCAGACTATACGCCCGAACAGGCACGCGAAGCCGTTCGCGAATCGGGCGTCTTTGTCCACAACGCCATCAATCACGCGCACTGGAGCCAACGCCTCACCAGTCCTAAAGCCGAAGAACGCGCCAAAGGTCTCGCCAATCTGGAACACTGTTTGCGCGTTTCGCACGCGGCGGGCGGAAGCGGCGTGCTGCTTGTTGTCGGACATGGCGACGACGGCGCGGAAGAGGTCGTTGCCGAACGCTGCCGTAATGAGATGAAAAAAGCCATTCCGCTTGCCGCGAGTTTGGGGCAGCAAATCCTCGTCGAGAATGTTTGGAACAAGATGTTCTATAAGCACGACGCCCCGCCGGAGCAGAGCGCGGAGAAGTTCATGGCGTTTGTGGACAGCTTCAAGAGTCGCTGGGTAGGAATGTACTTCGACATTGGAAATCATTGGAAATATGGACAGCCCGGCGACTGGATGCGGGCATTCGGGGCTTCGTGCGTCAAGTGCGATGTAAAGGGATTCAGCCGCAAGTTCAATACCTTTGTGGAGATTCCTGATGGCGACTTGCCTTGGGAGGACGTGCGAAAAGCCTTCGAGGACATCGGCTTTACGGGATGGACAACGGCGGAAGTCGGCGGCGGCGATTTGGCACGCCTCACCATTGTCCGCGAACAGATGCAAAAAGCCTTCGGGCTGTAGGGAACAGGACAATTCATAAGAACCACGAAATACACGAAATCAACACGAAAACCAGTTCCCAAACAAAATCGCCGCAAAAAAGCACAAAAGACACAAAAAGAGAAGCACAGGGATTCTATTATGGATTCTCTGTGCTTCCTCTGTGCCTCTGTGGTTAGGGTAAACTCAGTTCTGTTCCCTATTCCCTGTTCCCTAATTATGCGGCGACTGCCTCTCGATTGAGGCGTCGGGTTGCAAGCGTCGTCAATTTCGCGTCGGTTGCTTTCTCTTCATCGAGCGTTTGCTGGAGGAGTTTAGCGACCTCGTTCATCTCCAATTGCAACGCGAAAGTTCTGACCGTGCCGTAGCCCGCCATCTCATAATGTTCGACACGCTGCGCGGCGGCAATCAGTCCGGCGTCCTTGACATCTGGTGGAGCATCCTCTTCAATCATCTCTTTGCCCTCTTCAAGAATGCCGAGCATCGCATGGCAGACTTTGGCTTTCACCGGAATCTCCAGCAATTGGAACACCTGCTCCAATCGCTTGATGTGCCCTTCGGTCTCTTGCAGATGCGCTTGGAATGACTGCTTGAGTTGGGAGTCGCTGGCAGCGGCGATCATCTTCGGCAACGCCTGTGTAATTTGCTTTTCGGCATGGTATAAGTCGCGGATTTCTTCAATCATCAAATCCTGCAACGAATTCAATTTGCTCATGGTTTTTGTGTCTCCTTCGTGGGAATCGAAAAGTGCGTTGGCGGGCGTCCTGCCCTGTTTTTGCCGAACGCGCCCGTAGGACGGGCGAGGCAAAAGGGAAGTTCCCCAAAGAGAAGGAATCGTTGGGAAAGTGTGATTTGCGTCATGGAATGCAGGAATCGCCTGTGAGATTGGTTTTCACTCTCGTACACTTTTTGTTTCGACGCAAATTTGGCTGCTAAATCTCTGAGGTAAAGCCAATGTCCGTACTGACACAAGGCGCGGTTTCTTTGCTTTTCGGGAGGATAACCTATTTTTGTCCCGATGAAAATCAAGGTGTCTGCTACACAATGAAGGCAAATCTTCTTTATGCGGTCATAAATGTACAGACATAGGTAGGTTGACAAAAAAGTGTACGAGAGTGAAAGATCGGTTAATATTCTGTAAGGGACTCGCGATAAAATAAATCTTCCCGTCCGCGAAGGCGGACTTCGCGCCTTTGTAGCAGTGACTTTAGTAGCCCGATGAGAGTGGAAGATTTTTTTTTCGTAAATCCCTGGAACGATTTAATCGTTGAAAGTCCCTTGCACTGTTGAGGGTTATTGTAGTCAACTGCATACTGTCGCTCTCTTGACCAATCAACTCAAGGCTTAACTTGTCCGCAATGCCCTAACACCTCTAACCTACTCGGTTCAGCGCGGCTCTTTGCCCTTGCCTTTTTCCGGCGTCTCTTTGGGTTTTTCGGGCGCGGGTTTTTTGCTGGAGTCCTGTTTGACATCTTTAGAATCGGCTGCCTCTTGCTGTTTGCTGCGTGTCACGCTTTGCACGTTCGGATAGACTAAGCGCGGTTGTGCCTCTGCCCCGAAGAACAACTCAAATTCGGGCGTTGGCGAAATGATGACCGTGTTTCCTGCACGTCGCCATTCCAAACGCGAGGACAGGGCGATAAGATTGAGCGTCTCCTCGAAGGTGCGCGGCGGCGTTTTGCCTTTCATTCGGAAGCGTCCATCTTTCGGCAGTTCGGGGTCGAGCAGAACCGTGACGCCTGACTGTCGCCCCAATTCCGTCAAAATATCAATAACAGGGACGTGTGCCTGTTGGGTATTGACGGCGTATAGCCCGTTCTCTTGGAAAAAGCGCGTATATGCCTCATTGGGGGCAAGGGAATTTGCAGGTGCGTCGGAGAGATTTCCGAGCGCGTTGGGTGTTTCGCCTTCCCGCTGAGTGGCGGCATCGGGTTTGTCGTTATCACGTCCGCCTTGAGAGACAGGCGGATCGGCTTTTTTCGCGGTGACTCCTCCATTGCGACCTATTTGTCCACGTTGCTGCCCCGCTTTTTTTTGCAAGTTGAGCAAATCTTGTGCTGTCATGCCGGGCGGAGTTTGCAACCGTCGAAAATTATAATTTCCCCCTGCCGGGTTACTAAATGCGCCGCCGCCAAAACTGCCCTGAGCATTTCCGCCGCGTACTCCGTTTTGTGCGTAGAAATTCGCTTCGGGCGGCACGTCCAAACCCATGAGGCGCAACTGATCACGCAGTTGGGTATTCAAGGCACGCACCTGCAAAATCGCACGCCGAACCGCGTCCTCATCGCGACTGAACACAAAGACGCCGTTTTGCATCTGATATTTGAGGAACGTCTGGCGGCAAATCGAATCCAACACTGTCTTGAGCGGCTGATTGACAAGGCGCAGGGTGATCTGACCCGTGATGCCCGCGTCGAGCGTGAACTGCTTTTGCCCCTGATCAAAAACCAGTTTCAGCACATCCTGAACATCGGCGCGACCAACCACCAGCGAAAACACCTGCGCGGTTCCGGTAATTTGGAGCGTGGCGGGTACGGCGGACTGTTGGACATTATTCTGCCCGACCAACTGCACCTGATTTTGTGCAGGAAGCGGAGCAATCCCTGCCAACAGCAAAACGCCTAAACTCAATACCGTCTTTTTTGACTGGTTTTTCATACTCATTGCCTTATTCTGTACATCACTCGTTATTCTGAATCTGTGCTGTCGGGATTCTCTGCGGGATCGTCGCCGCTGACGGAAAGTTCGATCTCCTCTTCGCCGTTCTCTTGTGACGAAACCAGCCGCGTGCTAAAGGAGAAATTGCGCGTATCGTCATCCACTTCAAGATACGATTCGCCATCGGTTTCGGTCTGTTCCAGCGAGGCGACGCGCATCACATTTTGACTCGGTTCGTTGTATTCCGCCGCGATTTCAGCCGCGATAACCCCTGCGACTTCGTTCAACTTCGCTGCACTCTCTGAGCGAAGCAGAGATAGGTCTGCGAACGACTTTGTTTCGGGGCTTAAACGCTCCTCACTTGACGCAAAGCCTCGCCTCATACCGAATCGGGAAGTATTGGCTCTGCGTTCTTCCCTCGAAAAATTGGCAGAAGACAACGCCTTTATGGGAGCATTGACACGCACAATCGCCGATTTGCTTGCACGCCTAAGTTCTCGTTTTGTCAAGTGAATCGACAGCGTCACGTTTGCCAAGTTCAGACGTTCGGCACGCAGCAGCGCACTCTCTGCGACGATGGGAGGCGGAGCGTCATCGTTAATCACGGAGTCACTGATAACCGAAGCCGCCGCGTCCTTCTTTTCAGAGGAAGGCGGCAGAACCGCGATGGAATTCTTGACAGGAAGCGATTCCGCAGGGTTAGACACAGGAGTCGTCGGGCGCATCAGTACGACGGCAATCGCGCACGCCGCAAATGCAGGAGCCGCCACGACCCAACCCCAACGTCGAGACGCACGCGGTTTGGCTTCCGACTGCGCCAATTTCGCATAAAACCCTGACCGCAAATCTCCTGCCGCCGGAACCGTGCTGATCGCCTGATGCAGTGCCAAATCCGCCCGTCGCGCATTCTGCACTTCACGCGCACAAGCCGAACACGTTTCGGTATGCACCTGAAACCGTTCCCGTTCCGACAAGGGCAGTTCGCCGTCCAAATAACCGCAGAGCCGTTCCTGAACCCAGTCGCAAGAGCAGGGCGTATTGGTCTCGTTAGTGAAGTGTTTTGACCGCATGAGTTCCCTCCTCCTTTTCTAAAAGTTCCGGCATCTCCTGCCCAAAGCGAGCAATATAGTGATCCTTGAACACTTTGCGAGCGCGATGCAGGCGCACCTTCGCCGCCGACAGCGAACACCCCAAGATTTCCGCCATCTCTTCCAACGACAAATCCTGATAATAGCGCAACGCCAGCACTTCCCGATGAGCGAGCGGGCAGAGCATCAATACCTGCTGAACTCCCTGTCGTTCCGAGCCGCGTATCGCGACCTGCTCAGGATCGACAATGGTCTCTTCGGAACGGGGCGGAGCGTCCTCCAAGATCGGCAGAAACCGCCAACGCCGTGAGCCGCGTGCCGCATCTACCGCACGATTGGAGGCGATTCGATACAGCCATGTCGCGAACCGCGCTCCATGCCGAAATTTGGGCAAGCTGCGATAGACCTGAACAAAAACATCTTGTGTCAAGTCGCGGGCTTCTTCGGAACTGCCGACAATGCCATAAATGATATGGTAAACGTAGTCCTGATATTTCTGAAAAAGGGCGTCGAACGCCCCGTTCTCGCCGCGCAGGAACCGGGCGACGAGTCCGCTGTCTTCGTCGGTGGTCACCGCACGCTCCCCGTTCATCGGTCTTCCCCAACTCGGCACACAGGCTTCCTGACGAATCATATATTTTGCCTTAATTTCACAGTCTCGAACACTTAGACGCAGCCGCCGCAAAAAAGGTTACCGTTCTGCCTGATAGGTTTTCCTCACAAAAAACGTGCTTGATCTCTTGACATATCCGGTGAGAGGTAACAGTTGAGGGTTGTGGGAATTTGCGCTCAAAAACGCCTTGCGGCTCTCTACTCCGCTCTCGAAGGAGAAAGTCAGAGGGCAGTTTTGGCAGTTGACTACAACAACCCTGAACTGTTACGGTGAGAAAAGCACGCAGAATTTTAGGGCAATCTATGTCACAATACTGACATTATCGCGTAAAAATAGATAAGAGACGCGGCGGAATAAATTCCCCACTGGGGGCGTTCCGCCGTACAGAGACAGTGAAATTCATTGTTGCTGTCCAAATCTCGTTGCTATGAATTTGCCTCTTGTGCGGGCATTTTAAATACCCGGCACGATGGCGTTCCGCCAAGCGTCCTTCGGACGCGATACGCTTGGAAGGTTGTGCCGTCCGAAGGACGGTTAGCCGTAGGCTATGCAGACGGGGGTTTAAAACCCCCACTCTTACCGTCAGCAATGAGATTTGGACAGCAACAATGAATTTCTCATGCAAGAGGTATTTGCGCCGTGCCATGCTTCGCACTCAATCCCAATACAGAGCGATAACCTCGCAAACAGGGCATTTCGTCCGCAGGACGTCTGTTTTTTAGACGGGTACGTTCTTGTACTCGACGGTGAGAATACTCAATGATAATGAAATTCGGTTGGGGTTTGGGAATACTCATTTGTGCGCTGGCGTCGGCATCGGCACAGACGCCCAAAGAAATACTCACCAAATCGGCAATGGTTTATAAATCGGCGAAAACCTATCAAGCAGAATATACGCAGAATATGGACAACGACCTAATCAAAATGCAGATTGTTGGCAGGGTTAAGTCCGCAGGGGCGAAGTATCGCCTTGAAATTATCACTCGCAACAAATCTTTTACGACCCAGCAGCAGATGATCTCCGACGGCAAAACGCTCACCATTTTCATGCCTGTTATTAACCAATATAGCATCTCACCGCTCAAAGGTAGGGCAGGTGGCAATGAGCAAGGCACTCCGCTTTTTCGCATTCAGGGCGCAATGGGCAGCAAACTCAAAAGGCTTCCCGATACGGTTCTCGATGGTGTAGCGGTTTATGCTGTCGAAGCAAAATATGACGGTGGCAAAAGCACTTCCACATTCTCGATAGAGAAAAAAACCTCTCGCCTCATACGTGTCATCAATCAAGTTGCCAAAACCAAATTTGTCGAAACCTATCTCAAGCAAACCTTCGACGCGCCGATTCCATCGCAAACCTTCGTCTTTACGCCGCCTGCCGGAGCCAAACGGCTGCGATAACCACTCAAGCGATATTGAATACGAGATTTTTGTTCTTTCTCCGGGTTGAGGTATAATCGCGAAGACCGCACGCCTTGCACCGTCAATATTTTACCTTTACGGGCGTTTCGGGGAACGCGAACGCATCAAAGCGGCGCGTGACGGAACGCCCCCTCAATTGCTGGTCGGCAAAGTCCATCAGGGCGTTCCAGTCTGCCGCGTTGTGTTCGTGCTTGCCTTCGCGAAAGACAATGCCGAGTTTGTCCTCTGCCCCCAAAAATCGGAACACTTCGCGGGCGGCAATGTGGCTTTGCTGTGTGCCGTGCGGATTTGCCCAGAGGTCGCCGAGTGCTTCGGTGGTGAGAAGCGCACGCGGAGCGATCAGGGCTTTGACGGTGTGCTGATCGAAGGGTAGGCGGTCTGTGTCTCCGATGAACGCCCCGAAATCCGGCTGAAACCAGAAGGGGAAATTCTTGACAATATCGCCGATTGCCTCACTCTTTGCGGCTTGCAGACGATAGCAGCCCGCTCCGCCGCAACCGGAATTGTTCGGTGCGGTGAGGGCAATGCGTTCATCTGTAGCCCCGGCAAGCAGGGTCGCTTTGCCTCCGCGAGAATGTCCGGTCACGATGATTTTGCTCCTATCTATCTCCTTCCGCGTGAGCAGATAATCCACGACGCGATGGTACCCCCACGCCCACGCCGCAAGTCGCCCGCCCTGATAATCGGGGTAGGCGGCATAGACTCCCGCACGCTCGGCACTGTCGGGGGCGATTTCGGTTCTGTCAAATTCAGCGAGAGCATAGCCGCGCTTGACAATTTCGGCGATGATCTCTGGCTTAATCCTTCCCCAGCACAAATCGCCGCAGACAATCACGGGAAATTTCCCCTTGCCTTTCGGAACGGTGAGTAAGAGGCGGGTCTGGATCGTGTCGTTCTCGCCTATCGTGAGTCGAATCTCGGTTGGGTCGGCAGACGACTCTGTGAGAGAAACCGAAGCGGTTTCCGTGCCGATGATGCGGCTTGGCTTGGGCGGAAGTTCGCCGTATTCATGGCGTAAAATCTGGTCGAGCAGAACGCGGCGTTGGGCTTTCCATGCGCGGGGTGTCTGCACACGCTTGCCGTTTTTGGAGAGAAACGGATCGGGCAGTTCCGTGATCGCGGGCAAGGAATTGATCCTCTCCTTTGTTCCGACTTGCAGTATAGGAACAAAAAACGCCGCCAAAATTAAGGTTGACCAGAGACCGAGCATAACATACTCCTTTGACAGTAGCGGCAGATTGCTCAACCTGAGAGCGGGTACTGAAAGTACCCGCCTCGGTGTCGTTCCGACGAGCGTCCTGCGGACGCGGCACTCCACCAGTTTAGCAATCGCGCATGAAATTGATAGAGCAACGGCACACCATTTTGCCGGTGAAGTGACAACTCCCCTGCGTAAACGCAGGGGAGTTGTCACTTTCCTGTGTCTTGCATTGCCCAATGACCCAATGACCTAACGGCTCAATCACTTTTTCTGTGCCGCCACTAAACTCGGGACTGCCGCCAACGCTTCGGGGAGTTTGGAAGCGTCGCGCCCGCCCGCTTGAGCGAAGTCGGGACGCCCGCCGCCGCCGCCGCCCGTCATTTTGGCGATTTCCCGAATCAGGTTTCCGGCGTGATAGCCCTGCGCCGTCAAGTCGGGCGTCACTTTAGCGGCAAACACCACTTTGCCGTCGAAGGTCGAAGCAAGAACCACCACCGCCGATCCGAGATTTTGCGCCGTCGCTGTGGCAAGATTGAGCAGCGATTCGGGATCGGTGTTCTCAAACCCATGCACGACAACCGCCACGCCATTTACGTCCTGCGGAGTGAGTTCCGCCGCTTGTGCCGCTCCTCCCTGTGCCTTGAGTTTTTTGTTCTCCAGTTCCAATTCACGGCGTTGGGCGATCATTCGCTCTGCCGCTCCAAGCACATCGTTCGGATTGGATTTGAGCAGGGAAGCGGTTTGGCGCAAGGTCTCCTCGCGCTGTATAATATAGGCGTATGCACCCGCTCCGGTCAGGGCTTCGATCCGCCGCACGCCCGCCGCGACACCGCCCTCCGAGACAATCTTGAACAAGCCAACCTGTGACGTTTGCGCCAAATGGGTTCCGCCGCAGAGTTCGAGACTGAAGCCCGGAATCTCCACCATTCGCACGCGGTCTCCGTATTTTTCGCCGAACAGTGCCATGGCTCCGCGCTCTTTGGCTTGGGCAACAGGAACATCAGTGAAAATCTGAACGGGCGTATCCGCGAGGGCTTGCGCGTTGACGCTGTCCTCGATGCGGCGCAGTTCATCATAGGTCACGGGCTGCGTATGCGTGAAGTCGAACCGCAGTCGATCTGGCGCGACCAGCGAACCTTTCTGATGCACATGACCGCCCAAAATTTCGCGCAGTGCCGCTTGAAGTAAGTGCGTCGCCGTATGGTTTCGCACGATATGGCGGCGGCGTTCGGCGTCAATGGTTGCCTTGACTGCGGTTCCGGTCTTGAGCGTGCCGTCTGTGATTGTCGCTGTGTGAAGCCAATAGCCGAGCGCGTTCTTGTGCGTATCGGTAACTTGAACCGTGACGCCCTCGGCAGTCAGTGTGCCAGTATCGCCGACTTGTCCGCCCGACTCCGCATAGAACGGCGTCTTGTCCAGAACAATTTTGACGGTCTCGCCGGAATTCGCCGTATCGGTCAAGCTGCCATTCGGGGCGATAATCGCTAAAACCGTTGCGGTGTCTTCGGTATGATCGTAGCCGGTGAATACCGTCGGCTCTAGCGCACTGCCCTGCCCAAAGAGAGATTCAGCACTGAGTTCGACAAAAACCTCGTCGCTGATCTGCGAACTGCCGCGACTGCGCTGCCGCTGCTCTTCCATCGCCGCATCGAAGCCGGCACGGTCTACTGCTATGCCCTGCTCTTGTACCAACTCTTCAGTGAGGCGATAGGGGAAGCCATACGTATCATGCAGGGTGAACGCTTCGCGCCCCGACAGCACTTTGCTTTGCTCAACATCGGGATCAGCAAGCAAGCGATCCAGAATTCGCATTCCGTTGTCGAGCGTGCGCCGAAACCGTTCCTCTTCGTCCTCAATGGTTTTGAGAATCAGTTCGCGGTTGGATTGGAGTTCGGTATAGAAATCGCCCATTTGCGCGATGATTTCCGGGGCGATCTCATGGAGAAACGGACGGTCAAAGCCGAGAGCCGTTTTGCCATAGCGGATCGCTCGCCGCATGATATAGCGCAGAACGTAGCCTTGCCCTTCGTTGCTCGGCAGAATTCCGTCGGCGATACAAAACACCATTGAGCGCGTATGTTCGGCGACCACGCGAAACGCGAAATCTACGGGCGACATGGTTCCCGTATATTCTTGCCCTGAAATTTGCGCGATTCGGGAAAGTGTCGGCTGGAACAGATCGGTCTGAAAAACGCTGTCTACGCCCTGAATGACACAGACAATGCGATCCAAGCCCGCGCCGGTGTCGTTGTTCTTTTTGGGCAGCGGCGTGAGAACGGGCGTGCTATCGGCGTCCTCGCTGCGGTCAAATTGGGTAAAGACGTTGTTCCAAACTTCGAGCCACTTGCCCGCATCGTCGTCAATGAGATAGCGTTCTGTCGGTGTGAGGTTGGGATCGGCGGTCATCTCTTCGAGAGGCAACACACGGTAAAAAATCTCCGTGCAAGGTCCACACGGTCCGTTTGGTCCCTCTTCGATGGCGTTTGCGGGCCAAAAGTTCTTGCTCGCTCCGAGTCGGTGAATGCGGTCTTCCGGCAGACCCACGACGTTGTGCCAGAGATCGAACGCTTCGGTGTCGTCTTGAAACACAGTGACGCATAGCCGCTCTGAATCGATGCCGCAAACTTTGGTGAGGAACTCCCACGTCCACGGGATCACTTCCGCCTTGAAGTAATCGCCAAACGAAAAATTGCCAAGCATCTCGAAAAAGGTGCAGTGCGAGGAGTCGCCGACGCTGTCTATGTCGCCGGTGCGGAGGCATTTCTGAACGGTGATGACACGCGGGCGCGGCGGGGTGGCGGCTCCTGTAAAATAGGGCTTGAACTGCTGCATTCCTGAGCCGGTGAACAGGGTGCTTTCGTCCAAATTGCCGAGGGTGTCAATCGGAACAAGGCTGGCACTGGGCAGTTGCAGATGCCCGCGCTCCAGAAAAAAATCGAGGTATTTCTGGCGCAGTTCTCGCGCTAACATGGGTTTGGTTCTCCAGTAAAAAGAATGGTAACTCTCTTGACAGAGAATCGCCCCCACAGTATACAGCATTTTCGGGAGTGCGCGTCTCGGTTAGTAGTCAGTCCACAGGGCAAGCGCATCTAAATTCCATTCAACGATTACCAACAAATCTCAACGATGAGACGAATACCCCTCTCTATCTCAAAAAAGTCTTCCGAAATGGGTGGATGCCCCTCCCAATCATCAGAGATTTTCCGGCTGTCGAATTGAATGATGAGATGCAAAGGTCAAAAAATTTAGATGCGCTTGCCCTGCTCCCAACCGTTGCCTTTTTGTCTAAACGTCAATCTTGCAAGAGGTCTATTAAAAACCAGATGCCACTATGCACACAACGGCAACGGCATTGCCCAATGACCCATCAGGTGTTGCCATTCCTGCCGCGTTGCGCGTATAATACTCTTATGCCACGCGAGACAAGTGAGAACTCACAGTGAGAATTCTTGCCCTTGGAGATATTCATGGGTGTGCTATAGCGTTCGATGCTCTATTAGAGGTTGTCGAATTGCGCCCGGACGATACCCTTATTACGCTTGGTGATTATGTGGATCGCGGTCCCGATTCACGCCGCGTGATCGAGCATCTCATGGAACTGCATCAAACACATCATCTGGTTCCGCTGATGGGCAACCATGAGCAAATGATGCTCGAAGCGCGAGACAGCAAGAATATGCGGAAAATGTGGCTCGGATTCGGCGGTGATGCAACAGTTGCCTCTTACGGCGGCTTGGAGGCAGTGCCGTGGTCGCACTGGCATTTTCTGGAGAAAAAGTGCCTTATGCTGTGGGAGACGGAGACGCATTTCTTCGTTCATGCAGGGTCGCATCCCGATAGACCACTCTCTGATCAACCGGAAAACTGCCTCCTTTGGGATCGATTCGAGACCGCCATTCCGCATGAATCCGGCAAAATCATGGTGTGTGGGCATACCAGTCAAAAAGAGGGATTGCCGAACAATCGGGGGTTTGCAATTTGTATTGATACGTGGGCGTGCGGCAGCGGCTGGCTAACTTGTCTGGATGTCAATGAGCGATATATTTGGCAAGCCAACAAATACGGACAGACCCGCGAATTTTCTCTCGATGAACTGCCGTGATGGCAGGCAGTACATTTGCGGTGGAATGAATTCCCCGCTCTGGAAAGCGCAACGTCCGCCTTCGCGGACAATCTTGAAAATGGAAACATTGACACTCACAGCAGAGAATATCGAACATCCCTATAAAGTGCAGGGAGTCGTCACGCCGCAAGAGGCACGCGACTACTGCAAACGTCTCGCCACGCGCCACTATGAGAATTTTCTGGTGGCAGGAGTCTTCTGCCCGAAGCCCCTGCGCCAGCATTTCTACAATGTCTATGCCTATTGCCGCATCAGTGACGACCTCAGTGATGAGATTGGCGACACCAAGAAATCGCTCATTTTATTGGATTGGTGGGAGGATGAAATGAACGCAATGTACGCCGGATCACCGCGTCATCCCGTGTTTGTTGCCCTCGCCGAAACCGTTGCAAAATTTGGCATTCCGCCCGATCCGTTTCGCGATCTGCTCACCGCGTTTCGCCAAGATCAAGTGATGACACGCTACGAGACGTATGACGATCTCATCGGCTATTGCGTCAATTCTGCGAATCCCGTCGGCAGACTCGTGTTATACTTGTGCGGCTACAACGACGCCACGCGCCTCGCCCTTTCCGACAAAACCTGCACCGCGTTGCAGCTTGCCAATTTCTGGCAGGATGTCACGCGGGATTTGGTGAAAGACCGAATCTATCTTCCGTTGGAAGACTTGCGCCGCTTTGGAGTCACGGAGGCGCAATTATTCGAGCGCAAATTCTCGCCGGAATTTGGTAAACTGATGCGGTTCGAGGTCGAACGTACATACTTACTTTTCGAGGAAGGCGCGAAACTCGGCGCAATGGTGGACAAGCGCGTTCGGCTTGACATCGAAATGTTCAGTCAGGGCGGCATTGAAGTCCTGAAACTCATCGAAAAGCAGAATTATGATACGCTCACGTCGCGCCCGTCCGTCTCGAAAAGGCGGCAAATGGCACTGCTGTTTGGTCGCCTGATCAAAAATCTCACACCCGGATAACCCATGTGTTCCCTGCGAGTCTTGCCCTTATGATTGCTGATGCCCCCGCAAATTCCATTGTCACCCTTGAAGAGTCGTATCGCCACTGCGAATGGGTCGCCAAAACGCAGGCACGCAACTTCTATTACTCATTCGTCACCCTGCCGCCCGAACGCAAAGCCGCGATGTGCGCGATCTATGCCTTTATGCGCTATAGCGACGACGTTTCAGACGAGGCGGCAGAGGACAAAACCAAAGAGGTCGAGATGCGGGCATGGCGTTTGGCTCTGGATCGCGCCTTTGCCGGAGAGTACGGCGACAGCAAAATTCTGCCCGCGTTTCATGATACGGTCAAACGCTATGGCATTCCGGCTCGCTATTTCCATGAACTTATTGACGGAACCGAGATGGACTTGACCAAAACCCGCTACGAGACGTGGGACGAACTGCATCAATACTGCTATCGGGTGGCAAGCGTAGTTGGGTTTGTGTGCGTTCATGTTTGGGGCTTCGATGCGGGCGATGGGTCTGCAATGCGGCATTCGGAGGCGTGCGGATTGGCGTTTCAACTCACCAACATTCTGCGTGACATCGGCGAAGATGCCGAGCGCGGGCGCGTCTATCTGCCGCAGGAGGATTTGCGCCGCTTCGGAGTGACGGACGCCGATCTTGCTAACGGAAAAATGACCCCGAATGTGCGGGAGTTGATCAAGTTCGAGACGGAACGCGCCCGTGCCTACTATGCCGACGCACAGAGGCTTTTCCCTTACGTCCACGCTCCCGGACGCCCAACCCTCACGATTATGATTCGGATTTATCGCGGCATCCTTCGCAGTATCGAGAAGCAGAATTACGATGTGTTTTCGCGCCGCGCCCGTGTCAGCACGCCCAAGAAACTCGGCATTGTCGCCAACGCCTGGTTCCGCGCTAAAGTCACACCTCACAAACGCTAATTCAGAACAATGAGGTATAAAAGAGAAAGGAGGAACTTATCTATGATTACATTCACGCAAACTGTTACAGTTGCAGACGATGGTTCGCTGACATTAAACGCCCCCGCGCAACTCCGTGGCAAAACAGTAGAAGCCGTTCTCGTTGCTCAACTCATTACAGAATTGCCCGAAAAGACAGATGCGAACGGTTATCCTCTCGGATTTTTCGAGAAGGTTGCAGGAAGCATTACTGATCCTACCTTCCAACGACATCCGCAAGGCGAGTATGAAGTCAGGGAGTCACTGGATTGATTTACCTTCCTGATACTAACGTCTGTGTTGCCGTTTTGAGAAACGCTCAATCTGCTATTGCTCAGAAAATGAATACTGTACGTCGCGAGGATATTCTGCTCTGCGATATTGTCAAAGCCGAACTCTTCTATGGCGCATATCGGAGCGCACAACCTCTCGCAAATATCGCGAAAGTTCAAGCGTTTCTCGCGCCTTTTCGTTCCGCGCCGTTTGATGAAGCATCGGCACTCATTTTCGGGCGTATTCGACGCGAACTTGAGACTTTTGGAACTCCTATCGGACCTTATGACCTTCAAATTGTGGCGGTTACACTCGCCCACAATGCTGTATTAGTTACTCATAATACCCGTGAATTTCGTCGTGTCAATGGTTTGATATTGGAAGACTGGGAAGTTTGAACTTACACTACTTTGCATTCGTCGCCAACGCCTGGTTCTGCGCCAAAGTCACGCCTCGCAAGCACTGAAATATGGAGCGGTCATGACGAACGCATCAAGCGGTTTACTGTAACGACTTAGGCTTTAGTTTCCGGTAAATAAGGCGGTTGGTTGGGCTTTCTTGCGTCTGTGGGCGTCTACTCCCGTCTTGAGATGCGCGGTGATGCTGTTCTTTTTGTGCATCTTTCCCTCACAAACGGGCAAAAGCGAGAAATCCTGCCGAAAAAGCACACGGCGGAGGCGTCCGCAGGTGGGGCGTGCCGCTCTGTCCCAGAAACCGGAAGAGACGGGTTGACTTCCTG
>Ga0163154_10005220_pt1 | contig 16603 bp, 13 predicted proteins | sample OliLakLV19MP9P1_FD_148649 | JGI IMG/M metagenome (GOLD analysis project Ga0163154, IMG submission 148649) | Freshwater microbial mat bacterial communities from Lake Vanda, McMurdo Dry Valleys, Antarctica - Oligotrophic Lake LV.19.MP9.P1 | ecosystem: Environmental > Aquatic > Freshwater > Lake >... | reverse complement strand
GTCAGCACTTTTTCGCCTGCAAAGCCAAATGCCCTCTTCGGGAATTTCCCGCTGGTAGTAAATTTGATTGCCGGCTGTTCTCATATTCCATACATCATCCTGCGCTGCTGCAAACACTTCGCCTAATTCATTTTCTAAAGCGTCCGTACCGGGTATGCTATCAAAAATGCCCTGTGTAAGTTGCCCTTGCTGCTTAGTAAAGTCAAGCATTTCTTTTTCATTTGCTGCACGGCTCATCCAGAAATAGTCGTCACTTAGTTTTTTATCATAGATAGTGGTATCAAATTTTTCTTTACGGGCAACAGGGTATTTGATTTGTGTAAATACTGTTTCGCCATAAAGTAACATCAGCACAAGCAACAGAGTGCTGTGGCGAGTGACAGATTTTTTTATTTTTTTGCCAGGCATAAATAAGTTTGGTTTAAATTTTCAATATTGCGAAAAGTAGTAATCATTTTTTCCAATTGCAAACTAACTGGCAAACAAGTAGAACAATTTAATTACCGAAAATTTAATACTCCGGAGGATAGGCGGCTTCAATAATATGTGTTACAAACAAGTTCCCTTTATTGATAGCTTCTCCTTTAAGCCAACACCTGAACCAATACCAACATTACCTGTATTGCTGTTGTAGATATTATTGCCGCTTGCTGTCCAGCTGCTACCGCCGCCACGGCCGCTATTAACTGCATTCCAAGCACTGCCGTTGTAAAAATTAAATGCAGCAAGGTTGGTATCATACAGCATTAATTCATTTGCGGGAGTTACAATGACTATACGTCGGGCTGTAGTCATTCCGGGGATCAGCAAGCCACCGGTGGTGCTTGAAATATCGAGTTGTGCAGAAGCGTTGGGAGCGTTGGAACCAATGCCCACGCTTTGAGCCTGAATTTCTTTTCCGCTTACCACGGCCAGTAAAATGATAAACAGTTTTTTCATTTCAGTTGATTTTTATTACAACTCAAAGATGAAAATTTAAAGTAGGGGAAACAATAGCGAATTCGGGTGAGATTGGAAAGGTTGAAGTTTTATAATTTCGGGTAGGAGCTTTACTCTGGAAGTGCCTCATTTGCCTCAAAGAATAGTGGTATATTTTTCAGTAATTGGCGGTGCAATAAAAATATTACTTCACCAATTTTTGGAACATACGAAACATTTTTTGGTAATGATTGAGGCTAATTTGCAGGTTTTCGTGTGCCACGAACGAAGGCGGAAGGCAGAAAAAATCTGTCAATTTTTAAAAACCCAAATTTTTAAATGGTACAAAGTATGCTCTTTAGAATCCTTTTTTAATTAAGGTATCAATATTTTTTTTGAAAGAATAGCTTCTATTTTTTCCAGTCGTTTTAGCAGGTTTTCCTCATTTTCTTTTAATTTACTTATTTCCGTTGCCTGTTTTTCACAACTACTTTTCAATGCTTCGTTTTCTTTGATTAAAGCCTGCAAAGCAATCATCATTACACCATCAATATCGGTAGTAGCAATGGTAGTATCATTACCAATTTTACCTATACCGTCATTTCCGAAATTTGAGTAAAACTCCTGTGCCATGGGGCCATAGTGTCTAAAGGTTTCTTTATTTTGACTTTTATAGTTCCAGCTTCCCAACCTCATAGCAGCTATTTTTTTTAGAAACGCATTCCCATTGGCATAAATAAAGTTTTCTTTTTTTGTGCTGTCCGAAATTGAACTCCAGCCATTAGCACCATTACCCATTTGAACACCGCTAGCATCTCTAAAATCCCTGGAAGTTAATAACTTGTAACCTCCGTTAAAACGCATGTACATTACATCCCTTGGTGAATTAAAGAGAACGTTTAATCGGGAATCTGAGCCTGTTTGTCCATCTGTGAGTGCCATACAGCCATCACATTGTAAATTGACATTACCTCCTATGGCATTTGAAAAATCGCCAGTTACATTTAGTTTATTTCCAATTCCCGTTGAGCCGAACCCAGGTACTTCTGTATCGTATCCTGCTGCGATCATACCGTCATAACCATCGGTTAGCACACCGCCTCCTATTTGCAATTTACTTAGAGTAGTTTTATATGCAAATAGGTTGTTGAAGATGGTAGTTGCTCCATTTATTTGTGTAGTTCCACTAATTAATGCTGAACCTCCAATACGTGTATTACCATTTACGTGCAATCGTTCTGTAGGGTTAGATGTACCAATACCTGTTTTACTAGTGGCATCATTTATGAAAATTTCGCCCCCAATAATTACCGCGCCACCGCTTGAGTTGCTAAGCGATACAATGCCTGTACTGGTTGTTTGCAACACACCTGTGCTTACCCCGTTTACATTCATTTTTATAAATGCACCGCCTCCCGAGCTTTTTCGAAAGCTTACCAAATCATCGCCATCCATACGAACTATAACATCTCCGCTGGTATTGCCCGAGTTGGTGCCAAACCGAACATCGTTACCGCTTAATTGAAAAAAACCTTTGTTTACATTGCTGCTTTTTAATTGCAAAATAGCGGCAGTGTTGTTTATTGTAATGTCACTGTTAGTAGTAACATCACCATTCAGAAACGATGTTCCGCTTACCAATATATTTCCACCCGTTGTCAATGAACCCCCGTTTACATTTCCTTGTGCGGTCACATTATTACCTGCTTGTAAATTGCCTGTTAGCGTAATATCATTATCTGCCAAAATGTTATTACGGCTGCGTATGTTACCGTTTACATCTAATTTTTCCAAAGGCGAGCCGGAGCCTACCCCTACATTACCATTGCTGCGGAGAAACAATTGGTTCAAATTGCTTCCGTTCTGCAAAATGAATTGACTGAGTATGTTTCCATATATTATAGAAGCACCTGTAGTGGTATCAGGTTTTAAAAAATTGATTATACCACTGCCGGTATTGGCGCCATGCAGGTTTATTGAGGCCTTGTTTCCCCCACTCAAATCGTTAGGGTTGGTATGTGTTACAAACAAGTTACCCTTTATTGATAGCTTCTCCTTTAAGCCAACACCTGAACCAATACCTACGTTGCCCGCATTGCTGTTAAATATATTATTGCCGTTGGCTGTCCAGCTGCTGCCGCCGCCATCGCCGCTATTAACAGCAGCCCATGCGCTACCGTTATAAAAATAAAATGAAGCAAAATTGGTATCATATACCATTAACCCATTAGCAGGAGCCACAATAGCTATTCGCTGAGCGGTTGTCATCCTCGGTGGCAGCATACCTTTGGTGGTACTGGTAATATCAAGTTGTGCAGAAGCATTAGGAGCGTTGGTTCCAATACCCACGCTTTGTGCATTTACAAAATAGCAGCTTATTGCGGCGAGGAAAATGATAAACAGTTTTTTCATTTCAGTTGATTTTTATTTCAACTCAAAGATGAAAACTTAAAGTAGGGCAAACAATAGCGAATATGGGGGAGAGAGAAAGGTTGAAGTTTTATAATTTCGGGTAGGAGCTTTACTTTTGAAGTGTACCATTTGCCGCTTTTGACGCAGGATAAAACGGTATAATTTTCAACCATAGGCACTAAAAAAAATACTTCTTCGCCAGGTTTCGTAATTTACTTTTTGCATTCGTGTGCCAAGAACGCTGGCGAAGAAACTTGCCTGAAAAATAATGAACTTATTACTTCTTCTCAGTAATTATAAATAACAAATGAAAAATCACCTTGCACCCTATAAGCTTCTGCTGCAGCGAGAATATGCAAAGTTCTATACACTCTTGCCACACCAGGGTTGAAATAAGATGCCGTGGTGCTATAAATACCATTAATGGCAATTCGATCGGCATCATATTTATCATTATCTGTTACCAATATAATGCTGTTATTACTTATTCCTGAACAGCTGATGGTATAATACGCTGATAGAAAAAGGCCAGTAGAATGTCCGTCTGAAACAAAGTTTACGGTTACATTATTTGTACCTCTTACCAAAACATCGTTTTTTACAGTTCCATAACAAAGAGGCAGTAAATTGTAGAAACCTGTTGTCGCCTGGTTAGTAATTTTTCCTTCAATATTAATATCACCATTTGCATACATGGTTGTCCTGTCATTGCCGTTTAACCGAAAAATTACAGATTGGGTATTACCACTATTAGTGCCCAGTCTTAGGTTATCTGCCGATAATTGAACGAAACCTTTGTTTACGTTGCTTCCATTTCTTAATTGAAGAGTTCCAGTTGCATTGTTAACCACAATATCTCCTGTGGTAGTTATATTTCCAGTTAGTGTAGATGTGCCTGTAATGGATGCATTTCCTTTGCCTATTATATCAGAATTAACAGTTACATCACCGCTCAGCAGCGATGCTCCAGCTACCAATATGTTTCCACCTGTTGACAATGAACCCCCGTTTACATTTCCTTGTGCGGTCACATTATTACCTGCTTGTAAATTGCCTGTTAACGTAATATCGTTATCTGCCAAAATGTTATTACGGCTGCGTATGTTACCGTTTACATCTAATTTTTCCAACGGCGAGCCGGAGCCTACCCCTACATTACCATTGCTGCGGAGAAACAATTGGTTCAAATTGCTTCCGTTCTGCAAAATGAATTGACTGAGTATGTTTCCATATATTATAGAAGCACCTGTAGTGGTATCAGGTTTTAAAAAATTGATTATACCACTGCCGGTATTGGCGCCATGCAGGTTTATTGAGGCCTTGTTTCCCCCACTCAAATCGTTAGGGTTGGTATGTGTTACAAACAAGTTACCCTTTATTGATAGCTTCTCCTTTAAGCCAACACCTGAACCAATACCTACATTGCCCGTATTGTTGTTAAATATATTATTGCCGTTAGCTGTCCAGCTTCCGCTGCCGCCGCCACCGCCGCTGTTAACAGCGTTCCAGGAACTGCCATTATAAAAATAAAATGCAGACAGGTTGGTATCATACAACATTAATCCATTAGCAGGGGCTTTAATGGCAATACGCTGGGCTGTGGTGAGCCTTGGTGGCAGCATACCTTTGGTAGTACTGGTAATATCGAGTTGTGCAGAAGCATTGGGAGCGCTGGTTCCAATACCCACGCTTTGTGCATGTACAAAACAGCAGCTTAAAGCGGCGAGGAAAATGATAAACAGCTTTTTCATTTCAGTTGATTTTTATTACAACTCAAAGATGAAAATTTAAAGTAGGGGAAACAATAGCGAATATGGGGGAGATTGAAAAAGTAAGTGAGTCCCGGGGTTCAGCATTCCCTCCAGTTGATAAAAAGTAAAAATGGAAAAGACCAGCAAAAGGAGATTGATAAATAGTATATGTTGTGTCCGCATGTATTGAGTAGGGCAATGGAATTTCCAAATAAGATTTCCAATTAATAACCGGAATTTTTACAACCCTTTTTATGATAAAACTAATTCCCGAATGGTGAATACCGCTAAAATATTACGGTACTTTGCAAGGTTTAAAATTGTTAGTAATCATTGGGTGATTTAGTCAATTCATTAGCGTAAGTATGCTCAATATCAAATTGAATTAATGACGCATTGACCAATAGATTAATAACTTGTAATTAATACTTTAATTCCGTTTGGGCTATATAACCGATATCGCTTATTGAGCCTTCTTGCGAAGGGAAAACAATATTTTAATACACTTATTGGCAAAGCCTTGATGCTACTACAGATACGTAAGCGTTGGCGGCAGCTGGAGAAAAGGTTGCACCTGGCTTTATCACTATTTCGATATTGCTGCTTATGTTAACTCTGGCCGAATTATTAACAACGAAAGTATTTGCACCAATAGTAATGCCGTTTCTTGCTATAATAAAATCCCTTCCGGAGCTAATGGTTTGGCTGGCTGAAATATTATCAGAGTCTGGTGCTTTGCATAGTTGCAACAAAAGTGTGTTGTTAATGAATGCCCTTGCCCTTCCTCCCTGCCCGTTAGTGAACATATCCCTGCAAGATCTCACGCCGTAAGCCATTACATTACGTGGGTTCATCTGAAATTGCAATTGGGAGCTATTGCAAGTTTGAGTTTTACTGGCATCGGCAAAATTGCAGTTTGTAATATGGTCTTCTGTAAGGTATGTATTGCTGTGGGGGTCGGCCTCAGTATCGCACAAAAGATCGCCGGTACTAATGCAGTTTGTACACTGGCCGCTCCTATCTATATTTTCTACACCATAATTATTTTCAAATGTGTGTAGTAAGCCAAAGCAGTGGCCCATTTCGTGGGCAGTAGTACTTCTGTTTCCCACATTACTTCCGGTAGCATTTATTGCACTGGACACCACCGACAAATAATAATTAGGGATGCCATAAGCTATACCATTCAAACTACCCTTGGCATCAAATAGCGAACGGTGTATAAAAATATTTAGCATCCCGGGTATCAGGTGTGGATTCAGTTCTGATTCTTCCGTTTCGGCATCTTGGGTATTTAGGTCGGTATTATTAAGTTGCTCAATGCCAGCCAGTATAAAGCAAATACTGTGGGCTGCATAAAACTGCCTCATGTTTTCCAGCTGCTTCATAATGGAAGTGTCTTCGGCGGCTCGTTGGGTACCATCGTTGTTGGCTATTACATGCACAAATACTTTCATTAGTAGGGGCGGTGTGTTTAACGCACGTTGTGCTGCCCATGCGGGGTTAACCAGCAAAGGCGTTGTTGGGGTGCGTGTACCACAATCGGCTTTTTGGGCCTGTACTCCCTTTAAAAACATCAGGCAAAAAATTAAAAACAAATACTTTTTCATTTGTAAATAGCATTTTTAATTGCACCCACCCGGAAAAGGGGTAGGAGCACAGTTACCAATTCTTGCATGAAAACTACTGCCGGCATTGGCTGAAAAGCCTGGCGAAAATGTGATGCTTGTACCTGCATGAAACAGCCCGTTGGAACCATTTTGAAACTGCACAGCATTGTTATTAGTGATGATGTCTGACGAGGCCATGTACACCCTGAAAGTATTATTAGGTAAGGTGATGGCGGGTACTGTATTATTGGTGTTGGTACAGCTATTGCTACCAGAAGCGACCAGCGCATCGCCATCCTGCATAAAATGCTTGGCAATGGAATTAATGACCGGTACATAATGCAATGCATCATTCCTACCCATAAAACCGCCAGCTACAGAAATATCCACATTGGCCGGATTATTTGGCCGCCGTACCTCAAAGTGGAGGTGACGGCCACTTGCCTGGCCAATGTCGCATTCGTAACCCAAAAATGCACCGGCACAAACGGTATCGTTCAGTATCAGTCCTGCATCTTGTGTGGCACTGTTTTGTTTCATGTGGGTATATTTAGTCCACTCGCCGTTGGCATGTTCTATCCACACATAATTATTAAAATCAGCACAATCCGGGTCGCAGCCTGGCGGCCGGGTATTATGATTATCTACAATGCGGCGGATGATACCCGGTGCAGCAGCTACAAGGCGGTACACACTACAGCCGCTACCCTGGCCATATCCTACAAGATCGTATCGGCCAGTAACATCTGCAGTAGGGCTGGTGTGGGTAAAATGATCTCTGGATACAGTTACAAAAGTTCCGGTGGCATACGGTACCCTGTACACGTTGTTAGACAATTCAAACGTGGGCTGGGCTTGTACAAAAAAAGTGGCAGCACTAAATACAGTTAAGATGCAATACTTCATATAAGGTTATTTTTTCGATACTGCTTTCAGTTCATCTATTTGCTTTTGCTGATCCAGAATGTACAACGTAAGCTCTTCTATTTTTTCCATCATACGCTTTTGCATATCGCCCACTTCAATGCCGTTTTTTTCTACTTCTACCGCAGATGGAATACCTGGCAAATGCTTATTTTTTAAAATGAATTGCTCTACCTCTGATAAGGATTTAAGTTTATAATCATTTGCAAAAACATAATCGGGCCAGACACTGCTTACCAATTTCACTTTCAATTCTTCACAGATCACTTTACCGCTCACAGTGAGTTTATAGGCGGATGCGGCGGGCACAACCGCACCAATAGCCACCTGGCCAGTTGCATCAAGGTGTAGGTTGCCTGCATTTACACCAATGAATAATTCAGTACCGCTTTGGCCTAAAAATGAATTGCAGGCTGAGCTTGTTTGATATAAAGCCATACTTGTATTAATACCATTTAGTACCAACGCCTGACCGTGTTTATTTATGGTGGTTCTTGCACCAATCGCTAACTCGCCACCATCGTTTTGAATATTCAATGTACCAGCAGTGGTGGGATTGCTTCTCACCATAATTTCATTGTTATCCAGCAAAAGGCTGGTGCCCGCACCGGTACCCAGCATGACAAAACCGTTATTGGCGCTGCTAAGGTCTGCGTCTTGCCCCGTTGGTATATGAAGTTTTGCAATAGGCGTTGTCGTACCAATACCAACCTCCCCCTCTTGGTCTATCACTACCTGATCTGTTGCATTTGTGCGGAAAATAAGTTTCCCTGTATTATTCCCAGAGTTAGTACCCATTCGTAAATCATCAACATTTGAAAGTTGTATAAACGCCCGTTTTACCACACCGCCAGCAAGAGGATTGGGATAATTAAATTGAATAATTCCATCTAAATCATTTATGGTTACATTATCGCCGGTATAATTACCCAAACTCAATTGTCCGTTTGGACTATTTGTTCCTACCCCTACTTCGCCATTGGTATTTATGGTTAGCTCATTTCCTTTGCCAGGGCTACCTACACTTAATTTTATATAGTTTGCAACAGTGGGATGTTCTACATAATTAATAGCAGCCAACGTATCGCTAAGTCTTTTAAACTGCAAGCCTCCTTCATTAAAAGCCCCACTAGGTACATCAAAAATTACATGTGGGTTTTGGCCTGCCCTATTGTCCTGCAAATACATTTTACCATTAATAATGTGGAACTTTTCATCGGGGCTAGATGTGCCGAGGCCAATGCTGTCACCCGTATTAAATACGAAATTTTGGCTGCCGGATTTGCTCCAGAATTTATCATCCTGATCGAGCAGGGTTTTCCAGGTGCTCCCAAAATAAATATAATAGCCGGGAGCACTAAATTTAGGTACCAATTCGGTATTGGTTTGATAAACGAGAAGGCCTGATATAGGCGTAGGTATAGCTCGACGCTGAGCAGCAGTCATCCTTGGTATCAGCAGGCCACCGGAGGTACTTGTAATATCCAGCATGGCACTGGCATGGGGAGCGTTGGTTCCAATACCCACGCTTTGTGCATTTACAAAATAGCAGCTTAAAGCGGCGATTAAAATGATAAATAGCTTTTTCACTTCAGTTGATTTTTATTTCAACTCAAAGATGAAAACTTTTGAACGTGGAAACAATAGCGAATATGGGGGAGATCGGGGAAGTTTAAAGGTTTAAGGGTTTAAGGTTGTATACAACTCACCGCCTGAGTTTTGGAAAATCTACCGGCCTTGTTTCTTCGTACTATATCCAACTATAAAAAACTATGTCATTTTTCATTTGACTTAATTTTTTATCAATCCCAAAACTAAAACTGAAAATAACCACCGGCATCAGTTAGTAAATTTAGTTGAGCTACGGGATTATCAGTTCCATGAACATGGATATAAAATTATGTTCGGGTATTTTTAACAATCAGCACACGGGTAGCAAAATAATGATAACCAGCTATAAGAACTTGCTAGTTACTGCCAGGAAATTATTGGTAATGCCAATCACTTTCGTTTAGGTTGTTGTTGTGTTGAACAATGTATTCCACCACTATTCCAGTTTTGAGGTATACTTTCTACCCATACTTGTTTTCTATTGGGAAAGACAGACCAGAAGAGCGTGGGCAATATTTTTTTCATGACTGTTTTATTTGTTTAGGATAATTGATCCAAAAGCAGTTTCAGCAATAACATTACTTAGTATGATGGCCAGCCAATACAATCCAAAACACCACCACGAAACTGGTTGAATTTTTCCAATACTTTTATAATCGTGTACCAACAAACTAACCGTAATGCAAACCAGTATGAGCAAACTAACCAGCATCCCTACATTATTTTCCAACAAGTAACTGGCTATTCCTCCAATCCGGAATACCGCAGCGAAAATAAAAGCAATGCCAGTATACAGCATCAGGCGCTTGTGAATAATCGGTTGCTTACGTTTGATAATCGCAATTGTAAAACAAGCAACAAACAGCACACACATGAAAATATCCAACCATATAATAGAAACCAATCCTGGCTCCACTTCATCAACAGTACTGTTTAGTTGTTTTGCCAGTTGCTCCATTCGTTCGGGGAAAATAGAAATGACCCATATCGTGGATGCAAAAACCAATGCTGCCCATGTGGCACCAAACCAGCCGAGCATGCGGTGTGTGTGAATTTTATTGAATTTAATCCATCCTACTTGCACGACAAGAAAGATGTACCATACCGTGAGTATTATGCCATGCACTATATGCGGATTGGGAAGTCCATTTGGATAAAGCGGGTGTTCAGGGGCCAGCGATTTAACATAAAAGCTGGGTGCAAAGCCAATTAACACCAACATCAGTAGTATCCAGAACATGGCGAAGAAATAGTTTGAGTCGGACTTCATGAATACTGCCTTCAATTGATTAGTAATTCACCGGCTTTAATCCAGTCTTTCTCTGTCTTAAGTCGAGAGGCATCAAATACTATTTGTGCATCTTGTTTGTGCAACCATTCCCAATAACTTTCCGGCTCGTAGTCAGGATGATAAACTGGACACATTTTATAAATTATTCGCTCTGGTAACGAATAATAAAACTCTTCGCACACGGGTTCAATCGAATAATCTGGATTTGCATTGGGTAATTCCCAGTTTTTGAATGCTTCCTTATTCCAGATACGTGGAATATCAGACAAATTTTTTTGTAAGATATCAACAAACGAAAAGCATACTAATGCCAAACCGAGTAAGGATATCAATTTGAAATAGACAGATGATTTCATGATACTATATTTATTTTTATTCATTTGCTAGGGTTTTAGTAGTTACTTTCGTTTCGGTTGTTGTTGCGTAGAACAATGGATTCCACCTCCATCCCAATTCTGTGGCATGCATTCTACCCAAACTAATTTTCTATTTGGAAATACCGATTTCATAATGTCGCTTACTTGTCTTTCTTTGATGGCAGACGAACCTTGCTTTATATAAGTAGGTAAAATAATTACGCCATTGCTCACCAGATAATTCATATAGCTTGAAGCAGATACGTTAATGAGCGTATCACCTACCAGAGGTGCATCTCTTTGAATGAAGTATTGCGGTGTAACATTGATGCTATCGGTAGAATCGAGTTGTGCTTTCACTACTATTTTTCGCCCGATGGGGTCAGGCAAAGGCACTTTGATTATCTTAAATGGTTTACCATCCTGATCGGTAGCCTGCTCAAGTATTTGAAGGTTCTCTGACATTCTTTCAAAATTTATTTTATTGAAGGGGTGATCGTTGATTTCACTTTCTTCTACCCATGCTAATAAGATAGTGTTTGCATCTGCAAAGCGAACAAATTCATCAGTATGCCCACCGGTTCCCATCGTAACATATTTTTTAAAATGAATTTGTTGGATATGCGCATCATCAATCAATCCTTTCTTCATCCAGATGATGTTGGTAACACCCAGCGCTTTTTTAAATCCTTCTTCCAGTGCTGGTTTTGCTTTGCCGGGGTTGCGTTGCAGTGCAACCGCCTCGCATAGTATTAAGGTTCCCTTTCCGTTTACTTCAATCGCTCCGCCTTCCATCACGATATTCGATTTAATGATGGTTGCTTTTTCGGCAACGGCCATGAGACTATCTACCTTTCCGGTGTTTGAATCAAAATACTCTGTCATGTATTTTTTTATACTATCGGTATTATTGTCGTATTTCTGCTTATACCATCCTTCAATTCCATACAAACTCCAATCAAAATCAGCTACACCAAGTTCACCTTTTCCATTTACCAGAAAAGCGGCACCATGATCCCGAATCCAATACCGCTCGCCCTTCATCGAATAGAATTGAATTTTTGTTGTGTCGATTGAGAGACTAGCCAATACTTTTTTGCAAACAGACAGAAGGGAGTCAGAGTCTGCAGCAATTTTTATTTGTACCGTTGGCATTAGACCGCTAATTACGTTCGCAATCACCGGGTAATAACTGGCATCTGTATCCCATCCAAACCAAACAGCCTGCTGCTCTTCAAATTCGGCAGGCATGTAAAAGTCGTTCGGATCTTTTTTTTCCTTACACGAGAACAGCAGAATAGCGACAACGAGGGAAAAGTAAATTGTTTTGCTCATACTATTTTTTTATTAATAACTTTTTAAACTGCTTCCGTCTGCCAATGCATAAGGGGTTTTTCATAAATTTTTTTATGTGCGTATGCACAGTATTCAGCCTGTTTTAACGTAGCCTTCATTATTAAAATAGTAAGGTAGTTTTATTTTTGTCAGTATGTCAATGCTTATCACATCTGCGTTATCCATTCTAAATATTACATTACCTGTGGTATTGCCACTATTGATATCAAACCGAAAATCATTGCCGTTCAATTGAAAAACTCCTTTAATGACGCTATTGTTTTTAAGCTGATAATTGCAGTAAAATTATTAATTTTAATGAAATTATTGGTGGTGAAATCACCGTTTAAAAAAGAATTGCAGCAGTAAGAAGATTGCCAGAAGTAGTAAGCCCTCCACCGATTAATATTACCCGTTGCAATAATATTGTTACTTACTATTAAGTTGTTTCTTTTGCGTACGTTGCCATCTACTTCTAATTATTTAGTGTCAATGTTATTCCAAATCCAATTGCGGCTGCCCGGTTTGGTTCAATATTTATCTTCATTGTCCAGCAACGACTACCAGAAAATGCCTGAATAAATAAAATACCCGGCTATACTTCTACATCTGGATAATTCTGAATCTGTTTGGCAAACCATAAAAACGGCTACTGGATTGGGTTTAGACCGCTACCCGGAGCCTCTCATCCCAGGTACAGAAGACAATCGATAGCACTAGAAACATCAGGTACTGGGCTCGTATTAGGTCTTGTGTTGCCAATACTTACATTTTGCGCATTTAATAAACTACAGCTTAAAGCCGTGATTAAAATGATTACTATTTTTTTCATTGCAGTTAATTTTTATTACAGCTCAAAGATGAAAATTTAATAAAGATGAAACAATAGCGAATATGGGGGAGATTGGAAGAAGGTTTAAGGGTTTAAGGTTGTATGCAACTCACCGCCTGGGTTTGGAAAATGTACCAGCCTTGTTATTTAGTACTTTATCCAACCATAAAAAACTATGTCAATTTTCATTTGAAAAAATTTATTAAATCCCAAAACGGGAACAGAAAATGACCATGTCGTACGGCTAAATTCATGGAGACAGGAAAGGAGGAATGCCGTTGTTTACGATGAAATAAAAAATTAATATTGGCTTAATCTATACTTTATTATCCACTTTAAGCCAACATTAATTATGTTATACAATTTTATCCCTGATTGCTTTTGATACAGCCTCAGTACCAGAGTGTACATGCAACTTTTCATAAATTTTCCCTACATGCGATTTCACGGTATCTGTTGCCAGAAATAATTCTGCAGCAATCATTTTATAACTTTTACCGGTAACCAGCAATTGTAATACTTTTTTTTCCTGAGTAGTAAGGTTGTACTCTTTGGCAGGAGATGCAGGTTGCAAATTAGTTTTGAATAATTCGAGCACTCTTCTTGCAATGCCGGGTGTCATCGGTGAGCCGCCTGCCTGCACATCTTTGATGGCTTGTAAATATCCATCTGGCGTGGTTGATTTCAAAATATAACCAGATGCACCGGCGCAAATGGCGTTGAAAATATATTCATCTTCATGAAAAACAGTTTGTATTAAAATGTGAATATCGGGGAAATGTTGCTTGACAAGCTTGGTAGCGTCAATGCCGTTCATACCGGGCATTTCAATATCCATCAGCACTACATCGCAGGGATTTTCTGTTATGCTTTCGAGCAAGTCGCTGCAATCAGGGTAAGCACCCGTGCAGGTAAAGCCTTCGGCATTACTGAGTAAAAACTGAAAGGTTTCCCTCAGGTGTTTGTTGTCTTCAAAAATTGTTACTCTTATCACAGATAATTATTTTATACAAAGGTCGAAAAAATATAAAAGCTGGCAATAGCGAAATCGGGTGATTCTTTACTTTGATTTTTTTGTAGTTTCAATTTTAGATAAAGTCTTTTTATACCTGTTTATTAACCAAAAATAGTACCTTTAAGCCATTATAATATGCAAAATAAACAACCTGATATTATTAACACAGCCCTGCTTTGGGAATATGATTTAACTACATTTAATTACAATAAGTCTTATAAAATTGTAATAGAAAGAGTGCTGGAAAGAGGCAACTTGCATGAATGGCGTGAGATGGTCAGCATTTACAGTAAAGCGCAGATATTAGAAGTAATAGAATGGAGTGCCCAGTTAGAAGAAAGGGATAAAATATTTTCAAGATTTTTTTTAACGTCCGAATTTTTACATGCTGCATAAAAACCCTTTCATTATTTCGCCGCATACTTTTCAATTAATTCAGCAATTGCAAAGTATTGCTGAATTAAATCATTTTTTTCTCGTGGAAGGTACTGCATTGGCATTGCAGTTGGGACACAGAAATTCGATCGATATTGATTTCTTTACGCAAAACAGTTTTACTGTTGCTGAAATTGAAGCTGCACTAAGGGGCAGGCATTCGTTTACTAGCACACTTGCCAGAAATAATACAATACTGGCAGTGGTTGATACTGTAAAAACGGATTTCATAAAACACGATTACCCTTTAATACATCCACCCATTACTGAAGAGGGCATAAGGTATCTTGGCAAAGAAGATATTGCCGGCATGAAAATACATGCCATTATTCAAAGCGGTAAAAGGCTGAAGGACTACATAGATATTTATTTTTTGCTTGAACATTTCAGCATGAACCAACTGATTGAATTCTTTTCAAAAAAATACACTTATTCCAACCCAATGATTGCGCTAAAAGCCATCACGTATTTTGATGACATTGATGAAGCTATTGACCCGCCAAAACTGCTACAACCATTGCCCTTAGCCGATATTAAAAAGAGGATACTCACTGCGACGCAAAAGCCATACAGTATTTTCAATAAATAATGGTACTTGTATAATTTATTGAAAGTGCAGCTCATCCATTAAATAGCAACCCTCAACTCAACTGTAGTTCCATTTCCATTGCCTGAAACCGTTTGTAACTGCCCCTTCAAATCCGCTGCCCTGTGCTGCATATTATCAAGTCCATTTCCTTTTTTCACCCTGCTGCTGTCAAACCCTTTTCCAAAATCTATTACCTGTAAAGTCAATTGATTATTCTGCATAATTACCTTGATATCTATTTTTGTACTACCGGAATATTTAACTGCATTGTTTACTGCTTCCTTAAAAATGAGGTAGATATTTTTCTTTTGTTCCATCGTGAATTTTGTTTTCTCCAAATCTTCCAACTGCATACTCACTTCAATATTTTTAGCGCTGCAAATTTCATAAGCAAACCGTTCCATACGTTGCTTCAGGCTACCAGCTTCGGTTTCACCTGGTTTTATCATCCATACAATGTCACTCATCTTGTCCATTGTTTCTTTAGCATTGCTGCTCATTCTTTCCAGAATATTTTGATGGGTGGCTTCATTGCCGGGCTGTGTAGCCATCTGGCTCAGCATGTGTATGCTGCTGAGAGAACTACCCACTTCATCATGTAAATCTGCTGCGATCTGATTTCTTAATTCGAGCTCTTTCAAACGCTGTTTCAGCCTATTCCTGTTTATCCGCATCCACGCACCAATCAATATCAACAAAGCCACTGCACCCACTGCAACCGTCATCAATAATTGCTGTTTTGTTTTTTGCTGCTGCAATTCTTTATCCTTTGCCAGCAATTGAATGGTTCTGTCTTTTTCTTTTGCTTCAAAACTATTTTGCAGTTGCAAATTTTCTTTGCTAAAATTCTGCCTTACTATGCTATCACTGAGTGTGCTGCTTATTGTTAAAAAATTATAGGCAGCGGTATCGTTGCCCGCTTTGTGATAGATTGTGGCCAGGGTAGCTGCCACCACCTGTTCTTTCTGCCGATCGTTTTCCTCTTTTGCCATGCCATAAGCCTTAAGCCCAAAGTCGATTGCTTTGGAAAAATTTTTTCTTTCAAGCTCCACCTGACTCAACGACTGGTAAATTAAAACCTGTAGCCGTGTATTACCGGTTTGCAACACATCCTGCAATGCTTTGCTGAAAGCTCTTTCGGCAGCATCAATTTTATCTAATGAAAGTAATGCTGAACCAAGGGTATAATTATAGCCTGCAAGATTTTCCATATCCTGCAAGCTGTCTGCTATAACTATCGCTTTAGTTATTAATGGTACTGCTTTGCCAGGATCTTTATCTATTATAAATATTCCAGCCCGTTCAGAATAATTCAAGGCTATCATTTGCTGATTGCCAGACAAACCAAAATAATAATCCGATTTATCGAGGCTGGCCAGCGCCTTTGGATGTTGATTTAATGACCGGTAAACACCATTAAGTATGCTGTAAATTCGCCCAAGGCCATCATTGCTGCGCACTTTTTGAGCATAAACAATTGCAGTATCGCAATCTTTTAATGTAGCGGCATAGTTTTGTAAATTA
>Ga0163154_10005218_pt1 | contig 16615 bp, 10 predicted proteins | sample OliLakLV19MP9P1_FD_148649 | JGI IMG/M metagenome (GOLD analysis project Ga0163154, IMG submission 148649) | Freshwater microbial mat bacterial communities from Lake Vanda, McMurdo Dry Valleys, Antarctica - Oligotrophic Lake LV.19.MP9.P1 | ecosystem: Environmental > Aquatic > Freshwater > Lake >... | reverse complement strand
TTCTGCGTTGGAGCATAGTCGAGCGGGGCGGCGTCAGCGGTACGAAAGCGCAGCGCCTCCGCGTAGGCGGCGATGGCGCGCTCGAGGTTGGCGGCTGGCTCGGCATACGCCGCGAGAACAGCATAGGCAACCCCCAGATTGGTCTGCGTCAGCGCATAGTCGAGCGGGGCGGCGTCAGCGGTACGAAAGCGCAGCGCCTCCGCGTAGGCGGTGATGGCGCGCTCGAGGTTGGCGGCTGGCTCGGCATACGCCGCCAGATTCCGATACGCAATCCCCAGATTGGTCTGCGTGGCGGCATAGTCGAGCGGGGCGGCGTTGGGCGTGTGGAAACGCAGCGCCTCCGCGTAGGCGGCGATGGCGCGCTCGAGGTTGGCGGCTGGCTCGGCATACGCCGCGAGAACAGCATAGGTAGCCCCCAGATTGGTCTGCGTCAGCGCATAGCCGAGCGGGGCGGCGTCGGGCGTATAAAAGCGCAGCGCCTCCGCGTAGGCGGCGATGGCGCGCTCGAGGTTGGCGGCTGGCTCGGCATACGCCGCGAGAACAGCGTACGCAATCCCCAGATTGTTCTGCGTGGCGGCATAGTCGAGCGGGGCGGCGTCAGCGGTACGAAAGCGCAGCGCCTCCGCGTAGGCGGCGATGGCGCGCTCGAGGTTGGCGGTTGGCTCGGCATACGCCGCCAGATCAGCATACGCAGCCCCCAGATTGTTCTGCGTGGCGGCATAGAGGTAAGTATCGCGCTCATAAAATTGAAGTGTCACTGTATACGCCGCAATCGCACGCTCCAAGCGCGGGCGTGGATTCGGATCGGCAGTGATGTCTTGTAATGAATCTCCTAAATAAAACTGCGCCACGCCCATGTTCACCCCGCGCTGTGCCGCCTCCGACTCATCTTTCATGCGCGCAATCGCATCCTCGAAGAATGGAATTGCCGCATCGTATTGATCATCGAAGTAGAACAACTGCCCGATAGTGAAGTTGGCGACATAAATTTGCTCGTCGGCGTTGGCGATACGGATATCGACTTCATCCGGCGATGCCGTCGCCGTGAAATTCGTTTCTTCGACCCGCGTAGAAATACGTCTCCCCTCACGTTCCACGATTTCGTAGCGTGTCCGTAACCCCGCTGGATTGACCTGCCCCCAAATGACCATCGTCGCGCCAGTTTCGTCCGCCAATGCGCGGGCGCGTTCGCGTGTCGTGATGATTTCGTCGGCGCGGGCGACGCGCACGTTGACGCCGCTTGCGCGCGCCGTTTCCAGCGCATCATTGAGTGTTTGCTCAAACAGGATCGCGGGTTCGCGCGCCGTCCCGCTGACCTGATCGAAGGTCGTCAGCACCAGCAGGATTTCGCCCTCAGCGGCAGGGGTGATCGCGGGCGCAGGGACGAAGACATCGCGCACGATCAGCGCGACGGACAGGGGACAGCGCGGCGTGTTGCCCGGACACAGCCCCAATTCCTCGCTAGCGCGCAGCATGGTGACGGTTCGCGTCTGCCGTGAATTTTGCGCGTCGTACCAGAACACATCGGACGGTGCGACGGCGCGCAGCGGCGTCTGAATGCCCAGGCAGTCCAGCGGAATAGGCGGCTTGTCCGGCGCAAGCGGATCGAAATAGCGTTCGATGCGCAGGCAAATCGGCGTTTGCACATTGTCAAGGTCGTCAAGCAAGCGGTATTGTGCCAGCGGATAGCGCACATTCGCGGCTTGGAACGCCACCTCCGCCAGCGAGACGATGCTCGCCTGTGGGATGAGCAGGGTCAAGCTGTAATCATCGATGAACAGCTCAACGTCGATGGGCTGCTGTGCAGCGACAGGGACGGCGATCAACAGGACGATGAGGACGAGGATCGGGATGCGCATCGACGGCGACTCCAAACAGGCGACTCATTCGAGTATAACATCAAGGGTGTAGACCTGCAAACCGTGAATGCGCCGCTGCTTCACCCCGAAACGAAGGCGGTTTTTAATCATATGGCTATGGCGAAAATTTTATAATGCGTTACGATTAGCCCATCCAAGCATCTAGACTATATGAGGGTGGGGCATAAATCCTTGTGAGCCATTGCCGCCTCTTTATGCCCTACTCAAAATGACTTGTCAATACCAGAAGGCATAGTGTAAAACAGGCTTGAGAGGGAATTATGCCCCACCCTCAGACTATATGGTGATGGATTGAATGACTCATCGAGCAATCACCCTGAATGTGCCAGAATACCTCTATCATGCGCTCCAAAGTGCCGCCGCCGCTCACGATCACTCGCTTGAGCGGGTCATTCTCGATAGTTTACAAACCCTCTTCCAGCCGCTGCCCGCCTATTTGGAACTGGAGCTGCTGTTGACAGCGATGCACGAATACACCGATGCCCAACTGTGGGCGGTCGTACAGCGACGCACGCCGCGCGCCGCATCGATGCGGCTGCGCGAACTGCGCGCTCAATCTGAACGCACCCGACTCCCGTCACCAGAACAAGCCGAGTTAGACGACTTGATCGTGCGCGCGGATCGCACGCTCCGAATGCGCGCGGAGGCGCTGCGCCTCTTGACTCAGCGCGGACACGATCCGCTCAACGCGCCGATGCCGCCCGCCCATGCCGGTTGACCAACGGCGGGACGCTGCCAGATCAGACTACCCCGCCGCGCAAAATTGATCCACAATGGAAATAACGTATCAGGATGAGCGCGCGACGCAATCTTTGCGTGCGTGACGCTCACCCTTCGATTTTTTGGAAAGGCTCCCTCATGATCCGCCGCGTCCTCATCCTGTGTATCCTCGCGCTGATGATCGCACCCACATTCGCGCAAGAATCGACCGTTGTCACCGAAACCGGCGCCCTCAACAACGATACGCCGACGCGCGATTATCCGCTGACGCTGGCGGCGGGCGACGTGGTGATCATCACCGCCGAAGCGACGCGCGGCGATCTTGACACCACGCTCACGCTGACGGATGCCAACGGACAGGTCGTCGCCAACAACGACGACCGCACACCCGATATCCTCGACTCCGCGATAGGCTATGAATCGCCCGATGGCGGGAGCTACACGCTGACCATCGCGCGCTATGACGAGGCAGCGGGCAGCAGCTACGGCGAGTTCCGGCTGACGATCACGACGGGCGACCGCAATCTATTCGCCCTGCTCGATGAGTTGACTGGGATCGAACTCAGCGGGACGCGCTTGACGCTCGATACGGAACATTTTCGCATCCACTACACGCTGAGCGGGCGCGACCGTGTGACCGACGAATACCTGCAAGCGGTGGCGCGCGCGTTCGAGGAATTTCATCGCATCGAAATCGGTGAACTCGGCTGGGCAGCGCCGCCGTTGGATGGCTCCATGGGCGGCAACGATCTTTACGATGTCTATATCAAAGACTTGATCGGACGCGGCGAGGGTGCGCTCGGCTATACGTCGCCGCGCATGATCGTCGGGGACAACCCCAATACACCTGAAGTCGAGACCAATGCCGCCGCCAGCCTGATCGCCATCGACAACGATTTCGACGCCACCGAGACGGACAATCGGCTTGGGTTGATGCGCGCCACCATCGCTCACGAGTATCACCACGCGATCCAGTTCGGCTATGACACCAGCGATGCGCATGGGTGGTTCTATGAAGCGACTGCCGCATGGATGGAGACGAAAGCAGCGGGCAAAGAACAAGACGCGACGGATTACATCGAATATGCCTACCAGTATCCCGAATTGTGCTTCGGAACGGACACCGATCCACAGCAGGGGCAGTTGATGTACGGCGAATGGACATTTATGCAGATGCTCGAAGATGATTTCGGGGACAGCGCGGTGCGCGATGTATGGCGCAATCTCGCGTTCCAAGACGGCTTCGCAGCGTTGGGCGAGATGTTATCCGCGCACGGCGAAACGGTCGTCTCGACGGTCGCGCGCTATCGGCTGAAGAATCTGGCGCGCGATTACGAACTCGCGCCGCTGTTCAATGCCACCGTCTGGCGCGAGAACATGATCACCGATCTAGGGCGCTGGTCGTACACCGGCAGCGGCATCCAAGAATTGGGCGCGAACTATTTTGAGCTGCAAGTGCCGCCCGGCGCATACTACATCGGCTTGATCAACGACGGCGGCGCGCTGGAGGTGTGGGGCGTCGGTGTGACGCTCTCAGAGGGCGAGGAAGGCGCGAAGTTGGACGCGATCCCGTTGGGACGCGGCGGCGCGTTCGACACGACCGGCTACGATTACACTTACGTGATGGTGTTCAACCCGACCTACGACGAGAACGTGAGTGTGTGCGACTATGCCGATTACGATGTGGATGTGACGCCCGCGAAATCGGCGCGCAATTTGGCACGCTATTCGTTCGATGCGCGCTTCTTCGCGCCGTTGGGGTGAAGCAAACCGCACTGTGGGGCGCGCCGCTGGCACGCCCCATGCTGACTACCGGATGCGCGGCTTGCCCGTATTCGGGTCGATCACGTCCTCCCCGAAGCCGCCCATGTCCCCGCGCAGTGCTGCGTCCCATTCGGCGTCCGCTTGACTGCGCGTGCGCGCTGCTACCTCGCGGATTTCGACTTTTTGCACGACGACACGCGGCTCATTGACGCGCAGCAGTTGCTCCAGCACCACCGACACAATCGTGACGATCACCGCACCGACGACCGCCCACAAGATATTGTCGATCATCAGCGTGCCGCCGACGCCGATACTGCGTGCCACCACGTCCGACAGGAACGCCGTTACATACAGCATCACGCCGTTGATGATGAACAGGAACAACCCCAGTGTCAGCACGACAATGGGACAGGTCACAAGTTGGATGATCGGCTTGATGAAGGTATTGATCAAGCCGAAGATGACCGCCACGACCACCAACGTCGGCAGGGTGTTCCCGGTGATACGAATGCCCGGCAAAATCCCAGAGACGATGATGCCGATTGCGGCGGCGTTGATGAAGAACCGCAGCAGCGCGTTACGCATAACTCACTCCGTGTCTAACTTTCATCTTGCCCCAATACGATCTTCCCCTCTCCGGTACGGCTGAGGAGAGGACACCTTTTCAAGAACCTCACCCCCTGACCCCCTCTCTACGCAGTGGAGAGGGGGAACACAAGGCGGAAACTCCCCTTCTCCACGCAGTGGAGAGGGGGCTGGGGGGTGAGGTGAATCAGGGAGAAAACCAAACATGTCCTCCCCTCTCCGGTACGGAGAGGGGGTTGGGGGGTGAGGTTTCAGCGTTTGCAGACAAACCCTAGTTTCTCGAAATCCGCCGCCGTGCCAGCAAGAACACCAACAACAGCAGCAAAATCACAACGATGATCGCCCCTGCCAGCGGCGCGAAATCCGCAGCGGGCGGCGTGGTGCCGACATCGACCAACGTCAGCGTGCCGACGGGCGTGAAAGTTGGCACGGGCGGCGTCGGCGTCGTTTCTTCACCGCCCGCTGCACCCGTTTCGGGCGTGGCTTCGACCGTCGGTTCATCCGTCGGGGACGGCGTGCGCGAGGGGCGCACCGTGACGGTGGGCGGAGGCGTAATCGTGCCGAGCGCCGCCGCTGCCATATCGAGCGTCGCTTGGGCGCTCAACGTCGAGCGGGTCTCGCTGGTGGCGGCGCGCTCGGCATCTTGCGTCGAGCGCGTATCAATCGTCACCTGAATGGCGGTCGCCTGTTCCGCTGTCGCTTGTACCGCCGTTGCGCGCGCCGCGTTCGTTGCGGTGCTGGCAACTGCCGTCCCAGTCGCCGCGCTGACCGCCGTTGCGCTGGCGGGGATATCATCCGTCGGCGTGAGGGTGAGCGTGGCGCTCGGCGTCTCGGTTGGCGTGGCTGTCGGTGTGAACGTCTCGGTCGGGCGCGCGATTTCGGTCTGCGTGGCGGCGCTGAAGTCCGTCGCCGCGATTTCAGTGTTAACCAGCGCGGTTTCATTGGCGGCGGCGCGGGTAGCGCGCGTTTCTTGCGTCGCGCGGGAAGCAGCTTGGGCTTGTGCAGCGTTGGTGACGAGTACGGCGCGCGTCGCGGCGTTGGATGTCGCCAATCTTTCGGCTTGGCGCGTTCGTTGGACAGACTCCGACGTTTGCGTCGCCGCGACGCGCGTCGCGGTCGCGCCCGCCAATTGCGTCTCACGCGCGCTTTGCGTGCTGGTGAGCGCCGCCGCTTGCGCGTCTGCCGTCTGCGACGCCGGGATATCGGGCGTGCTTGTTGGCGCCGATGTATTCGACGGCATGAGCGTCGCGGACGGCGTAGCCGATGGCGTGAGTGTGAGGGTTGGCGGGGATGTTTCGGACGGCATGAGCGTGGCAGACGGCGTAGCCGATGGCGTAAGTGTGAGGGTTGGCGGCGATGTTTCGGACGGCATGAGCGTGGCAGACGGCGTAGCCGATGGCGTGAGTGTGAGGGTTGGCGGCGGCGTTTCGGACGGCATGAGCGTGGCAGACGGCGTAGCCGATGGCGTGAGTGTGAGGGTTGGCGGCGGCGTTTCGGACGGCGTATTCGATGGTGTGAACTGCGCGGTTTGTGTCGCTGCTTCTGCCGTGAACGCATCGCGGACGGACTGCGTTTGCGTCAGTGGAACGCTGGTTTCCGTCGCGTTGATGGCGCGCTGCACCGCGCGCGTGGATGCCGAGATCGTGCGCTGTGCATCGAGCGTCGATTGGGCAGCGGTTGCCGTCATGCGAACATCGGCGCTAACTTGTGTCCGCGTTTGTGCCAAGCTTGTCCCCGTAACTTGGACGATGATGGTGGCTTGTTGTGCGGTTCGGCGCACGGAGAGCGTCGCTCTGGCGGCGGTCGCGGAGGCGGCTTGCTGCGTGACAGCGGCATTCAACATGGCTTGTTCCGCCGTGGCAGAGGCGACAACTTGGCGGGTAGACTGTACATCGGATGTAGACTGTGCCGCCGTCGCGGACGCCGCCATTTGCGTCGCGCCTGTGAACGCGGTCGCTTGTACATCCGTGCGCTCTGCGAACACCGTGGCTTGCTGCGCCGTCGCTTGCGCGTTCAACGCAGACTGTGCCGCCGTCGCGGACGCCGCCATTTGCGTCGCGCCTGTGAACGCGGTGGCTTGTACATCCGTGCGCTGTGCGAACACCGTGGCTTGCTGCGCCGTCGCTTGCGCGTTCAACGCAGACTGTGCCGCCGTCGCGGACGCCGCCGCTTGCGTTGCGCCTGTGAACGCGGTCGCTTGTTGTGCCGTCGCTTGGGCGGCTGTCGCGGTTGATTGCGCAAATATCGTGGCTTGTCCCGCCGTCGCCAGCGCGTTGGCGGTCGATTGGACTTGGGTGCGTTGGGCAAACACCGTGGCTTGTGCCGCTGTCGCTTGCGCGGCAACCGCCGTTTGTCCGGCGAACACGGTGGCTTGCGCCGCTGTCGCTTGGGCATTGCGGGTCGATTGTTGTGCCGTCGCTTGCAGCGCCGCCGCCGTGCCTTGCGCGAACGCCGTAGACTGTGCCGCCGTCCCGGTCAACTGCGCGCGATACGTCGCGGTGACTGCCGTCGCCGTTGCCGTTGCTTGCAGCGCGGTCGCGGTGGCACTGGCGGCGGGCGCGGGCGAAATCGTGAATGGAAGATCCAACGTCGTGCTGCGTCCGCCGCTGTTGTCCGCGACCAAGCGCAGCGTGTGCGCGCCCGGCGGGATGCGCAGCACATCCAAGCCCACGATGAATGGTGCTTGTACCAGATGCGCCAAGTCCACGCCATCGATGAAGACCGCAAGATGGATGACGGGCGTCTGACTGTCGAATGTCAACGTGACCGCGCGATTGCCCGTCAGCGTCTCGCCCGCTGTCAAGCCATCCACGATGATGGTGGGCGGAAGCGCGCCGATTTCGACGGGGAACCGAACGCGGTTCTCGCTGTCCTGATCCGCCACATCGACAACGATTTCCGCCGCGCCGGGACGGAACAGGCGCGGATCGAGCGTGTACGATCCCTCCGCGTTGGCGGTCAGTGACGCATCATTCAGCGCGGCGCTGACGCGCGTCAGCGCCGTCTGTGCATCAATGCTCAACGTGAAGGTCGTCGGCGTCTCGATCAGTTGTCCATCGGTCAAACCGTCAATCGTCACAATGGGCGGGAGCGCAGCAATTTCGACCTCTGCTGTCGTTGTATTGGTGATGCCGCCCGCGTTGGTCACGTCGATGGCAAGTTCATTCGCGCCCGGCACGAGCCGACGCGGGTCAAGCGTAATGGTGTACGGCGTATCGAGTGTTTGCGCGCCGCCGCCGATGGTGGCGATGACATCGGTTGGCGCGGTCTGCCCGCTGATGTTGATCGCCAGCGTGACAGGTTCGGTCAGCGCAGCGAGCGTCGCTAGATCGGGGTCGAAGGTCACGACGGAGGGCAGCGCCGCCACGCTGAACGGCAGATTGCCCCCGCCCATGTCGCCGTCCGCGTCGGATGCAATCGCGGTCAGCATGTAATCACCGGGCAGCAGCGCCACCGGGTCAATCTCGATGGTGTAGGGCGCTTCGGTATCGTTCTGCGCCATGACGCCCGCGCCCGTCGCATCCAAGACGCCGAACATCACGCTCGTAATCGTTTGATCAGCGCGGATAGTCGCCGTCAGGGTCGTGAGCGTATCAATCGGCGCGCTCGGCGGCGCGGGGAAATCCACCAATGGAATCGGAATGGGCGCGCGCAAGTTTCCGGCGGGCGTGATCGCTTCGCCCTCCGCCGTCTGCACGCGCAGCGCCAACGCATATTCCGTCCCATCGGCTGGCACATCCACGTTGAGCGTGACGACGTATTGGCTGCTCAACAGCCGCGCGAGATTGCCGAAAATGTCGGTGAGTTCGGTCAGCGTGGGCGATTCGTAAAAGCGCGCATTGGTGGCATCGGACAGCGATTCCAAATATGTGCGGTCGAAGCCATAGCCGACGCCAATCGTGTAGATGGGGACGCCCGTCGTCACCGCCAGCTCGCGCGCCGCCGCTCGCCCGACGACGCTTACGCCGCCGAACTCTGCGCCGTCGCTGAGGACGACCACTGCACGACGCGCATTGGGCGCGGAACTGGCTAACGAGACCGCATCATATGTCCCTTGATACAGCGCCGTCTGCCCGAACGCGACAATCGAGTCGATGGCGGTGTAGAGCGTCGCCTTATCCGTCGTGAACGGCTGGATCACGTCAATCGTGTTGCCGAACGTGACGATGGCGACGGAATCGATGGCGCGGATGTTGTCCACGAACGCGCGGGCGGCTTCACGGGCGCGCCCAATCGGAAAGTCGAACATGCTGCTGCTCACGTCGATCACCAGCACGGTCGAGAAGGGCAAATTATCGTTGGTGATGTTCTCGACCAGCACGACGCGCGCCACATCCGTCAGGGGTTCGATGACGCTGAAATCAGCCGCGCTCAAACCCGTGACGGGCTGTCCGAGCGTGTCATAAACGTTGACCGACACGACCACTTCGGGCAAGTTGGAGGGATCGACGCCCGTAATCTCGGCGCGCGGAACGGGCGCAGCCTCTTGTGCCGTCAACAACCCGGCGACGACCAGTGAAAATAATAAGAGCGATAAAAAGATAGCTATCCGAAAGCGTTTATCCCATGCGACCATCGTCCCCGCGCCTTTCGATGGGCGCACAGCGCCCGATTGCCGTGTTTCGACGAACCCGCTACGTTCAATCTTAACGCGGCGGCGGCGGAATGCAACCCATCCGGCGTTAAAAATGGGTTATCGCATCAATCTAGGTCGGAAACTGATTCGTAGGCGCATATCACGCAATGCCCTGATCACCCCACGCATTGCCTCAGAGTTTGGCGGGCTAAACCGCTGCCCAGTCTGATGCGACCGGCGGGATGAGGGCAAACGATGAAGCTATTCGCTGGCGTTAGAGTAGAAACGCCATTGAATATCGGGCGACAGCGCCGCGATGCCCAGCAGCATCAAGACGCTGACGACCACGATCAACAGCAGCAGGCGTTGATAGCGGACAGCGACCGGCATCACATTCCGCCGCCAGAAAAAATACGTTTGCGCGGCAATCATCGCAAAAGTCGTCATCAGGATGTGCGCGGCAAGATTGCCGGGTATCGCCGCCGTGAACAAAAACACGATGCCAACCACCCACTGTATTGCAAGCAACGCGCTGTAAGAAGTCGCCAGCCGCCCGCTCAAAATATCGTAGTCGCGTCGGGCAGCAAGCCGAATGCTGAAATAGGCACTCGTAAACAGGGTTAGCCCGACGAACAGCCAACGCAGCCCCGAATGAAGAAAGCGCAGGGTCTCATGGATGGTTTCCATCAGTGCGCCATCGCCTGCGCACGCCTCATTCCCTGCCCACCAATTCTACAGCGTCGATCTCGTTCCACGTCCCGCCTATCGTCTGATCAACCGAAATGATTGCGCCTAAGACGGGGACATCAATCGCCCTAATATCGAACGAGAACACGCCCGGACAGGGCGTGTTGCCCGGTGGATCGGCACTATCGGGCAGCGGAATCGGATCGCCGCCGTTGGAGGGGATCAAGTCCACGCGAATGATCGACCCCTGTCCGAACGTTTGATAGATGTTGATTTGCGTTGGAATGACATCGACATCGAAAAACACCGTCAGCGTATCTTGCCCGCCCGCTGTCTCGGATGCCCACGCCGTCGGCAAATCGCTGCACCTTGACGTATTGGGGATGCCCGTCGCTTGTTCGGCACCCCAGCCCACATCGGAGAACTGACTGCTGGCTTCGGCAAAGGTCGCCCATTGGCGCAAGCCGGTGTCGAAGGGCGATGAGCGCAAAATCGGGATCACGATTGAATCTGCGACTGCGCCGGGAAAAAACTCGACCGTGAAGAAGATGCGATAGTCATAATCGCCGTCGTTGGCGTTGCCCGCGAACACCGCTTCGGTGCGCGGATTGAACACTGAACCCTCATTGATGCGCGATACCAATGGGATAAACAGGGGTGCGCCCAAAATGGTGTAGGTTGTACCGAGAAAGGTATCGCGCTCAAACGCGCGGATGAACGCATAGCCGATCTGATCGCACGACAGTTCGCGCAGGAAAAAGCCGATATCGTTCAGACGGGCATCTTGCCCATAACTGCCAGCCACTACCTGCGCGCTCTGATTGCCAAAACTGATATTGGTGGGCGGCGTTCCAGTGGCGACGCCGAAATAAATCTCTGCTTCGTCGCTTCCAACGAACGTATTCGCTTCTGCTTCCTCAGGATCACGCACGTACAGCTCATCGATTTTGAGCAAGACGGTCACGAAGCCATCGACACAGAAGTTCGCTGTACTTTCCGAGAGCGGCAGTCCACGCGGACGCCGATAGGTCGTCGAGACGATGCGCGTTAGCACGCCATCGACCGACGTGCTGAGATCGCCTTCGGGTACGACGAGGTTTTCGCCGCTGCCGGTGATGCGGTTGATCTCGATCTCGCCCTCATAGCGGATCGCCGTCAACGCAGCATCACCTGCACCCGCGATTTCATTCAAGGTGACATCAAGCTGATAGGTGCCATCGACGGGCAGTACGATCACCCCATCGTCACTCGGCTCCATCAGCGCCCCATCTGGCGTATAAAGATCATACAGGTCTTGCGGCGTGACGATCTCTAACCGATCCCCGTTTGCGCCCACGAAGGCACAACGCAGTGGATTGATCTCCAAATCTTGGAATGACACGGTAACGCCATAATCCAACTGACACGCTGGCGCTTGCGCGGCGGCGGGAACGGCGAATAACACCGCCAGCCCACCGCTGATCAATGCGCCGCGCAGCCCGCACTTTATCGCTTTCATGCGATATCGACCCTCATCAACGCGAATGGGTTTGTTCGAGATGGATGACAAAGTTGTTGATGAACCCACCGCGATCACTGGCGACCAAGACGCCCGTCAGTTTGTTCACGACCAACTCTCCAAAATGTCCGATCACGCGCGTGAATTGTTCGCGCATGATCAGCATCACATCTTCCCAACGGACACCGGGCGGAAGCTGTGCCTCGCGCATGGAGCGCCAACTGCCCAGATAATCCATCACCGGATCGACCGCCTTAAACACCAACGTTCCCGGCAGATCATGACGCACGACCGCGTAGAAGTGCCGCGCCATCAGGATCGCGCCATTTTCAAGCGTGAACGCGCTGCGCGGGACGGCAGTACTGCCGCTGGTAATCTTGCCCGGACTGCTGAGGAGCATGATCGCGCGGCGGTAGAGCGCATTGAACTCTGGCATGGTATTGGCGCTGTTGGTCGAGGCGATCAAGACCCCATCGGGCTTGAGGACACGGCGGCACTCACTCAAGGCACGTTCGACATCGGCGACGTGATAGAGCATGTGATTCGCCATCACGACATCGAAACTGCCATCGGTGAACGGCAGATGCTGCGCATCCGCCGCTGCCACACTCATCCCATCGGGCGCATGGCGCGCAGCGTGATTGTCCAACATTCCGGCTTCGACATCCACACCGACATAGCGCGTATTGGGCTGTAAAACGCGCAGGCGGTCATAGTAACTGCCCGCACCACAGCCTACATCCAAGACGCGCTCATCCCCGCGCCATTCGACGCGATTGATGATCCAATCCGTGAATTGGATAGATGGCACGCTGTAGCGCGAATGAATATCCTGACGAATCTTCAGGTTTTTATCGTTAGCGTATTGGCGACGCAATAAGATCGGGTCAGCGTACATAGGCATCATTCACGACAAGTGGATAAAATTAGCCCCCATTATAATCGAAAACCTGCAATCGGACATTGAACATGATCGGATTGAAAGATGTATTGGCGGCACAGCGACGGATTCGCTCATTTTTGCCCCCGACACCGTTGGAATTGGCACCGTCATTGGAACAAGTTTGGCTGAAATTGGAGATCGTCAACCCGACGCACTCGTTCAAAGTGCGCGGCGCGCTCAATGCGCTGTCGGCATTGAATGCGGATGAACGCGCGCGCGGCGTCGTCACGGTGTCCAGCGGCAATCACGCCCAGGGAATTGCCTGGGCGACGACCATGCAGCCCACACGCGCGGTAATCGTCATGTCGGCACATGCCGCGCCGCGCAAAATCGCGGGGGTACGGCGCTTCGGCATCGAACCGTTGTTGATCGACGGCGATTACGATGACGCTGAACGCGCGGCGCGGGCATTGGCGCATGACGAGGGGCTGACCTACCTTTCGCCCTACAATCATCCGTTGGTCGCGGCGGGTAATGGCACGGTTGGCTTGGAAATCGTGGAGGCGCTGCCGAATGTCCGCCGCGTGATCATCCCAGTCGGTGGCGGTGGGTTAATCGGAGGGAGCGCGGCGGCGATCAAGGCGCTCGATCCGACGATTGAGGTGATCGGCGTGAATGCGGCGGTGTCGCCCGATATGTACAACTACTTTTACGGCGAGTCGCGTCCGCTGTCGTTCGCTACGCTGGCGGACGCGCTGCCCGGCGCCATCGAACCCGAATCGATCACACTGGAACTGACACGCTGCTACGTGGATCGGATTGTGCTGGTGGATGAAGCGGCTATCGCGGCGGCGCTGCGCTGGATGGTGGCGGCAGCGGGCTGGCTGGCGGAGGGCGGCGGCGTGGTCGGGGTTGCGGCGCTGCTGTCGGGGGCGCTGACGGCGAATGTGCCGACGGCGGTGGTCATCAGCGGCGCGAATGTCGATTACGCGGTGGTGCGCGGGGTGCTACAGGGTTAAGGCATCAAAATCTTTTTTCTCACTCGTCAGGGCGAGGTGTTGGGGTTTGGCGTGCCAAACTCCATGCGCACCGCTGATTCCTTATTTTGACAACCATGCGCTGTCCAGCAGGTCGCGCCGACAGCGCCCTCATCGTGTGTCCGCTTCAACTGCACAGGCACGCACCCGTCTTATTCCTAGCACTCGCGTTAAATCTTTGCTAGAAATCCTTGACGCCGCCCCAACCCTCTGCTATAGTTCCGAATGTGATTTAGCACTCTCAAGGCAATAGTGCCAGATAGTTTGAGCAATCAAACATCGTGCGCACAAACAGGAGGAGCGACATGAATATTCGTCCGTTGGGTGATCGCGTTATGATCGAACCGATTGAGCAAGAAGAAACCATTGCAGGCGGCAAGCTGGTTTTGCCAGAAACTGCCAAAGAGAAGCCACAGCAGGGACTCGTCCTCGCCGCTGGCGACGGACGCCGCGATGAAGATGGCGACCGGATCGAGATGGACGTCAAGGTCGGGGACAAGGTGCTGTTTGCCAAGTATGCCGGCACGGAAATGAAATTGGAAGGCAAGAAGCTGTTGATCATGAAGGAAAGCGACATCCTCGGCATTATCTCCGAGTAAGGGCGCTTTTCAACTGCTTCAACCGCATTTCATTGATTTTTCCACATCAACTGAGTATCAATAAGGTGAGAAACCATGCCAGCTAAACAACTATTGTTCCGTGAAGAAGCACGTCGCGGCTTGCAGCGCGGCGTCGATAAGTTGGCGGAAGCCGTCAGCACGACGCTGGGACCCAAGGGGCGTAATGTCGCCCTCGACAAAAAATTCGGCGCACCGACCGTTACGCATGATGGTGTGACCGTCGCCAAAGAAATCGAACTCGACGACCCGTATGAAAACATGGGCGCGCAGCTGCTTAAAGAAGCCGCCACCAAGACCAACGACATCGCTGGCGACGGCACGACCACCGCGACCGTCTTGGCACAAGCGATTGTCAACGAAGGCTTGAAGAACGTCGCGGCGGGCGCGAACCCGATGATGCTGAAGAAGGGCATCATGGCAGCAGCGGAAGAAGTTGCCAAGAACATCCGCAGCCAAGCCGTGTCGATCAGCACCAAAGAAGAGATCGCCAGCGTCGCCAGCGTGTCCGCTCAAGATGATGACATCGGCAACCTGATTGCCGAAGTCATGGACAAAGTGGGCAAAGATGGCGTCGTGACCGTCGAAGAATCCAAGGGTTTGGAATTCGAGACGGAATACGTCGAGGGGATGCAGTTTGATCGCGGCTACATCAGCCCGTACTTCATCACCAGCCCCGAATCGATGGAAGCTGTCATCGAAGAGCCATACATCCTGATCTACGAAAAGAAGATCAGCGCCGCGCAAGATATCGTCCCGCTGCTCGAAAAACTCGTGCAGATTGGCAAGCGCGATGTGGTCATCATCTCGGAAGATGTCGATGGCGAGGCACTGGCGACGCTGGTGCTGAACAAGATTCGCGGCATGTTGAACGTGCTGGCGATCAAGGCGCCCGGCTTCGGTGATCGTCGTAAGGCGATGCTGCGTGATATCGCGGTTCTGACGGGCGGCACGGTCATCAGCGAAGAGACCGGACGCAAGCTCGAAACCGTCACCCTGCAAGACCTGGGGCGCGCGGGCAAAGTCCAGTCGAACAAGGACGAAACCGTCATCGTGGACGGCGCAGGCGACAGCCGCGCGATTGCCGGACGCATCGATGAAATCCGCAAGGAAATCGACCTCAGCACCAGCGATTATGACCGCGAAAAACTGCAAGAACGCCTCGCCAAGCTGTCCGGCGGCGTCGCAGTGATCCGCGTCGGCGCAGCCACTGAGACCGAGCTGAAGGAAAAGAAGCACCGTGTCGAGGACGCTCTCAGCGCCACTCGTGCGGCGGTTGAAGAAGGCATCGTTCCCGGCGGCGGCGTCGCGTTGATCAACGCGATTGCGGCGCTGGACAATCTGAAGTTTGCCAACGAAGATGAGCAGACGGGCGTGTTGATCGTCCGCCGCGCGCTGGAAACCCCGATGCGCAAGATTGCCGCCAACGCTGGCGTCGATGGTGCCGTCGTGATCCAAGAAGTGCGCCGCGCGCAAAAAGAACAGAACAACTACAAGATCGGCTACAACGTCTTGACCAACGAATACACCGACATGATCGCGGCGGGCATTCCTGACCCGGCGAAGGTCACGCGCGGCGCGGTCGAGAACGCAGCGTCGATTGCGGCGATGATCCTGACGACCGAAGTCTTGATCACCGACGTGCCAGAGAAGAACGGGGGCGCAGCGCCCCCGCAGATGCCAGAGTACTAAAGCGCACGATCTTGCACGGGTGAGGCACGCCTCGCCCGTGCAGTTCGCCGGCAGGTGCGGGTTTGCAGCACACAGCGTAGAAGAGTCAGCGGCGCTCTCTCAATATCAGGGAGCGTCGTTTTTCATTTCGACACTATAACACTTAACTTGACTCATTCTACTATCGGATTATAATGAAATTTTCGTAGTAAAATTATCGATTCATCGAGATGGTTGCTCTCGCTCATCAAAAGATCGTTTTTGCTTTGTGCTTCATGCTCTTTTGTCTCGTCCTGAGTGCCTGTGATCGTCCCTTCAGTCTGGTGAGCGTCGCGCCCAACCGCACAATGATGCCCGATGCGCTTCCGCTCACCGCCGCCCCCGCGCAGATGCCGCCGCCCGATGCGGGCATCAGCCGTCCATCCGTCCCGCGCGCGGCTTTTTCCCATTCATCCGCCGTCGGCAGTCGCCCGCCAAGCGCGTCGCATAAGCGTAAAGCAAGTGTGGTGTCCGAGATGGACATGACGTCGGGACGGTAAATTTTTCCATTCGATGCTTGGCTCGGTTCAAGTGGATCGGGCAGGGCTTGCGCCGCGACCTTCTTCCCCAGATAAGCAGCAAGCTGTTTGCCGGTGATGGGATAGCGGGCAATATAGAAGCGGTCGAGCCACACGCGGCGCTGTGGAATATACGCAAA
>Ga0163154_10005215_pt1 | contig 16619 bp, 22 predicted proteins | sample OliLakLV19MP9P1_FD_148649 | JGI IMG/M metagenome (GOLD analysis project Ga0163154, IMG submission 148649) | Freshwater microbial mat bacterial communities from Lake Vanda, McMurdo Dry Valleys, Antarctica - Oligotrophic Lake LV.19.MP9.P1 | ecosystem: Environmental > Aquatic > Freshwater > Lake >... | reverse complement strand
GCAATGAGCATCACCGAGAGGCCGAACACCGCTGTAAAAAAATACGCCATTGCAAGATCCAGTCGCACGCTGCGGAGGTTGCGCGGATGAGTTTTGCCCTCGTTGCGCAAGAGATAGTTATAACTCAGTAGAGTCAACGACCCGCCGATTCCCCCAATCAGCGAGAACACATATGCTCCGCCATCGGCTGGAATGGCCGGCACGAGCAGCCCCTTGAGTGCTGCCACCGGCTGGCGAAACGTCAACGCGGCACAGGCAACGATGCTGAAGAACATGAGCACAATGAGCGGCTTCATCAATTTTGAGAAACCGCCAACTCGCGCCGAGTAGATGAACGCGAACGCTACCACGGCGTGTCCAAATGCGCCCCACGACCTGGGAATAGCACCGCCGCTGATGTTCTCAATCGCCAGTCCGCAGCCGCTGATGAGAGCGCCGCTGACGGCAATCGCCCAGAGCAAGAGGTAGCCCGCGAACACCACGAGCACCCAGCGCGGGAGGTATCGGGCCCAGCCCTCCAGCAATGTCGAACCTGTTGCGAGCTGCCAACGGGCGAGCCCCTCTGTTAGAACGAACTTTAAGAATGCTCCAATCGCCAACGCCCACAAAAGAGTTACACCGTAGGTCGCCCCGCCGACCGTTGCGGCAATCACGTCGCTCGCACCAATGCCGGAGGCCGCCATGATGAGTCCAGGTCCGAGCCATCGTGCCGATGATTCAGCCTTAGGTTCCACATGAAGCGTCGGGTCAAGTCGAGAAGGACCCTGCGCCCCGGAAGTGCAAGATTCCGTCAAAAGGGACGGACAAACTTTTTTTGATTTAAAAACCATATTCTACGCTCTTGCTTTTGGGTGGCCACATAGGCGCAGTATCAGAATACGATGAATAAATGCGAGGTGATTTTTGATAGTTTGTCTGTCCCTTAGGTAGGGGTAACAGGGGTAAATGTATGAAGGAAGAATGATGAATTATGAAACCGATGCCGAAAGAAGAAACAGGTGTGCCAGCACGCACAAGGCTAGATGTTTATGATTCTTACCTCTTACTTCTTACCTCTTACTTCTTACTTCTTGAGCACGAGGTATTTGTTAAACTTGCAGTTTTAGAATCGGGACTGATGATGTGCAGGATGAATCCATTACAGGACCACCCTCCGGGGAAGTTAATAGCAGTCGAGGGATTGGACGGGTCTGGGAAGTCGACCCAGATTTATCTTCTGAAAAGGTGGCTAGAATTACAAGGCATGCGGGTGTTTTTCACGGAGTGGAATTCGTCCGTGCTTGTTAAGAAGGCTACATCCAAAGCTAAGAAACGGAATCTACTCACAGCCACAACCTTTTCCCTTATTCATGCCACTGATTTTGCTGACCGATACGAGCGGGAAATCGTGCCCCTGCTCCGGGCCGGATACATCGTACTCGCCGACAGGTACATTTTCACGGCCTTTGCGAGGGATGTCGTCAGAGGAAACGACCCTTTATGGGTGAGGTCCATCTACAGTTTTGCAGTCAAACCAGATTTAACATTCTTTTTCAAAGCACCACTTGAAACCTCGCTCTCTAGGATACTCGATGGACGACCGACATTAAAATATCACGAAGCCGGGTTGGACATGGGATGGACGATAGATCCTTATGAGAGCTTTAGAATTTTCCAAGGGAAAATCTTCGAACAGTATTTAGGCATGGAAAAGGAGTTTGAGTTCATACCCATGGAAGCGACCGGGACTATTGAAAGCCAGCAACAACAAGTGCGGAATATCGTTTCAGAACGCATTGATTTACAACGATACAAAACGCTGAGGAGACAATGAATCAAAAACGATTTTTTGGGCAAGGGTTACCAAGACTCGACTTGTCGAAACTAACGGGGAAACTCATTGTCATTGAAGGTGCCGACGGTTCAGGGCGTTCGGTACAGATTGCTAAACTTACCGAATGGCTTGAAGCAAAAGGCCATGCCGTGGCTCACGTGGGACTCCGGCGCTCGACCTTAGTGAGCGAAGAACTCGAGCAAGCTAAACAAGGAAACATCCTTGGTAAAACCACCATGAGCCTGTTTTATGCAACCGATTTTGCGGATCAACTCGAAAACCGGATTATTCCTGCTTTGCGCGCGGGTTTTATTGTTTTGGCCGATCGTTACATTTATACACTCATGGCACGCGACATTGTCAGGGGTTCGGAAGTAAATTGGGTTGAATCGTTGTACGGAATTGCGCTCGTCCCCGACGCGGTCTTTTTCTTACATACGGGGGCCCGGCAACTTGTGGAGCGAAATTTTCAGAAGAATGGGAGGCTTGATTATTGGGAATCAGGCATGGACTTAGGTTTGGCTAACAACATGTTCGACAGCTTTATTCGGTATCAAAAAAAGATCCAACACGAATACAAATGGATGGAAGAAAAATATGGATTTAAAGTAGTCAATGGAAACCGGTCGATCCAATCTATCCTCAAGGACTTTAAATCTCATCTCCTACCCCTTATTGATCCAACGGACCCTGATTTAGCTGGAAACAAGTTATGAACAAGTCGGTATTTCCCATTGAGGAAGCTTTTGGTGTCAATGATGAGGAGAAACAAAAGCTCCGGGAAGTAGGCTCCCTCATGATCGAGCGCGAGGAGGAACCATGGCATGTCGTGCATGTGACACTTCTAGCTTTAACCCTCTTTGACCAACTTGAAGCCATGCATGGTCTCGGTTCCCGCGAACGTTTTATCCTGGTGTGTGCCGCGTTACTCCATGATACGGGTTGGTCGCTTGCGCCCAATGGCCGCAAGCATCATAAATTTTCCCGCACAGTGATACTTCAGCATCCGTGGCAATCTATTCAGAGGAATGATGTGACACTCATTTCGCTGGTCGCACGGTATCATCGTAAATCTTTACCTAAGCGAAAACACGATGGTTTTGTTGAACTCACCTCTCAAGAACGGGAAATTGTATGTCACCTTGCCGCCATATTAAGAATCGCCGACGCCTTGGACCGAGGGCACATACAAAAGGTTGAAAAAATTAAAGTTACCTTTTCCGCGGGTGAAATCCATTTAATCATCAGCGCCAATGCTGATTGGGAAGCTGAACAAATGACCGTCAATAAAAAGGGTGACCTCTTAGAACAGATATACGGACGCAAGCTTGTTTGTTTAGCAAGCGAATCACATTCCTAGCCATCTGCAAAAAGGCTTAGTTTCTCCAAGGCCATTAACCCAACTAAACTTGGGACATACCCTCTTCACTCGTAATAATACCGTCCCAACGTTTTAATTGGGCAACAACGTTATCATACGAAGGTGAGCCCGTAGCCGTTCGCGATGAAATCGAAGCCTTCAAGGTGAGCACCTTTAAAATATCCTCATCAAAAGCCGATGAAAAGGTCCGCATTTGGTTAAGGTCCAAATCTGTCAATGCCTTACGCTCGGTCACGCAGTAAGAAACCATTTTTCCTATAATCTCGTGTGAGTTCCGGAAAGGCACCCCTTTTTTCACAAGGTAATCCGCCATATCAGTGGCCAGAAGAAGCGCGTCATTTGCGGCTTTCCCGATCCGCGATTCGTCTACCACAATGTGCTCTATGAGCTTAGCCAAAACTGCAAGGACTGATTTACAAGTGTCCACCGAGTCAAAGATAGCCTCTTTATCCTCCTGCATATCGCGATTGTAAGTCATCGGCAGCCCTTTCATGGTGGTGAGAAGGGACATGAGGTTTCCATACAACCGCCCTGTTTTTCCACGGGCAAGCTCAGCCACATCTGGATTCTTTTTCTGCGGCATTAAACTTGAGCCCGTGGCGTAGGCATCCTTGATGAGGATAAACTTAAACTCAGACGACGCCCAAAGAATGATATCTTCGCACAACCTTGAAGTGTGCATACCAATGATCGCAATATTGGCCAGAACTTCTAACGCGAAGTCGCGATCACTTACGGCATCCATACTATTTTGGGTGACCTTTGGAAAATCTAGAAGTTTCGCAACAAGTTCGCGGTTTAGAGGAAGTGTACTCCCCGCGATAGCCCCTGAACCTAATGGCATAACGTTGATGCGTTTATAGCAATCAGTCATCCGACCGAAATCCCGATCCAACATTTCCACGTAGGCAAGAAGATGATGCGCCATCAAGGTTGGTTGGGCACGCTGCAGATGAGTGTACCCCGGCATGATCAAGCGCGAATGTTTTACACCAAGCCGCACCATACTTTTCTGCAAACCTCGAAGGAGCCGGCGAATTTCCAGTACCTCCGCTCGCATGTACATGCGGATATCGAGCGCGACCTGATCATTTCGACTGCGTCCCGTGTGGAGTTTCGCCCCTACTGGACCGATCCTCGCGGTCAGGATACTTTCGATGTTCATGTGAACATCTTCAAAGTTCGGGTCGAATTCAATTTTCCCGGCTTCAATATCTTTCTTAATCTCTTGGAGCCCTTTTACGATCTGGTCGCGTTCTTCTGTATTCAGAATACCGATTTCCTTGAGCATCGTGGCGTGGGCAATACTTCCCACAATATCGTACTTGTAAAGGCGCCAATCGTAGGAGATGGATTCCGTGAATGCTTTTACATCATCTGCCGTAGGTTCTGAAAATCTTCCATGCCACATAGACTGCTAGTTGTAAGAAACATCAATGAAATTGCCAACTTTAAAAACGCAGATATCCCAAGAATGATCGCCCCTGTTTTGTAACATGAGGCGAGGTTATGGAACCTTGAAGGACTGGGGTGTTGTCCACAAAGCCGCCGTTTAAGCGGCTCTTGAACCTCTATTTTACTTTAATAAAGTAAACTGCCCGATCACTGGCAACGGTTCCATCTTACCATTCACCACGTTGACTATACCTAAAACCATGAGAGCTATGATCCCTAAAGTACAAACTGGACCTAAGGCACAAACGATCATGCCCACAAAGGGAATGAAACCTATAACAATCGTCATAATACTCAGTGCCAGTGCGCATAAAAACAAGTTTAGGCCTTGGTTCGCATGGTATTTAGCGAAAGGTGATTTAGGAGCGACTATTAATGGAATAAAGAAAATCAGATAGGCCACTATCGCTATCCCTTTGTTTACTTCCGCGTCGTTGACATCACTGGAAGGAATGATAGGAGGAACCACACTTTGTGCGGGAATCGGGGGAACACCGGACCCTGCGTCCACAGAGGGTGTAATTTCGTTTAAAGCTGCAAATTCAGGAAGACTCTTAGCAGAAACCCAATTGGGCATTCCTTGTTTCCAGACATTTGCTTCTTGAGGCAACTGGCCCCCTTTAACCAATGAAATGATTTGCACCGCTTCAACCGGCCCTTGTTGCTGACCATCACGAACGTAAAACCAATCACCCATAAATCTTCTCCCTTTAGTTGAATAGGAGACAAACGTGATTTGATGAAACGGTCAACCGTAAACCCACGGAGAATTCAAGTGCACCTCGTTTGAGGTACGCACCTCCCGTAAAGAGGACAGATAGGATTGTCTATGCCACATTGGCGACCCCTGAATGCGTCCTGCCATAAACCCTGAAAATCAGAACCTCTCTTGAAATAAAAATTTTTTGCACTTATTCTCCCCTACACAATGACCCAGTATAGCACCCAAAAAATCCCTTTATTTAAAAAAATCGCCCGATCTTTTTTTAAATCGATGCCTCCCTCTCATGTGTGGTTCAACGCTGGAAAAATCCTGACTCGCGCCCTATTAAAACCCGAACTTAAACCCCTGCCCTGTTCCGTCGAGTTGTTTGGAACAATTCCGTTTCGAATCGATCTCGGGTCATTTGTGGGCAACGATCTTTATTGCTTTGATCATCAATTTGAAGCGACCACCACATTGCTTTGGCGTAAACTGGCCAAAGAAAGCCGGTTTATCGTTGATATTGGAAGTCACATTGGAACATTCGCATGCCTTGCAGGACATGAAAACCCCCAGGCCAAAGTGTTTGCCATTGAACCTGACATCTCAAATTTTGCTTTTCTCACCCAGAATGTAAAATCGTTATCTAATGTGCACGTTGTCCAATGTGGAATAGGGCCGACCGATGGGAACCTTTATTATCATCTCGTCCCCGGGAACGACGGCGGTGGATACCTCAGCGAAAAGCCTGAGGGATCCGCGTCTCAAGTCCCTGTGTTTACTCTGGATACTTTTTGTTTGAACCAAAGTATAACGACCATCGACCTGATGAAACTGGATGTCGAAGGATTGGAACACGAAATCATAGCGAGCCACAAAGAGTTTCTAAAACATCGAGGGCCACGTCATATTATTGCGGAAATCAGGAAAGAACACCGGGATCCAAAATCCGCCGAGGATTTAATGAGGAATCTCACAGAGGCGGGCTATACAGGTCGGCGAATTGAGGGACTCTATGCCTTGCCCTTTGGAAAAAAAGAAGATCTAGCTAACTGGCATTTCTACAAGGGCAAAAACTAAACACTAAGGAAGAACGTTTATTATTCTTCTTCCTTTTCCTTTTCCTTATGAACGTTCGTATTGGTTTCTGATTTCGAAGCCGCATCGCCGAGCTCTGAATTAATGCCACCAAATATTTCCTTAAGCCCTTGAAACCCGGATTTCTTTTCCGCTTTGGTCAGTGGTTCCCCACTGGCCTTTTCTTGTTCTTTTAAGTCTTCAGAGCTCATTGAGGCATAGCCCCAACCGTTCCAAAGAAAATAGCTACCAATGGCCAAGCAACCGATAATGACAGTTTTAAAAATGCAACCCGTGACCTTATCAACAAAATGGCGGAAACTTCCCATAAGCGTAATCAGTTAAGGCGATGAGAATAACAATGACCTTACGGATTTCCAATGTAATTTTAAGAAAGTTTAAATAATCCTGCGACACAGCTACGCACTCAGCGTCCCGCGTGTGACTCCCAACTGATTAACGACCTGCAATGATTTCCAAACCTTTTGGGCATCGATTTTTCCTGCAATGAGATCTTGGTACACGCCGATAACCCGGCAACTTTCGTCTTTTGATTCGTTGACTAGTTCTAGCCGGAATCGGCGCAGGCCCGCTTGATAAAACTGAGCATAAAATTCCGCCCCAGATTGCGCAGCAGCGTTGTAAAGTGTGTTCCTACATCCTACATCCGCCTTAAGTGGATGTTTTTGACCCACCCGATCTTGCAACTCCACCTTATGTTTTTCACACGGTCTTCCGCAATTGGTGGAATCAGTCCCTTTAGACAGAAACGCCGCAAACGCACAATGCTCCATATGGAACATGGGCATGTGTTGGTGCAATGTGAGCTCAAACCATGCGGGAGTCGATTCCCTCAACACATTCAATACTTCCTCCACATGCAGGTCATAAGAAAGCGTGAGACTGGTGAATCCTATTTGTTTTATGAGATGCTGCGCTGTGATTTGATTAGCCACGTTTAATGAGAAATCCCCTAACAAAGCGTAGGGCCGAGAAGCTTTCTTAAAGTAAGCCAGGGTCGAAAAGTTCCTCACTAAAATCCCGTCAGCACATGCGTCATCCACTAATTTTAAAAAAGCAGATTCTCCCGGTTTAAATATGCGCGGGGGCGCAATGACCACAAAACTGTTCCCTGAAGACCTGATTTTTGATACGGCCGATTTGTATTTACGAACATCCTCAAAATCTAAATAGATATTTTCGACGCCTGACTCTAAAGCCCCTTCTATTTGGGTTTCATCACGACAAAGGACGGAGAGCGTCACTTGTTCAGTCGCAGGTGATTTCGCTTTTTCATCTGAGGTGGTCAACCGCACCAAAGCCCCTTCATTTACAATGTATCCCGGGTTTTCAGAAACTTTCCTCGTTAGCTCCGCTGCCAAATCTCGCCTCATGCGATTTAATTCACTCAGAGGGAGCATCATCCCTTTAGGCAAAAAATTCTCGACCGACCCCAACTCAAAAAAGGTGTCTCCAAGTCGGCCCAACTGTTTTTCAAGAATCTCAAGGTTGAGACCCGGACCCGTTGCTACCTCCAAAGGCATAGTGGACTCGGTTTCAACGGAGTGCCGACCACAGGTGGCCACGGCTTTTAGTTTTCCACCCTGATCACACACCGAATAGTTTATCTTTCGCTTACGTCTGGAACGTGGGTTCTGAAAGGAATCACGCCACTTTTTATTTAACACGGGGTCATCCGTTTTCCACACACGTACGCCAGGATTAATCCTGCTAAAATTCAATTTTCCGCGTTCGAACTCCAACTTCACTTGATGACCAACCCTCTCAACATGCCACACGCGCCCGCCCTGCTCGTGGTTTGTCGCCTCACCTGACTCTTCAAAAACAAGTCCGTCCCCCGCCTTGATAGCTTGATCCGTTAAAACAATCACAGCCTCGCGGTCCACACGAACAACTGAGCCCATGAGCACACCCCTTTTTTTTCCAAAGCGCCCATGCACAAGCTCTTGATGGTTCACTCCTTCAAACCAACCGGGATACAATCCCCTTGAGAAAGCCATTTCGAGTTCATACTTTTCATCCTTAGACAGGTCAACTTTCAGACCGTCCCAAGCTTGGTCAATCGCCTTACGATATTGGCGTGTGACATTTGCTACGTATTCCGGCGCTTTAAGGCGGCCCTCGATCTTAAAGCTGGCAACACCTAGTCGTATCAAATCCGGAATGTATTCGATCCCCATAAGGTCTTGAGGGGATAAAAGATAACTTTGCGAACCGAGATCAAGTGCCTTTCCATCGACGATCATCTTATAAGGCATCCGACAGGCTTGGGCACACTCACCGCGATTGGCGCTGCGTCCACCCAACGATTCGCTGGTCAGACATTGCCCTGAATACGCCACGCACAACGCCCCGTGCACAAACATTTCCAGCGGGATCGAATCAATAGGGATATCACGACGAATCTTTTCAAGGTCGCGCAGCGAAAGTTCACGTGCGAGAACGACCACAGAACAACCAAGTTGTTTGGCCAAATTGATCCCTTCAGCGTCCGTCACCGTCATCTGTGTGGAGGCGTGAAGCGGCAGGTCCGGAGAAACCTCTTGGGCGAGTTTTAGAATTCCAATATCTTGAATAATCAACCCGTCAACACCCGCCACAGCGCATGCGCGGAGAAAGCTTTCGGCTTCTTGGAGTTCCCCTGGAAATACGAGAGTATTAAATGTGACGTAACCTCGAACACCCCGAAGACGCAAGGTTTCCATTACCTTTGGGAGATCACTCAGGGTAAAGTTTTGGGCACGCATTCGCGCATTAAATTTTTCCAACCCAAAATAAATGGCATCAGCCCCATTCTCAATGGCGGCGTTTAAACACTCCCAATCACCTGCAGGCGCAAGGAGTTCTGGTTTTAAAGGTGCACTCACAACCTCCAACCTATTCCTGATCCCTAAACGTTGCAAGTCATGCCTCGCGTCCGTGCTTTCTGAGTATTGCGCGATCCTCCCTTCAATCTGACTATAAAAGATGCTTGGCTCCTGCATGACTCATGACTAAGGTTTCCAACTCCCATGGCAAATCGTATAGCCCAATGCTTTGAAAAACTGAAAAAAGAAAATAAAACAGGGCTTGTCGCCTATATTACAGCTGGGGATCCCCAGCTCACGGCAACGGGGAATTTAATTGAGTGTTTCGAACAAGCAGGAGTCGACATTCTCGAACTGGGCGTTCCGTTTTCGGACCCACTCGCCGATGGATTGGTGAACCAATTAGCAGCACAGCGCGGGTTGGAAGCCGGCACCACGCTTGAAGGAATACTTCAAACCGTAAAAAAGGCCCGAAAAACCTGCTCCATTCCGATCGTTCTTTTTACGTACCTTAACCCCGTCGATAGGTATGGAATCGAGCGCCTTTGCCATGATGCAGCCGAAGCCGGAGTGGATGGAGTTCTTATTCTCGATTTGCCACCTGAAGAAATCAGCCCCGAAATTGAAAATTACTTTACACAAAACAACCTTGCCCGGATCGTCCTTGTCGCGCCCACCACGCCCGCAGAACGCATTAAAATGATTACTCAGACCGCTTCAGGGTTTGTTTATTACATCTCGCGAGAAGGGGTGACGGGCATGCAGTCGAGTGTGGCTACCGCTGTTCCGGAACGCATCGCTCTTCTGCGGAGTATCACTCCCCTTCCCATCGTCGTTGGGTTTGGAGTTGCAAATCCAGAGCATGTAAAAGAAATTGCCCAGTACTCCGACGGGGTAGTCGTGGGAAGTGCCATTGTAGATCGGATCGGAAAACTCGGCGACTCTCCATCCATGCCCGAGGAAGTGACTCGCTTTGTGAAGACTTTAGTCGCTGCGGCAAAAGCAGGTTAATTTATGCGCATACTCGCTTTAGATTATGGATCAGTAAGGGTTGGACTGGCAATAAGCGACCACGAGGGTCATGTGGCGTTTCCATTGGAATTTATAAAAATGGCCCCGTTACCTGATTTTCTAAAACGCTTAAAGGAAGTCATTACCGAGAAGGAAGTTGAAAAAATTATCGTTGGCATACCGCGCAACATGGATGGTTCCTATGGTCCCTCAGCCGAAAAGGCGCGCGCGTTCATGGAACTCGTGAAAAATACGGTGCCGCTTCCGATGGAAGGATGGGATGAACGATTGACCACAGCCGCGGCTACACGGATGCTTGTAGACGCCGATGTCAGTCGCAAAAATCGCAAAATGAAAGTGGATAAAGTGGCCGCGCAAATCCTGCTCCAAAGTTATTTGGACAACAAGGCCTTTGGCCGAGGAGATGTTCAGCCATTTTAAGTCTTGCTTCCCCTTCGAATTCTGTTTCCATAACCCCTCCATTTTCGAAATACATATGAAGAGCCATTACCTTGACGAATTACAAAAGACGCACCCTGACCTAGCCCCTGAGGTTATAATCAACGCCATTTCTAAACGGGTTCGACAACTTAACATGGGGTCACGCCCCTTAATTCATGTGGAAAGCCACATGTCAGCTATCGACATCGCTGCTGTTGAGATCACGGATGGAAAAGTGATTATCCGCCAACCTTCCATTGATGAAGTGAACGCCTTGGAAGATTTGGAAAATCCGGGTCGTGCTCGGAAACGCCGCTAGAACCGACAATTTAAAACGAAGAGCGCCCCCGGTTATGCGAGGGCGCTTTTTTATTTATGGACAAGGAGATCGCCAGTAACAGAAAAGCCCGCCACGATTATCAAATACTTGATACTTACGAGGCCGGCGTTGTCCTGACAGGAACCGAAGTAAAATCCATTCGTGCCGGGTTTGTACACATCAATGAGGCCTTTGCACGGCTGGAAAAGGACGAAGTCTTTCTATACAACTGCGATATACAGCCCTATAGCCATGGAAACCGAAATAACCATGAGCCAAAGCGCATTCGAAAACTGCTGTTAAATAGGCAGGAAATCCACAAGTTGTTTGGTGAGATTTCGATTAAAGGCCATTCTCTAGTGGCATTGCGCATGTACTTTAAAAAAGGCCGCGTCAAAATTGAATTGGGCGTAGGCAAAGGCAAGAATACCGTCGATAAACGACATGACCTCAAGGAAAAAACTCAAAAGCGTGAAACGGAACGATACTTGAGTTCACGGCGTAAATAAGCCTTTTCATTGATTCAATTTACTTTTAAAAAAGGACCACTATGGAAGCACAGATACTCAAACTTCTCCGCGAAGATTCATTGATTGAGCCTGAAACCATGGCACGCATGCTCAACACTTCCCCTGAAATTATTAGGGAAAAAATGCGTTCGCTTCGGGCATCACGAGAAATTTTGGCCTATAAAGCCGTCATCGATGATGCGAAGCTTGATCCAAATACCGTCAAAGCCGTGATTGAAGTGCGCATTACCCCTGAGCGCGAAGGTGGTTTTAATAATATAGCCCGGAGGATCAGCCAGTTTGAAGAAGTGACCTCCTGCCACCTCATGAGCGGGGGGTTTGATTTGCTGGTCTTTATCGAAGGCAAAAGTTTGAAAGAAGTGGCCTTATTTGTATCAGGAAAACTAGCCACGCAGGCCGGGGTACTTTCAACAGCCACCTTATTCGAGTTAAAGGCGTACAAAACACATGGCGTTTTGCTGGATACCACAGAAAATGTCGAACGCCTAAAAGTCAGCCCTTAATGCTGAGAAGACATGGAATGCTGACGCTTCTTGTCTTCAATGCGCGCTTCCAAAAAGATTCTTAACCTCTCCTTGCTCACAGGTTTTGGAAGCACACGCACAATTTTCATCCCCTCACTGTCAAGGGCGTCCTCATCCATCGATCCTGAACAGATGACAATAATCGCATCGGGGTATTGGTTTTTGATAATTTGTGCAGCATCAAGCCCCTTCATCACCGGCATATCAAAATCTGTGATTAGGATGTCAGGTAAGTGCTTCTTATAAAGTGAGACAGCTTCATGACCATTCTTACCTTGAGCCACCACCTTGTGACCCAGTGAGGTCAGCATTGCTGACATAACATCAAGTATCGCCGCCTCATTATCGACGAGTACTATGGAAAGTGATTCTCTCATAATTTACTCCTTAATCCTGTTTGTAGAGGGCAAGAAAAAATTTGCAAATGCTTTAACTCTGGCAGTTATAGTTGTAAAATTTCCATAACTCGGGGAGTAGGTGATTGGCCATTCGCCGGTGTGGGAATTAACATCCGCTACCAAACAGTGACGGTATCAGCTGCGAAAATCTTCTCAATGAGGGCATCGGCATGAACGATAGGTAAGGGTACGACTTCAGTCTGAATTTCGGGTAAAACAGCCTGTGCTTGAGCTATTTGAGAAACTTTCTCGAGGTTCTCCATTTTGACAATATAAAGTATTTTTTTCATCACATGACTATAAACCGGTCAAACCCAGCCATTATCGCAGGAATGTCCTCTTTAACGATTTTTTCAAAAGGATATTGGGTTCCATCCAACGCACTCCAATCGGCAAATGCCGAATCCACATAAAAGGGGCGTTTCCCTTCAAGAGCCATCGGCAGGTACCTCGTAAAGTTATCTTCGTCTACAAAGTCGAACGGATCTGTCGCAATGACCCGGACAGCCTCACCTAAGAGTAAATAAGAGACCTCGGTCTTTTTCCAAGCCCCAATTCCAGAGGCGATACGCACAGCCTCGGCAGGCCTGGCGGATTCCATAGGATTTTCAGTAATGATGACTAATGTCTTAGGGAGTGGCATGAAAAAGATTAGTTAAAGGCTAAAAAACGGTCCGTCCCCGAGACCAAATCGGAAACAATGGTCAAACCAGAATAAACAGCTTTGTCGTCAACAGGGATATGTCGATTGTGCGCTCCGTAAGCACAGGCAAAAAGATTGGTCCCCGCCTGTTTAAGACCTTGAATTTCCGGTGTACCTACGCAGCGCACGCCTTCGTCAATGCAATACAAATACACGTGAACACCAGCGGCTAATGCCGATCGGCATATGGCCACGACTGAGGTGAAGTTCGAATGCCCTGGCCCAGTCGACATTAGAATACCAAGTTTTTTACCTGAAAGCTTCATGGGCAAATACTAGATTTCAGAAAGTAGAGACAAAGGAATCCCCTCACCTACCAACATCACAGGAATTTCCTCTCGAATGGGATACAGGAATTGATGATCATCCCTAACAAGACCGCCATCCACCATTTCAACAACCGGAACGCCGTCTCTATTTTTGATCGTACCTCCGGCAATAGCCTCGTTCAATCGTTTGATAAGAATTGCGTCTGCCAATTTGAGATCCTGCTTGGTTTCAGGGCAACATAGGATGGCAAGGAGTTCGGGGTCGATCATTATTACTCCCAGAGGATGGATTTTTTACGCGCTACGACCTGACCGTCAGCGATGACAGTGGCGTGCCATGCGGTGAGTTGACCGAATTCTTTGTATTCATCTCCGACCAGATCAAACTCAGTCCAACGGCTTCCTACAACCCAATTGCGATAAGTAAAATCAATAGTTTTTTTGGTTGGTGCGTTGCCCTTTAACCCGCGCAATTCGAGACGAACAATCAATTCAGGAATATCATGATCAGCACTGCCTTTCCAATGGATAGCAAAACGCTTTCCATAAACTTGGTCCGGATTTTTTGATAAAGTATCCTGATATTGGTACTTAGCATGCAAATCGACGGACCCCGGGGAAATATTCCGGTCGAGGTACAGATGCTTCACGGCGGCAATCTTAAACGCATATGCGGCACGGTACTGAGGGTCCTCATAGGTTTTCTTGGGGGCCTTCGCCTTTTTCTTGTGGTCGCGAGCGACTTCTTCGACTTCTTTAACGTGTTCAAGCGAAGGAGGCGTGGGTTTAATTTCCCCGTACACGAATGGGGAAGCCAATAAGAAACAACCTAATACAAATGTAAGTATACGAAATAACATGCTGGGCTATTATTCCAATGTTGCGGTGATTTGCGCAATAAGTTTTTGTTTATCGAGGTTTTTTCCAATAAAAACGAGTTGGTTCTCTTTTTTCTCAGATTTCTTCCACGGCCGGTCCCAATACATCGAAAATCGGTTATTGACCCCATGAAAAACCGCTCGTTTTTCTTGGCCTTTTACATAAATAATGCCCTTGCTCCTCAAAATCTTTTCATGGACGCTGACTTCTTGTATCCACTTCTCAAAAACTTCAAGCTTTACGGGGCGCTCCGTTTTGTACGAAACGGAAGAAACGTCTTCATCATGATGCTTATGCGTTTCTTCTAAGAATTCGGGGTCAACCTGGAGTTTCTCATCTACGTCAAAGGCGTACACATCCAAAACCTTCTTCAAATCTACCCTTCCCCGCTCAGCACGTAGAATCATACACTTCGGATTCACTTCCAACACTTTCTTTTCAACAGCTTCTACTTGCTCTGGTTTCACGAGGTCCGTTTTGTTGAGGATCACAAAATCAGCCATCTGAACCTGTTCCATGGTCGTAGTACTGTCTTCGACATGTTTAAAAAACTGTTCGGCGTCGACGAGGACAATAATAGAATCCAACCTTACAAATTTTTGTAATTCAGGAATATTAAAGAACGTTTGAGCCACTGGCGCAGGGTCAGCAAGGCCTGTCGTTTCAATGATCAGATAATCAAACTTAGCCCGCTCAACAAGTTTCCTAATGGACGTGATCAAATCAGACCGGACTGAGCAGCAGACACACCCATTGTTCATTTCTAATATTTCTTCTTCCGCACCTTCGACCAATTGATTATCAATACCGACCTCACCGAATTCATTGACGATAACGGCCATTTTAAATCCGTGATTTTCCTTGAGTAAATAGTTCAGGAAAGTTGTTTTACCTGCGCCCAGGAAGCCGGTGAGGATTGAGACAGGTATAATTTTTCGTTCATTAGACGTGGTCATAATTAAGATGATGTGGCTACGTACGTTAGATGAGGTTAATGGAAAATCAATGAGTTATATGGCATCACGTGAGATCACGCCCTCACAGAACCCAATAAAAAAAGGCACCATGGTTAGGTGCCTTTTAGAAAATAACCGGAAAGAAAGTAACGAAGAAACAATTACTTCATGAGCAGCATGGATCTCGCACGTTTGATCTCAGTCGTCAAACGACGGTGCATAGCTGCTGGAAACCCTGTCAGACGACGAGGCAAGATTTTGCCTTTTTCGGTGACGTACTTTTTCAGCAGATCAGTGTTTTTATAATCAATCGCGTCAATAGCGATGTCAACTCGGCGACGAATAACCGGTGCAGAGGCACGAAATGATTTTTTGGCTTTTTTACCCATATTAGATCAATCCTGCTTTCTTAAGAACATTGAAGGCGCCGTTCTTCGTTATCGTTTTAAGGGCGCGTACGCTTAATTTAACGGTCACAAAACGCTTTAGCTCTGGAACATAGATACGTTTAATTTTTATATTCGGTAAAAAGGTTCGACGAGTGTTAGCGGTGACGTGAGTCCCGATACCACCTTGTTTTTTCTTTTTACCACGACGATGAATCGTGTGACCCAAGCTGGGTTTTGCGCCGGTAATTGAACAGATTCTTGACATAAAATAATTCGTTAACTTTACAAAAGGGATGAAATAAATAGGCCAATCTTAAACCTGTGGCAAGGTAATTTTACATTTTATTTTAAAGACGGCAGTTGGGGGTACGATTTTCTTAATTCGGGGTCCAACTCAATGGCCTTCTGATAATCCACTAAAGCCTGCTTTCTATTTGGGTTTACTTGGCTCCGGAACATATACGCCTCAGCATAATTTGGGTCCAATCGAATGGCGGCATCCACATGCTGTCGCATCGGCGGAATACGCCCAATCTTTAGATTCATTATGGCCGCCTTAAGTTGCACATCCGCAAGATGAGGCTGCAAAACAAGGGTCTGCTCATACTTTTCCGCTGCTTTTAAAAAGTTATTCCTTTTCATGTAGTTATCCCCGAGTACTTCTAAAAATAGCGGGCGCGGAAGTAGAGCGCATTGATGCTCCCAAAGGGTGATCGGGTTACGCCATATTTCCTGTTGATTCCATCCTGCCCAAAGCATTGCGGAGAAATAAGCACACGCGAGAGACACATAAATCCATTTGCGTTTTTCCAGTGCCAAACTCACACCATAAACAAAAAGAACCACAAGTGGCATCAACGTGATGTACGTGTATCGATCTGCGGCCATGGCGACGCCAAAGTGGACCAACCCGATGACCGGGAGCAACGTGATAATATAAAAA
>Ga0163154_10005214_pt1 | contig 16622 bp, 7 predicted proteins | sample OliLakLV19MP9P1_FD_148649 | JGI IMG/M metagenome (GOLD analysis project Ga0163154, IMG submission 148649) | Freshwater microbial mat bacterial communities from Lake Vanda, McMurdo Dry Valleys, Antarctica - Oligotrophic Lake LV.19.MP9.P1 | ecosystem: Environmental > Aquatic > Freshwater > Lake >... | reverse complement strand
TGATGGCGGTGTGCGCTCTGGTCGCGGCCATGATCGCCACCACCGTTTTCGTCACCGCCCAGGCTCCCATGTTCCTCATCCCGGCGGCGATCGGGCCGACCCTTTTTGCCGCCATCATCCTGTTAGTGGCGTACGACCAACGCCTGTCGCTGCTGCTGGGAAGCATCCACTGCATGCTCGTCACGCTCGCGCTGGAGCAGAACGTGGCGTTTTTCATCCTCCTCATCGCCGGCTGCGCGACCGCCATCGCCCAATTGCGCGAGGTGCGCCATCGCAATACGCTGATCCGGGCCGCCATCGGCACCGCCGCCGTGCTCGGCTCCGGCACCATCCTGCTTCAACTGCTGGAAATGCCCATGGTGCCCGACGTGTGGGAGAAAATCCTGGTCATGGCACTGTCGTCGGTGCTCACCACTTTGGGCGTCAGCTTCGTCGTGCTGGGAATTCTGCCCAGCATCGAGAAAATCTTCGACATCACCACGGGCATGACCCTTGCGGAGCTTCGCGACCCCAAGCAGCCCTTGCTTCGACAACTTCAGCAGCGCGCGCCGGGCACATACAACCATTCCCTGCAGGTCGCCAATGTCGCCGAGGCCGCCGCCGACGCCATCGAAGCCGACAGCCTGCTGGTGTATGTGGGCGCCCTGTATCACGACATCGGCAAAATCAACAAGCCCGAGTATTTCGTCGAGAACCAGTCGGGCGGATACAACCGCCACGAAAAACTCAGCCCCGCGATGAGTCTGCTGGTGATCATCGGTCATGTGAAGAACGGCATCGAACTCGCCCGGGAGTACGGCCTGCCGCGCTCCATCCTGCATTTCATCGAGTCGCATCACGGCACGACGCTGGTGGAATATTTCTTCCATGCCGCCAAGGTGAAGGCCGAGGGCGCGGATCAAGCCGAAGTCAATGAGATCGAGTATCGCTATCCCGGCCCCAAGCCGCGCAGCAAAGAGGCGGCGATTCTGATGCTGTCCGATGCGGTCGAGTCCGCGACCCGCGCCCTCACTGAGCCGAACCCCAGCCGAATCGAAGCCCTCGTGCGGAAGCTTTCGTCCAAGCGCCTGGAGGATGGCCAGTTCGATCAGTGCGAACTCAGCTTCAAGGAGTTGAAATTGATCGAGGACGCCATCATCAATCGGCTGCTGGCGATCCATCACGGCCGCATCAGTTATCCATCGTCGGGCGGACGTTCCGGCGACGAAGCGGAGCCTCGTACCGCCTCCGTCAGCGTGATGCCGCCAACGCAGGTCAAGCCCGCGTCGGCGTGATGGCCGGGCTCCCCCGCCGCTTGCGGCGTATCACCTCTTGATCCATCACAACATCGCCGAACTCCCGCACCACCCGCCGCTGCGCATTTCCCATCGGCAGGCTCGCCACTTCATCAATCGTCCGCCACACGCCCCGTCGCGCCGCGGTCGCCGCCACTAGAACGTGGAACACGACCCGACGATGCGTGGTGTGATGCTCGAACCGGCCCACCCGCCGCAAGGCTCCGCTGAGCGTCACCGGCAGTCCTCGCACGATCGATGGAAATCGCAGCGGCGTCGAGGATTCAATGGTTGGCACTTGCCACATCCCGGCCCACATCACGTCAACCTCCCGTTGCACCATCAGCAACTTGCCTGATCGCCTGATCAAGACCGCATGATGGTGGATCGTCGAAGGCTCGGGCGCAGTCTTGGGGGATGGAATCCGTCCCTGCACCTCCTGCCGAAAGGCTTCGCACCCCTCACACACGGGGCAGGCGGCGCATGCGGGGGACCGGGGCGTGCAGACCGTCGCGCCCAGTTCCATCATCGCCTCGTTGAAAACGCCCGGCTGCGGCGCTTCCTGCGCCAGCGCCGTCGCCCGAGTCCAAAACCATGTGGTTAAATCCTCGATCGGGTCGGTTCGGGCATCCCAACGGGCCAGCACGCGTTGCACGTTGCCGTCCACGATCGGTGCCGGTTGATCGAACACAATGGACGAGATCGCGCCGGCGGTGTACCGGCCCACGCCCGGCAGCGTTCGCAGCGATTCCACGTCCTGCGGGACCTCGCCTGCGAATCGGTCCACGATCATTCGGGCCGCCGCGTGCAGATTCCGCGCCCGGCGGTAATACCCCAGTCCCTGCCACATCGCCAGCACGGCCTGTTCATCCGCGCACGCCAGCGCCTGCACCGTGGAGAATGCCTGCATGAACCGCTCGAAACGCTCGACGACGCGAAGCGCTTGCGTTTGCTGAAGCATGGTCTCCGCGACGAGTGCGCCGTAGCCGTGACGATATTCCGCGCGCCGCCAGGGCAAGTCGCGGGCATTCCGGCGGAACCACCGGGTCAATCGATCAATACGCTCCCGATCAAGGTCGCTCGCCGCGCCGCTGCCGCATTTCACGGTGCATCTTTCAAGACGCGCTGTACCTTTGATTTCACCGACGGCCAATCAGCCTCGGCGGCTTTGTTCACGGTCAGCCAATCGCCATTGAAAAGAAGGTTGGTGATGCCGGCCTGACGAAACAGCGCCTGGGCGATCGGATCGGACTCCGCCATTTGAGCGTTGAAATAACTGCGCGGGCCTTCGCTGATGGATCGGTCCAGCCAGCATTTCATGGCGTTGGGATTCGGAGTCGATTCGAATTCAGTGACTTGGTACGGCATGAATGGGTGGCCCGATAAACGGCGTCGTGATCGGCCTGCGCCGCACAGTCGGAAGAGGTGACCATGCGAAAAAACGCCCGGCGTTTCGGCGGCTTGCCATCAGCGGGAGGCGTGCTATCCTACCGGACTCGAACTGCGGGTGTAGCTCAGTGGTAGAGCGTCACGTTGCCAACGTGAATGTCGTCGGTTCAAGTCCGATCACCCGCTTTAGGATCACTGAGCACGGGGCATGCCCCGTGCTCAGTGCCCGTGCTCAATGGTCAGTTGAAACCGTCCCGAGGCCCGGCAAAACCGGGCCTTTTGCTTGCGCTGGCGGCGGCTGTCAACCTCCGCTTCGTGCTACCCTTCCTCCGGCATGAACCTCAATAGTTTTCTCGCCCACTATCAAATCACCGAGAATCCCTTCCGGGCCGAGGAAGCACGCCTCGATAACGTCTTCTCGCGCGTCGAGATCGCCTGCCATCATCCCGACTTCGAGAAAATCTGCGGCGACTTCAACCGCCCCGCCTCCTCCGTTGTCTTCGGCGAGCGCGGCTCCGGCAAGACCGCCATCCGGCTCCAGATCGAGCAACGCCTCCAGCAGCACAACCAGGCGCATCCCGAGGCACGCTGCCTGGCGATTCCGCATGATGAATTGAACCCCGTGCTCGACCGGTTCAATCGCCGCTCAGGCAAGACTTCGCCCGAACAGATGCTGGCGTCGATTCGGTTGGTCGATCACGTCGATGCGATGATGCACACGATCACGCCGCGCTTGGTGGATGCGGCGCTGAACGAAAATCGCGGCGGCCGCGATGAAGAATGGCTGTCGTCGCCCGTGCCCGGCAACGCCAACTCCCGGCCGCAACCCGTCGCAAAGACGCTCCGCCAGCTTGATCGTTCCGCCAAGCGCGACCTCATCATCCTTCAGATGTGTTACGACCGGCCGGAGTCGTCAGCGCGTCGCACCGCCGCCCTGAAGCGCACGGTGCGCTTCGGCTCCTCCAACGGTTTCGGTTTCGCCCGCACCATGAGCATCGCCGCCGCCATCGTCTGCGTCGCCGCCGCCATCTGGTTCCTCGTCGAGGCCCCCACGGAGAACCAGTGGCTGTGGAAGACACTCATGGGCGTCATGGCCGGGGCGTCGCTCTTCATGCTGGTGCGGATGATGGTCGTCTGGGGTCGCGGGCAGCAACTCGCCAAGGAAATCCATCGCCAGTTACGGGTGATCGATCGCAGCACGCCCTCGTTCCGGCAGTCGATGCTCGCGGTCGGCCACGATGATGAGGTCACCGCCGCCCTGCCCCGCACCGACGATGATGACCTGCGCTACGCGATGTTCCGGCGACTCTTGAACGTGCTGCGTCCCTTCGGGTACCGCAGCATCATGGTGCTTGTCGATCGCGTGGATGAACCGACGCTCATCAACGGCGAGCCGTCGCGCATGAAGGCCCTGGTCTGGCCGCTGCTTAATAACAAATTCCTCCAGCAGGATTCGGTGGCGGTGAAGATGCTGCTGCCGCTCGATTTGCGGCACCTGCTCAACCGTGAAAGTCCCGAGTTCTTCCGCGAGGCCCGCCTCGACAAGCAGAACCTCGTCGAGAAACTCGTCTGGTCCGGCGCGGTGCTGTACGACCTCTGCTCGGCCCGCCTGAATGCCTGCCGCCCGGCCGATGCACCCCCCATTTCGCTCCGCGAATTGTTTGATGAAAGTGTGACCGCGCAGGATTTGATTGATGCGCTCGATCAGATGCAGCAGCCGCGCGATGCGTTCAAGCTGATTTATCAGGTGATCCAGGAGCATTGTGCCAACGTGCCGGAGGAGGCGCCGCAGTGGAAGATCGCCCGGCCGGTGCTCGATGCGATCCGCAAGCAACAAGTCGAACGCCTCGGCGGCATGCTGCGCGGCGTGCGCCCGGCGTGAGCGAGTCGTACCGATAACTCTGGAACGGCAAACGAAAATGCGTCTCCCGGGCGGTCCGTGGGCGCTCACGGACGCTCCGTTTGGGTCCACGATCGCACCGTTTGGGTAAACGGACGCGCCGTTGAAGTCAATGGTCGCTCCGTTGGACTCAACAGAGGCTCCGTGCGGCGAAACGGCGTCTCCGGAGGACACGATAAGCGCCTGGGACTCTCGATCGCAGGCTTGGAAAGCCCAATAATCACAATCGACGCGCATCGCAAGAACAAATGGTGCCCAGCCCCACACCTGAGTCGGCATAAACTGATAAACCGATGAAGCCCCCACCCCCTCCACGTCGCCGCTGGGTCATCAAAATGATCGGCTTGCTGCTGCTCGGCGCGGCGATCAACGTCGCGGTGGCGTGGGGATGTGCGATGTATGCAGTCGGCGATGAGATCATGTATCTCTCCGCGGATGACAGTCATTGGCGAGATCCGGCGCATTGGACGCCTGCTGAACGCCGGTGGCGGTCAATGCTTCCTGCCCGCGTCGAGGCACATGAGGTTGAACGAATCCAGGAACTTCTCGGCTTTGGTCTCCGCCGAACTGAATTTCACACGCCGCGCCGCGAATGGCTCGAAATCTCAATCTTCGGAAGCATGGGCGAAGCGAAGTTTGCGAGGCTGCTCGTTGGATGGCCGGACTTCGCATTGTCGTGTGACCAATTTCTCGATGAGCAATCCGCAGACCCGGTGGCTGGTGCACCATATCGGTACTTCCACGCCCTCATAATTGAAACAGACTCCACCTACTGGCCACCCTCCTATCGAGTGTTTCCGTACTGGCCAACATTCCCCGGCTTCGCGATCAACACGCTGTTCTACGCGGCGATCTGCTGGGGCCTGTTCGCCATACCTGTCGCCCTGCGCCGCCGACGTCGGATCAACCGTGGCCTGTGCCCGTCGTGCGCGTACCCGATCGGCGCGAGCGAGGTCTGCACCGAGTGCGGGCGAGCCTTGGGGCACCGCCGCATCAACTGCATTTAGCCACGGGTATGCCCGTGGCTCTGTGACAATCACACGGCAACCGCAAATGACAAGTTCGGTATATGCTCGCGATCGTGCCCCCACTTAGGGCGATGGAGACCTCTCTCATGCGCGGGATGTTCAGCGTTGCGGTTCTGGCGATTGTTCTGAAAGTGGTTCCCGGCGTGTCGGCTCATGGTGAAGCCCCGAAGGGCTACTACCGTCAGCCGACGATTCACGGCGACACCATCGTCTTCGTCGCCGAGGGCGACTTGTGGAAGGTCGGCATCGACGGCGGCGTCGCGACGCGCATCACAACGCATGCCGGTGATGAAGCGTCGCCACGAATCTCGCCCGATGGCACGTGGCTGGCGTTCACCGGCGAGTACGAAGGTCCGACCGAGGTGTATGTCATGCCAATGGAGGGCGGCCTGCCCAAGCGGCTGACCTACGACTCCTCCCGCGCCACCGTGGCTGGTTGGAAGGGCGGCCAGGTCATCGCCAGCACCACGCGCTTCTCCACGCTGCCCTCGGTCCAACTCACACTGATTGACCCGGAGACCGGTGCTCGCGAGGTCATTCCTCTCGCCCAGGCCTCGGATGGTTGCTACGACGACGCCGGCGAGACGCTCTACTTCACCCGACTGCAATTCCAGGGCAGCGTGACCAAGCGCTACAAAGGCGGCACCGCGCAGAACCTCTGGAAGTTCAGCGAAGGCGCGGCCGAGGCCGTGCCCATGACGGCCGACTTCGCCGGAACCAGCACCGCGCCGATGTGGCGTGATGGGCGTGTGTACTTTGCCTGCGACCGCGATGGCACCATGGAAGTATGGTCCATGACGCCGGACAGCGGCGACCTCAAGCAGCACTCGAAACACGATGTCTTCGACATCCAATCACCGGCTCTTTCGGGCGGCCGCATCGTGTATCAGCACGGCCAGGACTTGTGGATTCACGATCTTGTCGCGGGAACCGACCGCGAACTCGACATCCGACTCGGCTCCGACTTCGACCAGACCCGCGAGCGCTGGGTCAGCAAGCCCATGGACTATGTGACCGCAGCCCATCTCTCGCCCGATGGCGAGCGCGTGGTGCTGACCGCCCGCGGCCAGGTGTTCGTCGCGCCGAGATCGCAGGGCCGCCTCGTCGAAATCTCGACCGGCGGCAAGGTGCGCCACCGCGATGCGCGCTTCATGCCCGATGGGAACACTCTCTTGTCGTTGTCCGATCAATCCGGCGAAGTCGAGTTGTGGACGCTGCCCTCCAACGGCGTGGGCGACACGATCCAAACCACGAGCGATGGCACCGTGTTGCGCTGGGAGGCGATCCCGTCGCCCGATGGCAAATGGATCGCCCATCACGACAAGAACCAGCGATTGTGGCTGCTGGAAACCGCGACGGGTCAGAGCGCGCAAATAGCCGAGTCGGCGTGGGAAAATATCGAGCATCTGAAATGGTCGCATGACAGCGGGTGGCTGGCCTTCGTGCAGACCATGGACAATCTCAATCGGCAAGTGATGATCGTGAACGTGGACACCAAGGTCGTCACGCCGGTCACGACGGATCGCTATGACAGTTCCGACCCGTCATGGAGTCCGGACGGCAAGTTCCTTTACTTTCTATCCGAGCGACACTTCGATTCCGTGACCGGTTCCCCGTGGGGCCGGCTCGCGCCGGAGCCGTTCTTCGATCGTCGGCACAAGATTTATCATGTGGCGTTGAAGGCCGACCCGACGGTTCGCTCGCCGTTTCAACCGGCCGACGAATTGCATGTGATGGAGGAGAAAGCGAGGAAGGAGAAAGAAAAGAAGGACAAGGAAAAGAAAGAAACTCCCGCGGAATCGCAACCAGCAACGCAGACAGCCGAGGACAGCGAGCAATCGCCAGCGGTAACCGCCCCGGAGTCGCAACCCTCAACGGCACCTGCCAGCGCGCCGGAAACGCAACCTGACGGTGAAGCCGTGAAAGTGCCGCCGGTGGAGATCGACTTGGAGGGGATTGCTGCGCGATTGATGGAAGTCCCGTTGCCGGCCGGGAATTACTCGGCATTGGACGTGACGGAGGATCGTCTATTGTGGATGAGCCGAGTGGCCGCCCCGCCCAAGCCCGAGGACGACAACGATGCCGACCTGATGACCGCAAGCATCGCCAACAAGGATGTGGAGGCCAAGACGCTCGTGAAGGGAATCGCCTCGTTCGAGCGTTCCGGCGATGGCAAATCACTGTTGATTCGCAGGAAGGATGCGATCTTCATCATCGACGCGGCCGCCAGCGCCCCCGCTTCCTTGGACGACAAGCAAGTCAAGCTCAGCGGCTGGACGTTTCCCATCGTGCCCCGCGATGAATGGCGGCAAATGTTCATCGAAGCGTGGCGCCTGGAACGCGACTATTTCTACGACCTGAAAATGCACGGCGTGGAGTGGAAGGCAACCCTCGATCGCTACCTGCCGCTGGTGGATCGCGTCAGCACCCGCGAGGAACTCAGCGATCTCATCGCGCAGATGGTCGCGGAGCTCTCCGCGCTGCATACCTTCGTGCGCGGCGGCGACCTCCGCGAGGGCAACGACAAGATCGCCCCGGCCTCCCTTGGCGGGATTCTCGCTCCCGATCCCGAAGCCGGCGGCTTGCGGGTGGAACGTGTGTATCGCAGCGACCCCGATCAACCTGAGCTTCGCTCGCCCCTGGCCATGCCCGGCGTGGAGGTCAAGGAAGGCGACGTCATTGTCCGCATCAACGGTCGGATGGTCGCCACCAACGAGGAAGCGTCGGCACTCTTGCGCAACCAGGCGGGCAAGCAGGTGTTGCTCTCCGTGAAGCCGCGCGTGAGTGCAGGTGAATACGGCGAGACTCGGGAGGTGATCGTCACGCCGTTCAGCATGGAGGCGGACAGCGACCGACGCTATCACGAATGGGAATACACGCGGAGGCTGGGGGTGGAGGCGGCGGGCGCGGGCGATCTTGGATATGTTCACATTCGCGCGATGGGTCGCGAGAACTTCGCCGAGTTCGCGCGGGGGTTTTATCCCGTCTTTAATCGGAAGGGGCTGATCATCGACGTTCGCCACAATCGAGGCGGCAATATCGACAGTTGGCTCTTGAGCCGCCTGATGCGCAAGGCGTGGTTTTACTGGCAGCCGCGCGTGGGCGAACCCTACTGGAACATGCAGTACGCGTTCCGGGGACACCTCGTGGTGCTGTGCAACGAGCGCACGGCATCCGACGGCGAGGCCTTTGCGGAGGGCATCAAACGCTTGCAGTTGGGCACCTTGATCGGCACGCGCACCTGGGGCGGCGAGATCTGGTTGAGTTCCAGCAACGTATTGGTGGATAAGGGCATCGCCACCGCGGCGGAGATCGGCGTCTACGGGCCGGAAGGCGCCTGGCTGATCGAGGGCCACGGCGTCGAGCCGGACATCGTGGTGGACAATCTTCCCCACGCCACGTTCAGCGGCGAGGATGCCCAGCTCGATGCCGCGATCGATTTCCTGAAAAAGAAAATCGTGGCGGAGCCGGTGGAGGTTCCGAAGGCCCCCGCGCATCCCGACAAATCGTTTCGGCCGACACCTTGAATTCGGGCGGATTTTTTTTCCCGCGCGCAATCATCCCTCGGTGACTGAATCCTTTACTGTCTTCTCGCAGATGACTATTTCAAGGTGGCGGAGCCGACCAGCCATGGTGCGCTACGATCCTCGTTCAAGGTTCAGCACGCCATCGCCATCTTCGCATGTCATCGACCATCCCCAATTTGTCCCTTCGCATCTCCGAGTGCATGCTCAGCGATCAGCCGCGACTGCGCGGCCGGCTGCGGGGACTGACCGATTCCCGCCGCCGGGAAGATGAGGTCGCCGCCGCGCTGCATGACTTGGAGCAGGCAGTGCAGCGGTCGATCGATCATCGTCAGCGGCGATTGGCGTCCCGGCCCGTGGTTTCAATACCGCCCGAGTTGCCGATCGCGGCGTACCGGGCGGAACTCGCCGACGCCATCGCGTCGCATCAAGTCATCATCGTGTGCGGCGAGACGGGCTCGGGCAAGACGACGCAGTTGCCCAAGATTTGCCTGGAAGTCGGTCGCGGCGCGGGCGGATTGATCGGCCACACGCAGCCTCGCCGCATCGCGGCCCGCAGCGTGGCGGCGCGAATCGCCCATGAACTTCACTCACCCCTGGGCGAAGTCGTGGGATACAAGGTGCGCTTTCAGGATCGCCTGGAACCAAATGCATTGATCAAGGTGATGACCGACGGCATCATGCTTGCCGAGACCGCGCATGACCGAAACCTGCTTCAATACGACACGCTGATCATCGACGAAGCCCACGAGCGCAACCTCAACATCGATTTTCTCCTGGGGTATCTGAAGCGACTGCTGCCCAAGCGGCCCGATCTCAAGGTCGTCATCACGTCCGCCACGATCGATCCCGATCGCTTCAGCCGACATTTTGGCGGCGCGCCCATCATCAACGTCCCCGGCCGCACCTTTCCGGTGGAAATCCGCCATCAGCCGGTGGTCGCTGACGAGCCGGATGAAGACGATCCCACCATGCTGGAGGCGATCGCTGCCGCAACGGATGAACTGATCGCGCACGACTCCGGCGATTCCGACGCGCCGCCGGGCGACATCCTGGTGTTCCTGTCGGGCGAGCGTGAAATCCGCGAGGCCTCCGAAGCGTTGTCGGGGCGATTCGCTGGCAGCGTCGAAATCCTGCCTCTGTATGCACGATTGTCGAACGAGGAGCAGAGCCGCATTTTCGAAGCCCACGAACGGCGTCGCATCGTCCTGGCGACGAACGTGGCGGAGACATCGCTGACGGTGCCGGGCATCCGGTATGTCATCGATCCGGGCTTGGCGCGTATCAGCCGGTACAGCCCGCACACCCGCGTCCAACGTCTGCCGATCGAGCGAATTTCGCAGGCCAGCGCCGATCAGCGGAAAGGCCGCTGCGGTCGCCTCGGGCCGGGCATCTGCGTGCGCCTGTATTCGCAAGACGACTTCGACGAACGCGCCGCCTTCACCGAGCCGGAAGTGCAGCGGGCTAACCTCGCGGCCGTCATCCTCCAAATGAAGGCGTTGGGGTTGGGAGAGATCGATCAGTTTCCGTTCATCGATCCGCCCCGATCAAGTTCCGTGCGAGAGGGGTATCAAACCCTGCATGAACTCGGCGCGATCGACGTGCATGCTGAGCTGACGAAGGTGGGCCGGGCGCTGGCGAAAATGCCGGTCGATCCGCGCTTGGGTCGCATGATTCTTGAAGCGCAGCAGGAAGGCAGCCTACGGGAGGTTTTGATCATCGCCGCTGCGCTCGCCACGCAGGATCCGAGGCTGCGTCCGCTTGACTCCGCGAAACTGGCGGATGTGCAGCACGCTCGCTTCAACGATGAACGGTCCGATTTTATGTCCTTCATCAAGCTCTGGGATTTTTTCCACGAGTCGAGGGGGGAACTCTCGGGCAGCAAACTTCGCCGACTATGTCAGCAGCAATTCATCTCATACATCCGCATGCGTGAATGGATTGACGTTCACGCCCAATTGCATGCGCTGGCGAGTGAATCCGGCATGAAAGTGAACCCGTTGCCCGCCTCGTACGACGCGGTGCACCGGGCCGTCCTGGCTGGTCTGCTGGGAAATGTGGGCACGCGGCACGACGCTTCCACCTACCTTGGCGTGCGGGACCGCAAGTTCAGCATTTTTCCGGGTTCAGGTCTGTTCAAAAACGGCCCGCGCTGGATGATGGCCGCCGAAGTCGTGGAGACCACGAAGTTGTACGGCCGCACCGTGGCCCGCATCCATCCCGAATGGATCGAGCGTCTCGCCGGCCACCTGCTCAAGCGAACCTTCACGCCGCCCTATTGGAATCCCGTTTCCGCGCATGTGGAGGCCTTTGAGCGGCTGACGCTGCAAGGGTTGACCATCATCCCCAAGCGGCGCGTGCATTTCGGCCGGGTCGATCCGGAGCTGGCCCGCGAGGTTTTCATCCAGCATGCGCTCGTGGAAGGCGATTATCGGCCGACCTCCGGCGACGCCCCGTTCATGATCCACAATCGGCAATTGATCCACGATGTTCGCACGTTGGAGGCTAAGTCGCGGCGGCGTGACGTCATGGTTCCGCCGGAAGGGCTCTTTGCGTTTTACGATCAGCGCGTGCCCCCCGAGGTGTGCAACGGGCCGCAATTCGAGAAATGGCGTCGGTTGGCCGAGCGTCGTGATCCGGCCATTCTACTCATGTCGCAACACGATTTGCTCCGACAAGACGCGTCCTTGGTGACGGCGGACCAGTTCCCCGATCACCTCGCGATCGATGACGCTACGCTTGTCCTGCCGCTTGAGTATCACCTCGATCCCGGCGGCGAAGCGGATGGCGTCACGTTGCGCACGCCTCTGGAGGCGATCAATCTGCTCAGCGCGCCTCGCTTGGAATGGCTGGTGCCGGGACTTCTCAAGGAGAAAATCGTCGGCCTCATCAAGACGTTGCCGAAGCATCTTCGCGTCAATTTCGTGCCTGTGCCCGAAGTCGCCGCGAATTGCCTGAAACGAATTGTCTATGGCAAAGGATCGCTGCTGCCCGCCCTTGGTCGCGCGCTGGAGGAATTGACCGGCATCGAGATTCCCCCCGACGCCTGGCAACCCGAATTGCTGGCCAGTCACCTGCGCATGAATGTCGCCGTCGTTCAACCCGATGGCACGGTGCTTGCGCAAAGCCGTGATCTGGCGAGCCTGCGGCGGCAACTGGCCGCACAGGTCGCCCAGCAGTTGGAGGCCATCGGGCAACATGCGTTCGAGCGCAGCGTGGTCACGGCCTGGGACTTCGGCGACCTGCCCGAGCGCATCGGACTTCAAACCGGTTCCATCAATGTGTTTGGTTATCCCGCGCTCGTCGACGAGGGGACGCACGCGAAGCTGACCGTCATGGATGATCCGGAAAAGGCGCAGAACGTCACGCGGTCGGGCGTGCGCAGGCTGTTTGTCCTTCAAGTCGAGAATGAACTGGCGGTTCACGTAGAGTATCTCCCTCAACTCGACGAAATGGCGAGCCTGTTCGCGCCGCTGGGCAGCGCGGCGGAATTGCAAAGCGGACTCATCGAATTGATCGCTGACCGAGCCTTCCTGGGCGATGATCTCCCCGTGCGCAGTCAGACCGAGTTTGAACGCCGCTTGCGCTCGCGGTGGAATGAACTGTGGTCGGTCGCCAGCGACATGGCGGGACTCGTGGCCCGCATCCTGAACGCGTTTCATCCGATCCATCTGAAATTGGCCGATGCCGACAACCCCTATTGGTGGCCGGCGATCACTGACATTCGATCACAGCTTGATCATCTGCTTGCCCCCGGATTCTTGGTGAATACTCCCGCGGCATGGTTGCCTCACCTGACGCGATACTTGCAGGCGATCAGCTCCCGCCTGCGGCGATTGTCCGCCGGTGGCCTGCGCCGTGATCATGATGCGACGATGGAGGTCGCGCCCCATTGGCAGCGATGGTTGTCGCAAGAGGCCGAGAACCGGCTTCGCGGCAAGCATGACCCCGCCTTGGAGGAATTTCGCTGGCACGTCGAGGAGTTGCGAGTCTCGCTGTTCGCGCCCGAGCTGCGGGCCATCGTGCCCGTTTCCTCGAAACGGTTGATGCAAATGTGGGAGCGGCTGGGGTAAGTCGAACCGCCCGGCGGTCGTCGCCTGGCGGCATCGGTTATCCTTGGTGGGAACCCCCGGAACGCCTGGCTGGGTCTGGCCGCGATGAGCGAAGCACGTCCTCAATCCAAATTGATGGTTTTAATGTTCACCGACATCGTCGGTTCGGTGGACTTGAAGCGGCGTTTGGGCGACGCCGTGGTGGCGAAGCTCATCCGTCGTCATGATGAACTTTTTCGCTACACCGTGGGGGCGTTTCCCTTCGCGCAAATCCTGAAGGACCTGGGCGACGGCTACCTCGCCAGCTTCTCGAGCGCCAGCGATGCGGTGCACGCCGCGCTGCATTTTCAGAATGTGCTGCATCACGAAAAATGGGTGGGCGAGAAGTTGCAGGTCCGCATCGGGGTGCATCTGGGAGAAGTGTCGGAACTTGAGGTCGAACCGACTTCGGGACGGGCGAAATTGTCGGGATTGGCCGTCGACATCACCGCCCGCGTGATGGGCGTCGCATTGCCGGGCCAGATCGTGATGACGCGGGCGGCGTTCGACAACGCCCGGCAATATGTCCGTGAGCAAGGCACGGCCGACGGCGAGACGCCCGCGCCGACTCGCCGCTGGATCGCCCATGGCCGCTACTTATTCAAAGGCGCGGAGGAGGCCATTGAAATCTTCGAGGTGGGCGAAATCGGCATCGCGCCGCTGGCCGTCCCGCCCGACAGCGAAAAGGCTCGCCGCGCCGTCGCCGCAGATCAGGAGGAGACGCTGGGTTGGCGACCGGCCGTGGGCATGGCCGTCCCGGATCGGAAGAATTGGGTGCTGGACCGCAAGCTTGGCGAGGGCGGTTTCGGCGAGGTGTGGCTGGGCGAGCACACCAAGACGCACATCCGCCGTGTGTTCAAGTTTTGTTTCGACGCGGAACGATTGCGATCGTTCAAGCGCGAGTTGATGTTGTTCCGCCTGCTTCGCGATGCGCTCGGCGACCGCAACGACATCGCCAAGCTCCACGAAGTGCAGGTGGAACACGCGCCTTTTTACCTCGAAAGTGAATTCACCGAGGACGGCAGCCTCGTCGATTGGTCGGCCCAGCAGGGCGGGATCGACAAGGTGCCCTTGGCGACGCGGATCGACCTTGTGGCGCGGACGGCCGTGGCGGTGGCGGCGGCGCATTCGGTCGGCGTGCTGCACAAGGACATCAAGCCCTCCAACATCCTGATTTACCGCAGCAACGACGGCGAACCGATGCCTCGTCTGACCGACTTCGGGATCGGCCAACTGACGGACCCGTCGAAATTGGCTGACGGCAAGTTCATGATGACGGGGATGAGCGATTCGCTGATGACCGACAGCGACGCCAGCCACACGGGCACGCGCATTTACGCGCCGCCCGAGGCGTTGGTGGGCAAGCCGTTCACCATGCAAGGCGATGTGTATGGATTGGGAATCCTGCTGTATCAGATGGTGGTGGCCGACTTGGAAAGGCCGCTGGCGCAGGGATGGGAGCGGGAAATCGCTGATCCACTGCTCCGGGAGGACATCGCCGCCTGCGTGGAAGGTCACGAGAGCCAACGACTGGCGAGCGCGAAAGAACTCGCGGATCGGTTGCAGAGCCTGGCGGCGAGACGGCGATCGCGACGGCGCAAGCAGGTGACTCGTGCCTCGTTGGCGGCCACGGTGATTTTAGCGCTCATGTTTTCCATCGCGGCGATATGGCTGGTGCGCGAGCGCGGGATGCGCTTGAAAACCGAGCAAGAGGCCCGTAAGGCCCAGGAAGCGCTGGGATTTGTGAAGGAATTGTTCATCTCCATCGACCCCCGCGATAAAGGCGGGCGCGATATGAAGGTGATCGACCTGCTGTATCCCGCCGTGGAACGTTTGAACGCCGGCGAACTGGCGGATCCCGAGGTGGATGCGGCCATTCGATCGCTTTTGGGCAATGCCTTTCGCGGGCTCAGCACGCTGAACACCGCCGAGGAATTGTTGTTCAAGACGCTGGAAACCCGGCAGCGCACGCTTGAGTCCCCCAATGCGTTGTTGGCCGACAGCCTCGAGGATTACGGGGCCATCAAGTTCGCGCAGTCCCTCTACGACGATGCGGAGAAATACTTCCGCGAGTCATTGAGGCATCGGATGGAGTTGTTCGGCGCGGAAAGCCTGCCCGTGGCGGGAAGCCTGAACTACCTGGCGGCCGCGCGCGATGCCCTTGGTTTCCAGCCGGAAGCGGAAAAGATGTACCGGGAGGCGCTGGAGCTCCGGCGCAAGCTTGCTACGGGCGAGAATCGTGTGCTCATCGCCCGAAGCCTGAACAATCTCGCAACCTGCCTGCAGAAACAGCACAACTACGACGAAGCCGAGCGCAATTTCAAGGAAGCGGTTCAGATCATCACTGAGCTTCATGGCCCCGATCATTGGGACGTGGGCAACGGCCTGACGCGGTTGGGGTCGTTGTACAGGGAGCGCAAGCAACCGGGCGATCTCGAGAAGGCCGAGCAAATGCTCCGGGATGCCCTGCGCATCAAGCTGAGCGTGCATGGGCCGCAGCACGCCACGGTCGCCAATACCCAGGAACACATGGCTTCGTTGTATCTTGAAAAATCCGACTGGGTGGCGGCCGAGGGGTTGGCCCGCGCCTCGCTTGACATCCGTCGAGTGCAATTGCGAGAAGATCATCCGAGCACGATTTTCTCACTTGATCTATTGGTGAAGGCCTTGGAAGCCCAGCAAAAATATGCCCTGGCAGAACCGCTGCTGTTGGAGATCCAGCAATCGCAGCATCGCACCCTCACCGCGGGCGATTGGCGGATCGGGGATTGCTCCAGCCGCATCGGGGAGAATCTCCTTCGCCAAGGCCGGGTTGAGGACGCAGAGACCTTCCTCCGTTCCGGTTACAGCGAACTCAAATCGTCGGAGGAACCGGCCGCGGCGGGGGCGGCAAGCGCGGCAGCGCAGCGACTCCTCGAGTATCTGCGCACGACGAATAAACCGGACGAAGCCCGATCGCTCGAGGTCGAACTCGCGCAGCGCAGCGGAAAGTGAAGCGACTCGAATCGAGTCGCAACCGCTTGCGGCAATCCGAGATTCACGCTCGTCGGCGACGGGAGCTGAAGGCAATGATCATCGCGAACGCCGCCAAGGCCGTAGGACCGGGGACACCTGTCACGCCCTGGAACGAAAGCTCGTAGTCGCCGGTGCTTCCGCCGTCGAACGAATTCGACCAACCACTGACGACGCCCTGGCCGCCGGGGCCGTCGGGGCCGGAAACTTCCGTGGGCGATCCAAAGAAGAACATTTGCAGTCCGTCGCTGAGGGGAACATTTCCGGTTCCCGTGACGCAGACGAGGTAAATGCCCGGCTGAAAGATGCCGGTCTCGGTCCCGTCGGTCGAGAATTGAAAGATCGCAGAGCCGACACCTGGATTGTCGGCGTCGTCGTTTCCCAGCAGACCCAACCCGGATTCG
>Ga0163154_10005213_pt1 | contig 16627 bp, 17 predicted proteins | sample OliLakLV19MP9P1_FD_148649 | JGI IMG/M metagenome (GOLD analysis project Ga0163154, IMG submission 148649) | Freshwater microbial mat bacterial communities from Lake Vanda, McMurdo Dry Valleys, Antarctica - Oligotrophic Lake LV.19.MP9.P1 | ecosystem: Environmental > Aquatic > Freshwater > Lake >... | reverse complement strand
TCGTGGGAGACGCCGTAAAGCTATCAGGAACAGGTAAAGCAATTGTAGGATGTCCTCATAAGGCTTCTGTAGCACAATGTGCTGCAACAGACCCAATTTATGGGATTGTTCAAGGGTTCCTACCTCATATGGTGTCAACAGGAATGGACTTAGGTAGACGCCATCGTCCAGCCAGTGTTGATATGTATGTTTTAATCAAACCAGCTAACCATCAAGACATCTATCGTATTCAATCTTCTGGAACAGCTCTTGCAGCGGTGGATATTGGATTGAACGCAGACATCGTGGTTGGAACAGGAAGTTCCACAACAGGTATGTCAGCTATGGAAGTGGATAATTCCACTAAAAACACCACTGCTGGATTGCAGGTTAAAATCATTGGATTTGATGATCGACCAGGTAATTCAATAGGAACCGATGCAAAGATATTGGTGAGAATTAATCAAAGCGTGTTAGGCAATGACGCTGGCACAGCAGGAGTATAGTATAAATGGCTAATTCAGGTAGACATACAATGGGGTCCATCCCACGTGCGTTACAGTACGGTGTGGATGATTTTGTAAAACATTTCAGTAAAGTTTATGGTAACGTAGGCGAAATGCTCTTCACTAAAAAGTCTAGCAACGAAAAAGGATTTTATGAATCCGTAGTGTTGGCAGGTATGGGCGAAGCGGCAAGGAAAGGTGAGGGTTCTGCAATTTCCTATGATTCTATAGACCAAGAGTCTAACACACGATGGGCAATCCATACGTATGTTAAGGCAGCTAGGTTGACAATGGAGTCTCAGGAAGATAACGTATACCAAGACCTACTTCCTATGTATTCAAAAGAAATCGCTAAATCTTTGGTTTACACTAAAGACGTTAAACGAGCAGAAATCTTTAACAATGCAATCACTTCTGGTGAAACAGGTCCAGATGGTAAGGTTCTTATTGCAACTGACCATCCTCTTCAAGCAGGCGGTACTAGTTCTAATCGTGCTGCTACAGATGCAGATTTATCAGAAGACTCTTTAGAGCAAATGGTGATTCTCATTGATGGCTTTTTAAATCCTGATGGATTGAAGAGCATGTATAATGCTAAATATTTGGTTGTGCCTGCACAGCTTAAATTTGATGCATGTCGAATCATGAAGACTAAATATCAAACTGATTCTGCAAACAACAACATCAGTGCGATTAACCAACGAGGAGATATAGAAGACTACATGGTGTGGAAACACTTGTCTGATACAGATTCCTGGTTTGTCACCACCGATGCGGATGATTCCTTAGTGGAAGTTAGCCGTAAAGGGTTGCAACGACAAGAACATACAGACCCGTACACCTTTGACTTAATTGTCTCTATCTACGAGCGGTATAGAATGTTGTTCAATGATTGGAGAGGTATCGCTGGTTCATTCGGCGCATAGTTAGTATTGAACTGGTTGCATTCTGTAACCGGTTCAGCCCCTAAGGGGGTTTTAATTTAAGGAGTTACAAATGCCAATTTCAAATTATCCAAATGGATTTATGAACGGGATTACAATCCGAGGGGTGCCTGTACATGTGGCCCATCCAGGACAAGTGTTTTTCGTAAACAACTCAGCGGTGCTTGCATCGGGTGGAGTTGCAGGGAGTAATGGAAACCCAGGTACATACCTAAAACCATTTAGCACTATTGATTATGCAATAGGACGATGTACAGCAAATCGTGGAGACATTATATTTGTTATGCCAGGACATGCTGAAGATGTTTCAGCTGCAGCAGGCATTGCACTAGATGTCGCAGGTGTGGCTATTGTAGGACTAGGTAATGGGTCATTACGACCTTCGATAAGCCTTACAGCAACAGCCTCTACATTAACCATGAGTGCCGCAAACTGTTCACTAAAGAATATACTACTTTTAGGTGGTGTAGACGCTGTTGTATCAGTTGTGGTGGTGAGTGCAGCCGATTGCACTATTGAGGCATGTGAGATTCGAGATGTTACAGGACAAGTGACAAACGGAATCCTCACTACAGCAGCAGCCACTCGTCTTAAAATTTTAGACCACATTCATAATGGAGCTACAGCAGCAGGAACAGACGCAGCTATAGCAATTGTAGGTGGAGATAGAATAGAAATCACTGCATCAGTTATAGACGGCAACTTTGCTGTCGGAGGCATTGATGTTCGCACCACCGCAGCCACTAACCTGTATGTCCATGATGTAGGAAGATTCTTTACACGTAACTCAGCCGATATATTCTTGGTGGATACAATCACAGCCTCAACAGGTCAGATTGGTCCTAACATTAATATCCGTCTCACAGACAATGGAGCTAACATTACAGAGGCCATTACAGGCGCTACGTTTGTTGTTGTTGACCCTGTGAATGTAGTGAATCTTGCGAATGAAAAAGCCATGCTTATAAACTGGGTTGCATCAACTGACGCATAATTGTAGGGGCGAAAGCCCCTCCTTTTTAGGAGAACCAAATGGCTAATACAATTACACAGAGGACACTGTTAGGAGCGGGAAACGATAAGACGATTGTTCGTTCAATTCATATTGTTTCTGATGGGTCAGAAGAAGCAGACTTAGTGATTTATGACAATTCAGCTTTTGTCGCAGGAGTTACAAAAGGTGTGTTAAAAGAAGTGTGGGTGTCCGGGTCAGGATGTCAAGGAGTGTTGGAATGGGATCAAACAACAGATTCCCCAGCTTTCACATTTGACCCCTCGAATGGAAGCCACTGGGATTTTAGTTCTTTCGGAGGAATAGGTAATCCAGGAGGTGCAGGAGCCACTGGAGACTTAGTGCTGACAACTACAAATCTAGACGCTGGAGACGTGTTAACATTAATTATAAAAATCACTCAAAATTAATTTGACAACACAGTCTGTATAGTCTATAATATAAATGTGAACGAAATAATGGAAGTAGGCATTGCCGTAATTCCTAACATCTCTCGACTTGTCGAGCAGCTAAGAAGTTCACATGTAACGAAAGTTACAAGCGTAACGAATCTGGAATGATTCGCAACTCACCCAGCCTAGCTGGAGGGCAAGGCCACTAAGTCCTTTATGACATACTGACGAGTATGAAGTGGTAAGCTGCAAGCAAGGTCGAGAGGGTTTGCTAATGTAGAGTTCACAGGGATTGCCCGTGGTGGGCACCTCTTCTTCAGTGAATTTAATTGGAAGGTAAATGGCAGATAGATTCAACCCCGGACGCGTAGGCGATTGGGTAGTTTTTTGTGATATTTGTGGACAGAAATGTTACGCCTCAGAAGCCACTAAGTTATCGACTTATACAGGCAGAGGCGGTCTCATTGTCTGTCCTAAAGACGTTGACAAAATAGACTACGGCTTAATACCTTATAAACTCCCTATAGAAAGAAATGTCCCTTGGACAAGAATCAACCACACAGATGTAGCTGATGGTTCCCCCATATACGACCTTCAAGTCGCTACAGTGGAACAAATAAGCTCATATCAATACTTAGTCACTTCTCAAGGTGAGAAACAAATTTTAGTGCTCAGCCAGGATGAAGACGTCTGGCTGGCCACATCATAGGAGATATAATGGCAATTAGCACTAAGAAAGTCAATCAACTAGGTAGCGGCGGAACTCTTGAAGCAGGCGATAAAGTTGTAGGCGAAAAGGTTGCTGGAGTAACGTCTCTATTAACCGTAGGTCAATTACAACCTTCAGATGGTGACAAAGGTGATTTAACAGTTGCTTCATCAGGCACTATATGGACAATTGACAATGACGTAATCACTTATGCTAAGATGCAGAATGTAAGTGCGACAGATAGGCTCTTAGGTAGAAGCACAGCTCTTGCCGGAGACGTAGAAGAAATTATATGTACAGCTGCTGGTCGCAGTTTGCTAGACGACGCCAATGCTTCTGCACAAAGAACAACACTAGAACTAGGTACATTAGCCACACAAAGCGGAACGTTCTCAGGAACATCTAGCGGTACGAATACAGGTGACCAAACCTCAATAGTGGGTGTTACAGGCACTAAAGCACAATTTAACACAGCCGTCTCTGACGGTGATGTTTTATTTACAGATGGCGGAACAGCTACAGGCGTTTATGACTTTGGGGGAGCAACTAGTTTTGAACTTCCTAATAGTGCATCCCCTACAGTTGATGCTGATGGAGAGATGGCAGTGGACACAACTGTCGCAGATTTCTCACATGGAATAGTAAAATATTTTAGCGGAGAAGAAGTGGGCGTTGTAAGCATGCCTATAGCTCAATTTACATCTCCCCCGAATGGCTATATAGTTGCATACAATAGTACAGCAGATGAATTTCAATTAGCAGTGCCTCCCTCAGGTTTCGACCCTAATGCCACAGCAGGCACTAATAATGTTATTGTAGGCACCACTGCGGGGGACTCTATTACATCAGGAGGCAACTTCAACGTTTGTGTAGGGTATGATGCAGGAACATCCATAACCACATCTGACAATAATGTAGCTGTTGGATATCAAGCACTAGATGCTGTAACTACGGCTTCAGTGAATGCCACAGCAGTGGGTTCAGGTGCGCTAGGTGCTTTAACATCTGGCACTGGAATGGCAGCTGTTGGATATTTAGCAGGGTCTGCTCAAACTACAGCGGCTGGAGGTGTGTTCTTCGGAATGCAGGCAGGTAGCGCTAACACAGGTGCAGCTAACGTCTGTATAGGCAACACAGCTATGGCTAATGGCACTGCTTCTAGAAACAACAACGTTGTTATAGGAGACAATGCAGGTAACTTCGGCACTGGTAGTAACTCAGTTGTTATTGGACCCGGCACTACAGGTAGACAACATGGTTCCAACTGTGTATATGTAGGAAGTACAGCAGGACAGAATGCCACAGGTGCAAGCAATGCAGTGTTGGGAGATAGTGCATTAAGCTCAGGTACAGGAGGTGCAGCAGCTGATAATGTCGCAATAGGTGCAGGAGCCATGATTGCAGGTGCTTCAGGAGCTATAGTGTTCACCTCAGCAGCAGGTAACACATGCGTAGGTAGTAGAGCAGGCATAGATTCAGCAACTTGTTTAAATGCCATAGCAGTGGGACGAGATGCTGTCACTACAATAGCAACAGGAGCCACCTCGAGCGACAACGGTCCAGGTATAGCCATAGGTTCGGCAGCATACAAAGTGGGCTTTAGAGGCGACGGTACAATTTACGCAGCAGTGGGTGCTAGTGCAGGATATTGGAGACTTAAAATTAATGGAACAGTTTATAAAATAAACTTATTTGCGGACGCTTAATATGAACTATCAAATGTCACAAGAACATTTAAATGAAATACTAAACTACTTAATTCAACGTCCATATAAAGAAGTGTACAACCTAGTTGAACATTTAAAACAAGCAAACCCTGTGAAAGAAAATGTCGAGAAGTTATAGAAAAACTCCTATAATGGGAATATCAGGCGGTTCGACACCACAGAAGAAATTTAAAAAACAAGAACATCAAAGAGAAAGAACAGCTGTACGATGTTTAATTAATAGTGAAGAATATGAAAACATTCCTTCACAAAAGAAATTTGGTAATGAGTGGGACAGCCCACGAGATGGTAAAATGTGGTTTGGCAAATGGAAAGAACGCTGGCCAGAAGACTATCCAAAATGGATGAGAAAATAATCATGAATATGAGAGAACAATAATGGCACGAAGTGGAAGTTATAATTTTGCTCTAGACAGAGACACAATAATTAAACGATCTATGCAGCTTGTTAATTTAATTAACATCAATCAAACCGCTAGAGGTGCCGATCACGCATATGCTGTAGATATCTTCCAGAGTATGATTAAACTGTGGCAAGCAGAAGGCATTCAGTTATGGAATCGTAAACAAGCTACATTGTTCACAGCCTACCAAGACAGACAATACAGCATATCTAACACTGGTGATCATTGTGCTAATACATATATAGACACCACGTTGTCCGCTGCTGAAGCCTCAGCCCAAACAGTGCTCTCAGTGACTTCGAGCGCAGGCATGACAGCGGCCGACAAGGTGGGAATAGAGCTAGATAACAAGAGCCGACAGTGGACAACAATTGTCTCTGTAGACTCCTCAACACAAATAACTGTAACAACAGCTTTAACAGGAGCAGCAGCTTCTGGAAACACTGTTATTACATACACTAATAAGATTGCTGACAGACCATTACGTATTCTAGATGCTCGCACCGTGGATTTAGACAACGACAAGAATTCTGTTTCTATGGAACTTATTGGATATGACCAATATTTTAACATCCCGGTTAAGACAAGTGATGGCCGACCCCTTAATTTCTATTATGATAAAATGCTAGATGCCGGGGAGCTCTATGTGTATCCTCGTCCAAACAATGTAAATGAGCTCATTGAGTTTACGTATCACGAATCAATTGAAGACGTAGACTCTTCAACAGACTCTATGGACTTTCCTCAAGAATGGACACTACCTCTTATATACGGACTGGCCACAGAATTGTGTGTATCGTTCGGCAAGTTTGAAGAATTGAAAACCATTAAGCCATTGGCCGACCAATACAAACAAATAGTCAGAGAATTTGATAATGATGAATCTCCCTTCTATTTACTTCCTGATATGAGTGTATACTAATGCAAATAGACATCATAGGAGGTACGTATGAACACAGCTTCAAAGACTGGAACGCCCAGCGTACAGTCAATTGGTTTCCTAAAATAACAGACTCTAAATCACAAGAAAAGAATAAAACCCAAATAGCTCTATTCCCACGTCCTGGACTGTCTCAATGGACAGACCTCGGGGGCGAATCTGTTAGAGGGTTGTATACGGCCATAACGCTCACACAGGAGCGTTGTTTTGCTGTTGTTGGCACCAACCTATACGAAATCAATTACGACATGTCATACACGCTCAGAGGAGCTTTAACAGGCATGGCCACTGGCAGCCGCTCTAAAGTGTATATGGCCACTAATGGTAATGGTGAATTGTTTATTCAGGACACCATGGCTGCCTATGTATATACATTGTCCACTGATACGTTGACAAAGGTGACAACGAGCGACTATCCAAATGGAACTACATTAGACTATGCAGATGGTTATTTTGTTATTTCAGGTAAGAATGGTAGAGTGCATTTTAGTGGTTTGAACGACGGCCAATCATGGCCTGGATTCAATTTCTTCACTCCTACGTTTAAGCCAGATGGTGTTAAAGCTGTTGTTACATTCAGAGAAGAAATATATTGTTTTGGTGATGAAACCATAGAAGTGTATATTAATGATGGCTCCACACCTTTCGTTCGTCAATCACGCACGTCAATGTATTTTGGACTAACAGCACGTGATAGTGTAGCTGTCCATCAAGGTGGTGTGTTCTTTCTAGGTAAGAGCAAGACAGGTGGTAATGTAGCATATATGATGGGAACGGATTATTCTCTAACACCTATTAGCACACCCTGCATCACTGATCGATTAAACAAGTTTGTTAACAAGGATGCAGAAGGATTTGTTGAAACTACAATGGACGGTCACATATTTTACCATCTCCATTTGCCAGCAATAAAAACTACATTGGTTTACGACATGACTACAGGAATGTGGCATGAAAGACAAAGCCAAAGAATAGCTTCAGACAATGATGGAGCAACTATTCAGGATATGTATCGTGGACGTTGCTTCGCAACATTCAAAGGCATCAACCTGTTTGGCGACTGGTGGTCAGGAAAGATATTCAAAGAAGACACTACAGTGAGCACAGACGATGGAATGCCTCGACTACTTAGGCGCACCAGTTCAGTGTTTCATAATGAACAAAAAAACATATCAGTTTACAATTTAGAATTTGAAGTTAATTCAGGCATGGGAACAACTGTTGGACAAGGCGTTAACCCAGTGCTCATGGTCAAGTATTCTATAGATGGTGGAAACACATTCGAACAAGAAGAAATGTTAATGCTGGGACAGTTAGGACAATACGACACACGAGTCAGTACGAATAATATAGGAACCTCTCGTAATTGGGTGATTGACTTAAGAGTGAGCGACCCAGTTGATGTAGTTGTTTTGCAGGCACTTGCTCGCGGTTCATTTGGGAGTTGGTGATGCCTGTAAATCTACCTTCAATTAGTGTGCCTTTCACAGACAGCAACGGACGCATATCGCCTATCTGGCACGAATTCTTACGGTCTTTCGTGAAACAAGCAGAAGCAGGCACTTTAATATCCTCTGGAAATGTCTCACAAGTTGTGGCAGGAAATGGATTGGTGGGAGGAGGACCTGTCTCTTCAGATGTTCCTTTACGTGTAGGACAGGGCTCAGGAATAGCTGTTAATGCAGACGATGTTAATGTAGACATCAACGGTGCAACATATGCATTAGGCACCTTAGAAGATGAAATTATGTTCTCTGATGTCTCAGATAATAATGCAATTAGAAAAACCAGACTACAGGATGTAGCAGGACTATCTTCTCCAGGAGGAGCTGACACGTTTGTACAGTATAACAATGCAGGCTCTTTTGGAGGCAATTCATCACTGACCTATGATGGCGTCAGTACATTAGGATTGGGAGGAATTCTCACTATTAATGGCTCCACGTTTAGTACAGCAACTAATGCAAGTAAGTTTGTTTTTAATGTTCCGGCAGGCACTGCCGATGCTCATTATACATTTAGACAAACAACGGGAACAGGTTCTTCAGGTATGCTCGCAGTATTTAGTTCATCACTTGCTAGTACAGATTTAATAATAGACAGTGACATAGATGCCGGAGGAGATACAACAAAGGAGTCCAGATTAGTATTTAGAAATAAAGGTGTTACTAAATGGGTGATGGGGCTAGAAGGAAGTGGGTCAGGAAGTAAGTTTGTAATGTCTGTAACAGGACTTAACACTGGTCAGATATATAATATAGACACCATGTATACTATGAACCACATAACTGCAATGACAAGAAGTGTTAATGCAGGCGTTACAGCTTCCACAACACAAACTCAGGGACAAGGTGCTCAAACCTTAGACATTATTCAAGTGAGTGTGTGTGCTAACGCTAATGATACAATAACGCTGCCCACAGCTTCAGCAGGAAGACACGCAACTGTTATTAATAGTGGTGCTCAAACACTCCGAATATTTCCAGCATCTGGTGATAATTTAGGAGCAGGTGTTAATACAGCAACCACGTTGGCCGCAGCAGGGAAGGCATTATTTGTAGCCTATGACGCCACCAACTGGAAGCAACTAATATGAAGACTATTAGACAATCCACTCTTAGTGAGTTGCATCTTCATCTAAAGGATTTCTACGATTCTATATCTTATGATGGCAGTCCAGAGTTCGAGCAATACACGCCCAAGGGCGCATGGATTACCCTTTTACATAATAGTGATGTGGCGGGATTCATTAATTTGGAACCTTTAAATAATATAATGTGGAACTGTCACGTAATGATACACCCTTCTTTCAGAAAAAATGGTTCAGAAGAATGGGGAATATTGACAGCAGAATTTATGAGAGAACATTGTGGAGCTAAGAAGTTCTTAGCATTAACTCCATATATAGCAGCAAAGAAATATGCCGAGAAGATTGGCTTTAAACACGTACACACTTTAAACGAGAGTGTGCAGAAAAATGGAATACTAATGAATCAATATATGTTGGAGATGAATTAATGATAGGTGGCAGCGGCGGTACAGACTTAAGTAAATACTTAATCAATTTTAATTCAGCGGCATGGGCCAATCAAGCTAATGCTCATTTGCAGCAAGCGTTGAATCAAGCCCTCCCTTACGGTGAGAAATATACACAACAAGCTATAAATGTTGTTCAAGACTATAGCAACCAAGCACAGAGTGATATCAATAAAGGATATCAAACATCACAGGCATTAAATGCTCCTCAGCACTTGGCTACATATAACGCCTTAGATGCCTATCAAGGTACGTTAGGACTTGCAACACCACAAGGCGGCTCGTTCCAATTAGCTCAAGCTATGAATAACAACGCACAAGGCAATCCTCCTCTCAATCCTCAGCAAGGCAACATGGTGGCAGGATATAATAATGGACTGTTAAGTACACCTATGCCTCAGCGGCAACAACAGGGAGCATACTAACATGGCAGACGTTCCATTTTACACACAAGGCACTGCCACTGGAGGACTGCTTGGTGGTTTACAGAACCAGCAAGCTTCACAACAATCAGCAACTGGATATGTTCCTGGACAGGGGCAGGCTCCTATGGCACCTTTACAGTCCTCAATACCTGGCATCGGAATGCCGTTTCCAGGAATGGGAGATGCAATACAAGGGGCTATGTCAGGTGCAGCCAACTCCACAGGACAGAATAGATCGAGCGATTTACTTTCATTATATGAATCTGTTAAGGCAAGCCCCGGAGGGATGACAGCAGGTAATTGGAATCAAGCGATCGCCAATTATAATAAAAGCGCCCAATCAGGAGGAGGTGGTACAACAATAGGACAAAGTGACCCTTGGCTATCCCCTGAGGAAATGAGAGCTAAATTAAATGCCCTTCAAACCTCCGGAGCATCTGGTGGGGGTTCTGGAGGCGGTGGTGGTGGTGCAGGAGCAGGGGCCTCTGGAGGAAATAGGGGATTGAATCTGTCAGGCACTCAAGGGAACGCTCCTACAGGAAGTACACCTGGTAGCTTGAATCAATCATCAACTCCTATGAGCAATACACTTGGATATTCACCCGTAGCTATAAATCCAGGAAGTACAAACATCGGAGCTATACCTCCAGGAAGTACAAACAATGGAGGACAGGCAGGCGTGTTACAAATGCAACAAGCCAATCCACAAGGTGCTTTAGACCAATATAAAAACACTCCCGGTTATCAATTGTTAAACGCCCCTGGAGCGTATGAACAAAGTCCTGGCTATCAGTATGCCATGGACCAATCTATGAATCAGGTGCAGAACGCAGCGTCAGCTAAAGGTATGCTAGAATCCGGTGCCGTAATAAAGAACATGCAACAAACAGCTTCTGGGCTAGCACAGCAAGATTATGGCAATTGGTGGAATCGTCAAAACCAATTATACGGTGACTATCAAAACCGACTGCAAGGAATGGCAGGAGGTCCGACAGGGGGCGCAGATGCGATGACATCTAGTGCAAATGCTGCACAGGCTAATTTACAAACAGGAAGCAACGTCGGAAGTTTGTTCGGGAACCAAGGTACAACAGGAATGGGAGGCATTATTAATACAGCTGCCGCTCAGTCTGGGAACATGATTAATGCTGGACAGCAGCAAGCCACAGTGAACGCAGCTAACCAGGCTACACAGCTGGCAGGTGCCACCCTTGCTTCGAATCAACAGCAACGAGCTAGAGGACTATTTTAATGGCAATTGACATACAACAACCAAACTATTCGGGACTCGTAGCTATAGCAGGCAAGAGTGCTCCTTTAAATATTGCTCCTACGGGGGCCTTAGGGTTACAAGCGCTACAGCAAGGCCAGGCTAATCAAGCATCCTTAAGAGACGCTGCTCTGCGTCAACAAGCAATACAACAACAAGGAATGCAAGGACTACTATCAAACATGACTCAGAACAGAGCATTAGATATGCAGAACATGCAACAGCAGAGACAAGGACTGTTAGCGAAAAATGCACAGGCATTTGAGCAACAGTTTGAACAACAGAAGTTGGGAATGCAGGGCAGTCAATTTCAAGATGAGATGGGACTTAAACGCGACCAGATGGCCCTTCAAGGACAGCAGGCTGCAGGCGATGCCGACCTTAAGAATCGTATATTAGCAGAAGATGTGGCCAAACGCCAGATGGTTGAATTAATGGCAGATAAGAAAGAGAAGATACAAGAGAAAGGTGCCTTTGCTTCTTATGGCTTAATAGCTATGAAGGGAGCCAAATCCTCAGAAGAAGCTCAACAAATAAAAATGGAATTCTTAAGAGAAGCCGGTGAAAAGAAGCTTATGTCCCCAGAAGAACTTAAAGCCGCATCTCAGATGCCCATCTCTCAATTCCAAAATGCTTTAAAATACAAGGTGATGCAGTTCGGACAAGTGAAGGAATATAGAGATATGATGGACGCTCAGGCTCCCGCAGCAGCATCCTCCTCAGGAACACAGATTAGTTTTAATAAAGACGGCTCTATAGCTAGCTATTCTTCACAGCCCACACAAGGCACCAAAACTGAAATACAGAAAGACATTAAGAATAATGAAAAAGCTATGACACAAATAGAGAAGTTGCAGAAAGATTATGACCCCAGCTATTTTACATTTAAAGGTCAAGCAGATGCCAGCACCTCTAAGTTTGCTGAAAAATCAAAAGGCACTCCCGGACTAGAAGGAGCCTCTAATTTGGCAGCTTCTGTGGTAACAGGAAAATCTCCTGAAGAGCGAGCTCAATTTATTGAAAAGCGTTCACAGTATATTAACAATATAGAACAAGTGTTCAATACATATAAGAAAGAAATCACAGGAGCGGCAGCAGGTGAGAGGGAAATCGAAATGTTAAGAAAGAGCTTCTTAAACGGTGACATGTCTCCAAGTGAATTCCAAGGAGCTATGGAACAAGTTGTTAGTAAATATAAGAGTGAGGGAGATATTAATAAAAGTGCTCTCACTACAGGCATCGATGTATCTCCCAGCTCCACAGGACTCACTCAGTATTTGAAAGCTAAGGGATATTCAGATGAAGAAATTAACGCAGCATTAAAGGGGAATTAATATGAACGGATTATTCGGCAACTTACAAATGAGCAAAGGTCAGCCAGTTCACCCAGACGTTGCAGCTGCAATGGGAGCTGGAATGGGCCATCCTGTTCAAGAGCCAGGAATGGGAAATGGTCCTCCTCCTCAGCAGGCAGCAACCCCTAACGCCATGTCTCCAGACCAACAAGCTCTTAACGATTGGCTGGCTCAACAGGAACAAGCTAAGCAGGCACCTAAATATTCTGTAGGCGACCTAAATTTAGATAAATACATAAATATGTTTTTACCATAAGGAGCTAACATGGCAATACAAGATGACATTGCAGCGTATCAATCTAAAGACATTAATGCAGACATAGCAGCCTATCAACAACACCCAGACGCTGTTCCAGAAAGTCAAACCATATCAGAAAGTCAGTTCTACCAAGCTCCTGTAGAAGTGGTTAAACAAGAACCAGGCTTCATGAAGAAACTAGATATGATTAACACAGGGGTTCATAGGGGTGTCACTAATTTTACGTTTGCACTGATGAGTAAACTTCCCTTCGGTGACAGATGGCAGAATGCTATTAAGGAACAAGATGCAGCCATTGGAGCAGAACAACAAAAGAATAAAGACACATACTCTGGATATTATCCTCAAGGGGGTGAAATAGCTGGCGAGGTGTTGGCCACACTTCCAGCGGGAGGAGCACTAGGAGCCGTAGGCAAGGCAGCTACATTTGTAGGCAAAGTGGCTCCAACTGGATTGAAGACGCTAGGTAAATATGGAACATCCGCAACAGGCGGTGCAGGTGTGTTAGCAGGGGTGGAAAGTCAAAAATACGACCCAGAAAACCCCGGGCAGCTAGTTAACAGCGAAGCAGCAGGCGCAGCTTTAACTAATCCACTGTCATATGTACTTCCTGCTGCAGCTACAAAGCTTTCCACCTGGGCGGAATCTGCTCAGAAACTAGGGGTAGCTAAAGAACAGTTTCCTAATATAATGGCACGTAATTTAAAAGAACCTGGAATAACTACAAAATTATATGACTCGTTCTTTAATATACCTTCAGCCTTGACAGGAGTGGGTAAACAATCTAAACAAGTGGAAGGCATTGGAGATGACATTTCTAATTTCATAATGAAACAAGCGGGCACTAAAGAAGCTCAAACGGCAGACAATTTACGACAATACTCTGCCAATATTATGCAAAGTACATTGAAGAAGATGGGACGTGCAGAGGATAAGATGTGGGACATGGGATTTAAAACAACTCCTATATCAAACATACAAGGCGTTAAAGATGATGTTAAAAATGCCATTGATTTGTTAAAAACTAATAAGACCCCTGGATATGAAACTGTTGTGAACTATCTTAACAATGGAATCAGAAAAGGTGAAATGAAAGTTGAAGATGTTAAGAAGCTTCAAACACTAGTTAGTGGCGCAGCCATTAATGCCAAGAGTCTAGAAGGTGGCGTGGGCAATCAACTCGCGGGCGACCTAACAAACATCAAAGACTCCTTGCTTAATCACATTCAAGGCAGTTTGTCTCCAGAAGCTATGAAGGACTTTTCTGCAGCCAGGGCGTTTTCCTCTAACAAGTTTGAACTGTTCAAACAAGCCCCCTTGTTACAGAAGGCCCTTAATGATGAAGCGTCTGCACATAATTTGATTAACTCTCTTATAAGTGAGGGGGGCGTAATTCCTCCTAAGAAGGCAGCTTTAGACATACTTTCAGGAAAAGGAAGGGATATGGTGGGAGCCACTAAGTTACAGCAAGCATTGGAAAGCTCAGACACAGCAGGACACATTAACCTTGACTCCTTCTTAACTAAAACTAGTGCCTTCACACAAACTAGCAAGGTGATGAACAAGGACGCATACACGTCTTTACAGGGATTGAATAAATATATTAAAACTGTCAATGACAGTGTTAATGTAGGAAGGATGGGGCAAGCGTTGACAGGAGGTGTCTTAGCTGCAGGAGCCATGGGAGCAGGAGCAGCAGGATTGGCCCTTCCTTTAGTGGCATATGGTGCAGCTTCCTTTGTGGCCAACCATTCTCCCTTAAAAACGTTATTATATGCAGCCACAAAAAACCTTCCCAAGAACACTATGGATTTAGTAAACAAGAACATTGAGAAGCATTTAACAAGAGCGGGATATTTCATGTCGAGAGATGGAGTGTTAAAACACAAAGACGACAAAGACGTCCCTAACGAAGGAGTTCAATAACATGGCCAAAGCCATTAGGTTTTTTCATAAAGGCACAACGATGTTCAATGGTTCTGCTATAGCGGCCGGATTTAAGTTGTTCCAATATGCAGCAGGCACTACAACTAAAACAGATACGTATACAGACATAGCGAAGGGAACAGCTAACGCGAATCCCCTAACTCTTAATGCTGATGGGCGTTTAGACCAAGATGTATATATAGACAGGAGCATGAAATTTGTGCTCGCTACATCAGCAGCTGGAGACCCTCCTTCGTCCTCTGTTTGGACAATCGATAATGCATTGTTTCTAGAGCAACTATGGACAACGACTACAAAGACAAGTGACTACCCGGCGGTGGAAGCAGACAGAGACAAGGTTATTCTGGTTGACGCGACAGCTGGAAATGTCACAATCACCCTTTTAGCTGCGGCGACGGCTGGTGATGGATTCATGTTAGCAGTTAAAAAAACTGACTCTGGAGTTAACACTGTTATTATAGATGCTAATTCATCCGAGACGATTGATGGCTCTTTAACCTTAACCTTTAGCAATCGAAATGAAGTGGCCGTCCTCATCTCCAATGGGACGTCGTGGAGCTTGATTAATAGTGCTGCAGCCCAGTCGACTACATTTGCAACAGATGATGCTTCAAACTCTTCTTCTACAAACGTAGCAACCTTTCAACACACAACCTCAGGCTCTCCTGCAGCAGGAATTGGTGTAGGCACATTGTTCAATAGTGAGAGTGCTGACGAGTCTCCCTGTAACTTCGGGGTTCTTGCATTTATAGCAGACGATGTCACGTCAGGTTCTGAAGACACATATTTATTAGTGCAAAATAGAGTGGCAGGTGCTGCTCTAGGTAATGCATATAAATTCAAAAGAACGGGTGTCGGCAACATTCTATTCACCACAGCGGCAACAGCAGAACGAACAGTGACATTGGCAGATGCCGATTTAGCTTTTAGTTATAGTGGAGGTAAAGCAACCTTCGCTGGAACACTAACTGGTAACAGAACGTACACGCTTCCCGACAATGACTTCACCTTTGTACAACCAGCCACACAATCAGAACAGGAAACAGCCACTTCCACGTCGACAGCAGTGTCACCAGGTAGGCAGCAGTTCCATCCCAGTGCCGCTAAGATGTGGGCATATGTAACCGTCTCAGGAGGTACCCCCTCTTTAGATGCAAGCTATAATGTAAACTCTATAACCGACACTTCAGCAGGTAATGTCACCATAACAATTGGAACAGACTTCTCCACTGCTAACTACTGTGCAGTTGCTAACGCTGTTTCAGCTGCAGGCGCTGCACACACTGCATCAGTTAAGACAGGACATGCAGCAGGCAGTTTAGTTGTGCGCACATATCTATCATCAACAGGTGCAGACACTGATAATATTAACTTGTCAGTTGTGGCATTCGGAGACCAATAATAATGAAGATTATATTAAAAGCTAAAGACGGCTCTATAGCTGTCATGTCCTTAGTGGAAGGAGCCGACAAAAAAGAGGCTATACGGAAGTTTAAAGAAATGCACGCTGAAGACATGTATGAGGAGCACTGTGAAGTGGAGGAAGACAAGCTTCCCAAAAGCAGAGAGTTCAGGGACGCATGGACAGTTAGTGGAAACAATATAGTGGTTGACTCATCTAAAGCTTTAGTGATACATAAGGAGCACATACGACATGCTAGGAATGCAGCCCTAGAGGATTTGGATGGGGAACAGCTTAGACACTTATCAGATGTAGATGGG
>Ga0163154_10005211_pt1 | contig 16630 bp, 18 predicted proteins | sample OliLakLV19MP9P1_FD_148649 | JGI IMG/M metagenome (GOLD analysis project Ga0163154, IMG submission 148649) | Freshwater microbial mat bacterial communities from Lake Vanda, McMurdo Dry Valleys, Antarctica - Oligotrophic Lake LV.19.MP9.P1 | ecosystem: Environmental > Aquatic > Freshwater > Lake >... | reverse complement strand
GGTTATCTATACCTGGGCGGACGTGGTGAACCGGGCGAACCTGGGTATGGAAGTGATGCACGAGCGAAACGCGCACAACTTCCCCCTGGACTTGGCCTCGGGTGAGCAAGTCAAGGTGGCTGGTTAATCCCTGAGTCAATCAGCATCGAAAAGAGGCTCCCGCGCGGGGGCCTTTTTTTAAGGGTTTTTGTAGGGGCGGGTTTGAAAACCGCCCCTCGGTCGTCAGGTGGTAAGGTGGGGGCTAAAAGCTGATTGTTATCATGAATACATAAGTTCTTTTCAACACCCATGCAGCCTTCCAACCCCGATCAGTTTACCGCCAAAGCTTGGGAAGCTCTGGTGGGTGCCCAAGATACCGTCCGTCGTTACAAACAGCAGCAGTTGGAGTCGGAACATCTGTTCTTGACCCTGTTAGACCAAGAGCAGGGCTTAGCTGGTGTAGTCCTGCAACGGGCCGGGGCCAACCTCAAGCAGGTGCGCGGATTGGTGGAGAGTGCCATCACCCGTCAGCCCCGCGTCTCCAGCAGTGAGAACATCTACCTGGGCCGCTCCGTCGAGACCCTGCTAGACCGTGCTGATACTGCCCGTAAGAGTTTCAAAGATGAATTCCTCTCTGTGGAACATCTGATCCTCGGGTTCGCCACGGATGAACGCAATGGACGGCGGGTTTTCCGGGAAGTCAACCTGAACGAGGACAAGCTCAAAAAAGCAATCCAAGAGATCCGGGGTTCCCAGACTGTGACCGACCAGAATCCCGAGGGGAAGTACCAGTCCCTAGAGAAGTTTGGACGGGACCTGACTAAACAGGCTGAACTCGGTAAACTCGATCCGGTGATTGGACGCGATGAAGAGATCCGCCGGGTAATTCAGATCCTCTCGCGCCGGACTAAAAATAATCCTGTTCTCATTGGCGAGCCGGGGGTGGGTAAGACCGCTATTGCCGAGGGACTGGCCCAACGGATCATCAGGGGCGATGTGCCCGAATCCCTCCGCAACCGGAAGCTCATCACCCTGGATCTCGGGGCTTTGATTGCGGGGGCCAAGTACCGGGGTGAATTTGAAGAACGGCTCAAGGCCGTCCTCAAGGAAGTCCTGGCTTCTGAGAGTCAAGTGATCCTCTTTATTGATGAGATCCATACCGTCGTCGGCGCGGGGGCTACCGAAGGCTCAATGGACGCCAGTAACTTGCTTAAACCGATGCTAGCCAGAGGTGAACTGCGCTGTATCGGGGCAACCACCCTGGATGAATACCGCAAATACATTGAGAAGGACGCGGCCCTCGAACGCCGTTTCCAGCAGGTCTACGTGGACCAACCCAACGTCGAGGATACCGTCTCGATCCTGCGCGGTCTGAAAGAGCGTTACGAGTTACACCACGGGGTCAGGATTACCGATGCGGCCCTAGTCGCGGCGGCAGTCCTCTCCAACCGTTATATTACCGAGCGGTTCCTCCCCGACAAGGCGATTGATCTAGTGGATGAAGCCGCCGCCAAACTCAAGATGGAGATTACCTCCAAGCCCGTCGAGTTGGATGAGGTAGACCGCAAAATCCTCCAGATGGAGATGGAACGGCTCTCCCTACAAAAAGAAGCCGACACCGCCTCCATTGAGCGACGCAATCGGCTAGAGCGCGACTTGGGGAATGCCCACGAAGAACAGGACCGCCTCAACGCCCAATGGCAACAGGAGCGCAATGTCCTCGATGAGATCCAACAACTCAAGGCCCAGATTGATGAAGTGGACCTCGCCATCCAACAGGCCGAACGGGAAGTGGACCTCAGCCGCGCCGCCGAACTCAAGTACGGCAAACAGGCTGAACTGAAAAAACAACTCATCCTCAAAGAACTCGAAGCCCAGCAAGCTCGTCAAGATGGTCAATCCCTGCTGCGCGAACAGGTGACAGAGGAAGATGTGGCAGAGATCGTCGCCAAATGGACCGGCATTCCCGTCACCAGCATTCTCACCTCCGAGAAACAAAAACTGCTCAGTCTCGAAGCCATCCTTCACGAACAGGTGGTGGGCCAAGACGAAGCTGTGACCGCTGTGGCGGCGGCTATCCGGCGTTCGCGCTCTGGACTCAGTGACCCCAACCGTCCCCTGGGTTCCTTTATCTTCCTGGGACCGACCGGGGTGGGTAAGACCGAACTCGCCAAGGCCCTCTCGGAACTGTTGTTTGATTCCAAGCAAGCCATGGTCCGCCTGGATATGTCGGAGTACATGGAGAAACACACCGTCGCCCGGTTGATTGGTGCGCCGCCGGGCTATGTCGGCTATGACGAGGGCGGACAACTCACCGAGGCCGTGCGCCGCCGTCCCTACGCGGTCATCCTCTTCGACGAAATCGAGAAAGCCCACCCTGATGTCTTCAATGTCCTGTTACAACTCCTAGATGACGGACGCTTGACCGATAGCCAGGGGCACACCGTTGACTTCCGCAATACGATTGTGATCATGACCTCCAACATCGGCTCAGAATACCTCCTGGCTGGGGCCGCCACCGATGACGAGTTATTTATTGCCGCCCGTGAACGGGTTCTGGACAGTTTGCGCCAACGCTTCCGGCCCGAGTTCTTGAACCGGATTGACGAAGTAATTGTCTTCAAGGCCCTGCGCCGCGAACAACTGGTCACTATCGTTGGTCTGCAACTCCAGAGCCTAAACCAGCGACTCGTCGCCCAAAAACTGGGGCTGACCGTCTCCCCCGCCGCCCTACGCTACATTGCAGAAGTAGGCTATGACCCCGAGTACGGAGCCAGACCCCTCAAACGGGCGATCCAACGCGAACTAGAAAACCCCATCGCTACCCATCTCCTGTCTGGGGATTTCCCGGAAGGTTCCACAATCTACGTCGATGTCACCAACGAAGGGCTCAGCTTCACGGCCCGACCTGCGAATCAGCTAAGCGTATCAACGGATACTATTCAATAGCTTGGTCTCCGTAGGAATGCTGAGTTGTCATCAACAAAGGAAACGGGATCGCTTGATTGGGGCGGATCTGCTGTATTTGGGGAATTTTTGGGGATTCACACTTGTGTTCTGCTCCCTGATCGCGTAGGGTACTTGGTAACTGAAACGATCAAGGAGACTGACCTTGAAGGCACCCCGCGTCCTACCCACCAGCCGCCCTCCAGCAGTTGCCACTCCCCCGCCCTTGGCCTGGTGGGGACTGACCCTCAGTACCGCCCTGATTGCGGCCTTCGCAGCTCTTCCAACCGTCAATCAAGCTCCCCCAGCCCCGACTAGCCTGGACCAAGCCCTCCAACAAAGTTTCACCGTCAAGTACCAGATGGCCCTGGCTCTCGCCAGTCAACCTGCCCCAGCGCAACCAACGACCCCCTACACCGTCAAACTTGGGGATACCTTACAATCTATCGCTGCTGATTACGGGGTCTCGCCCGTCGCCATTGTCCAGGCTACCCCCGGACCCGTAGATTTCCTTCAGCCCGGTCAGACCTTGAGCATCCCCCATCGGTCTACTTTCGTCTGGCCCCTTACCGGACCCACCCTCCCTGTGCCCCTGCCCCGGACCAGCCTCGACTTAGTGGCCTCCCTCGGGACGAAGGTGGTGGCAGCCCAGGCCGGGACCGTGATTACCGCCGGACGCAAATATAACGGCTATGGCAACATGGTCGAAATTCTCCATGACAAGGGCATGGTCACGCGCTACGCTCATGGTGCCCAAGTGCTGGTCCAAGCCGGGACTCAGGTGGCCCAGGGACAACCCATTCTTAAAGTCGGATGTTCAGGGCGGTGTAGCCGTGCCCATGTCCGTTTTGAAGTACGTGTCAAGGGTCAGTTGATCGATCCGCTTAGCGTATTGCCCTAGTTTTTGCTAATTTACCGTTGCCAATCTAGACAAAACCGTCTATTCTCAAACAAGTCGAACCTCTGATGTGATTCAGATCACACTAGGCGACGGGGGAACCACCTCCCACTGGGAGTATTAGGGGTGAATTCTAAACCTTCCTGGTTTAGATAGGGTAGCTCTAACCCGAACCCGGCAGCTAACCTCGTAGACGGCAGAGCTTAACGGTTGTTCAGCCACAGGGTATTGACCTGTTGATGGGTAATCGGGCGGCATTCACCTCAACAGGAAAATCCATGACCCTTGATGGCCTGTTCCGTGTGGGCAGTATTTGTGCCCTACTATTGACGCTGACAACAGTAGTCCTTGCCGAACCTGAACTTGAGACTGAGATGAGTCCCGTGGACCTGCAACTCTTGGACTATCGCCCAGACCCGACGGGAGTAAGTGGTTATTCGCCCCGTGAAGTAGTCGCAAGCCGTCCCCTAGAGCGCATGAACCGTAATCGAGTCAGCCAGCGCGGTTATATGTGGCCCGTACCCGGAGCTATTTTGTCGCCGTTTGGGCCTCGGGGCGGACGGGCACACCTCGGCCTTGACCTCGATGGCAACCGGGGCGACCGGGTAGTGGCAGCGCGGGCGGGGATGGTCATCACCGCTGGGGCCAAATACAGCGGCTACGGCAACATGGTGGACATCCTGCATGAAGACGGCATGGTGACGCGCTATGCCCACGCCACCCGTGTCTTAGTCCAAGTCGGTCAGCAGGTCGCCCAGGGCCAGACTGTCATGACCCTGGGTTGTACGGGGCGTTGCAGTGGCCCCCACGTGCATTTTGAAATCCGCCAAGGCGGTCGAGCCGTCAACCCCACACCTTATTTACGTTAGCCCTCATCACTTAATAATCCCGGATTACCCCAAGGCAGGGTGGCGGGAGCAGTGTGAGTCAAGTAGATGTGGCGGTCTCGCCCAACGGTTAAGAAACCCTGTGCTCGTAATGTGCTCAGGAGGCGGGTCACGGTCACGCGGGTTGTCCCCATGGCGTTCGCAATCTGCTGGTGAGTCAAGCGAATTTCAACGCGCAAGCCATCGGGTGTAATTTGACCAAACTCATGGCCCAAAAGGAGCATAAACCCCTGAATCCGTTCGAGGACCCGGCGTTTACCGGCTAGGGCCAACAGAGCCTCAGTTTGGTGGAGACGGCGGGTCAGTTGCAAATTAATCTCGTGGGCGAACCGGGGGGAGTGTTGGGCCTCTTCCCAGGAGACGCGCAATAGGTTGCCATCAGTCAGGGCTACGGCTTGGTAGGTATCTAGGATCGTCAGGGGTAGACCGAGGGGCATCATCGGACCGAGTAACCCCAAGAGGACCTCATCACCCGACGCATGGAGGGTCAACAGTTGGATTACGCCCCGGTAAACCACCCCCAACTCGCGGGGTCTCAGGACAATCACTTCCCCAGCTTTGTAGGGTACCAGCGTCCGTTCGCGATATAAGTCTTCTAGCCATTCCCGTCGCTTTTCAATCAATGACATGGTCTACTCGGCGCAACACCCACACTCTATCGGGCGTTGGTAAAGGGAAGGTAATGGTGGATACTCGATTTTGCCGTTTTTAAGAAAATTAAGTATCTGTTAATACTTCCGTGGTGGCGCGGGAGGGACTCGAACCCTCACGGGAATACTCCCAACGCATTTTAAGTGCGTAGCGTCTACCATTCCGCCACTGCGCCATGTTTTGCATTATACCGTGTGGGGTCACGGCGTATCGGTAGGGGATTAGGGCCATGTGCTATCACAAAGCAGGAACTTCAGGGAGCCGTACCTATGTTGTCTAGCCAAGAGGGGCAAAAAGTCCCCAACGTCACCTTCCGTACCCGTCAGGACAGCCAGTGGGTGCCCGTGACCACTGACGAACTATTTGCCAATAAGAACATCATCGTCTTCTCCCTGCCGGGAGCTTTCACCCCGACTTGCTCCTCCACCCACCTGCCCGGTTATAACGAGCTAGCGAAAACGTTTTTTGAGAATGGCGTGGATGAGATTGTTTGTCTCTCGGTCAACGATGCTTTTGTGATGTCCGAGTGGGCCAAGGAACAGGAAGCGGGCTATGTGCGGCTCATTCCCGATGGCAATGGCGAGTTTACGGCGGGGATGGGGATGCTAGTGGATAAATCTGACCTGGGGTTCGGTAAGCGTTCCTGGCGGTATTCGATGCTGGTGAAGGATGGCACGGTCGCGAAGATGTTCATTGAGCCGGAGGAACCGGGCGATCCTTTTAAGGTCTCTGATGCTCAGACGATGCTCAACTACCTCAATCCCGAGGCAGCCATGCCTAAGCTCGTCTCGCTATTCACAAAACCCGGTTGTCCCTTCTGTGCGCGGGCTAAGGCCATGTTGAAGGACCGTGGGTGGGACTATGAGGAGATTGTCCTGGGTAAAGACATCACCACGCGCTCTCTGCGGGCGGTGACGGGAGCAGCAACCGTTCCCCAAGTCTTCATTGATAGTCAGTTAATTGGCGACTCCGAAGCCCTAGCTGGCTACCTCGGCGTGAAACCTTAACTCGGCTCGTACAGGAACTCTAAGAGGTTCCCGTCACGGTCCTTGGCATAGAACGAACTTGTCCCGTCGCGGTGGTCGAGGAGGGGGGAGCAGGCGGCTCCTTGGTCGGTGAGGGTGGTAAAGCGGGACTGGAGTTCGGCGCGGTCACTGAGGATAAACCCGAAGTGTGCGCCAGCATGGGTATAGAGCGGACCTAAGAGGGCTAGTCCGTCCGCTCCTGCCTTCACGTAGGCCCAGTCTTCATCCTGCCAAACCGCCTCCATGCCCAAGTCTTGGTAAAAAGCCACTGCCTGGGGGATATCGGCAACTCGCACCGCCACATGACCGATGCGCTTGAGTTTGAGGGCTGTCGTCGTCATGATTGCTCCTTAAAAATGGTCTTTGAGGGTCCGTAACTGGGTGAAAACCTGCACACGGTCCTGGGTCTGGGTCGTTTGCAGGCTGGGTTGGTCTACTCGTAAGAAGGGATTGGTCGCTCGCTCCAGCCCAATCGTCGTGGGGATAGTGGCTCTACCCTGTTGTCGTGCCCGCTGGGTCTGGTCAAACCGCGCCTGTAGTTCCAGGTTATCCTTTTCCACGCTGAGGGCAAATTTGAGATTGTTGAGGGTGTACTCGTGGGCACACCAAACCAGCGTCTCCGGGGGCAGTTGCGCAAACTGGTCTAGTGAGGCCAGTAGTTGCGCTGCCGTCCCCTCAAAAAGCCGCCCACAGCCCCCCGCAAACAATGTATCTCCACAGAATAAATGCCCAGAACCGGGGAAGTAGTAGGCGATGTGCCCGCGTGTATGTCCCGGCACGAAGTACACCCGGCCCTGCTCACCGCCGAAGTCCACGGCATCACCATCATCTAAGCAAACCGTTTGACCGGGAATACGCCCCTGGTCCTGACGACTCCCATAAACCTGTGCTTGCGGAAATTGTTGTAATAAAGCTTGGTTCCCGCCCACATGATCCCCGTGGTGATGGGTATTAAAAATCGCGGTCAGTTTAAGGTCCCGTTGCCGTAAAAAGTCCAGGACGGGCGGGGCCACGGCTGGGTCTACCACCGCTGCTGCCTGCTGGTCATAGAGGACAAATACATAATTATCCTTGAGAACCGCAATCCGCTCGACGGTAAAGGCCATCCTGTCCCCTCAACCCAAGGTCCGGGTTTGTTTCTCTTGCTGTTGGTGTTCGTGGAGACGGTCAATGCGTTGGGCCATCAAAGCCCACTCATCGGGTGTGACCCAGGGCGGGCGGTCGGCCTTAATCTCAATGGTGAGTTTCCCGTCTTTGAAACTCAAGTCCGCGACATTGCCCTCAATCCCAATCACCTGTAGCATCCGCTGGATGGTGGCATCTAATTCGTGCATGACTTGAGCATCCGGCTGGCGGTAGATGTGCCAGAAACGGGTGCGGATGAGGGTACGCAAAACCGAGTTCAGCAAAGGATTCATTAAGAAATCCTAACATGACTCAGAAATTAGCTGTATCCGGTGGAGTACCTACAGCAGTCCTTGCACTGATTCAGGAAGTATAGGCATTCCCATACCCTGACGGGCACAGGCGTGGTGGGGGAGCAAGGCGGCAGTAAGGTATTGCCTGTACGCATTGAGAGCTTGGGGTGCTAGCAAGGTACCGCACCTACCCTGACTAGTTCACCAATAACTGTCTAGAAGATGTCCAACTCCTTGGCCCTAGCTTTGGTCTAGTAACAGCTAATCCTCTAGTAAGCCGAGGGGATGCTTCATTGGGATGCCATCGTCGCGGGGGAAGACTTGGAGTGTGGGACGTTTTTTGGTGATGACGATACAGTGGCGCACTGCTTGGGTCAGGGGCAGATTGAAGGCATCCACATCGCTGATTTCTCCCCCCAAAACCTGAACCGCCCGGTTGAGTTCTACCTCTTCGCGGATTTCCCACTGGCCTTGATACAGCAGAGCCATCCCGCCGACTTTCAATAAGGGTAAAGCGTACTCAGCACAGACCGTCACCGGAGCCACTGCCCGGACTAGCGCGAGGTCGTAGCCCGCCCGGTGGTCGCGATGATGTCCTAGGATTTCAGCCCGTTGCGCCAAGATCTGTACATTAGTCAGGCCCAACTGCTGCACACAACTAGCCAGGAAAGCCGCTTTTTTCTTGGTCGCCTCCAGTAATACCACCACCCAATCCGGCTGCACCAAAGCCACTGGCAACCCCGGAAAACCCGCCCCGCTGCCAATATCAATCACCACCTGCTCAGGACGGTCGCGGTGAGGCCAGTAGTTTCGCAGCGAGTCCCAGAGGTGCTTCTCCCAGAATTCCGCTGGCTCCGTGATCCGCGTTAGGTTCTGTTGGGCGTTGCCCTTGAGGACTTGGGCATAGAGCAGGTCAAATTGGCGGCGCACCTGACTATCCGGTTCCCAGCCCAGGGTATCCGCCCAACGGTCATGGGGTAACACGGACTTCATCGGGAGCCAACGCCTCAATCATCAAAGCGTGCATATCTTCTTGCAAAAAAGGTCCTAGGGCTGCGTAGACCCGGCGGTGCCGCTCGACTAGCCCCTGCCCCACGAAGTCAGGACTGACTACTTGGACAGAGAAATGTTCGCTGCCGTGACCACAGGCGGAGTCTTCAGCCGTAATTTGGGCACCGGGAAAGGCCATCTGGAGCGCGGTGAGGACTTGAGTGGGCGTTGTCATGGTGTTTGGAATTTTCCTCAACTTAGCACAGGCCCCGCGCAACCCAAACTTACGGCTAGACTCCACATCTAGGCATCACAACAACCAATCCCTGCATCTAGTGTTAGAATGGGGCTTAGGGCAAGCAGGAGGCCCGGTGCAGGTTATATTTGTTAAACTCCCGACTGGGGTAGATATGCTCGAAACCGTTGCCCGTCAGACCGCTGAAGACCTTGCGGTCCAAGTTTTAGAATTCACCCTGCCGGACCCGGCGGACCCCAGTTTCGAGGAGCAATTAGAGTCGGCATGGCGGGTCTGTGACCGTTTTGACCTCCAAACCGATATCTGGCGGGGGCGGTTGTTGCGCTCGGTCCGGAATTTTGAGAAAGGCGGGGGCGGTTCCTTTGAGCGGTGGCTGGTCACCAAAGAGATTAGCCGTTCTCGTGCCTATCGTCTGATTGAATTGGCAGATTGCGCGGACCAGTTCTTGGCCCAGCATCCGCTCCAGACCGACCAACTCAGCCATTTCAGTAAGGCTGCTTTCATCAGTGCTGCCAAGTGTGAACCCGCCGTCCAGCAACAGGTCATCGCCCAGGCCCAGCGCGGTGAGCGCGTCACTCAACGCCAAGTCGAGGATTTCCAAGAGACGTGGCTGGTTGCCCAAGAAGATATCCTCCCCGAGGTCATCCGTACCCGAGTCGCCCAGGCCAGTCTGCCCGCCCGCTCCGCCGCCAAAGCCGCCCAAGCCCTATCCCAACTCCCCGAGGATGACCGCGAGATCCTCTGTGAAGCCTTGGTCCACCACCCCGACCTCAACACCCTCCGCCAAGTCGCCACCGATGCCCAAGCCATCAGCCGGACCCTCGCCAACCTCTCGCGGGTCCAGGTCCTGACGGAAGCCGCCCTTGCCCGTGAAGCCCTAGGTGAAGCCGCTCGCCTTGGTGTCCTTGCCCAGACCCTCGACCTTCTCCAGTGGGCCGCTCGGGTAGAACGTTCCCTCAGTCAGCTTTATACGGCTTGGCAACGGTTGGGTGCCCTCCATGACCAGTTACAACAAAGTCCCGGCGGGCATTCCCTCGGTCCCCTCCTCGCCGCCCTCGAACCCCTCACCCAACCTAGTCCCGCCATTGACGTGGGTGCCGTGCGCCTCACCGCCAATATTTCCTGTACCGAACGCTGGCAGGAAGCCGGGAGCTAGACTTACCCACCACGCCAACTCAAGCACCCTTCTGTTCCGATGGCTCTTGCGTAAGTCCTGATTTATTCTTAACTTTCAGTACTTGTGCTGGTGGATAAGACGTACGCGGTTGAAGTGACGTTAGTGGTTGGGTTGGTAGCGGGAGACTATTGTGTTAAACCTGACCTGTTTAATTAATCCGACCCACTTAGTCACGATCCTGAGCTTAACATTAGTGTTTAGGATTTAGGCCCAAGGGTGTCGAGGACCCGGCGGAGGACGCCATTGATAAAGGGCGGGGTCGAGTCACTGCCGTAGCGTTTAGCCAGTTCGACGGCCTCCGAGATACTGACCTTCGCTGGGATCTCCGGGAAAGCGATTAGTTCCGTCACACTTAGACGGAGGAGGTCCTGTTCGATGCGTCCGAGGCGGTCTAGTTGCCAACCGACCATGGAAGCTTGAATAATCCGGTTCACTTTCTCTTGGTGGGTCCGGTAAGCCTCAATCAGGGCCAAGGTGAAAAGTCGGACTTCACTATGGTCTGCAAGCATCACCCGCTCCGGGAGGTCCAAGATCCCGCCCAAGCCGTTAATCGCCTGCTCCGTCGTCTGAATGGCCTGTTGGACTTTTTCGCGGGCACTCGCCACATCCCTGGCTCCGATATCACTCTGGAGGAGCTGCTCGTGGCTCTGTTGCAGTTGGACACTGGCTTGTTTGAGGGATTCGTCGCACTCCTCGCGTAGGAACCGGACGGCTATGACCAGGATCTCTTGCAGTTCGCGGTCGGTCACAGCGGGTTCAGCAAAACGTTTGGGGACGCGCCCCCGGTTCGCCAAGAGGGTCTCCAGCTGGGAGAGACAGAGGAGGGCCAATTCACGGGCAATACGGCGCGGTTGCATGGGTAACACGGTCAGACGTTCCATCCTAGCCTCCCCCGCTACCCGTTTGAATTAGGAGACCCTGATCGAGGACAAGCTCTAGGTCCAGTATGTGTTGACACTCCCACGTCTAAAGACCGTGGGATTCTTGTTTCCTAGAGTCAGCTTGCTGATTAAGAGTTACCTCCTGATGAGTAGCGGCTGTTCTCTCCACAAGCGTTACGTTTCCCCGTGCCCCTGGGTACGACTTCAATCCTGATGCCAAGATATTCAATGCTGCATTGTGGTCGCGGTGCAATACATATTCACAGATACAGGTATGGGTGCGCGTAGACAGCGACTTTTTAACAATGGCATGGCAACTAGAACACTCTTGACTGGTGTAATGGGGTGGGACAGCAATTACTATCCGCCCCATCACTTTGCCGTAGTACTCAAGCCATTGTCTGAACATTGACCAGCCCGCATCACTGATGGATTTAGCCAAACAATGATTTTTGACCATGTTACGCACTTTCAAGTCTTCAATAGCAACCAAGTCGTTAGACTGGACAGGGGTCCGGTGCCGGACCCCTACGCACCTTGCCGTTTTAATGGCAAAATCTTTACGCTGCCTGGAGACTTTCAAGTGTTGACGGCCCAGCCGCTTCCTCGCTTTGATACGATTCTTGCTGCCTTTGGCTTTTTTTAGATACCCGACGCTGCGCCCGTTTTAGCTGTTTTTCAGCTTTACGGAGGTAACGCGGGTTTTCTACCTTGACCCCATTAGAGTCAGTGTAAAAACTTTCTAGCCCCATGTCCAAGCCAATCGTCTTGCCGGTGGGGGTCAAATCTTCATTGCGTTCTACATCAACACAGAATTGAGCATAGTAGCCATCGGCCCGACGCACTAAGCGGACACGCTTGATTTGTTCTTTGCTATAAGTAGTTAAATCTCTAGTGCCGAGTAGTTTGAGCTAACCGATATCGAACCCATCGGTTAGCATTAAGAATCTACGGTCATCCGATAGTTTCCATCCCGTAGTTTTATATTCAACGGAGCGGTTATCTTTCTGAAACTTAGGGTAGCCTTTTTTGCCTGGAGTGCTTTTCTTGCAGTTATCAAAGAATCTGGAAACTGCTGCCCATGCGCGTTCTGCTGCTGATTGACGCGCCATTGAGTTTAGTTTACTAGCCCACGCAAACTCTTTGGCAAGAATCGCACACTGTTTGTTGAGGTCATATTTGGTGGCTCCCTTAGTATCTATCCAGTAGCGCAAAGCTTTATTGCGAATGAATTGGAAAGGGCGTATCGCCTCATCAATTAAGGCGAACTGCTCAGGGGCGGCGACTAACTTTGACTCAAGGACTAACATGCCTGGATTATAACCTATTTAACCTGAGGTCGCCAGCTTAAATCCTTTGTTCGCCCAGCGGCTCACGCATCTTATATCCCACGGCTAAAGCGCGTGGGTTTTACGGTGTTTTCTATAGGTACAATCGAACCGTTAACCTGGAACGCCTGTGCCCCTTACCGATTCCTTAGCCGCCCAGATCAAGGCCCAACGTCTGACCCCCGGTGAATATGACCGCATTTGTGAACTGATGGGCCGCGCCCCCAATCCCAATGAACTCGGGATGTTCGGGGTCATGTGGTCTGAGCATTGCTGTTACAAAAACTCCAAACCCTTACTAAAGGGCTTCCCCACCACCGGGCCACGAGTCTTGGTCGGACCGGGCGAGAACGCCGGGGTTGTAGATTTTGGCGAGGGCTTACGGATTGCCTTCAAAATCGAGTCCCACAACCACCCCTCCGCCGTCGAGCCCTATCAGGGAGCCGCCACCGGGGTCGGCGGTATCCTGCGCGATATCTTCACCATGGGAGCCAGACCGATTGCCCTCTTGAATTCACTCCGCTTTGGTCCTCCCGACACCGACCGCAACCGTTTCATTATCGGTGGGGTTGTGGCTGGGATTGGCGGTTATGGTAACTCGGTGGGCGTGCCCACCGTCGGGGGTGAAGTCTACTTTGACCGGACCTATGACGGCAATCCGCTAGTGAATGCCCTCGCCATTGGCTTGATGGAACTGCCGGAGATCATGAAATCCGGGGCCAAGGGGGTCGGCAACCCGGTTATTTATGTCGGGTCCACCACCGGGCGCGACGGGATGGGCGGGGCTAGTTTTGCCAGTGCGGAGCTCAGCGACCAATCGGAGAAAGACCGCCCGGCGGTACAGGTGGGCGATCCCTTCCTAGAGAAACTGTTAATTGAAGCCTGTCTCGAAGCCTTCCAGACTGGGGCCGTGGTGGCGGCGCAGGACATGGGGGCGGCGGGGTTGACCTGCTCGACCTGTGAGATGGCGGCGAAGGGCGGGGTCGGGGTTTCACTAGATCTCGACCTAGTACCCGTGCGGGAACAGGGCATGAGTGCCTACGAATATCTGCTCTCAGAGTCCCAGGAACGGATGCTACTCGTCGGGGAATTGGGACGAGAGGGGGAGATTATCGAGATTTTCACGCGCTGGGGCCTCCAGGCGGTTGTTGTGGGAGCGGTCTTGGCGGACCCCGTAGTCCGGGTTTACCAAAAAGGAACTCTAGTCGCCGAAGTCCCGGCCTTGGCCCTCACCGAGTCCGCCCCTGTCTACCACCACGCCATTCTCAAGGAACCCCCGGCCTACGTGCAGACGGCTTGGGCTTGGCAACCCGGCCCCGAACATTTACAGATGGCCCAACCCGGAACTGTCCTGCGTCAACTTTTAGCTAGCCCGACGATCAGTTCTAAACAGTGGATTTATCACCAGTACGATTACCTGATTCAAAATAATTCCCTGGTCGTACCGGGAGCCGGGGATGCGGCAGTCCTGCGTGTCCGGGCGCAGGGGTTTGGGATGGGCGGAGTGCCGGACTTGCCCCAGAGTGGACGGGGCCTCGCCGCGACGGTGGACTGTAACAGTCGTCTGGTCTACCTCGACCCCTACGAGGGCGCGAAACTAGCCGTAGCTGAAGCAGCCCGCAATCTTAGTTGTGTGGGCGCAATCCCGGTCGCCGTCACCGACAATCTCAACTTTGGTAGCCCAGAACGCCCAGAAATCTTCTGGCAACTCGCTGAAAGCTGCCGGGGCATCAGCGATGCCTGTCGTGCCCTTGATACCCCTGTCACCGGTGGGAATGTCTCTCTCTACAACGAGACCCAGGGACCCACGGGCAGCCAAGCTATTTACCCTACGCCCACGATTGGCATGGTCGGTCTGGTTGAGGACTTAGCACGGACCTGCACCCTAGACTTCAAACAGGCGGGAGACCTAATCCTGCTGCTTGGTCCACTCACCGGCGGACTCGGCGGGTCAGAGTATCTCGCTGTAGTTCATGGTCTCATTACAGGTCGTCCGGTCGCTGTGGACTTGGCCCAAGAGAAACGTATCCAACAGACCTGCCGTTACCTAATCCTCCAAGGTTGGGCACGGTCGGCCCACGACGGTAGTGAGGGCGGCTTGGCGATAGCTTTGGCAGAATCAGCCTTCCCCGGTGGACTCGGCGCAACGATTAACCTACCCGCTAACAGCGGAGTCGCCGTCCTCTTTGGGGAAGCCCCGTCCCGGATAATCGTGAGTATCCGCCCCCAAGACCGCGATCAAGTCCTCACCCACCTCAACGGAGTCCTCCACACCGGCGAGTTTCGCTGGCTAGGGACCGTAGGCGGAACCGATCTGACCTGTACGGCTGGAGAGACCGTTCTTTTCCAGGAAGCCGTAGCTGACTTACAAGACCTCTGGTCCCACAGTCTAGAGCGACGGATGACAGGAGGGCTAACAACTTCCTAACGCTAGCCCCGGCGTAATTTCTATTTTTAAACCGCATCCACAGCCTACGCCGGCTATTTCCGTTAAGCTAATCCCGCCCATGGGCTAGTCAACTAGATTCAATATGATGTAATGTCGCAGCGGTTGTTCATCTGAGCCCATGACTGTTTCACTCCTGCTTGCCTCCGCTTCGTCCAGGCGACGTGCATTACTACACCAACTCAACATTGAATTCCGGGCCTTTGCCAGCCAGTACGCCGAACTGATGGACAACGCCCTGCCCCCCACGCAACTGGTCCTCCACAATGCCCTAGGCAAGGCCCTTTCCCTACAAGTGCCCTATCCCGTCGCCCTCATCCTCGCCGCCGATACCGTCGTCGTCTACGAAGGTCAGGTACTCGGTAAACCCTTTACTGCCGAAAAAGCTATCCACCGCCTCCATACTTTGCAGGGTTGCTGGCACACCGTCCTCACGGGCATGGTCCTCGTTGAAGGTGAACAACGCCTCACCCGCGCCCAGACTACCCGCGTTAAACTACGGCCCATGGATGATGACCAGATCCGGGCCTATGTTGCCACGGGTGAACCCTTCGACTCGGCAGGCGGCTATTCGATGGCGGGTCTCGGTGCGGGTCTTGTTGAGACTATTGAGGGATGCTACACCAACGCGCTGGGTCTTTCACTGCCAGTGTTGGTGGAGATGCTGCTGGAATTTGGGCAGCAGGTGTACTAAACCTACTCCCGGCGTTCATCCTCGGGTAGTTGGCCCTGCACGGCATTGATCGCATCAGCGGCGGCGGCGGCTCCTACTTGGATGTCGCGTTCCGCGCCCCCGAGATACATCCGCCCAAAGCTACCAAAGGGCAGTACCTCAAGGATATTGATAGACGAGGTTTTTTCCGCTTCATTGGCGGCAAGGGCAATGTAGGAAGCTGGTTCGACCTCCATGACAAATAGGGTCTCACCGGCTAGGAGCATCTGACCGCGCTTGAAGCGGTTGACCAGTTGGGCTTGGTGGGCATCCACATTGCGGATAATCTGGCTGGAAATGAGCTTTGGCTTGAGCCGCTCCCGCTCATTGGCCCCCAGATAGTCAAGAATGGCCTGACCAGCGGTTTTGACTTCCCCCTGACGATTGGCGTGGATTTCCAGACTGCCAAATAGCCGCTCTACCACCTGCAAACCGGGCCGCACGACGGCTCCCTTGAGGGCAATATCGGTGACGCGGTTGATCTCCATGCCGGGAGAAATTTCTACCCACAGCGAGGCATCCCCTGGGAGCGGCAGAAACCCAGTGCAGATGTTGCCTAGGTAGGCAGCAAACTGGGGCTGGAGACTGTCGAGATAGACGTAGCTACGCAGAAGCGGGTTTTGCATAGTGTAAATTTTAGGATAAAACGCTAACCTCAACTAAAAAGCGCGGCTAATCACTATTTATCGCCCGGTCCCGGGACGCTGGATCGAGAGGAGGCCTAGAAAATGAGCAACCTAGCGCGGGTCCGTCCATGGGCACAGGCCCAGATTGACCGGAAATATGGGGTTCAAGCCCCGTCCTTCAGGACGCCTTTATCCCCTGATATGCTAGGATAATATCATGTTCATCCGAGAAGCCAAGCTAACTTGTTCTGAATCTGCCACTCAATAGGCGGCGTTAGATGATGCTATCCGTACCGCTCAGTGCGTGAGGAATCGCTGCATCCGTTATTGGATGCAGAACAAGGGCACTAGCAAAAACGACCTACAACGGTTGTGCGCTGTCTTGGCTAAAGACGATGAACAACCCTGGA
>Ga0163154_10005209_pt1 | contig 16634 bp, 4 predicted proteins | sample OliLakLV19MP9P1_FD_148649 | JGI IMG/M metagenome (GOLD analysis project Ga0163154, IMG submission 148649) | Freshwater microbial mat bacterial communities from Lake Vanda, McMurdo Dry Valleys, Antarctica - Oligotrophic Lake LV.19.MP9.P1 | ecosystem: Environmental > Aquatic > Freshwater > Lake >... | reverse complement strand
GCCCTGGGGGGGCCCTGGGCCCGCCCAGGGCGGCGCGCCCGAAAAGGGCGAGCTGTTTTGGCTGGAGCGAGCCGATCGCCGCTGGTCTTCGGGTTGCAAAGGCGCCGCTCATGGCAACCAGAAACGTCGCGAAGCTCTCGGCTCTGATCACCCTCGCAGCTTGTGTCGCCCTCGTCGGCTGTCCGTCGTCGTCGTCGGACGACAAACCGAAGAAGACCACGGACAGCGACGAGAAGCCGTCGTCGAAGAAGCCGCTTCAAGAGCGCGAAGATGCGCTCTTCGAGGAGCTGATGAAGGTCGGCGGAAAGAACAAAGACGATTGCGACAAGATGGGGCAGGAGATGAAGGCCCTGATCAAGAAGGAGTCGGACACCGTCGCCGAGATCAACAAAACCTTCGACGCGATGTCAGCCGATGACAAAGAAAAGAAGAAGAAGGCCAGCCAGGCACGCCAGAACAAATCCGACCAAACCATGACGGTGCTGCTCTGCAGCGTCAAAAACGCCGACGTGGAAGAAGCCAACGACAAGGTCGTCCCGGCCACCAAGTAGTCGGGGTAGAGTGACCGCTTGTCCGCCAGCAAGCTCGTGCAGTCGCTGATCAACACACCCTTGGCGGCCGCGCTGAAAACGCATGGCTTCAAGCGTAAGACGCTGGTCTACAAACGCGCCATCGGCGAGGTGAAACACGTGCTGCAGGTGCAATGGCGCCCGGCCAAAACACGCGACGAAGCGGAGTTCGTGCTCAACCTGGGCGCGTCGCTCCCAGAGGTCGATCGCTTGCTGGGGCGTGCCTCGTCGTCGGACCCGTCAGAGTACGATTGCACTGTGCGCACGCGCGTTGGGCCTTCGCAAACCGGGAGTGATCCATGGTGGTCAGTGAGCGCGGCCGACAAGAGCGCGCCGGTTGATCTGACGAGCCGTGTCGAGCAGGCGGTGATTCCTTGGTTCTCGTTGGCGACGGATCTGGCGACGCTCAGCAAGCGACTCGAAACGCCCACAGGCGTTTGGTCGGACGACTCGCTTGTTGCTGTGGCGGTGGCCCTAGCCCTCGGTGACAAGGCGCTCGCCGAGTCGAGGCTCAATGCCGAGGTCGCTGCGATTCACGAGAAACGCAGAGCGCGTGCAGCGCAGTTTCCCAATGAGTCTTTTGGTGGTGGCTTGCTGGAGCGCGCCATGGAGCTCGGTGGCAAACACGGGCTCCATTTGACGGCGCTCGCCGGCTGAGCTCGCCGGAGATCGAGTTGTCGCGGGTAGGTGCCCCGTGAGGACCTGGAGAAATCGTAAACACCCCGGCCCCGTCCGAGCGGCCAGCCAGCACGCTCGCCAGTGCTCGGCGGAAAGGCTCGCAGCCGAGCGAAGCACGCAGCGTGGAGAGATCACGATTCTTCAGAGTCTGGTGAAGAAAAACAAATGGCACCGCATTGTCACCTCCACGCAGTGCGAAAATCGGTTATCCTGGCCAAGGCTCGGCAACGCCGCCCTGGGGAGGGTTTGGGGGATGAAACTTCGTCGGGATCAGTCTGCTGCACGCGTGCTCTTGGTCGACCACGAGCCCTTGTTCGCTCGCAGAGCTGCTGAGGGAGAAATGCGCTCCGACCGTGGCACCGTTGCCACAGGTAGCAACCACTCCTGCGGATGGCATCTTCGGCCCGGGCACCGAAGCGGCCACCAAAGCCTGGCAGGCCGCGCACGGGCTTTTGCCCGATGGCATCGTCGGCCCCCAGACCCGAGCAGCCGCCGGAGGCCTGCATGTCTTCGTCCAGGCCAAGAACTACGGCAAAGGCCGAACGTCCAACATCAACACGATCGTCATCCACACGATGGACGCGGCGGAGAAGCCCGACACCGCCGAGCGCGTCGCGCAATGGTTCGCGGGCCCCAGTGCTCCGATGGCGAGCGCCCATTACTGCGTCGACTCCGACTCGGTTGTTCAATGCGTCCTCGAGCTCGACACCGCGTTCCACGCGCCCGGAGCCAACCAGAATGGCATCGGCATCGCGCACGCCGGCTACGCCAAACAGACCGCGGAAGACTGGGGCGACGCGTATTCGCAGACCATGTTGCGGCGCTCTGCGGAGCTCGTCGCAGGGATCTGCGAAAGATATGGCATACCCGTGCGTTTCATTGGTGTGGACGAGCTCAAGGCTGGCACGCCCGGGATCACGACGCACCACGCCGTGTCGTTGGCGTTCAAGAAGTCGACGTATACCGATCCGGGGGCCAGCTTTCCGATGGATGAGTATCTTGCAATGGTCGAGGAATATGTGACCTAGCTGCTTGCTGCGCGACTGAGGGATCGGTTTCTGCTGACTGGAAAGGATCGTTATGCTTCGAGGTGAAGAGCTCATCGACTTGTCTGTCCCGCGTTTGGTCGAGACGGAGACCGCGGTCACGCTCGGGACGACCGTGGAGACGACTGTCCTCACGGCCATCGGCCACGCGAGCGCCTGCGACGTCTGGTTCAAGCTGCCGACCGCCTGGGAGACTGTAGTTACATTAAGGCTTTACGCGCGGGTCGCTGATGCGCGCGTGCTCTTGAAGACGGTGCGCATCGACGAGTCGCATCGATCGACCGCCGGCGGTTTCGTTTCAGGCACCGCGATCTCGGTGCGCGGGCGCCCGGTCACATCCTTCGAGCTGACCGCCCAGTCGAGCACGGCGAACGTGACCAACGGCCAGTTCATGATGAACCTGTGGCACTCGAGCGAGCCGCCGCTGGTTGTCGGCGGCATCACCAGCGCCGCTTCGCAAGCCGCAGAAGAGCGCACGGTGGCACATCTCGCCGTGCGCAACGGCACCACGCCGGTGCTGGCGGCAGGCGACGCTTCGGGTCGCTCGCTGATCGCTGGGCCGGGCGTTGGCGGCACGCCGAGCGGCGGGGTGCTGACGGTGCAGGGGCACGGCGCTGGCGGGGCGATCACTGCCATTCAGGGCACTGCCGGCGCGGCCGCAGCCAGGTGGCCGGTCTATCTCAGCGATGGCACCAACCCGCAGGGCACGACCACAAATCCGCTGAATAGCAAGGCAGTCCGGGGCGGTGGCGCGATGTACGGCCTCGTCTCGCCTGCCGTGGTGAAAGTGAGCTTGGCAGCAGTTGGCACCGCCTGGCTGATGACCGTTCGTAGCGTGTCGCCCAAACGGATCGAAGCTCAGCGAATCATCGTCACTTATCATGGCGTGGCTGCGGGCGCGAATGCGGACGGCCGCATCATCATCTGCCGGGCGACCGCCGATGGTAGCGGCCCGCCCCCTTCTCCGACCAAGATCGTCAAGTTCGACAGCGGAGACGCCGCAAGTCTGGCGACCGCCCGCCTCTTCTCCGCGGCAACACCGCTGACCCTGGCGGCACCATTGGACCTGATCTCATTGGCTGTTCGCGGCGATATGAAGGACACGTTCACGTTCGACGCCGACGCCTGGGGCAAGCCCATCGTGCTGCCAGCAGCTGGAGAGACGCTCGGCATCCGCTTTGTCGTGGACACCGTCGTGACCGCGCAATTCTTCTGGGTATCCGCGTGTGTTCATTGGATCGAGATCTGAACGCTTCGTTGGCACGGCCTTTCTGACAGGAGACGGATCATCATGGCAACGAATCGATACACGGGCTTCGTGGTGGACAAGGCAACGCAGGTCGGCGCGGCGGGCATCCGCGTCGAGGCGTACGACCTGCGGCAGCGGGTGAGGGGCGTCATCGCCGCGGCGCTGTCCGACGCACAAGGTCGCTTCCAGCTGGGCGTGACTGACGACGTCCTGTCGTCCTTGTTCGCTGATCTCGCGCCGGTGCTGTACTTCGTACTATCGGCAGGCACCAACATCCTCGCGTCGACGGAGAAGACGAACCGTTGGAACGCGAAGCGCAGCATGAGCGGGCGCCTCGAGGTGAACACGCTGAAGCCGATCGGCACAGGCGCCGGCGTTGTGGCCAAGTACATCGTGGAGGGCATCGTCGCCGACATGGAGGCGGGCCCGGTGAACGGCGCCACGGTACAGGTCTTTGCGCGTTCAGTATCCGGCGCCGCCATCGTGGAGACCCCGGTCGGCACCACAACGAGCGCGGCAAGTGGCCGCTATCGCGTGAGCTACGACGCCCCCAGCGTCGCGCCAGACATCATCGTGCGCGCCACCGCTGGCGTCGCGCAGACTGCGGAAGCAACCATCTGCTCGGCGCCCGTGCGCGCAACGGCCGACATCTTGGTCAAGGGCCAGACCAATGCTCGGTACCCAGGTCGATCGCGGTTCGCCGTGCTGTTCGACCGCGTCGACCCGATCATGCGCTTCGCGACCAGCCCATGGACGGCCGCCCAGATCGATTTGGCCAGCTGCCAGGCCCGTGTATCACGCGACGAGGTGCAGGCGCTGTCGGATGCGATGCAGCTCGACGCCGCCCAGACCGACCCGCTGCTCTCGACCGAGATGTTCTTCGGTCTGATGCGGCAGGGCGTTGGCCGTAGCAACGACGACGTGTTCGGCCACCGCTTGCCCGTATTGCAGCGGCTACTGGAGAACGCGGCGGCATCGCGCACCATCAGCCCCGGAATCATGAACGCCACCAACTTGCCGCTCTTGATGACAGCGCTGCAAACGGCGGCGCGTGCGGCGCTGCGGGTGACCACCCCGGGCAAGCTGCGGCTCGGCGCGCTCGTCGACGGCGCCCCCGGCGTGAGCTTGGCCGAACGCGACGCGTTCTTGAACAAGAGCCTCAACAACGAGGCCGGCTCGGAGGCGTTCTGGGCGGCCGTCGAGGTCGACGCTGCGTTCTCGGTGCTCGCGCGTAGGCGGCTACGGTTCGCGGTCGAAATGGGCGCGCTCACGGGCTCCTTCTTGCCGATGGCGACTGCCCTTCACGCGCGTGTTGCCGCCGCGACCCTGACCGACGACCCGAAGCTGCTCGCCAAGTACGAAATCGCCGACTGGGACGGTCTCATCGCTGGCACCAGCTTTCCTTCGGGAACGACGGCAGTCGCCTATCGCGACACGATCATGGAGAACATCGAGACGCGCTTTCGCAGCGCGCGCATTCGCCACCGTGTCGGCCTCGAGGCCGCCTCGAGCGCGCTCAAGAAGTTCTTGGCGGCCGGCGTCAACGCGAGCTTCGAGTTCGAGCGTCACCGAGTCGGCCGCTACCTGATCGAGACGCCGACGGCGCTCTCCACGCTCACGGCTCCCGAGCAAGTCGACGCCACGAAGCGTCTGCGTGACATCGAGCGGCTGTGGCGCGTGACCGCGAGCTATGCCGAGGTCGAGGGCCTTGTCGCGGCCGGCATCACAAGCTCGTACGCCATCCATCAGATGGGTCGTGACAAGTTCGTTTCGAGCTTCACCTCCCTGATGACGGCGCCTGCCGCGAACCTGGCGTTCGACAAGGCTTGCTGGCGCAGCTCTGGGGCGCAGGCCATGCAAATGAAATACAGCGCGAAGTTCACGCAGGCGCCGCTGTCGGTCGTCAATAGCTCGGTGAGCCTTGTTGCTGCTGCGCTGCCCACGCCGATCGGCGACTGGGCGACACTGTTCGGCACGCTCGACCAATGCGCCTGCACCCATTGCCGCTCTGTCCTCGGCCCCGCTGCCTACATGGTGGACGTCATCGAGCTGCTCGAGCGCGTCCCGAGGACCCCTTCCGGCAACGGCAAGACCGAAATTCTGGCGCGCCGCCCTGATCTGCAGCACCTCGCGCTCTCCTGCGAGAACGCGGAAACGCCATTGCCCTACATCGACGTGGCCAATGAGATCATGGAGGTGCGTCTCGCCGCCAGCACATGGCCGAGCTGGCCCGCGGCGCCCAATCCAATCCAGGTTTTGGCGACGGCGGCCGAGCTGAAGGCGCAGCCCGAGGTGCTCTACCCCACGCAGTACGTCGCGGCGTACAACGCGCTGGAAGCGACGATTCACCCCTTCAATCTGCCGTTCCACCTCTATCAGGAAGAGGCACGTATCTACCTCGACCACCTCGGCGTCTCCCGCGCCGATCTCTTGCTCGCGCTGCCGCTCGGCATCGTGGTCAATGCTCGCCATTTGGCGATCGAGCGTCTGCGCATCGCGCCTCGCCAATACGACATTATCGCCGCGCCGACGTTGACGCCGCAGGCGTATTGGGGCCTCGCGTCCTGGCCGGCGACGTTGCTCGCCAAGGTAGTGATGGAGAAGGCGGCACTGGACTTCGACGAGCTGCGTGAGCTTTTGGCGACGGAATACTGCGCGCTCCCCAACAACATCAAGTTCTCGCCGACCGGAACCTGCGATCTCAGCACCCTCGAGGTCCTGGGCGTCACCACGATGGCGCATCAGCACATGCTGCATCGGCTATTGCGGCTGCGCCTCGCCCTCGGCTGCAGCATCTCGGACGTCGATCGTGCGCGCAGGGCGGTCGGCACGCTGGACGCCACGACGTTGAACAGGATCGCCGGCATCCACGCCGTCTCGAAGCAGCTCAATGTCCCCCTCGTGACAGCGCTCGCCTGGTACGCCGACATGGACCGCTGGGGCAAGTGGGAGAAGTCGCTGTTCGAGCGTGTCTACCTCGACAAGCGTGTGCAGGCACCCGCTGTCGCCGCCTTTCAAACCGTGTTCGACAGCGTGGGTGGCACCAGCGGCGTGCTTGTCAGCGCAGTGCTAACCGGCCTCGCGACGGCGCTTCAGCTGAGCGACGACGACGTGCGTCTGCTCACGGACCAGCCTACGTTGCGAGCCGAAGCCGCGCTCCTGACGCCGATGCTACCGAGCGGGTCGAGCGTCGACCTGCCCGGCCTCTCGCGCGTGTTCCGCGTCACTTCTTTCGCGAAGACGCTCGGAAAGACCCTCAAAGACTTCATCGTTCTTCGTCAATTCAGCGGCCTCGGCGTGCTGGCCGGCGACGACGTGACGGCAACGCCCGACGACACGCTCGCGTTCGTGAGCATGCTGACACGCTTCGAGCGTACGGGGCTGAGCGTGGCCGAGACGCAGTATATTCTCCGCCATTTCGCCACGCCCGAGAGTGGGCTCGAGCCCACGTTGGAGCAGGAGGCAGCATGGGAGACGGAGATTTTGGGGGAGATCACGAAAGGCTCCGCGGAGGCGGCCGGCATCAAAGACGTGACAGGTGAAACAGCCAGGTCGCAGGCGCTGCTACTGGCGAGCCAGCTCGGGCCTCCGGCGCTCCCGGCAGCGGCCAACATATTGGTCGACGGGCTGGTGAGGGACCCGCTTGGCACTGCAACCAACTCCGGCGTCTTCATCACCCGAATGGCCCTTTTCTTGGGCGACACCGCCGAACCCACGGCGAAGCTGCTCACCGGCGGCGGCTCCCTGAAGGAGCGTGACGAGCGCTATGCCTACCTGGCGCAACGATTTACGCGCTACCTGAACGTCGCCGGCGCGATCAAGAGCTGGGTGAGCCGAACGTTCGACATTCCGATCGAAATAGGCGAACTCTTGCTGGAGAACGGCCACCTGCTTTGGGGCACGGACAAGGCGCTGCGCGCCTACATTCCCAAGACTCAGGACCCGGTGGCCGCCGACACTTGGGGGGCACCGCCGGGCACTCAAGTCGATCGAGGAGCGATCATCAAGCGCTTGCACAAGGTTGCGCTGCTCGTGAACCGCCTCGGTCTGACGGCGCTCGACATCAAGAATCTGTATCCGGGCGGGATAGCCGACCCCGGAGGCCTGCCGTTCCTGAACCTACAAACACTGTTAATGGTCGCGCCATCGGCGCCCGCGAACTTCTCGACGGAGCGCGGGCTGTTTGCGACGCTGCTTCGGCTCGCCGATCTCGTCTGGCTGAGGGACCGCTACAGCGCGACGCCCGAGACGCTGTACGCGACCTTCGCATTCGCAGCCGGCTCCACGCCCACCCTCATACTCGACCGCATCGCGCTCGAGACCCGCTTTGGCCGCAAGGACACGGAGGACCTGGCGACCCGATTCGGCGCTACCACCGCCGCGGCATTCCGCAATGAGCAGGCGATCTACCGAGTCGCGCAAGCGATCGAGACGCTACGTCGCCTGGGCGCGTCGGCATTGCAAGCCATCGGCTGGCTCCCGGTAGAGGCCGCCCTACCCCCGACAGATCTGACCGAGATCCCGGGCGGCGCGCTGGCCATTGCCCGCGACATCAAACGCGTAGCGCGCGCAAAACACGACGACGCCGCTTGGTCGACCGTCGGCGGCCCATTGCGCGACCCCCTGCGCGAGCGCCAGCGCCAGGCCCTGGTCGCCTCCCTCTTGCCGAAGCTCGGCGTCGCCAACAGCGATCAGCTCTACGAAAAGCTGCTCGTCGACGTGGACATGACCCCCTGCGCCATCACCTCGCGGATCGTGGCCGCCCACGGCTCACTACAAACCTTCACCAACCGCATCTTGCTCAATCTGGAGCCGGGCCTGGCCCCCAACAAGCAGCTCGGCGAAGAGTGGGAGTGGATGCGCGCCTACCGCGTCTGGGAGGCCAACCGCAAGGTCTTCCTTTGGCCCGAGAACTGGATCGAGCCCGAGCTGCGTGATGACAAGACGCCGCTCTTCGAGGACCTCGAGACTGCCCTCTTGCAAGGCGAGATCACTGACAAAGGTGCCGAGGCAGCGTACCGGGCCTACCTGGATGGTTTGGCCGATGTGGCGAACCTGGAGATTGTTGCGATTCACACAAGCGAGACCAGCGTTTCGCAACCGTTGCGGAGCGTCCACGCCATCGGTCGAACGAAGAAGCCTCACCGCTACTTCCACCGCAAGCGCACCAGCGAGGGCTGGACGCCTTGGCGCAAGATCGACGCCGACATCCAGGGCGATCATATCATTCCCGTCACGCTCAACGGTAGGCTCTACCTGTTCTGGGCCCTCCTGGAGGAGAAGGAGAGGACGGAACCGCTGGCCTCGATGGCCGCGCCGCCACCCCCACCAAACCCTGACGATGTCAACGACGTCGAGGACACCGGTTTTCTGATCCAAGACCTCGTCCAGGAGGCGCTGCACGACAAGCTGGCAAAGCAGGAGGCTGATAAGGCCGCCCAGCTTGCTGCCCAAACGCCGGCGCCGCTCGCGCTGTCCGTGAGCTTCGCAGTTGCCGAGCTGAAAGATGGCACTTGGACGACTTCCTCAAATACCAGCAAGACCGTCGAGCTTGGTGCCTCGCCGTTCCGACCTTTCCTCTCATTCGTGGCAAGAACAAGCGGTCAAACCATCCGCGCACAGATGCTGTGCTTCACGACATCGGGCTTTCGCTCTATTGCCAGCATGCGCTACGATGTCGGGTCGACGCTATTTCGGACAAAACTCGACACTCCGATCGAGCCGTACAACGGCGGAGCGGCATACTCAAATATCCTCGTTCAGCCCAATCCCGATGGCACGGTGAAGGATGTTACGAGATTGAATCTGCAGCTCGAACAGCAGCGTTTCGTGGTCAACAAAGACAAGCTGCAACTTTACCTCGTGGAGAATGGCGACATCCAAGGCTCTGCCGTCGTGCTCAATTTGGCCACCAACGGTAGACTCACCGCCAGCCGAGGCAAAGAACCGGCAAAGGAGCGTCGCCATCTCGTGTTCCAGCGGGACCAGCGTTCGTTCTTCATGACGCTCATCACGCGGCCGTACAAGGTAACGATCACCTCAGAGGGGGCAATCATCCTCCTCGAGAACATCAATCCCAGTGGCTTCGCTGACAAGAACTATCGCTTTGAGCTCTTCTATCACCCTTATGTAAACGATTTTCGTTCGCGTCTCGCGATGCAGGGCATCGACGGACTGCTGAAGCCAAGCAGCCAAGTAAGTCCGTTCCCTCAATACCAGTTTGCAGACATCGCTTCCAGCTACTTACCCCAATACGAAAACGTCGAGCTGAACTTCCCGCAGGAGGTGGTCGACTTCACGTATGGCTCGGCCTACGGCGTCTACAACTGGGAGATCTTCTTCCACGCGCCGCTCTTGATCGCGACGCGTCTGAGCCAGGAGGGTCGCTTTGACGAAGCGCGCAAATGGTTTCACACCATCTTCGACCCGACGGACGGCACAGCACCGCCGGGAGTGAGTCTGCCGAACCAGGCCTCACGCTACTGGAAATTCCGCAAATTCGCGGAGAATCAGGACCTCGCGTCGATCCAGCTGGCCCTTGGTGAGGAGCTGACTGCCTGGGCCAACGGCGAGACGCAGACGCCCGCGGTGGACCATCTGATCAAGCAGATCGCCAAGTGGCGGAGGGATCCCTTTGACCCGCACGCGATCGCTCGTCTGCGGATCATCGCATACCAGAAAACTGTGGTTCAGAAATACGTCGAGAACCTGATTGCCTGGGGCGACCAGCTCTTCGCGCAAGACTCGATCGAGTCGATCAACGAGGCGACGCAGCTCTATCTGCTCGCGCTCCAGATCATGGGACCGAAGCCCACGCTCATTCCGAGCCCCAACCCGGGGCCCGTCCAGTCCTACAAGCAGCTCGACGATCCACCGCTGGGCTCGTTCGACCCGTTTGCCAATGCCCTTGTGGAGACCGAGGCGATCGTTCCCGACTTGCCCGGAGACGGCTTCGAGTGCCGGGGCGGCCGCATGCCCCCGGCGACCATAACAGGGTCCCCGTACTTCTGCGTGCCCCAGAACGAGAAGCTGTTCGGCTTCTGGGACACGCTTGCCGATCGCCTCTTCAAGATCCGCCATTGCCAAAACATCGAGGGCGTGGTGCGTGCGCTACCATTGTTCCAGCCGCCGATCGACCCGGGCCTGCTCGTGCGCGCCAAGGCTGCCGGCCTCGACCTCAGCAGCGTCCTCAACGACCTCTCGGTGGCTGCACCACCCTATCGCTACGCCATCTTGGCCGCTCGCGCGGCCGAGTACACTGGCGCCGTTGTCGGCCTCGGCGGCGCGTTGCTGTCGGCGCTCGAGAAGAAGGACGCAGAGACGCTTGCCCAGCTCCGGTCGACGCACGAGGTCGCGAATCAGGAGTCGATGCGCGGAATTCGGAAGTCACAGGTCGCGGAGGCCCGCGCCAACCTGGACTCCACCACGCGCTCACTCCGCTCGGCGGAAGAACGTCGCGACTACTATGAGAGCCGCGAGTTCATGAGCCCAGGTGAAACCGCTGCAATGGCACTCGGTCAGGTCTCGCAAGGGCTTAACATCGCAGGCCAAACGCTCAAGACTGCGGGTAGTCAGACATCGATAGCTCCGGACGGCCTCACCGGTGCTGCGGGCATCGCGGCTCCTGTTGCCATTGTGTTGTTCGGAGCCAGCAATCTCGCGAAGGCATCCTTTGGGGCCGGCGACGCAATAGAACTGGCGGCGCGGGCCGTTGGCGAGGCCGCAAGCGTAGCCGGGACGGTTGCCGGTTACAAACGCCGCCAAGACGACTGGGAGCACCAAGCCAAGCTCGCCAAGCTCGAGATCGGCCAGATCGAGAAGCAGATCGTCGCAGCCGAGATCCGCCTGGCAGTCGCGGAGCAGGAGCTCAGGCTGCTCGAGCAACAGCTCAAGCAGTCCCGGGACGTCGAGCGCTTCCTGCGGACGCGCTACACGAACAAGGACCTGTACGGCTGGATGGTGGGGCAGCTCTCAGCTGTCTACTACCAGTCGTACAAGCTCGCCTACGAGATGGCGCGCCGAGCCGAGAAGGCCTTCAACTTCGAGCGCGCCGACACGCAGAGCTTCATCAAATTCGGCCATTGGGAGGGCCTGCGCAAGGGCCTCTTGGCGGGTGACCGATTGGCGCTCGACCTTCGCCGGATGGATAGCGCCTACCATTCGCAAAACAAGCGCGAATATGAGCTAACCAAGACAGTGTCGATCGCTGATCTCGATCCCGACGCGTTCATGTCGATCCGCGAGGGGGTCAATCTTGGCGGAGCGTTCACGCTGAGCGAGACGCGCTTCGACGAAGATTTTCCGACGCACCACCTGCGCCGGATCAAGTCGGCCAGCATCTCGGTGCACTGTGCGCCGGGGGCGTATCAGGCGGTCAATGGTCGGCTCACGCTACTCGCGGCCGAGACGCGCAAGGGTCCGAGCGAGATCGGAGTGACTGCCTGGACCGGTGCGGTGAGCTCCACTGCAACTTCGATGGCGCAGAACGAGACGGGCCTGTTCGAGCTGAACTTCCGTGACGAGCGGTACCTACCGTTCGAGGGAGCGGGGGCGCACGTGGCGGGCAGTCCGCCTGCAGTTCCACAGTGGCGATTCGAGCTGATGGCGGGGAATGAGTTCCCGTACGACAGCATCTCGGACGTCGTGATGCAGCTGCGCTACACATCGCGGGAGGGCCGGGTTGCTGCAAACCTGCAGGTGCCTGCAGTGCCGGCATTCACGAACCCGCGGCGCACGATGTGGCGCGTGCAGCACGCATTCGCGGACGCGTGGCAGGTGCTGAAGGAGGGCGGGCCCGAGCTCGCGCTGGTGACGACGCCAGCAAGCTTCCCAAAGGCGAGGACTCGCAGTCTGGGTTCCATTACGGAGGTGAAGCTCTACGTCCGCTGCGGTAGCTCGGATAATGTCGGGTTCAGCCTCGCCAACCCTGGGGCCGCCACGCCTGGAAACCCGATGCAGGCTGGAACGCCCATTGGGTCGGGCGGTACTTTCGTGAAAACCTTCGTGCCGAACCCAGGGGTAAACGTGGGGATTAGCGGCACGCAAACCTGGAAGTTCACGCCGACCACGGGCACATTGGCGCTGATCCAAGACCTGTGGGTCTCGTTCACGTACACACTGGCCTGAGCGGAGGTGGCCATGCAAAACGACGACGAGAAGCAAGCGAAGGCGGCTCCGCCCGAGGCGGAGTCGGAGAAGCCGACGGCGCGCGAGGCGGAGCTCGGTGAGACGAAGGCGCCGAAGCGCGCCTTCACGACGGGGAGCGCGCCGTCACTGGCGCTCCCGAAGGGCGGCGGCGCCATCCGCGGCATCGGGGAGACCTTCAAGGTCAACCCGGCAACCGGGACTGCGTCGTTCTCGCTGCCATTGCCCGTCTCGCCCGCGCCGCGCGGGCCGACGCCCCAGCTTGCGCTCTCCTACGACTCTGGGTCGGGCAATGGTGTATTCGGGATCGGCTGGTCGTTATCGCTGCCGCAGATCTCGCGCAAGACGGACAAGAAGGTGCCGCAGTACCTGGACACTGAGGACAGCGATGTCTTCCTGCTGTCGGGCGCCGAGGACCTGGTGCCGATGGTGGACGGTGGCGGCTTTCGCATCGTCACAACGGTTCCCGATGTCGAGAAGCGCGAGCGCTACCGGCCTCGCGTGGAGGGGCTGTTCTCGGTCATTGAGCGAATCACGGATCTGATCCCTGGCGGGACCGGCGACGTGTGGTGGCGCGCCACGACACGAGACAATGTGACGAGCACGTTCGGTCGCACGAGCGCGAGCCGGATCGAGGATCCGAGTCAGGCTTCCCCGCCGCCCGGCCGGCAGCGCCGAGCATTCGCGTGGTTGCTCGAGAAGACCGAGGACAACCTCGGCAACGTGGTCGAATACGTCTACACACCCGAGGACGGCGTCGGCTCGCCGGTCGGCAAGCCCAGCGAGAAGCACCGCAAGACCGGCGGCCTGGCCAAATTCACGAACCAGTACCTGAAGCGCGTGCGCTACGGCAACACGACGATGGGGATGGGTACGCCGTTCAAGTTCGAGGTCGTCTTCGACTATGGCGAGCACAGCCTGACGGTGCCAACGCCGAGCCCGACCGGCGCGATGACGGTGCGACAGGACATGTTCTCATCGTATCGGGCCGGCTTCGAGGTGCGCACGTACCGGCTGTGCAAGCGCATCTTGATGTTTCACCACTTCAGCGAGCTCACGCCGAGCCCGAGCCTCGTCAGGTCGCTCGACCTGACGCACAGCGAGTCGCCGCGAATGACGAAGCTCGCGAGCGCCACGCTGAAGGGCTACACCTGGAACGGCACATCGTACGACGCGAAGGCAATGCCGCCTGTGACGTTCGGCTACTCGCCCGACACGTTCTCGAAGGCGATCAAAGACGCCGACAGGGCGGCATTGGGCGACGACTTCCCGCGCTTCGAGCTCGGCTCGAGCGCCCAATGGGTGGACCTCGACGGCGAGGGCATTCCTGGCGTATTGATCAGCCGCGACCGGTCGCACCGCTACAAGCGCAACTTGGGCGGCGCCAAGCTGGTGGGCGGCCGCACGCTCTCCTCGGCGCCTGCGATATCGGAGGGCCCGCACCAGCTGATGGACGTCGCGGGCTCGGGGACATTGTCGATGGTGTCGCTTGGCGGCAGCCTGCCGGGCTACCAGGAGCGCGTGGACGACGGCTGGGGTCCCTTCGTTCCGTTCAAGAGCTTCCCGCGTGTCAGTCTCGACGACGCGACCACGCGCTTGATGGATCTCAATGGCGACGGCTTCGAGGACATCGTCTCGACCCGTTCAGGACAGCTCGAGTGGTACCCCTCGCTGGGGCGCGACGGCTACGGTCCAGCTCGTCGGATACCGCTGCCGACAGACTCTGAGCAGGGCCCCCGCATCGCGTTCGTCGATCCGTCGGCGGCGATCTTCACGGCTGACATGAGCGGCGATGGGTCGCCCGACCTTGTGCGCGTCACGCACTCGGGGGTGTGCTACTGGCCGAACCTCGGGCACGGCCGATTCGGCGCGTGCGTACGGATGGATACGTCGCCGTGGCTCGACAACACCGCTGACTTCGACCCACGGCGCGTGCGCTTGGCCGACCTCGACGGGACGGGCGCCGCCGACCTGCTCTACTTCGCGAGCGGCGTTTTGCGCGTGTACCGCAATCAGTCCGGTAACAGCTTCAGCACGGAGGAGACGTTCTGGATCCCGCCCGAAGCTGCTCAAGGGCAGATCGTCGACTTCTTCGGCACAGGCACCACGTGCATCCTGTGGAGCCCACGCACGAACGGTGAGTTTCCGTTCGTCAAGTATTGGGACGCCCTCGACGGCAAGAAGCCGCACCTCTTGACCGACATCGACAACCACGGCGGCCGGCTCGTCCACTTCAACTACGCGCCCTCGACAAAGCACTACTTGGCCGATCGCAAAGCCGGCCGCATCTGGCCGACCAAGCTGCCATTTCCCGTGCAGATCGTCGAGTCTGTCGAGACATACGACGCCATTAGCCGCACCAGACTTACTTCCAGCTACAAATACAGCCATGGCCACTACGACTCCCACGAGAGGGAGTTCCGGGGCTTCGGCTATGTGGAGCAGCTCGACGCGGAGCGCTTCGGTGCTGAGCACGGTCAGGGGAGCTTCCCGAGCTATCCTCCACCCATTAATGGTGAAGTGCCGCAGTGGCCGATCTTGACGAAGACGTGGTTCCAGACCGGGGCGTGGCGTGAGCGGGCCGACCAGAAGGCTGCATACGAGAAGGATTACTGGGCGGGCGACGGAGACAACTCCGTGCTCACGCACCTTGAGTGCGCGCTGCCAGCTGGTCTCGCACCGCAAGAGCTGCGCGAGGGCTGGCGCGCGCTGCGCGGCAGCGTCATCCGCCAGGAGGTCTTCGAGCTCGACAACACCCCGCTCGCCTCGGTGCCGTACTCGGTGAGCGAGACGAACTACGATGTCCGGAAGCTGCAGGCGCCGCAGAAGGCTCGCGGTGCCGAGTATCCAGATCTGTCGGCAGTCTTCCACGTGGTGGACCGCGAGAGCCGCAGCTGGGCGTACGAGCGCGTCGCCACTGACCCGCGCGTGTCGCAGACGCTCGCGCTCGACGTCGATGTGTATGGCATCGTCACGCGCTCTGCCGCCGTTGCGTACAAACGACGGGGCGCGCCGCCTCAGCCCGAGCAGAACGTGTTCCGGTGCGTCGTGACGGAGCAGACGGTTGTTCATTGCGACAACTTGTCGACTGGCCACCGCCTCGGCATCCCGACGGAGAGCAGCGCCTTCGAGCTGACGGACCAGAGCATCCTTGCTGCGTTCTTGCCGCTGGCGACCATCAAAGCAAACTACAACGCAGCCGCTGCAATCGCCTACGAGGTGACCGCGACGACAGGGATCCAGAAGCGGCCGATCCAGCGCGAGAAGGCGATCTATTACAACTCCACATCACTGCCCGCACAGCTTCTGGCCGGGCAGGCCGATCCGAAGGCGCTGCTCTACAAGAGCTACCTGCTGGATCTGACGGACGGGCTGAACAGCCAGGTGTTCAGCGCGAAAATCTCAGCGGCAGCTCTGGCCCCAATTCTCAGCGAGGGTGGCTACACGACCCCGCCAAGCCCACCGGCCGAGACTGGCTATTGGCTGAAGAGCGGTCACGTGGTGTTCGACGCCACTAAGTTCTACTTGCCCACGAGCGCAGTCGATAGCTTCGACAACACGTCGGCCATTGCATACGACAGCTACAACATGTTCGCGCTGTCGGTCACGGATCCCCTCGGCAATGTAGTGGCGGCCACGCACGAATACCGCGTGCTCGCGCCGAGCCAGATCACAGATCCGAACGGCAACCGCCAGCAGGCAGCCTACGACAAGCTGGGGATGATCGAGGCGGTGGCCGTGATGGGCAAGACGAGCGAGAGCCTCGGCGACACGCTGGCGAACCCCACGATGAAGTGGGAGTACGACTACACGAGGTGGGACACGCAGCTGAAGCCCAACTTCATTCACACGTACGCAAGGAAGGTGCATGGCGGGACGGCGAGCTGGCAGGAGACGTACGTCTACAGCGACGGCAGCGGGCGCGTCGCCATGACCAAGGTGCAGGCT
>Ga0163154_10005208_pt1 | contig 16636 bp, 15 predicted proteins | sample OliLakLV19MP9P1_FD_148649 | JGI IMG/M metagenome (GOLD analysis project Ga0163154, IMG submission 148649) | Freshwater microbial mat bacterial communities from Lake Vanda, McMurdo Dry Valleys, Antarctica - Oligotrophic Lake LV.19.MP9.P1 | ecosystem: Environmental > Aquatic > Freshwater > Lake >... | reverse complement strand
ACCTCGATAAGAAGATGGGTGCAGCCGAGGCCGCCATCGACCAGATGCAAGCCGACGGCAGCGCGATGCTCAAAGAGGAAGTAGACGCTGACGAAATCGCCGCCGTCATCAGCCGTTGGACTGGGATTCCGGTCTCGCGTTTGTTAGAGGGCGAGGTCGAAAAACTCTTACACATGGAAGACCGCCTACATGAGCGCGTGATTGGTCAGCATGACGCGGTACGCGCCGTGGCGTCTGCGGTGCGTCGTAGCCGCGCCGGTCTGCAAGACCCCAACCGCCCGATTGGGTCATTCCTGTTCTTGGGGCCAACCGGCGTCGGCAAGACCGAGATGGCTCGTTCGCTGGCGAACTTCCTATTTGACGACGAATCCGCGATGATTCGTATCGACATGAGCGAATATGGCGAACAGCACAGCGTCGCCCGCCTGATTGGTGCGCCTCCCGGATATATCGGCTATGAGGAGGGCGGCCAACTCACCGAGGCGGTGCGCCGTCGCCCGTATAGCGTCGTGTTGTTCGATGAGGTCGAGAAGGCGCATCCCGAAGTCTTTAACATCTTTCTACAGGTGTTCGATGACGGACGCTTGACCGATGGGCAAGGTCGGACGGTCAATTTCACCAATGCGGTGATTATCATGACCAGCAATGTCGGCAGCGACATCATCAAGACCATGACCAATCACGACAATACCGAGGACATCAAGCCCGCCGTCTTGCGTGAACTTGACCGCCACTTCCGCCCAGAATTTCTGAACCGGCTGGACGACATCATCATCTTCCACAGCCTGAGCCGTGAGGACATCCGCTATATCGTCGAGATTCAACTCTCGCGGCTGCGTCAACTGTTGGCCGCCCGCCGTATTCAGCTTGACCTGACGCCGGAGGCGGTAGACCTGTTGGCCGAAAAAGGCTTCGATCCGGTCTACGGCGCACGCCCGTTGAAACGCGCCATCCAACGCTATCTGCAAGACCCGCTGGCGACGGCGATTTTGGATGGCGGCGTCAAAGACGGCGACACTATCGTGGTTGAAGAGGCGGACGGCGCGTTGATGTTCAGCGCCGTGACGGTGTAACAACCTCAAATCATGACTAAAGTACGGACGCCTCATGAGGCGTCCGTACCACACGGAACATCCCGCGCCAATAAACCTAAAAACAAAATATAATGGTTAATCGCTATCTGCATAGGATTTTTTAGATAATGGATAATCCGATTGAATTACCGCGTAATCCAAACGCTTCCTTACGTGAAAATGCAGAAGATTTTGTGCGAGATTATGTATATGGTGTTGTAACCGAAGGGTGGATTACTATTCTCAAACAGCAATCTGGTCGAGTATATACTCGTCAAACAAGCGATAGCGAACCTTACGAGAATAAAAGTAATTCGAGCCAAATTTTTAATAATAAATGGGTAGCTTATCTTCCTAGCCGAGATATGTTATACGGATTAGGTTATTTAGAACAAATAGTAATGACAGGGGAGGATGGTAGAAGTCATCTAGAGTATAGACTTTCTCGCCTAGCCTTTGACCTGCTCGACAATCCACCACGCCGTATACGTATCTTCATCAGTTATAAGCGTTCAGAGAGTAGTGCTTTCGCGCTGTTGTTAGAGGCGAGATTACGCCTCAAAGGTGTACGTGAGGATTACATCTTTATTGATAAATCCATCCCTAATGGTGACCTTTGGGAGCAACGAATCCGCGATAAGATTAAAGCGTGTGATTATTTCATTTCACTCGTTGGACAGACAACATTGGGGTCTCCTAACGTTAATAACGAGTTAGATTGGGCAATAGAAGATGGCAAATCCCCAATTACTATCTGTCACAATGGGATGACAGCTTCAGCAATGACAAGAGACGATTTGAAGAAATACAACGGATATGACATTAAAGACGAGAATGCCTTGGATTACGAGCAAGCGGTCAGCCATATCTTGAATCAGCTTCAATACTCGACCTATTAAGGCAATGAGTCGCCATAATTTCACGAGAGGCTAAAAAGGCTTGTCCGAATATAGACTTTCTCTCAAATCGTTTATCGCTTAGGGTTTAAATCCCAAGCATCCCTTGTGACGGGAAGCCATCATTGCTTCCCTCAATTTGATGATATAAAGCGTCAGACTAGTTGAGGCGTAGGGGAATTCTTCCCTCAAATAGGGCTGAGTAGTTATGTAAAAAGACTTTGTTATTTGCCCCAGTCGCTCATAATGGAGGGATGATTTAGAACCCAAACAATCTTCGACTGGGGTTTTAGAACAAAATGTACCCGAATAATCGTTTGAATTCTTTTCAGTTTCCCCATAACCGTCATCTCACCACGCCGCGACCGCGCTATTCTGCGATGATCGCGGCGTGTTAGCGCAATTCCGCTAGGTATGGTGTATGACCTGCTAGCGGCAGCCGGGTACATCATCGAGAAACTCCGATTGGGATTGGGAAAGGTGCCGGGCGGCTTGTTGACCAGCGTGCCGTCGTGGTGCGCCTTGCGCCAGCTGGCGACTTGGGTGTAAGTCAGGCCTTCGCGCCGTAGGAGCGCGCGCATCTCCCCGTGGCGACACTGGTCGGCCTCGATGACGATGCGGCGTTTGTAGTCTGTGCTGAAGCGGCGACGCTCTGGGTGGGGTTGGACTTCTGGGTTGGTCTTACGGTTCGGGTACATGGGTGATTCTCCTCATTCTTCGCCTGTCATTTCTTTACTAAACTTCTAAGGCGAAGTTGTCTCACCTATTGTGGCACAGAGGGGTTTTGCTCATCTGTTGCGCCGATTTCACCCTGTTTGGCGTGCAGGGTGATAGTAAGTGGCGGCGATGGCGATCACCGCCGCCAGCGCCAATACCCCCGGCGAAAGCAGCGGACTCGCGCCCATCAACGCCTTTAGCCAGATGTCGCCAAACCCCACACCGGGGCGGATTTCCAACTCAAATTCGACATTCCGAATCAGGTGAATCAGCATCCCGACTCCGCTGCCCAAGAATATAACAATCATCCCGACCCGTAAGGCGCGGATACTCTGACGACTGGGTTTCAACAATACCCACAGCGCCAGCCCTGCCGCTACCCCCGCCAAGATAAACGGGACGAGTTGCAGCGGTTCGCCCGTATGTTCCAGCAGCAACAGCTCGATCACGGTTCCGCCGCACACGATCACCGTCAAAATCAGCAGAAATCGGCGTAGTCGGGTAATGATGTGTTCAGCGGGCATGGTCGGTTATTCCCCTATCAGGAAATTCACAGCGTAAGCGGCATCGACATCCGGCGCAATCGCGCTCACGGCGGTCAGGAAAGCGGTCTGGTCAGCAAATGGGCGCTGGGTGATCAGTTGTTCAGCGGCAGTTTCATCTAGGCCGGGGATTTGCGCGAGGGTCGCGGCATCCGAGGCGTTGAAATCAACCGGGACGTAAACGTACTGTTCATAGCCCGCTATAGTAGCCTCGTCAACATACTTGCCGATTTCGCGGCGGAACTGTGCGATGCTGATATATGGGCGATATTCCTCAAACTCACGTACCATGCGGTTGCCCGTGCCGGGGATGGTCAAGATTTGCTCGGCGGTGGCGGTGTTCAGATTGATGAGCGTGAACGGCTGCGACAACACCGGCAAAACGGGCGCGTCATCGGCAGCAGTGCTGGTCAGTGAATTGTCAGAGGCGCTGAAATCGACCACCGGATAATATGGGCCTTCGGTCTGGCTGGCGGTGACGGTCAATGGAACCTCAACGGTTAGACTGGAATTCAAGACGATTGTGCCGGTCACAATACGTGCGGTCACATCGTTCAGTATCGTTTCACCAGCATCCACCAAGAACAACGTATCGCCACCATCCGCAAATGCACCATCGGATTCAGTGTCGGTGCGGTCTTCCTCAAAATACCACTGTGAGGTCAGGGCGGTTTGGCCGTCGATTTTGACCTTATAGTGCAGGTGTGGCGGGCGGCTCTCATAGGCGGCGGGCTTGACGGTCAGGAAGGCGTAATAGCCGCCCTCATCGGTAAGGGTCGTCCCGAAATATTGAAAATCGGGCAGCAGTTCGCTGCTCGCGGCATCGTTGGGATGGTCATAATTACCGTTGATGTCGGCCTGCCACAGTTCAATCAACGCGCCAGCAATGGGCGCGCCGCTGATGTCAACCAATTGACCTTGTAACAGGATGGGTTGCCCTGTCAGGTCTTCGGTTGTGTCTTGTGCGGCGGCGCTGAACACGGCCAGAGATAATAGGAGTAGGATAGCAAAAGTACGGTGAAGCCAAGGGGTCATGGTATCGGGTTTCCTTATGAGTGCGCTCAAATGGCACAATATTCCGGTGTTGCTAGATGGTATGTTAGTGAGTATTTATCGCCAGAATACATCCAGAGTGTAAATTAAGGGTAAACTACCCCGAATATGGCTACAATCTGACCACGGTTTATTTTGACACTGGTTAGGAAAGGTGTTTTTACGATGCTCCTCAAAGATAAAGTTGTTGTCGTCACGGGCGCAGGTGGGGGGATTGGCCGCGCCACCGCGATTGCGGCGGCGCAGAATGGCGCGTATGTCGCCATCAGTGACCTCGACGCGGGCAACCTGATTGTGACCGCGCAGCGGCTGGCGGAGATGGGCGTGCCGGTTTATTCCGACGTGCTAGACGTGTCAGACGCGGCGCGGGTCGAGGCGTATATGAACGCTGTCGCCTCACACTTCGGGCGGATTGACTGTGCGTTCAACAACGCCGGAGTCGGCGGCGAAATCAGCAAGTTGCACCAACTCAGCGAACCGAACTGGGATAAAGTGATAGATGTTAACCTGAAAGGCGTCTGGCTGTGCATGAAATATGAAGTCCCGCACATGCGCGGCGAGGGCGGCGCGATTGTGAATATGGCATCGGCGGCTGGGCTGGTGGGTTTCCCACATAACGCGGCTTATAGCGCGGCCAAACACGGCGTCATCGGGCTGACCAAATCCGCCGCCGGAGAGTATGCGCGTGACCGTATCCGCATCAATGCGGTCTGTCCGGGTTATGTCGATACCCCGATGGTCAAAGAGTTGGAAAAAGCCCGCCCGGGCGTGGTCGGGTCAACCCTGCAAGGCGTCCCGATGAAGCGACTGGGTGAGCCGTCTGAAGTGGCAGAAGCGGTGATTTTTCTGCTCTCAGAAGGCGCATCTTTCATCACCGGCCACTCTTTGAGTATCGACGGTGGTATGGTGGTGTTATAGCAAATAAGTGATGAGTCCTGAGTCCCAAGTCCTGAGTGACGAGTAGGGTGCATGGGGAATGGGTGTTTGTCGCCCACTATCCGTTTAGATTTTTCTATGCAGAGGGAAATACATCATGAGATCTACGCCGCGTAATATTCAATATGCTGTTGTGGGGTTTGTCGCCGGGTTCATCGCCATCTTCGTCGCGACCTCGAACGTGATTCTGGCGCTGGTGGTTGGCGCAATTGTTTTTGGTTTGTTCTATATGGGCGTCATCAAGATCCGTTGAGTCGCCTCTAACGGTGAAGAACCATCTCTTGGCGAGTAAAGGTCGGGATATACCCCAGACTTTGCATAATCGGCCAATAAGGGCTGTTGGCGGGGACGTTTTCAATTTTGGTGTCGCTACGAGGGTGTTCGGTATGGACGGCAAACATTAGCGTCCGCGCTATGCTCGCCTTGATGTACGGGCCAAACGCGAAATGCGTCAGTTGCAGCGTCCCCGCATGATAGACCACCCATGTCCGCTCACCATCGGCGGTGGTGGCCTCATAACCGCGCAATTGTCCCCACTGCAACAGTGAGGGCGACTCATCCAACCACGATGGGCAGTCGGTGCGCGAGGCCAATATCTCCGCGATGTCATCCGGCGCGATAGGGGTCATTTTCGATGTTATATCAAGCAAGGGACTGGTTTGACCGGTGCGCGGCGGACGGCGCACGACCAATAAGTCGCGTATATCAACAAACCCATTCGAGATGAACAGATGACGCGCCGGGTCGTTGCCTTCGATCACCTCTAATTGGATGCTGCGGCAACCCCGTTCCCACGCGGCCTCGCGCATGGCGTCCATCAGGGCTTGCCCCAGACGCCTGCCGCGTTGCGACGGTAACACGCCCAGCCGAGTAATCCAAGCGCGGTCATCGCGGATGCCCAGCATCCCTATCCCAACCGGCTCTCCACCATCATCCAAAACGATAAAAGACGCATCTAGCGCGATGTCATACGCCCGCACATATTCCTTCATGCGGGCGGCATTCATCGGCATCGGTACGATGTAATCGACGCGAGTGTCATTATAAATTTCGGCTAAAGCAGCATAATCATAAGCAGAAGCGGGGACGAGAATCCCACTTGAGGCGGTCTGAATATCCATCATCGTAGGCGGCCCCTCAGAGTTGCCGCAAAGGCAAATAGCCTTCGACCTGTTGGGCGAATCGGCGGGCGTCAATGGGTTTATTAATCACGCCATCGCAGCCATAGGCTTCCGCGATTTCGGCAGCCATCGCCTCCGGCCACGCGGTAAATGCCACCATCGGCAGGTGATACAAGTGAGGGTGCTGACGGATGAGCGCGGCGACGGTCTGCCCGTCGATGTCGGGGAGTCCGAGATCGAGCAGAACGATGTCCGGCGGGTTATCCAAAACCCAATTATAGCCCTGTTCTCCATCGGTCAACGTCTCTACGGTATGCCCCGCACGCACCAAAATGCGCTCTGCGAGGCGGGCGTTGAGGGCATTGTCCTCAATTAAGACGATCCGTGCCATGAGGATGCTCCCTAACTCTGGGTGATGCCTAGATTTACGCCGATTGGCTCGCCAACGTGAAGCGGTGAATGGCGTTAATCAGTTCATTACGTGAGATGGGCTTCGCCAGATAAGCGTCGCAGCCGCCGGTGGTGAAGCGCTCACGATCACCGTGCATGGCGTTGGCGGTCAAGGCGATGATGGGAGTATGCAAGAACTGGGGAAGCCCGCGCAAGTATGCGGTCACAGCCAAGCCGTCCATATCGGGCAGGTTCATATCCATCAGGATGATGTCGGGTTGGTAGGTTAAGGCAGCCTCGATACCGCTTATGCCATCTTGGGCTTCGATAATGTGATAACCGACGACTTCCAGCATTTTGCGGACAAGGCGCATGTTCTGGGGGTTATCTTCGACATAGAGGATGTTGGCGGTCATGGTAACTACTCCTGATGATGGGGGCTAAACCCCCTAATTCGTTCAATCTTATTTTAACTTACGCTTGACAGTGTTGAGGAATTCATCTGTCGTTAGCGTTGATTTCTCTAATACTACATCAGTATACGACAAAAGAATTGTCCTTTCATTAAGATTTGGGATCTTTGCGGACAAAACGACAACGGGAGTCTCGCGCAATGTGTGGTCTTTCTGTAACGCGCTCAAGATGCTGAAGCCATCAAGGTCGGGCATGATTAAGTCTAGGACAATCAAATCAGGGTGATGGGCATAGATGGCTTTCAACCCGGCGCGCCCGCTGGAGGCCTCAATCACCCGATATTCCGGCTGGTCGCGGAGCGCGTGGCGGGCGAGGCGTAAATCGTTAACGTTGTCGTCAATCATTAAGATGGTGCGGGCGTTGGGATGGTAAGGCGCGGCGGCCTCTTCAAGTTGTGGTCGCGTAGATGGCGATTCGCGGCGTGTCACGCTGACGGGCTGATGCCCCAACGTCATGACGATATGGTCTACGAGGGCGCGGGTGTCGAAATCACCTTTCAGCCAGACCGACTCGGTGAATCGCTTGAGGATGGCGCGTTCTTCATTGGTCACGGTCTTGGCCGATACGACCACCACCGGGATATGGCTGATTTTGGGGTCGGACTTAAAGGCGCGTATCAAATCGATTCCGTCCAATTGTGGCATGGTCAGGTCGGCCACAATTAAGTCGGGTAGGCGGTCACGCACGACCTGTAGCCCTTCGACACCGTTGGCCGCTTCATAGACTCGGTACTGCTTATAGGTTTGCAGTAGGCGGCGGATGAGCTTGCGGTCATTCGGGTTGTCATCAATCACGACAACGGTTGTGACTTGTTCGGCCAGCGATTCCAGTTCGACATCCATCTGCGCGGTATTGGCGGGCAAGGCGTCTAAGCTGAGGATATAGCGGTCATATTGGTCGCCGAGGATGTGACTCTCGGCGGTCATGGTGTGGCCGCTGGCGTTGATGACCACGACCTCCCCCGGCGCAATCGTGCCGTCTCGCAACATCGATTCCATGCCGGCGAAAGCCACCGCCGCCGCAGGCTCTACCGACAGACCGGCGCGGCTGGCAAGCTGACGCATGGCGCGGAAGGTCTCACCGTCCTCGATGGCGCGAAACGCCCCGCCATTTTCCAACACCCCGCGCCGCAGCATCCCATAAGCGGGGCCGGGGTCGCCCGTAGCGAGGACGTGAATCAAGGTCTTGGGGATGACCGGGGCGGCCTTCTCTTGATTGGCGTCAAACGCGGCCACCATCGGAGCGCACCCAGCGGCCTGAACAATCCCCAGCTTAGGCAGATGGTCAATCAGCCCCATCTGATAGAGTTCGCTGAATCCCTTCATCACGCCCAACGGGCCGATTCCGCCGCTGACGGCTTGGATATACCAATCGGGCGCAGCGAATCGCCCCGGCTGTTCTGGGTAATCCGCCAAGCCCAAGCCTTCAGCGATTTCGTAGGCCAGAGTCTTCATGCTTTCTTTACTGGGGATGACCTTCGCCCCAGAATCGAGGTAGATGCCGCGTCGTTGCGCGAATTGCACCGAGAGGTGTTTGGCCTCGTCATACGTGCCGGACACGCGCACGACCTCTGCGCCATACAGCGCGACCTCGCGCAGTTTTTCAATCGGGGCGGAATTGGTCATGAACAGCCACAACCGGATTCCGGCGCGGGCGCAATAAGCGGCATAGGCGACGGCAGCGTTGCCGGTAGACGCCAGCACGCACTCGGTAATCCCAACACTCCGCATCCACGTCACGCTGACGGCGGCCTGACGGTCTTTGAAAGAGTTGGTCGGATTTTTGCGCTCATCTTTGACGTAAATCGGCTGATGGCCGAATAAGTTTTCGTAGCTGAACAAGCGAGGGAGCGCCGTGCCGCCCTCGCCCATCGTGATTTCTGGGTTCGGCCCCGCGATGGGGAGCATCTCACGATAGCGCCATAGCGTCGATTCGCGGAGGGTGAGGACTCCCGACCCCCAAATTTCACCCACGGCGGGCAGGTCATAGCGTGCATCCAGCCACGGCGAGTTGCAGGTTGGGCAAGTGCGATGGTCAGCACGAGGGGGAAGGGTTTCACCACATTCTAGACAGATGACGTGCGTAAAGTAATCAGACATGAAGACACCGCCCTTTCTCTCATTCAACGGCTGAAACCCCGGCACGTCAAGCGTCGCGGCCTTAATTGACCATTTTGTGATGTCTTAGGGTGAGGCGTTATCGAGAACCGAAACAAAAACGGCATGACTATAACCATCGTTTGTGTCATCTCAAATAGCGGGCGGGCAAGCCTCGTCCCCTACGAAAATCCCCAATGATGTGCATCATGCCAGTTCTATTCAGATTCTCCATTATTGGCTTGCGCCCGCGCTGCGCGTTACAATCAGAGGTCTTAATGGTATGGGCGTTTAGGGGGTGCGCGTGAACGTCTTATTCACCAGTGTAGAGGCCGCGCCGTTTGCGAAAGTCGGCGGCATGGCGGATGTGGTCGGGTCGTTGCCCGCTGCGCTTCGGAAGTTGGGCGTTGATGCACGCCTCATCATGCCGGGGACGGGGACAATCTCGCACCAAAAGTACAACATCAATTATCAGTTCAGCTTCCCGTTCCAGCACCGTTGGGGGACGACCAACGCGCATGTCTTTTATGCGGAACACAAAGGCGTGCCGGTCTACTTCGTGCAGGCGTGGCCGTATATCGGGCAAGAGAGAAGTGTGTATCAAGAGATGGCGCAAGACTATCCGCGCTTCATCTTTTTCAGCCAATTGACGCTGGCGGTGGCGTGGCAACTCAAACAGCGCGAGGGCTGGTTCCCAGATGTGCTGCACGCCCACGACTGGCATACCGGCCTCGTCCCATTCCTCTTGACGGCTGCCCGTTGGCAGGAAGAATGGAAACCTGTCGGCAGCATCATCACCCTCCACAACATGGCCTATCAGGGCGACTGGGCGGGCAACTTTCTGTTCAATGCCGGTGTCCCGCCGCGCCTAGAGCCGCTGTTGTGGAATGGCAAGGACAATAATCTGCTGGCGCTGGGAATCGCCTACGCCGATTATGTGACCACGGTCAGCCCGCGCTACGCCATCGAAATCCAATACCCCGAAAACGCCTTTAAGTTAGAGGGACTCATCCGCGCCCGCTTGCCAGATTTGCGCGGAATCCTCAACGGGATTGATATGGACGAGTGGGATCCGGCCACTGATAAAGTCATCACTCAGAACTATGACGCCGATACGTTTGAGGTGAAGCGTCCGGCCAATAAAGCCGCCTTACAGCAACGACTCGGCTTGCCCGTCCGCCCAGATGTCCCGCTGTTGGGGGTGGTCAGTCGTTTGACCGGGCAAAAAGGCATCGACCTGATGTTGCCCGCCGTGCGCGGGTTACTCAGCAGCCACGACGCCCAATTTGTCGCGTTGGGCAGCGGCGAGGACGCGCTAGAGTACGGCCTATGGGCGATTCAGAACGACTTCAATGATCGGGCGCGGTTCGTCAACACATACTCGGAGGATATCGCGCACCTGATTTATGCTGGGTCGGATATGTTCTTGATGCCCAGCCGGTTTGAGCCGTGCGGCACGTCGCAAATGTTCGCCATGCGATACGGCAGCTTGCCAGTGGTGCGCGAGACGGGCGGTCTGGCCGATACCGTGCAGAATTATGACAATGGCGCGGCGGATTACGGCACGGGATTCATGTTTTTGTCGTCAGAGCCATACCCGCTTTACAATACGATGCGCTGGGCGGTAGAAACCTACCACAATCGCAAAGGGGCGTGGCATCGGATGATACAACGAGCGATGCGCGTGGACTTTAGTTGGGATGTCAGCGCCCGCCAATATGCCGATTTATACGAAGAAGCCGCAGCCAGACACCGGTAAAAGCGAGTGATGAGCAAAAAAAAGCGCGTCACGTCGGGGGCAAACGCATCAAAATTTAGATGAGGGGATAAAATGGTACGTGGCGATGGACGCGCCGTTAGGCGTCCCTATCAAAATCGTCATTCGTAGGGACGCCCAAGCGGGCGTCCGCCAAGATTTGATGCGTTTGCCCTAGCATCGTGTAGAGAAACGAGGACATCATGACATGAGGACGCTGCAATTGTCATAACAGTTTTTAGCTTTTCAGTTTTTTCTCATCACTCATCACTCTTAAAATCCGGAGGATTTAAATGAAGGTTAAAGCCATTATCCTTGCCGGTGGTGAAGGCACACGCCTTGCCACCTTGACCGCCAAACGCGCCAAGCCCGCCGTCCCATTCGCGGGCAAATATCGCATCATCGACTTCACGCTATCAAACTGCGTCAACAGCGGCATTTTCGATGTCCTGATGCTGACGCAGTATCGCCCGCACAGCCTGAATGACCACATCGCGCTGGGGCGTCCGTGGGACTTAGACCGCAGTTTTACCGGCGGTATTCATATCTTGCAACCGTATAAGGGACGTTTCGATACCGACTGGTACGCGGGAACTGCCGACGCGGTGACTCAAAACCTGAATTTCGTGCGGAGTGGCCGCCCAGAGCAGGTCGTCATCCTCAGCGGCGACCATATCTATCAGATGGACTACGACCTGTTTGTGAATTATCACCGCCAGAAGGGTGCAGACCTGACCATCGCCACGATTCAAGTGCCGTTGGATGAGGCCTCGCGTTTTGGCGTCTGCATCACCGATGACGATATGCGCGTGACCGATTTCGTCGAAAAATCTCAGACCCCGCCCAGCACGCTCGCCAGCATGGGCGTGTATGTCTTCAATTATGATGTGCTGGAAAAAGTCTTGCTGGAAGACCGCGACGACCCCAACAGCGAACACGATTTCGGCAAGAACATCATCCCCAAGATGCTCAAAGATGACTTGCGCGTCTACGGCTATCCCTACGGTGGCTATTGGATTGACGTGGGGACGATTGACAGCTATTGGGAAGCTCACATGGACTTGCTGGAGACGCCGCCCAGCCTGAATCTGAATGACCGGACATGGATTATCCATACCAAAAGCGAGGAACGCCCGCCCGTCCGCATCGCCAACGGCGCAATCGTGCGCGATAGCATGATTACCGATGGTAGCACCATCTGTGAGGGCGCGGTCATTGAGCGTTCGATTTTGTCGCCGGGCGTATTTGTTGGGCCGGGGGCCGTGGTGCGTGATTCTATCGTCTTGACCGATGCCTATATCGAAGCGGGGGCGGTGGTCGAACGCGCCATCCTCGACAAGTTGGTGGTGGTCGGCAAGGGCGCACGGGTCGGAAGCATCCCAGAGGTCGGCGAACTCGGTATCACTTGCGTCGGCAAGAATACCAACATCCCGGCTGGCTATACCATCGGCCATTCAGTCGTCCTCGGCACAGACCTCTCGCCCAGCTATTTCGACGCCTTCCCAGATAAGGTCATCCCGGCGGGGACGCACATCGGTTACAAAAAGGGTAAGTAACCTCCATAAGCTGTCCTCTCACATTCCCCATCTAGGTGCTAGATGGGGGATGATTGTTATGGGTATTGAAAATGATGTGGTTTATTTGAGGTGATTCGCGTTATCCTAATACAAAAAAACAAGGGATGAGTGATCATGACGGAAAAGGCTTATGCCCAGCGTACAACCCGCCGCAAACCCCAGCGCGGGCATCAGCAAGAAACCCAAGATGAGGGTTTGTTACCCATCCAGCCCACCACAACCCCGCAGGTCGTACAGATGCAGCGAACCGTGGGCAACCGCGCCGTTCAGCGCCTCATGGATGTCACCACGGCGGGGCAGCGCATCGCACCCAAAAGCGTGAGCAAAGTCGGGACGATGTTCGGCACGAAAAAATCAAGAGGCGGCAACGATATCAACATGAATCGTGACGCCCTGTTGCGGATGCTGCAAAATGTCCATGAACAACTGGATTCACGAATCGGCTCAAACGCTCAAGCACTAATGTCACAATTGGGGGACGTTTCTAACGCCTATGACGGTTTGGTGGCCTCGGTTTCGCTGTTATTAGAGAAGTTGAAAGATACCCCCACGGATGACCGTTACGCGGCGGCCTTAGAGTTGCGCGTACAGGCGACCAACGAAAAATCTCAACTCATCAAAATTTTCCTAGATCGCGCCAAGAATCCTCCACCGGGGCGCGTCATGCCAACCGTCAAATCCCTCATGACCGTGACTCCGGTCTATATGAATAGCAACCTGATTACGGGTCAAGTCGGCGGCGGGATGAATACGCTGACCAAATTTGCCAAACAAGACCGCTCGACAGAGTATTTCAAGCCCAATGTCGATAGCATCGACCACTATGGCAGCCTGCAAGAGTCCGACAACGTGGATCAAAATGTCCTCGGCCCCATCAATAACACATTGATGGAGCAAAGTGGACAATTGATGGACAGCCCTGAGAAGATTCGTAATATGAGGCAAGGGGTGGACGATAATGTCGATTACGGGCAATTTGGCGGGCGCGAGGGCTATGCTCAAGCCTTCGGGTCGCATCAAAAGAAAGGCGTGAATACCGAGTTCTCCGAACATGGTGGAATCGACCTCGATAACCTCAAATCCTCGAACCGCGAAGTGGCGATGTCGCGCCTCGATATGCTCTTGGATTCCGATTTGATTTCTAAGGCGCAACTCTCTATTAAAAAGACCGGCATGACCTCTATCCCGAAACTTGGCTCGGTTGCCCCAGAAGCCAAAGGCAAAGACATCAGCCAATACAATACGGTTAATGACCAAAACGCCCACCCCGGCACGAATGACACCATCCGCAAAGATGACCCAACCTTGATGAGCAGGCTGAACGCGCTTCAGATGATTGACTTCCTCGCTGGGCAAGTTGACCGTCATCAAGGCAATTACATGATTCAGGTTGACGGCGGCGGGAATGTCATCGGCGTGACCGGCATCGACAACGACATGAGTTTTGGAACGAAAGATACCAACGAATTTGCACAAAGGGGAGGGCGTCAGTTGCCGCCCTTGGGCATGTACTTTGATAAAACGATGGCGAATAAAATCCTCGCCTTAGACCCGGCTCTGGTACGGATTGCCCTGAGCGACTTGCTCTCTCCTGCTGAGGTTAATTCAACTGTCGAACGCTTAAACCTGCTGAAGCAGAAAATACAACAAGACATCAATAACCTGCTTGACCCGGGTCAGTGGGCGCAATTGATTGAAAATGACCGTGGTTCGCGTAATCCAACCTTCAAGCGCGGCGAGTATAACGTCACGGCCAAAACCGGCGGTTAGACCTATCATCTGTTCCTGAGCGTTGCCGCCTTTTTTGAGGCGGCAACGCTGTTTTGTCAAGGTAATTTAGACAAGTAACAAATAATGTAGCCCCAACATGGGCTTATTGGGTATACTTATAAACGATTCAAAATTTTATCGATATCATCATCCGTATATGATTATCTTGCGGCGAGGAAGGACGGCTGGACGTGAGTCGATTTCCAGATAAGTACGTCATCGGCTTGACAGGCAATATCGCGGTCGGCAAAAGTTTGGTACGCCAAATGGGGCAGCATCTGGGCGCATACCCGATTGATGCTGACGCGCTGGTGCATCAGGCCATGGCTCCGGGCGCACCAGCCTATAAGCCGATTGTCGATATGTTTGGGCAGTTTATCCTCAACCCAGACAAATCCATCAATCGGGCAGCGCTCGGTCAAATCGTGTTCGCCAACCCCGTCGCCTTACAGCGGCTGGAAGCGGTCACGCATCCCGTAGTGCGGCAAGCGATCACGGCGCTGATTCAACGCGCCAAACAAAAGGTCATCATCGTAGAGGCCATCAAACTGCTCGAAGGCGAGTTGTTCAACGTGGTAGATGAGGTTTGGGTTGTCAATGCCAAACCCGAGATGCAGTATCGCCGCCTACTCAGCAAGCGTGGGATGACGCCCGACGAGGCCAAGAAGCGCATCCTCGCCCAGAATGCCCAGAACGATAAGCTGAAACAAGCCAATATCGTGATTGAAAACGACGGCGATGTTGAGCAGACATGGAAGCAAGTTCAAGCGGCGTGGAACAATATCGTCAACCGCTTTTTGGCGGGTACGCAGAGCGTGCCGGGGGTTTCGGTCACGAATACGTCCGATACCTCACAGGTCGCCAAGCAGCAGACCGCTCCGCCGCAAGCGCCGACCACTGTTATCCCGAAAACCGTCCCGGCACAACAACAGCCGGTCACGCCCGCAGCGGCAGTAACGCCATCGTTGGCTGTGACGATGCAGTTACCCCCAATGCCCACTCCCACGGCTGCGCCTTCCGCATCAGTTTTGCCTTCTGCGCCGATAGGTCAGACCGCCGCCGGCATCAACGTGACCATCCGGCGCGGGATGCCGGGAAATGCCGAGAAAATCGCCGCATTTGTGACCGCTCACGGTGGCAAGGCCACAACCCGCATGGATGTCATGCTGGCATTCGGCCAAAAAAGCTACCTCTTGGCGCAAAGTCCTAACGAGGATATGGTCGGGTTGATGGGTTGGCAAGTCGAAAACCTGATTACACGCTGCGACGAGTTGGTGCTGCGCCCCGGCACGCCTGCCAAGCTGGTGATTGACTCCTTCATCGTCAGCGTGGAAGAATTCTCGCGTGAGTTGGAGAGCGAAGTCTCGTATATCTTTTTGCCGCTGACGACCACCCGCGAGATCGCCGAGGCGTTCAAGTCGAACGGCTATATGCCTATCTCCATCAACCAGATTGAGGTGTTGGCGTGGCGCGAAGCGGTGATGGATGCGACCAGTAGCGGCATGGCGATTCTGGAAAAGAGACTTCGCAAAGACCGCGTTCTCAAGCCGATTTAAGAGACCATCGGCGGTGTTGTAGGGGCATGGTGCGCCATGCCCCTACGTATTTCCCGCCCAATCAGGAGAATACCCCCATGAATTTCCTCTCAAAACTCCCCGGTGCGGGTTGGGCGTCACGCCACCCGCGCTTTGCCGCTTGGGTCGTGCTGTCGATTGGGATGGTCGGCCTGTTGGTATTCGAGGCGTCGGATGTCGGCCTGTTGGCGACCCAGTGGATTGCCCTGATTGTGGCGACCATTTTGGTGGCTGGCTTGTGCGTCTGGATTGTCAGTTGGGAAGACCCCGCCAGTGATGCCACCGATGAGGTTTAACCTGATATGACCCTCGCAGAAGCCACCTTGATTGACCTCAACGACATGGGGCGGCGTGCTAAGGCCGCCTCGGTTGCGATTGCCCGCGCCACCACCGACCAGAAAAACGCCTTGCTGCTCGGAATCGCGGACGCGCTCGAAGCGCACACCCCAGCTATCTTAGAGGCCAATCGCATCGACCTCGACGAGGGGCGCGCCAACGGATTGGGTGACGCGCTGTTGGACAGGCTCGACCTGCTCAAACGGCTGGCCGGTATCATCGCGGATGTGCGGCATGTCGCCACGTTGCCCGACCCGGTGGGCAAGTCATTCGATGAGCGCACGCTAGAAAATGGCTTGCGCGTCAGCCGTCGGCGTATCCCCTT
>Ga0163154_10005206_pt1 | contig 16641 bp, 14 predicted proteins | sample OliLakLV19MP9P1_FD_148649 | JGI IMG/M metagenome (GOLD analysis project Ga0163154, IMG submission 148649) | Freshwater microbial mat bacterial communities from Lake Vanda, McMurdo Dry Valleys, Antarctica - Oligotrophic Lake LV.19.MP9.P1 | ecosystem: Environmental > Aquatic > Freshwater > Lake >... | reverse complement strand
CAATGGAAATGCAGATCGGCAAATCACCGTAGATTTAAAAACCCTGTCAACCGGTGTTTATGTATTAAAGTTGATTTATACCAATAAAACCATTGTGGAGAGAATTGTAAAACAGTAGTTCTTTTGTTACATTAAAAAATAACAGCACCATTATTAAAATATCCATTTAATTGCGTAGAAAAACCCCACAACCGGGGCTTTTCTATTTTAACTGTATATTGCAATCACTAAAGATTTATTAATGAAATACCTCCCGTTAAATCCTGCAATTTTTATCCAGAACAGGAAACGTTTTATTGAAAGGATGGATAAAAATTCGATTGCTATTTTTAACAGCAATGATGAACTTCCAGCCAATGGCGACAGCCTTCATCCTTTTAAACAAAACGCTGATCTTTTCTGGCTAACCGGTATTGAACAGGAAGACAGTATCCTGGTATTATTTCCGGATAACCCGGATGCCAAATACCGGGAAGTACTGGTATTGACAAGGCCAAATGAAATGAAAGAAAAATGGAATGGGCATCTGTTAAGAACACAGGAGGCAACCGCAATTTCGGGTATCAAAACTATTGTTTGGCTGGATGCATTGGATGTACTGTTACAAACATGGATACATTTATCGGATACCATCTTTTTAAATACCAACGAAAACGACCGAAAGGCCAGTCATGTGATGGTAAGAGATTATCGGTATGCCGCAGAAATGAAAGAGCGCTATCCTTTACACAATTACAAACGCAGCGCAAAAATTTTAAAAGACCTCCGGGCCATTAAAACTGCACTGGAGGTTGAGGTAACACAAAAAGCCATTGACATTACAGAAGCTACTTTCCGAAAGTTGCTGAAATTAATTAAGCCGGGTGTAATGGAGTATGAAATTGAAGCAGAAATTATGCACTCCTTTTTATCTCAAAGAGCCAGCGGGCAGGCTTATGGCAGCATAATTGCCAGTGGCGACAGGGCAAGAACCCTGCATTATATTGAGAACAACCAGGAGTGTAAAGATGGAGAAATGTTGCTGATGGATTTTGGTGCATTGTACGGGAATTATGCAGCAGATCTTACCCGTACCATACCGGTAAATGGCAAATTCAGCAAGCGTCAAAAAGTGGTGTACAATGCCTGTCTGCACCTGCATCATTTTGCAGCAAGTATTTTAAAACCCGGCATCAGCATTATTGATTATACAGAAAAGGTAGGCGCCGAAGCCAGCATCATTTTTCAAAAAATAGGCCTGATAAAAAAATCAGATGTAAAAAACGAAGACCCCGATAACAGGGCCTATCGTAAATATTTATACCATGGCATATCCCACCATCTTGGTATAGATGTGCATGATATTGGTACAAGAACAGAACCGATTAAAGCAGGTATGCTATTCACTATTGAGCCGGGCATTTATATTGAGGAAGAAAAAATGGGCATCCGGATTGAAAATAATTTCTGGATCACCAAAACCGGCAACAAAGATTTGATGAAGAATATACCGATAACGGTGGAGCAAATTGAGGGGCTGATGAGGAGGTAGAGTGGACGGCCGACGACTGACGACTGACGACCGACTACCGACGACCGACTACTGACGACCGAATACTGACGACTGACGACAGACGACTGACTACCGACGGCTGACGACCGAATATTGACGACTGACGACAGACGACTGACTACCGTCTACTGACGACCGATGGCAGACGACCGACGACTGAGGGCAGACGACGGACGACCGACTACTGATTTTTCAGGAATGAGGTTCCTCAAAAAAAGCAAATGGTATTCTTTTTTGCAATACTTTTTTTAGGGGAGCTATTATACGCAAGGGATAAAATAGTGAGTTAGATCTGCGGCTACTTTTTGGCAAACCTAGTAGATAGGAAAGCGCTTTAATTATCTGACCTTATTACATTATTATCATACAAAATGCAAATAAAAAAGACAATCAAAATAGGTTAATAAGGTCAGCTATATTTAATTATTAACGCTACCAAGGTTTAAAAACTCAGAAAGTTAAGCTGTTATGAAATTATCATTTTCTAAGTGTATGTAGCCATAAAATTGAAAATATGCCATTCAAATTTGAAAAACTGGAAATTTGGAAAGAAGCAATAGACATTGCTGATGCTGTTCATAATTTAACACGGAGCTTTCCAAAAGAAGAAATTTTTTCCCTCACAAGTCAAATGAAAAGGGCTGCTGATTCTATATCCCTTAATATTGCAGAGGGTTCAACGGGGCAATCAAATCCTGAGCAAATTAAATTTTTAGGATACGCACAAAGATCGGCACTTGAGGTAGTGAATTGTTTATATTTAGCAATTAGAAGAAATTATATTGATCAAACTATTTTTAATAAATTTTACAACGAATTGGACAAGGAAGTAGCAAAAATCCAGGCCTTCAAAAATTCTTTAAAAAATAATATTTAGTCAAAAACGTACAGTCAATCATAGGTGGCCGGAGATTAGTCGTCAGTAGTCAGTGGTCGGTAGTCAGTGATTGGTCGTCAGTAATCGGTCGGCGGCGGTCGGTAGTCAGTGGTCGGTAGTCAGTAGTCGGTCGTCAGTGGTCGGTAGTCGGCTCTCAATTCTTTAATTCAAAAAAACCAGTCGTCGGTAGTCGGTGGTCGGCATTCAACAGAACATGAAAAAACAAATCCCCAACCTCTTCACTTTACTCAATTTAATTTTTGGCTGTATTGCTGTTGTAATGGCTTTGCAAACAGACAATATCAACATCTACACCAACGATGAATTTACCAGCAGTTTTAATGTACCGGAAAAACTGGCTTTTGCATCCCTGTTTATTTTTGCAGCAGCTGTAGTTGACTTTTTAGATGGCTTTGTATCAAGGCTATTTGATGCGTCTTCAGAAATGGGCAAGCAACTGGATTCCCTGGCCGATGTGGTTAGTTTTGGTGTTTGTCCTTCAGTGATCTTATACCAGTTGTTAAGACTAAGTTTTATAAAAGAAGAAAATGGCCTCGATGTGGCTTTTGCCTGGTTGCTGCCGGCTTTTATTCTTGCAGCAGCATCCGCATATCGGCTGGCAAAGTTCAATTTAGATACCACCCAGCGGTATGGATTTAAAGGCGTACCAACACCGGCTGTGGGGTTGTTGGTTGCATCATTTCCACTGATACTGCATTTTGGCAGCAGTTTCAATTTCATCAACGAAATACTGATAAATAAATGGTTTTTATATGGCCTCATTATCACATTGAGCTGGCTAATGGTAAGTAATTTACCATTGATTGCTTTAAAGTTTGCCGGCTTTAGTATTAAAAACGATTTCCCCAAATTAATATTGGTGGGCATAACAATAATGGCCGCCATATTTTTAAAATGGCTGGCCGTACCAATTATTTTCCTTGCCTACATTCTTATATCTTTGACGTTCAAAAATAAAACTACCACATGATTTTTACTGCACAAATAAAAGTAATGCCACTTAAAGAATTACTGGATCCACAGGGAAAAGCGGTAATGGGCGGCCTTCAAAACCTGGGGTTAAACGCCATTCAGGATGTAAGAGTTGGAAAAAATATTACCCTGCAGATAGAAGCCGATTCAGCAGAAGTTGCTCAGCAAATTGCAGAAGAAGCCAGTAAAAAATTATTGGCCAACCAGGTAATGGAGATGTTTGAAATTACAATTAGTTAGTTGGCTTATAGGGTGATTGGTTAATAGGTTGATAGGTTGATAATGTTTTGGTATCTGGGTCTTCGTCTAAATTGCTCAACCGGCTAAACGCAGATGATTTATTGATATTAATCCGAAACAAATACTAAACTAATAATAGTAAGTTATTGGTTGAAGTTGGTTAATTTAATTACGATATAGCCAGTCAGCAAATCATTCCTTCAATAATTCACCGTTTCAGCAATTCAACAATCCCGTCATGTTATACATTGTTCCCACGCCCATTGGCAACCTTGCTGATATCACTTTCAGGGCTATTGATATTTTAAAATCAGTTGATTTAATATTGGCTGAGGATACCCGTACCTCATCGGTTTTATTGAACCATTATCAAATTCACAAACCCATCTCTCCTTATCACCAGCACAACGAACATAAAATTGTACAGCACCTTGCGGAACAATTACAAGCGGGCAAAACTATTGCCTTGCTAACAGATGCAGGCACACCCGGCATCAGCGACCCTGCTTTTTTACTGGTTAGACAATGCATTAAGTATGATGTAAAAGTAGAGTGCCTTCCCGGTGCCACCGCTTTTGTACCGGCGCTCGTCAACAGCGGTTTGCCCATGAACAACTTTTGTTTTGAAGGTTTTTTACCATTAAAAAAAGGCCGGCAAACTTTTTTAAAAAAGATGGCAGCAGAAGAACGCACCATGGTTTTTTATGAAAGCCCCATGCGCCTCGTAAAAACAATTAACGATTTCATCAACACATTTGGCCCCGACAGGCAATGTTGCGTAAGCCGTGAACTCACCAAAAAGTTTGAAGAAAATAAAAGAGGCAGCCTCCAGGAAGTTCACGATCATTTTAATACCAAACCCGTAAAAGGTGAAATTGTGATTGTAGTGCAGGGAAAGTTGTAGTATTTTCTTTTAGACTGGCATTGTTTTTATGGTCATGCCTCAAGAGAAATTATATCAGTTTATTGGCTGCTACTTGTCCGACAATAATTATAAAATATTTCCGGAATTATTTTTTTAACATACGACTCACTAAAATCTAAGTATTCAGATTGCTGTATGTCAATGCAAATTTTATTTTGTTCGGCCGTAGGGATTAAGAGAATATCTTTTGACGTCCATTCCTCACTAGTATTTTTTGAAAGTTTTTTTTCATGCAAGAATTGATTTTTTTTTATCCTGGCTAGTGCTCTGTGTACCAAAGATTCTCTCATCATTGGCTCTATCATTAAAGCTTTATCGAATTCCGCAATAGCTTTATCAAAGTGCAATTCTTTGAGACGAAGTATACCTCCCAGAAAATAGGTGTCTATTCCAGAACTGTCGAGTTTCCATATTTTAAAAAATGATTTATTAGCTTCTTTTAAATCTCCATTATTTATACTCTGATTAAAGATGGTTGTATAATAATTAATTTCATTTTTCTTTTTACTAAAAACGGCTTCATGATTTTTTAATATCGTAATTTCTCTTATTATCCCTGTTGAGTAATATATAAAAGCAGTATCATATTTACTATCTCTTTTAGATTTTACTTCTGATTGTATTTGTCCGGTAATAAAATATATTTTCCCTGTTCCTTTTTCGTTCCCTAATGAAAACTCCCTTGTTTGTCTTACTGCTGCATTTGTATAGTATTCACTCCACATTCCGTCTAAAATTCCATTTTTAAAATTAGATACTGATTTCTTATTACCATTTTTAAAATATACTACTAGTTCGCCACTAAGTTTACCATTAAATAAGGTTCCTTCATCCTGTTTTTTCCCACTATTAAAATAGTCAATATACTTTCCCGAATATGGAATTTTATGCAGACTCCAAATATTATCAAGCATCTCCATTCGCTTTAAGCTCGGAATTAATTTCAGACTGTCAGGCCTGTTTCGATACTCTTTTGTAAAAATATAAGTAACTCCCTCTAGATTTTTATATCCTAAAAGTCTTAAAGTATCCTTGTCACTTACAACACGACTATCTGCAATATTTTCTGGCAAAATAGGGTTCCACTCTTCGGGATCAGTTATAATTGGAATTGAGTCTAAAACAAACAGCATAGCATTCTTTGGAGCTTGCCCCGATGCATTTAAATAAAACAGAAAAACCGAGAATGACAGTAAAATATTTCTATTTATAAATGGTGTCATCGAGAATTTGCTAAGTGTTTGATTTACCTTGAAAAAATATGCTTTACTTAACATTAGTATTGATTTTCTATAAACTACAACATAAGCCTGAAAGGCTTTAACATCAACAACCATGGGTGCAACCCATGGAATCCTCTCAAAATAATTCCCTCACCAAACATTTCTCGGGCAGGTATCACCATATTTATTCCCCAGTAAAAAACCAATAATTATTTCATGCGTATTGCGGGAGTAATTCACCAGTTTAGAAGTAGAAACATCATACGAATAACCAACGTTAAACGTGTTGGAAACATTGAGGCCGGCCATGGCAGTAAAGCCCCCCAACTGGTCACCAAAACGATACCCGCTGCCAATCCAAACCTTATCCTGGTATTGTAATTTAGCATTGGTATAAACCTGCATGGGATAGGGATTGATAAATTGCAGCATCACTGAAGGCAGCAGGGAAATATCCTCATTCAGCAAAAATTTATAACCCGCTGTAGTAAAAAAATGTGGGACAAAATTGCCGCCATATATATCATCTTTTACAAAGTTTGCTTTGGCAGGTACAATGTTTAAAACGGAAACACCCACAAAATATTCAGCCGAATACAACCAAAGCCCGGCGCCGATTTCAGGTTTAATTTTTGAAATCTCTCCGCTGTTATAGCCAATTGCAGGGTCGTTGGCGTTTAAAGAACCCCACTGTATTTTTGATGCATCTAAACTTACAGCTGTAATGCCTGCCATAAAGCCGGCAGACAATGTTGTACGGGCAGAAACACCTTTGTGATAAGCATACGTAACATAACCTCCCCATCTGTTTAAGTAACCGGTTTTATCACTAACAATGATGCCGCCCAATCCATGATGTGGTTCGGCTGCATTGTAGCTTTCCATATAAGAACGGCCCCGGGGATTTTCTCCCGGCACATCATAAGAAGTTGCGGAAGTGCGGTAATCCTTTTTTCCAACAGGCCCTTGAATAGATAAATAAGTAGTAACAGGTGCACCATCAATTCCGGTCCATTGATTGCGGTAACTGAGTTTTACATCCGTATAATTTTCAATGCCGGTAATAGCGGGGTTGATGATATAATTATTAAGAATGTATTGGGTATAACCAGGTTTTTGCTGGGCAGTCAGCTGTTTTACTGTTAACAGCACACAAAAAAATAACAGTCGTTTTATCGATTGATTTATAAAAATGTAAAGTGGCTGTTGCATAAAAAATACCTTGGTCTCCATAAGCAAATACAAACTAAAAAGATACCGAAATTAAGCTTTTACTTTTATAAAATTAGCTGGAAGCAGATTGCAATTTTTTTGGTACAATGAAATACATTACACCTCAAATTAAACTTATAACAGGCTTATAATAGCATTTACAAATAAACTCGTCTATTCATTTTAAGGTCCAATTCAAATCGTTGTTTCGTTCATAACCGCCGTCAGCGTTTTTAACGGCTGACGGGGTTATCCAACCCCTTTTTGTTGCGACAATTATATACAGAATTGTTTGCTGACTGATAGCCAGTCAAATACAATTTAAAATTTTCAGTGACAAGCTTCCCTCTCCCCGTCCGAACGCCAGCCCGACAGATACATTCTGGCGGGGCGTGGCCGGGCGGGCTTCGGAGTATAATATAAGTGCACTGATGTTTTGCGAAATAGAACTGGAAAATGCAAAGCTGATTCTAAATAAGCGTACAAGAAAAATGAGACTACTAATCGAATAAGAAAAGAGCTCTGAGCAATCAGGGTCAAGCTCCCCTCTCCTTCGGAGAGGGGTTGGGGGTGAGGTCAAACGGGATACAAAATAAGCGATTGTTTTATAACCTATCAACATCCCTTTAAAAAAAGTACATCCTGCTTTGTTGTGCCAACCGGGATGATCCGATAGCTATCAAATTCAAATTACTCCTTCATTTTCAACAATACCAATCATTAATCTTTGATGATTATCTTTAAAAAATAAACCAAGCTGAATGAATATTCAAAAACCTGCTGAAACAAACTTGCCGCCTGACACACTCAAACGAACCCTTGGTCCAGTTATGCTTTGGGGACTTGGTGTAGGTTATGTAATCAGCGGCATGTATTTTGGCTGGAACCTTGGATTACCCGTGGGAGGCACATTGGGCCTGGCCATCGCTACTTTTTTTATCATAATACTATATATCACATTTACTTTTTCGTATGCAGAATTGGCCTGCGCCATACCAAGAGCCGGCGGTGTATTTGATTACGCCAGCAAAGCCATGGGCAGGCGCATCGGCTTTATTGCCGGCATGGCCCAAATCATAGAATTTGTATTTGCACCACCCGCCATTGCTGCTGCCATTGGAGCATATTTTCATATTTTCTTTCCGCAGGTTTCAGTTACTATTATTGCGATTACTGCCTATATTTTGTTTACGGCATTGAATATTTATGGTGTAAAAGCAGCAGCCATTTTCGAACTGGTAATCACTGCATTTGCTGTGTTTGAATTACTGCTTTTTTGCGGCATCACCCTCCCCCATTTTCATTGGAATAATTTAACCCACAATGCTTTCCCCTTTGGCTGGAAAGGCGTTTGGGCAGCCACGCCCTTTGCCATCTGGTTTTTTCTGGGGCTGGAAGGTGTGGCAAATGTTGCAGAAGAAACAGTAAAGCCGCAGCGGAATATTTTAATTGGTTTTGGTTCTGCCTTACTCACCTTAATTATTTTATGTGTCCTTGTTTTTGTTTCATCCATTGGAGTGGGTGGCTGGGAAAAAGTAGTGTATCCAACTCCCGGTGCGGATGCGTCTGATTCTCCGTTACCAATGGCATTGGCACAAATTACCGGCAGCGCCGGCTGGTTGTATCACTTGTTAATTACAATCGGATTGATGGGACTTGTGGCTTCATTCCATGGATTAATATTAGCGGCCAGCCGTGCCAGTTATGAGTTTGGCAAGGCTGGCTGTATCCCTCCGGTATTTGGAAAAGTGCATCCAACATTTAAAACGCCGGTAAATGCGTTGCTGTTAAATACAGGTATCGGCATCATTGCATTGCTTACCGGCAAAACCGGCGACATTATTACCATTGCCTGCTTTGGCGCCATTGCTTTGTATATTTTTGCCATGGTATCGGTACTGGTTTTAAGAAAAACAGCGCCCGAATTACCCCGGCCTTTTAAAACACCTTTCTTCCCATTTTTTCCAATCATCGCATTGCTGATTGCGGTGGTTTCCATGGTAGCCATGGCAACACTTAACATTAAATTATTTTTGCTCTTTTTAGGTATTCTGGTACTTGCTTATATTTGGTTTCATTTCTTTGTAAAACAATCTGCAGATGCAACAACAATATCCCCTTCAGCATAAAATAATACAACAACTCGCCGAACAAAATACCGAGAAAGTTAAAGTGGCAGTGACAGATATAGACGGTGTGCTGCGTGGCAAAATGATGAGCTTTGAAAAATTTTCTTCTATTGTAGAAAAAGGTTTCGGCTTTTGCAATGTGGTATTTGGCTGGGATGCTGCTGATGTGGCTTACGATAATTCTCAATACACCGGCTGGCACAGCGGCTATCCCGATGTAACTGCTGTGGTTGATATCAATACATTCAGGCAAATTCCCTGGGAAAATGATATACCTTTTTTTCTGGCTGATTTTAAAGATGAGAAAGGAAAAGATTTGGCCATTTGTCCAAGAAGTCTGCTGAAAAATATTATCCAACAGGCTGCAGATGCTGGTTTCACCCCATTCTTTTCGCAGGAGTTTGAGTGGTTCAATCTATTGGACAATTCAGATGAATTGTATGCCACTAAATTCAGTACTACCAAGCCATTAACAAATGGCATGTTTGGCTACTCGATGTTAAGAGCTGCGGAAAAAGATGACTACTTTAATGACTTATTCGACCTGCTGAAAAAATTCGGCGTGCCCTTGGAAGGTTTGCATACAGAAACAGGTCCGGGTGTGTATGAAGCAGCCATCACCTATTCCGAAATACTGGAAGCAGCCGACAGGGCTGTATTATTTAAAACAGGCGTAAAACAAATTGCCAAACAACACGGCATCATTGCCACGTTCATGGCAAAGTTTAGCGAAAGCCTTCCTGGCTGCAGCGGTCATGTTCACCAAAGTTTGTGGGATGCAGCAAAAAAACAAAACCTTTTTTACGATAAAAAAAGTAAGCAGGGTACCAGTGCTTTAATGGAAAGTTATATGGCCGGGCAATTACATTGCCTGCCGTTTATGCTGCCCATGCTGGCACCAACGGTTAATAGTTACAAACGTTTGGTAGAAGGTGCGTGGGCACCTACCACGCTCACATGGGGCGTTGACAACCGAACGACCGCATTGCGTTCCTTGCCCGGAAGTGCCACCGCTACAAGGCTTGAGACAAGAGTAGTTGGTAGCGATAGCAACCCCTATCTCGCCATGGCAGCCTGCCTTGCCAGTGGTTTGTATGGCATAAAAAATAAATTGAAATTGAAAACGCCTGCCACCATTGGTAATGGATATGCCAATACAAAAAATGGCGTGCTGCCCAAAAATTTATGGGAAGCAACACAGGCCATGCAATCATCTGTTGTAGCAAAAGAATTATTTGGCGAAGTATTTGTAAATCATTTTACCGCAACAAGAGAATGGGAATGGAAACAGTTTATGAAAGTGGTAACGGATTGGGAGTTGAAAAGATACCTGGAGATTATTTAAATTGTTGATATTTTTTCCAGGTTTGTAGTTAAGTTATTCCCGGTTATCGGGTATAATTTTTAAGCAAGAAAAAGTTTATAATTATGGCAAAACGGCCACTATAAAAAATACAAACATGGCGAAGAATAAGACGATCGTTGTAAAAGGAACTGAAATTACCATCTTTCAAGGGAACCAATCGGAATACATTTCACTAACTGACATTGCCAGATATAAGGACATTGAACGAACTGATTCTATCATTCAAAATTGGCTCAGAAACAGAAATACTATTGAGCTATTAGGTTTTTGGGAACAACTTAATAATCCGGATTTTAAACCCATCGAATTCGATGGGTTTAAAAAAAAAGCTGGGTTAAATAGCTTCATTTTAACTGCGAAGCAAAAAGAAGGAGAACATTATATCTTTAACGGATATTGCAAGATACCGGAATGTTGAACGGATCAATTATATCATTTAAAACAGGATGGGAACAAGAAATATAATAGAGTTTTAAGATTAGGTATTTTGTCCGCAAACGAAAGTTCGGCCTTGAATAAAAAGTGCTAGAAATTTTCCGGATCAGCCGTTAAAAAATCATCCGCCGCGGCGGATTGAGCCGGCAGAATCTGCAAATTATTGAACTCTGGCGGCGAGTTCCTTGATTTTAGGCTGATGCGAAAAATTTCACCTGTTACGAAAGTCGGGAGCCTTTTTATTCTCCCGCTGAATAGCGGGATTGATTTTTTTTGTTTCTTTTTTTTATCAACCTGTCCCGAAAAAATCGGGAGAAAAAAAAGTAAATAGACGCTAGTTGAAAAGTGTAAAGGCTCTGCGAACAAAGTAGTTAATCATATAGAGTTTATTCGCTTGTGGGACCAAATGAATAACTCTGATTTTAAACGCATCGAATTCGATGCGTTTAAAAATGAAGCAGGCAATATTCCATTTATCACAATCAGAAAGATTGGTACAATTAAATACAATTGCTATAACACAAATGAAATCTTTGCTCAATAGCAGGCAAATAAAGAAACTAAAATAATGAAAACACTCAAATCAGTGGCACAATAAAAAAAACTATGACAGACTTCAATACCATCAGACAATACAATTTCCCAACCGTCATTCGCTTTGGCGCAGGTTCAGTAAAAGAATTACCGGACTATTTAGCAGCAAACGGATTAAGCAGACCATTACTGGTTACCGATTCAATGGTGAGCGGCCTGGATTTTTTTACAACCATAAAAAACAGCCTCACCGCAAAATCATTTTCTGTAGAAGTGTTTTCAGACATTCATAAAAATCCGGTGAAAAGTGATGTGTTGAAAGGCGGCGAAGTGTACAAAGAAACCAACAGGGATTGCATTATTGGTATTGGTGGCGGTGCGGCTATGGATGTGGCAAGGGCCATCGTATTACGGATTAATCATCACCGTGATTTATTTGACTATGATGATTTAATTGGCGGCGATCAATATGTTACAGAAGCGGTGCCTTATTTTATGACCATTCCCACCACTAGCGGCACCGGCAGCGAAGTTGGCAGGAGCGCCATCATTTCTGAAGATGAAACCCATCGCAAACGAATTTTATTTTCACCTAAATTATTGGCAAAAATTGTTTTTGCAGATCCGTTACTTACCATGGAACTACCCGCTTTTGTAACCGCTGCCACCGGTATGGATGCATTAACGCATAACATGGAAGCCTTTATTGCCAAAGGGTTTCATCCCATGGCAGAAGGCATTGCATTGGAAGGTATCCGTTTAATCAACCAATCAATTGTTACCGCAGTCAACAAACCAGACCTTGAGAGCAGGAGTAAAATGATGATTGCATCGCTGATGGGTGCGGTGGCTTTTCAAAAAGGATTGGGTGTGGTACATTCATTGGCACATCCACTCTCCTCTTTGCTGGATACACATCATGGCCTTGCCAATGCGGTAAACCTGCCCTACGGTATGCGTTTTAATGCACCGGGATTAGAAGAATTATTTAAGCGTATGGCACAGGCAATGGAGCTTGCAGATGAAACCGGCGAAGCTGTAGTCAATCATTTATTTGATTTAAATAAACAAATAGGTTTGCCCACCAGGCTCAGTGAAATTGGCGTAAAGGCTGAACATATAGAAACCCTGAGCGACCTTGCATTGGCGGATTTTTGCCACCCAAGCAATCCAAAACCGGTAACAAGAAATGATTTTAAACAATTGTATTTAGAAGCGCTGTAAACATGTTAACCAACATAAAAATAGGATTAACCTATACCGGATCGGATGAAAAACATGGGTATTATGTAAACTGGCTAAAAGGCAACGATGACATCGAAATCATCCGGCTTTCTGCAGAAGACGATAATCTGCATTTGGTGAAAGAAGTTGATGCCATTGTATTATCGGGTGGTGTGGATGCTCATCCACAAAGTTATGGCAGCAACAATACCAGTTATCCAAATGCACCTGCTGCCTTTCAGGTAGCGAGAGATGAATTTGAAACGGCTACTTTTTTGTTGACGCAGCAATTACATATTCCTGTGCTGGGTGTTTGCCGCGGCATGCAACTGATTAATTGTATATTGGGCGGCGATTTAATCCAGGATATTGGTGAGGAAGCCAATAACAATCATCGCAACCAGGGAGACGATAAAAAGCATCCGGTACGTATTTTACCCGACACTTTATTGGGCGAAATTACAAGCCAGCAACAAGATGATGCCAATAGTGCCCATCACCAATGTGTCAATCATCTTGGTAAAGAACTAATGGTAAATGCACAATCTGAAGATGGTATTATTGAAGGAATTGAATGGGCTGATAAGAGCGAAAAGCCTTTCCTGCTGGGCATTCAATGGCATCCTGAACGGATGTTCAAACTTAATTTACAAGCATCTACCCTGTCAAAAAATATCAGGGAATACTTTATCAACCAGGTACAAAAAAGCAAAGCAACAAAATAAATATGGACATCATCAATCCGGCAACCGAAGCCATCATAACGACAGTAACAGAAGATACAGCAGCAAGCATCCGGCAAAAATTTGAATCGCTGAAAAGCGGTCAGCGGCGATGGTCAGCCGTTAGTATAGATACAAGAATTACCGCTATCGAAAAATTTTATTCGTTGCTGGATACAAATAAAGATGAACTGGCAAATATACTCAGTAATGAAATGGGAAAGCCCTTGCAACAATCTTACAATGAACTGAATGGTGCCAGAAACCGGATTAAATTTTTTATTGAAAATTCAGCTAAATATTTAGCCGAAGAATGGATAACAAGCGAAGGAGCTACCAAAGAAAAAATTGTATTTGAACCGTTGGGCGTTATCGCAAATATCTCTGCGTGGAACTATCCATACCTGGTTGGTGTAAATGTTTTTATTCCTGCGTTAATTGGCGGCAATGCAGTTTTGTATAAGCCTTCTGAGTACACAACGCTTACAGGTTTGCACATTCAACGCCTGTTGCACGAGGCAGGTATTCCGGAAAATTGCTTTCAGGCAGTAATTGGCAAAGGCAATGTGGGCGAGCATTTGCTGAAATTACCATTGGATGGATATTTCTTTACCGGCAGTTATAAAACCGGGAAATACATTGCTGAAAAGGTTGCAGGTAAATTAGTTCCTTGTCAGCTGGAGTTGGGTGGTAAAGATCCTTTGTATGTAATGGATGATGTAGCAGATGTTGCCAAAACCGCAGCTGATGTGTTGGAAGGAGTAGTGTACAACAACGGACAAAGTTGCTGTGCGGTAGAAAGGGTTTATGTACATGAAAGCGTGTACGACGCTTTTGTTGAAGCCTATGTGTCGGCATGTAAAAAATTACAAGTGGGTGATCCGATGAAAAAAGGAATTGATATTGGTCCGCTTGCAAGAAAAGAGCAACAGGCATTTTTATTAGGCCAGATAAAAGATGCAACTGATAAAGGTGCAACCCTGCTTTGTGGTGGTAATATTCCCGAAGGTGAAGGCTATTTTATTGAGCCGGCAGTATTGGTAAATGTAAATCATACGATGGCAATAATGAAAGAAGAATCTTTCGGTCCCATCATCGGTATTCAAAAAGTAATGGATGATGCTGAAGCAGTTGCTTTAATGCAGGATACAAAATATGGCCTTACAGCTGCAATTTATTCAGCCAATTATGAGAGAGCGGAAACAGTGATGCAGCAAATGAACAGCGGCTCGGTGTATTGGAACTGCTGCGACAGAGTGAGCGCAACATTGCCGTGGAGCGGTCGTCAACATTCCGGCATTGGCAGCACCTTATCTTACCAGGGCATCCGGGCATTTGTGCATCCAAAAGCATATCATATCAGGAGTTAATAATCAATTTTAAAATGAAATGATTTATTTAAAACAGATTGATAATGCTATTTTAGCCGGATTAAAAAACTAGAATGTACAAAGCAGTTTTTATTGACATGGATGGCACGTTACTTACAAGCCATCATAGCATTACAGCTACAACAAAGCAAACCATACAGCAATTAATTAAGCAGGGGATTTTGGTTATTCCAATTTCAGCCCGGCCTTTACATGGTATATTGCCACTTACTGCAACTGTTTTTGATGAGGAGAAACCGGTAGTAAGTTTAAACGGAAGTTATATTTTTCATCAGCAGGCCATCATTCATGAAATAAAAGTTTCATTGCCACAGGCAATTGAGTTACACAACACCGTTTCAAAAAAACCGGTATCCATTATGTATTACAGCCAGATGGACTGGTATGCAGCAGAACATACAGACGCTATAAAAAAAGAACAACGCATAACGCCTGTCTCCATCACCATACAGCCTTTTGATACGACGGTAGCAGCATGGGAACAACAACAGGTGGGTCCCAATAAAATATTAATTACCGGAAATGTAGCAGAAATCCTTGCAATTGAAAAGGAGTTGCTAGCTCAATACCAGGACGAATTAAACATCTACAAATCGCAACCACGTTATCTTGAGGTAATGCATAAACAGGCTTCTAAAACAAATGCCATACAATTATTAATGGCAAAATACGGGATACAGCAAGATGAAATAATTGCAATTGGTGATAACTACAATGATAAAAGCATGATTGAATTTGCAGGCATGGGCATAGCAATGGGTAATGCGCCGGATGAAATAAAAAAGGTGGCCGATTATATTACTGATACCAACAATAATGACGGAGTGGCAAAGGCTTTAAAAAAGTTTTTTTTCTAACCTTTCAAAATGTTATTACTGCAAATTATTTTTAGCTTAGTTGAGGTAACTGTTGCTTTCTTCATTTACCAGTTCTACATTACTATAATCTTTTACAACATTATACAAAGTATCTCTTTCAACTGGTGAACGCTTTACCTGCTTTATCAATGTTACCAGTTGCTGTGTATTCATGGTTGGAGATTGTTCTTCACTTCCCGCCATACTATAAATTTTTGTAGAATCGTCGATGGTGCCATCAATATCATTTACACCAAATGCCAAACTCAACTGGGCATTTTCTCTGCCCAGCATTGGCCAGTAAGCCTTCAGGTGAGGGAAGTTATCGAGGTATATTCTGGCAATTGCATATAGCCGCATATCCTCTGTGGTAGTAGATTCGGTTACATAGCTCATATCGTTATCCTGGTTGCGGAATTTTAATGGAATGAACGTATTAAAGCCACCGGTTTTATCCTGCAGTTCCCGCAGGCGCCTCATGTGATCGATGCGATGTTCGTATTTTTCAATTTGTCCGTACAGCATGGTTGCATTGCTGTGCATACCCAACTGGTGTGCCACTTCATGTATGTGCAACCATCCATTGGCATCTACTTTATCAGCACATATTTGTTCCCTTATTTCAGGTGCAAATATTTCTGCACCTCCACCCGGCAGACTATCCAACCCTGCATCATGCAACTGTTTCATTCCTTCTTCCACAGTTAATTTTGCCTTTCGAAACATGTAATCCAGCTCAACCGCAGTAAATGCTTTTACATGCAAACCGGGCCGGTGATTTTTAATTTTTTGCATCAGCTCTATAAAATAAGCCATGTTCATTTTTGGATGCACACCGCCCACAATATGTACTTCTGTAATTGGTTTGCCGTCGTAAGATTTTACAATGTCGAGCATTTGATCAATACTGAGTTCCCATCCTTCTTCTTTATTGGCATACAAACGGGAGTAGGAGCAAAAT
>Ga0163154_10005205_pt1 | contig 16642 bp, 18 predicted proteins | sample OliLakLV19MP9P1_FD_148649 | JGI IMG/M metagenome (GOLD analysis project Ga0163154, IMG submission 148649) | Freshwater microbial mat bacterial communities from Lake Vanda, McMurdo Dry Valleys, Antarctica - Oligotrophic Lake LV.19.MP9.P1 | ecosystem: Environmental > Aquatic > Freshwater > Lake >... | reverse complement strand
AACCTGGGCCGGTTCATTTCGGCGGATACCATTGTTCCCGGTGCAGGGTCGCTGACGGTCTCGCCGAGCGATCCGGTGTCGGCAGGCGCATGGAGTCAACGCAGTGGTGGGGCGAGCAACCCACAGCAGCTTAATCGCTATAGCTATGTGCTCAACAATCCGGTGCGAGGGACAGACCCGAGTGGGCACTGTTTTGGCGTATTGGGCGGTATTGATACACTTATTTGCGTTGGTGTGGTCGTTTTTGTTGCCGGAACTATCGCCGCAGTCGCATCATCGCCAAGCTCTGGTTTCAACTGGAATGACTACAATTGGAGTGATTGGTCCTTGCCGGGGTATATGGCAGAGGAGCAGGCTCCTGAAACAGTACCTGATGATCATGTTGTCGTTCGTGGCGGTACAGGCGATTTACCAGAACCTGGGACGGAGTTTTCCGGAAGTCACGGGCCAACATTAGAAGATGCTGCTTCTGGTGTGCCACACGGTACTGTGCGCCAAACTACCGCTGGAAAGATACGTGCAGGGGGCGGTACCGTCGTACACAAACCTGAAGAAGCGTATCCTGGTGGCCCAATGAATGATCGGCATGTGAACGTGAGCACAGGTAAGGATATGGGTGGATTTTCCGAACCCTTTCCAAATCCGGTTCCAAAGCCGAGTCGCATTCCTGGCAGACCAAAGCCTCAATAGACCGTAGCATATGTATGGAATTGGCCGGGTTCAAAATCAGTAAGGCTTGACAATAATCGTTAAGCTAAGTGAGTTACACTATGGGTGAGAATATTGGGATAATCTATAGCGGTTTTTGGGATCGGCCATTAGGTTTTGTTGTGAGATACAGAGACCGCATCTTTTACTTCTTACGGAAATTTAATGACGACAGTGATGAATACGAGGATGTGTATAAAGTTTTCTTATTACCAGCATTAACAGAGAAAGATATCCAAAATTCATGGGATAGCCTTGATACTAAAACATTGCGACATGTATCTACGATTCGCGTCAGTGACGTAATATTCGATGCGAGTTTTCGGAAATCTATTGATTCGGATATTCTCGACGTCTTGATCAAGAACCTGTCGCCTGAAACTCATTAAGTAAGTACGGTAGGATTACCGGCCAGCACCTGAGTACCAGCATATCTTGCAAACCCAAAGGCTAATCCTCTGAATCATTGCTTTTGCTTGCTATTGCTACACCTGAGGCTCGAAACTAGCTGCCATCCATCGCACCAGCATCAGGAAATAACCCTCTGACCGTACGATAGCGCGCCGTATAGGGTACTGAGCCACGTCTGAGCGCCCCGCAACCCCGTGCTACAATGGCGGAAACACTGCGCTTCCTGCACCTTTCCAATCATTGCACCAGCGAAACGCCATTTGAGCGCATCCCAACGCGCTATTCGGCTGGGTCCCGTATGATACTGCCCGTTATTACGACCCCAACCTGGGGCGGTTCATTTCGGCGGATACGATGGTTCCCGGCGCAGGCTCGCTGACGGTCTCGCCAAGCGATGCGGTGGCAGCGGGCGCGTGGGGCCAACGCAGTGGCGGGCCAGCTGATCCCCAGCAGCTTAATCGCTATAGTTATGTGCTGAATAATCCGATCAAGAATACGGATCCGAGTGGGCATTGGGTGTTTTCGATTGGTATCCAAGTAGCAGGAGGTGCTGGAGTAGGTGGTTCAACAACTGTTGGCTGGTTTATTGATACTCAAGGAAATAGCGGGTTTTTTACAACACCATCGTTTGGCAATACATTAGGGGGCGGTGCCGGTGCAAGTGTAGTTGGGTCTGTTAACACAGCTGAGTCGTACAAAGAAGCTTCTGGTAGCGGATTCATTTTGGGTGCTGATACACCTGGAAAGCTTGGGTCTGTTGACATTGGTTTTAATACGAATGATCAAGGGGTTCCTGTAGGCCCTGTCAGCATTTCTGCAGGAACGGGAGTTGGGCCTATGTTAGATGTACATATTCATGGCACGTATACAACCTTCATGCTTATGAGTTGTCAGCCAGGATCAAGTTGCCCAATTAAGGCAGATACTAATATACGCCCAGTACCAACGCCTCTTCCTGAAGAGAGACGAGAGAATCAGCCAAATACCACTCCAACACCGACGTCTAAACGACCATAACAGACCTACGCCGGGGATCGACTACTGAGCTACCTGCTACGCGGAAAGTGAGCGCTCACTTTCCGCGTATATTCTGGAGAGATAGCCAAATGACATCGCTTTCGTCGATCATCTCGATAGTCTTCGTCCGGAAAACCATCATTATCCAAGGAGATATATCGGAACTTCGTGCTAAATTGGCGGTAATGCAAGATCGTTCTGGTAAATCAGGGATTAAGAGTTTATACACTGAATTCAATCATGATATTATCACAATTTATAGATACAATGAAAGTAATGGTATGTACGCAACCGGAAATATAACCACTTTACACTCTGGAGATGTTCAGGTTAGTTTAGAAACGCACCCAAGTGGAGGGTCGGTATTTCTATTGGTAATCATATTTGCTTTGTGTTGTATTTTTACGCTGATTGAATTGTATAAATCGATAAATGCTGGATATATTAACTTTGGGTCGTTTTATTTCTTCTTCCCTTTTGTATTCTATTCATTAACTCAATACATAGTATATTTTATTAATTCCCAACGACTTATTGGGGAATTTGAGTTATTAACTTTGACATAATCAATGATGAGTTCAAGGCCATTTATCCGTTGTATGGGTGATCGCGCTTTCTCTACATATACGGTCACTCTGTGTCCAAGATGATTGCGACCTATACACTCAGCATGTAGTATTCCGTCATATCTACTTTGAATAATAGGATTAACAGGCTTGCGCTTCACAAAGCCAAAACACCTTACTCATGGCAGCCTTGACAGACTACTAGAAGCGCTTATTATGCTCTTTGGGAATCGCCGTAATGACCTCCTACTGCTTGTGGAAGCCGAACATGCGATAGCATTAAATATACGTACTCCAGCGGCAATTCCCAAAGAGCCCTTATTTGTTGTGGAATCCACGAAAAATCATGCACGACAGCTTGGCTGATAATATTAGATACACTCATCACCAAATCAGCACCCTTGCTCCGCACCCCACTGCGCCAAACCGCCTCTGTGTGTTCAATAGCGCGCCTTATCATCACCACAGCCGTTTCTGATCGCCCGCAACCCCGTGCTACAATGATAGAAATGCTGCGCTTCCTGCACCTTTCCAGATGCATGCTCGCCTCAGCGTCAATTGAACGCTTCCCGACGCGCTATTCGGCTGGCTGACGTCTGATACTGCCCGTTATTACGATCCCAACCTGGGACGGTTTATTTCGACAGACAGTGTGGTGCCAGGGACTGCCTCGGGCGGCATGGATGGCATCGCACTCAAGCCCCTGACCGTCAGTTTCAGCGAGCCAGGATTTGTCGCCACACTGAACCAGGAAAACCAGTTTGGGCCGTGGTTCACCCTGAGCGATAATGACCAGCAGCAACTCGGCAGCCCGATGGGGCCGCAGAACCCGCAGGCACTCAATCGCTATAGCTATGTGCTGAATAATCCAATCAAGAATACGGACCCGAGCGGGCATTGCACGGATCCATTGAGTTGCACATTGGAAGGTGCTGCACTTGGCACGGCTATTGAGCCAGGTGGTGGCACGCTCATTGGTGGTATTGGTGGATTTATTCTTGGTACCATCATTACGATTACGGTCGCCGGTGGTGTGGCTTATGTAGCGACACATCCGCTTGATAGTGCCAATACTGTCAGCGAGAGCCGCTGGGAAAAAAGAGCAACAGATTTTGGCACCACAAAAGTGAGAAAATTGAAAGACGCAGAGGTGCCAAGAGCAGCACATCGGCAAAAAGGCAAGGGAAATCCACTGGGGGCTGAAGACAGCTACTATGTTGATAAAGATGGGAAGCTCTTTAGTGGGGGCGACAAAGGTGAGTTAACCTATGAAGGAGATTTGAACGATTATCAAGACGGTAATCGGAGACGAAAATAAATCACGAAGGTCGTATATCTGAAGCAACCTTCGTGATTGGTATATATTTCTTGTCATGGACATCATGACGTGCTATTGCACCATCACGCATTCTGGTGATGCCAAAATACCGTACATGTAACTATGGGTAGTATGGAAGGGCAGATTGTGGAATACAAGGACGATTTTAATACGTGTAAAGAGACCTTTGTCACATTTCGAATTATACATGAAGCACTTAATCCTGAGGAGATAACTGGCAAGTTTCAGCTTGCGCCCTCGGATTCATGGCGCAAGGGTGAGCCGAAAGAATGGAAAGGGCGGGCAGCCCGGACAGGTATGTGGGTGCTGAGTACCGAGAACCGAGTGCTATCTCGGGATCTACGACGTCACCTTGACTGGATAATTGAGCATGTGCAAGACAAAAGCTTAGTATTGGATGATTTGCGCACACAGGGTTATCATATAGATGTCTTTTGTCACTGGGTTCAGCTCGGTGGCACAGGCGGACCAATACTCTCACCAAGAAATATGGAAGGTATGTCAAGATTGAGTTTGGAGATAAGCTTTGAGTTTTGGTCAGAGCCAGAGACTGATGATGAAGAGGAGTCGGCAGGTGATGATGAAAATGAATGTACCGACCAAGAAGGTTCATCAGATAGAGCGTAAGAGCGCGATACATGGAGAGTCGCTTGCAGTGTTTATCCATCCATAGCCTTGGTCTGTAATTCTCGTGCAGATGTGCTGCTGCTCTGTAATGTGAAACCTGCACCACATCAGCACCCTCGCATCCCTTCCCAACACGCCATACCTCCGCTGACCGTCCGATAGCGCGCCTTATCGTGTACTGCGCCGTTGCTAATCGCCCCGCAGCCCCGTGCTACAATGGTCAAACCGCTTCCCTTTCTGCACCTTTCCATCGAAGCACACCATCCAGCACCCGTTGAGCGCCTCCCACTGCGCTATCTGGCTGGTTGGCGTACGATACTGCCCGTTATTACGATCCCAGCCTGGGGCGGTTCATTTCGGCGGATACGATGGTTCCCGGCGCTGGGTCATTGACGATCTCACCGAACGATGCGGTGGCAGCTGGGGCGTGGGGCCAGCGGAGTGGTGGGCCAGCTAACCCGCAGCAACTCAATCGCTACAGTTATGTGCTCAATAATCCGGTGCGCGGGACAGACCCGACAGGGCATTGTCCGATGTGTATCGGAGCGCTTATCGGTGGAGGGATTGATCTTGCGGTTCAATTCGTAAGTAATGGGGGTGATGTAGCGAAGGTCAATTGGGTACAGGTAGGTGTGAGCGCGGCTGTTGGCGCAACCGGGGTCGGTCTTGGTGGTGTGATTGCCAATGCAACAAAGTCAGTAGCGCTCAATATCGCACTCAATACCGTTGCAAGTGCTGGCGTCAGTGCTATTGGTGCTGAGGTTCAAAATCGCGCGCAAGAAGCATTAACACCTGGTCAGTTTGCGCCAGTTGATCCTATTCGTGCGGCCGCGACAGGTGCGGCTACCGGCGGTCTTGGTGCAGCGATTGGAGAAGCTGCGAGAGTTGGAACGAATGCTCTAGCTAACGCTCGCTACAACAGCTTGACACTATCAGAGAAACTTATCACGAGTTCTAGTGCAATTATACGTGACCCAACAGTACGTTCGATTTATGATCGGATGTATAGCTTCGGCGGTCTCGTCTCCACAACTTTCAGCAATGTAGGGCCAGCAGTGCCTGCTACGATCACGGATCGCCTACCAACATCTTCAGGAAAATAATCATGCAACGCTTTTGGACTGCGATCATGCGTTCAATACCACTGTGGGTTATCATTCTTATCTTCTATAGTTTGGGTGGCCTAGCTGTAGGGCTGGGGGCCTACATAGTAGGCATTTTACTGAACAATTCATTATCGTTGCCCTTCTTTGCAGGAATAGGATGTGTCGTGGGATTGGTCCTCGGAATTTGGGTAGTCATCGAACGGTAAAGCATGCCGAGTCAGTGATTAGGATGCACATTATTTTTGATAGGCTGTTCTAATAGTGAGGTTATTTGCTTGATTTCTATGAAAGGAACAGCCTTTACTCGACGAGATACAAAAACCTTGCCCTTGCCTGATTGTTCAATAATGTACTGTATTGCGAATACAGCCGCATTGTATCGCGTCAGCGCTCCAAGCAACAATCCCCGCTCCTTTCCAGATGAACGTTTAACTAGCACCACCGCACCCTGCCCACTGCCCTGTCTCGCCCCTGAGTGTCGTATAGCGCGCCTTATCGGGTACTGAGCCACGTCTGACCGCCCCGCAACCCCGTGCTACAATGGCGAAAACGCTGCGCTTCCTGCACCTTTCCAGATGAGCGACTACCGCAGCACTGATTGAGCGCATCCCACTGCGCCATCTGGCCAGTTGCCGTACGATAGTGCCCGTTATTACGATCCCAGCCTGGGGCGGTTCATTTCGGCGGATACGATCGCTCCTAGTTTCGGGAACCCGCAGAACCGCAATCGCTACAGCTATGCGTTGAATAATCCGCTGAAATACACCGATCCCACCGGGCATTGTGCGAAAGATGGTAGTGATGGAGAGAATACTGGTGATTGTGAGGCTCGCCTCCAGGATCTTGGTCGGTTCGGAATAACCATCAGCGATTATAGTGGTGGGCTTTGGAGTCTTGAGGAACTGACGATCTTTCTCCAAGGGGCGAACGCCTTACGCACAGCTATCGGCTGGAGTATGTCGGAGTTCAATCACTATGTTGGTCCTGTGCGTGCCACACAATCCACTGATTGGGCAGGAACCGCCTGGGTTGGTTCTGGTGCGAGTGCATTAACATCTCCCGGTGCAGGTTATGCCGACATGACCTTCTTCCAGGGAGCTATTAACGGTATTATCGACGGACGGAATATTTTTCTAGAAACCGTCGTACACGAACTTGCGCACGCCTGGGACTTCGCTGGAGGAAATGGAAATTCATTCGGACTGATGGCAGCAACGCGATCGTCATATCGTGATCCGACTTTTGATGAAATTATTGATGATCTTTCACATGGAAGAGCTACAGGAGCCAAATACGTGACCACAGGAACGACACGTTATGGGCGTAATAATAGTTCAGAAGATTGGGCAGAGTCAGTATCAGCCTATGTACTTAACCGTCAAAGTGTTAACACAGTACGGATGAACTATATTGCAAACCTCTATGGTCCCACGGGCAGATATGGCGGTGGGGGCGGCTCACATGGCAATCGATGATTGCTTGGAGAAGCCTAGTAGCTGATGCGGAGATTGTAGAGCAATTCGTCCTCGCATCGGTATCTGAGCGCAAGAAGCATGTGAAATCCGTTGAACATATCGCGACAACCTCAGCGAATCACAAAGGTATGAGGCATTTGAAACCAAGGTCATATCATAGAAGTGCGCCGTGGTTGACATCCGCACTCTTTATGGCTGTAGTTATATTCTTGTCAGCGTGCGCCCTTGTACCAAAAACCACGCAACAGCAGATTGAAGCAGTTATGGCTGGATATCCAAGCGCAATCGGTTTACAGCGAACCATGCGTGCTGTTGATTTCGATACCGGGATCTGGTTTACCTTCACGACTAACGATCCGAAGGAGCAGATACTTACATACTACGATCGGCAGCTGCACAACCTTGGGTTCCGGGTTTCTCGCCCACCCTATAGTCTTGAGAACTACCATTTTGATGCGAGCTATGAGATCAGCGATTGCCCATTGTACGGAGCAGAGGTGAAAGTTGATGAAACAACAAAACAAGTAACCGTGTTGCTGACGATTAGTGTGTGTCGGTAGTTGTGGAGAACCACATCGGCTTGCTCGCTTCAGAATGTGTGCTGATGACGTTGGCTCAATCCGCTCATCGCGATAGCAGCGCAGGAATGTCGTGCAGCCTATTTATTGGGTAGGGTGTTTAGAACTGCTCTGACAAGGTGGAAACTTTACTCGGTCTGAACGACATGGGAATCCTTTTCAGCAAGCACAAAGCTTCTGCAGAGCCAGACTCAGGATCTAGCTGTTCCATAGCGCGCCTTATTGCGGATACAGCCGCTTCTGAGCGCGCTCCGACCCCGTGCTACAATGGTTGGCATGCATCCCCGCCAGTACCTTTAAATGCACACTCACTTTAGCATCGATTGAGCGCATCCTAATGCGGCATAGAGCCTCTGATCGTACGATAGTGCCCGTTATTATGATCCAACCCTCGGGCGATTCATTTCGGCAGATACGATTGTTCCGGGCGCAGGGTCGCTGACGGTTGCGCCGAATGATCCGGTGGCAGCAGGAGCGTGGGGCCAACGGAGTGGCGGACCAGGCAACCCGCAACAGCTCAATCGCTATAGTTACGTGCTCAACAATCCGGTGCGGAACGTCGATCCGAGTGGGCATTGTTTTGGCGTATTGGGTGGTATCGATATACTCATTTGCGCTGGTGTGGTCGTTTTTGTTGCAGGAACCATCGCCGCAGTTGCAGCATCGCCAAACAGTGGCTTCAATTGGAATGATTATAATTGGAGTGATTGGTCGTGGCCAGGTTCGATGGTTGAAACGGGTGCGCCGGAGACTGGCGATCAGCACAGCGCGCCAGAAAAACCATCGACTCTGGCACCAGGGCCACACGCTGGTGAGTCCATTCCTGCCAGAGGAACAGGGAGAGATTTTACTGATGCCGAGCGCGCAGATATTGATCGGATCGGACGAACAACAGGATGCCACACCTGCGGCTCTACCGATCCTAAAACCAAGAGCGGGCATTTTATTCCTGATCATCAGCCACCGAATGAACTAAACCCCTCAGGCGAAGAACAGCGACTGTTCCCACATTGTCTGGCCTGTAGTCGGAAACAAGGCGGTGATACGCGAACGCTCAAATACCGTTCTACTGGTAAGCCCGAATAATCGCATCCTTGGTGAGTACATGATTGACCGATTCACGATACAAACTGATCACTATCAGTTCTTTTTAGAAGATTCGTTGGCGGCGGTCGAGACCCCAGATCTCTGGGACGCCGATGCTTTACGGGCGATGGTCGGGGTCGCTGATGGGTTGATAGCCGTTGGAACGGTACGCTACGGTGGCGAGACACATGTGGTTGTCGAGGTTCGCACCGATAGCCCTCCGCTTGATCGCGATGTGTGGGATCAGATCGTTCAATGTAGCATTGGTGTTACGTCAGGAACGCTCTTGTTATCTAGTGTCGAAGGGATTCCTCGATCAGGCCCTCGGATCCAGGTGTTGCCCGGTGACTATCAGGTGCTCGTGTTATTTGGTAATCTTTCCTCAGTCACAGATGACAATGCGCGTAGTGGCGAAGATATCTATCATCTCATTCTATGGCCTGGATTACTGCAAGACGTGGTCATTTTGAAAAGTATGCAGACGTAATCCTATCGGAGGCGTTTTGTGGGTCTAAGGCGCAAGAACCACGATCCAGGAACCAAGCACTATCACCATGAATTGAGCGCAGCCGTGGCATGATCAACGAGCATTGGTAAGCTACCACCGTCCCTTACACGCCCAAGGTCGCAGCGCCTGGCTGCTTGGAGGTTGTAGGCAATATTGCATTTGGTTCCCACAAACAGGCCAATCCTCAGCACAACACGAAGCCAACATTCCGCACCAAACCAGCACCCGTCCAGCGCACCCCACTGCTTCAATTTGCCCCTAACAGTTCAATAGCGCGCCTTATCGGATGGAGCGCCCCTTTCCAGGCCGTCCCACTGCGCCATCCCACGGTAGGATAGTGCTGGCAGATGGTTGTTCGATCACACCGCTGGTGGTCAACCAGATTGTGCTGCCGCATGGATGACTATCGTTGGAGGTACCTCGTTGACGGATTTTACCACCGCGCTTACTGATGCTCAGGCCTACACCGCCTACAGCTATGCCCAAAACACGCGCCAAGCCTATGCCAGTGATTGGCATCGCTTCACCATCTGGTGTGCTACCCACCAGCGCCGCGCACTGCCGGCCACACCCGAAACGATCCTTGGCTACATCGGGACACTCGTTGACCAGGTGCAGGTGGCGACCATTGATCGGCGGCTGTGCGGCATTGCCTTCTACCATCGCCAAGCCCGGCAGCCCGATCCCACGGACGATCCGGAGGTCGCCACGGTGCTGCGCGGCATACGCCGCAAGCAGGGCACTGCGCCCATCGGCAAAGTGCCGATCACCGTTGATCTGCTGCGCACGTTGGTCGCTGCTTGTGGTGAGAACTATCGCGGAATCCAAGAGCGTGCACTCCTCCTCCTTGGCTTTGCAGGTGCCTTTCGCCGTAGTGAGTTGGTGGCCGTGCGGGTGGATGACCTAACGTTTGTGCCGGAAGGGCTGATCGTCCGCGTGCGTCGCTCAAAAACCGACCAAATAGGTTTGGGAACTGCCAAAGGCATCCCGTACGGTGCCAACCTCGCAACCTGTCCGGTGCGAGCGGTGCGGGCCTGGCTGAAGATCGCTGGTCTGCGCTCGGGGCAGGTGTTCCGCGCACTGACACCGCATGGACACGCTACATCTCGGCCCCTGCCTGCCTATGCCGTTGGGCGGATCATCCAACGCGCCATACGACACCAGGGTTTAGATGCCACACGCTATGGTGGCCACAGTCTGCGCGCAGGATTTGTGACTGCCGCCGCACGCGCTGGTGTTGCGGAACGATTGATTATGGAGCAAACGGGGCACACCGACGTGCGTACCCTACGCCGCTACATTCGCGACGGCGCGCTCTTCCGTGAGAACGCCGCTGCCCAAATTGGTCTGTAGGATTTGTGGCGATTCTGTTCAACAAGGGCTGATTCTGCGACGATCAGCCCTTCTCTGAACCCTGCGCCTGGGGTGAAGTCACGGAAGCTGTCACCGGGGGCAACGTAGCATTCGATCGGGAAGCACCCGATGACCGCCTTGTCCTGCGCCTGTGCGTCGGTGATCGCAAGCCGCGCATACACTGCAAACGACTCGCGACTGGCATGCTCAGAGGAGGGCTGGATCAGCGCTTCGTGATCGACGTGCCAACCGAGAACCTTGCCCGATACTATAACCCCGCATATCGTTTACGACGACGACATCGCAATCCATGGTTCCCTCGTGTTCATGGGCTGGCGCTCAACTCGGCTCAAGCTCAAAGCAGGGTGGGCGTTCGCCTGCTGCTCGTTGCCGTGCGCTCTTTCTCTACGGTCTGAGCTTCGCACCTGCGGCCACCCCGTCAAAGGTGCGCTTTGCGCATCCCGCTTTGCGGGCAGACCTTTGACAAGGCCCCAGCCTATGGTGCGCATCCTGACCTGCGAGACGAGGCGACGGCGACGAGCAGGGCGAAAAGGCAACGGGTGCCGTCAGAGACAGCCAAAAAGACATGACACCACTACCGTCATCGAAAACAGTGCTAACACCGATTACCCTGGTGTCAGCTTCGCTCCCACTTTGCCAATGATTGTGTCAGAACAATCTTATAGGTATAATATATCATATACGGAATACTATATTAAGGACATCATACCAATATGGACATACTGAATTGCGTATGATATAGTCGTCAGGTATTGAAATACGACTATTAAGGGAACATTCATGTCAGAAGTTATCGAGAAACGCCCGTTACATTTACGGCTGCGTGAGGTTGCAGAGCAGCGAGGGCATACTATGTCATCGCTGGCGCGTGATGCTCGATTGAATCTCAATCAGGTTCGGCGCTACTGGTACAACACAACCAATGGACTAGCAAAAGGCCCGCCGCTGCGCGAGGTGTCACTTCCTTCGCTAGAGACATTGGCGAATCTCCTTGAGGTTTCACCTGCAGATCTGCTTTCACAAGAATGTATCGTGCAGGAGCGGATAGAGACGGATACCATTAGCCTACCAGTGAAGCAAAGACTCGAACAAATCGCATCATAAAAAGCAGGGCGGCGCTGTAACGCCCCCTGCATGGCCCTGAGTGTAACTTCAGAGCAGTGCTATTTTAGCGCATCAGAAAGGGAGAACAGACATGTCAACCCGACGCCCTGTACCTGCTGGGAATGATGACCCTGAATTATTGGCGATTCTACTCGCGGGGCAGCAGGCATCTGCCCCGATTGCGGCTCCAGTTGTAACAAATCACCCTGCTGTCGCGGCTGTATCCAGTGTTAGTAGCCGAACCAATAAGCCTCGCAAGCCTAGTGCAATCATTCGTGGTGAGGATCTGGATGCAGCACGTCCCTACTTCAATCGGGTATTTGCGGCGATTCTTCTGACACTCTCTTTTGCAGGAACCATCATTGCAATCAATGGTAGCTGGCCCGCTCCGTGGTGGGCGCTCTGGACGTGTTCAACAATTGCGCTCGCTGGTGGTATCGTTATCCAGGCCGGATGTACTCTCATTGAATGGTTCTTCCGACATCAAAAGAAAAGCCTCCCATACATTGGTGCAATGGGATTCGATGTGACTGGTACAGCTATTGGCTTCGGCCCGCTATTTGTTCCGAGCCTTACAAAGTCATTTATTGGTATGCGTGTCGAGGCGGATACCGCAACGATTCTCGCGTGGATAGCAATCGTGCTGGTTTCTCTCTGGTTGGCCTACTATCCGGAAGCATCGCTGATTGATTAGAGGCTGCTATGAATAATCAGGAGTGGGGTAATGCGGTTCTAGCCTGGGCGATGCTGGCATGCGGCGCGGGTGGCGCGCTGACAATGCTATGGGGTTGGATACGTAGGAAGCAACTAGAGCGTGCAGCGCGAGTCGATGAATCGCCTAATGTATTGCCGCGTGATACCATCGCTGAGGCCCGCAGTAAGATTAAAAATGGACGGCTGCTCTCGGTTGGTTGGCTCGGCATCCTGAACTTGCAACCCGATAATTACCCGCATACCCTGATTATTGGGGCAACAGGTACAGGTAAGACAACCTTCACGCGGGCGTTGCTTTCGGCTCGGCCTGGGCGGGTTGCAGTCCTAACACCGAAACCCGATCCGAATGATTGGCCGGGTGTGCCAATTGTGACGATTGACGATACCGGGCGATTTACTGAACTAACCGAAGCATTTGCTGCGCTCGATACTGAGGTACGGGCGCGGCTTGTGGCATCAAAAAAAGGGCAGCCAATCGATGAACCACTCACCATTGTGTGTGATGATTGGCCTGTTCTTGCAAGGGAATGTGGCGCGGCTGCTACTGATGTGTTCAAGACCGTTGGGCGGCTCGGTCGTTCGCTGGGTATGCGCCTAGTGGTATTGAGTCAGTCAGATCGTGTTATGTCGCTGGGCATTAAGGGTGAAGGGGATGCAGTTGAGAACTTTGCGCGGGTCGTCCTGGCGCGTGGGCACAAGGCAACGCTAGAGCTTGATGAGCTACAATTGCCGCTCGATACATCCGCCGTGCCTCAGCTTGCCAGCGAACCCGCTCCGATGAATCACTGGTGGAATATCCCGATAGTGGTAGCTGCTACTTCTGGCGTGCTGTCAGTTCGCACCTTACCCACTGGACGACAAGCAGCAACACCGGATGCAGATCGGGTGCTGCATGGATTGCTCGATATGCCAGCAGTAGCAACGGTAGCAACGGTAGCAACGGGCATTGCTACTGAACGCAACGCCATAAACGTCCCCGTTGCTACATTGCTACCTGAGCCATTGCTAGGTTCAGAAGTGCCAGAATCACTCCCTCCTGACATTGCTGTGCTGATTGCTAGTGTTGATTGGGCAACGGTTGCTAAAATTATCGAGGGGGGGGTGAGCGAGACTCTGGTACTCAAATCGCTTGGGTTTCCTGCTGGCTCAACCAGTATCAAGTATCGAGCAGCGAAGGCCCGACTACAAGCGGCCAGGGAGTTGCTCAAGAAATAACGGCGGATATACCAATGCCAGCAGGAGAGTCGGGCTACATCCCTCGTATGATGATCTGGCGTCTGCAATCAAAATCGGCTACTCGACCAATCTAGCGAATCGGGTAGCCACCCTCCAAATCGCAAATGTGCAAAAACTCGTACTGCTTGGCTACCGGCTAGGTGAGTATAGCCTAGCACTTGACTCAGACAGTATAATCAATTTAGATGTTCAAACATTTAGAAATATACAAGTATACACGCTTATATTTCTACATTTCTAGATACTTGGGTATCCAAACGTCTGCACATCTCAACATGTAGGAGCGACATGATCATTACGATTGCAGGTTTCAAAGGGGGCGTTGGTAAGACCACGAGCGCCATACATTTTGCTGCCTACTTGCAGAAGCTCGCCCCAACCGTTCTGGTGGATGGAGATCCGAACCGCAGTGCGACGACCTGGGCTCGACACAACAAGCTCCCGTTCAAGGTCGTGGATGAGCGCAGCGCGGCTAAACATGTGCGCAACTATGAGCACATTGTGATCGATACCAAAGCCCGCCCCGAAGAAGAGGACTTGAAGGCGCTGGCCGAAGGGTGCGATGTGCTGATCATTCCGACGAAGCCAGATACGCTGTCGCTCGATGCGCTGCGTTTGACCACGAGTACGCTGCGGAGTATCGGCGCGACGAACTATCGTGTGCTGCTGACCATCGTTCCCCCAAAGCCTAGTCGGGATGGAGAGGAAGCCTATGCCGCGTTGGTACGGGCGGATTACCCCGTCTTCAGCACGCTGATTCGCCGCTTTAAGGCGTTCGAGGACGCAGCGACGGAGGGCGTTCCGGTCTATGCACTGACGGGTAACAAGAATGCCCAAGAGGGGTGGAGCGATTATGCTGAGGCAGGGAAGGAAATCCTTGTATGAGTGCTCGCCGCAGTAAGTTTCAGGATCTGCTCGACCAGCGCGAGCCATCGGTATCGCCGCCAACAGCGGAGGCACCACCCGTCGATACGCCACAACCGTTGCCCGCACCTGCGCCTCCCGCCAATGTACGCAGTAAAGCCCTTGCCAAGAGCAAAGACCCGGACTACACACCCGTGACGATCTATATACGGAAAGATACGTATCAGAACGTCCAAATGCGCTTGCTCACCCAGGGACGACACCGGGAAGTCAGTGAGTTGACCAATGAGCTTTTCCTGGTGTGGCTGGCCGCACAACAATAATGCTAACGCACACATCGAGAAATCTAGACGTGTAAGCGCCTGGAAATCTAATTAGATACACATCGAGAAATCTAGACGTGTAAACACTTAGATTTTCCCAAAAACTTGCTTGATTAAAGGGGATATGTGATTGTCCATACAGAGGGGCAATCGCATCCGTGTTCACCCATAGGTTGTCCAGGTGAGCATTGTGGCAACGCTGCTGTAGAGTTTCCAATCGATGCTGGTGATAGTTGAAATAGCGAACAGGTGATCGACCCATCCGCTATGGTGTGCTATAATCGCGAAGATTAAGAAATACAACGCGGGGCAAGGCCCTGCCTGCTGAACTGAATAAAAACGAAGCGCCCGACCGCTTACGCGACCGAGCACTAGCTTCTTCGGGAACAATCACAGCCTTGCATCTGCGATTGTACCAAAGAAGCTAGTCATGGTCAAGTATTGCCTAAAAACATGTTGCTTGGAGCCAACATCATGATGGTTTAATTGCCATCTTTGTTGGCTGTAGCCGACATTTTTTCAGGAATGGTCGGGTATTGGAGGCACCAATGCCTGATCACCACATGGCCAGGTTGGTCGGTGTTATGAACCGCACCTTCCTGGCCCACCAGCCGCCCGCCCACGCCCGGATGACCGATCCAGGCTACGCTGCCAAATACTATCGCGTGTCGTCGCCCATCGGTGACGATGACCTGTGTGCCCATCTCGCCGGCGAGATCACGCTGGCCTGTCCGCTTGCCAATGACGGCATGGCCTGGGTTGCGGCCTGTGATATTGACACCGGTGGCCTACCCGCCATCCGATCAGTGTTGCACGCGGCTGAGGTGCGTGGCTGCCATGCCTACGGCTTTGCGCTGACCAGTGATACCCATGATGGTGGCCACATCTGGATCGTATTTGACCAGCCGCACCCCAGTCAGGATCTGCACGCCCTGATGCGCGACATCCTCAGCGATGCGGGCGTGCCGGGAGCTGAGGTCTATCCCAGCGCTGCCGATCTGCGTCTGCCTTTCGGGGTTCACCGGCGTTGCAATCGGCGGGGCGATCTGCTGCTGACCAGCACGGCGGCTCCACGCTCGATTGACGCCGACCCACTCGCAGCCCTGGATCACTTTGCTGCCCACATCCAGCACACGAGCAGCGCACCCGTCGAACAATCACGCCAGCTTCAGGAACAACGTCGGCATCAGCTTGATGAGCAGATCGCTGAAGCACGCACCGCCCAACCGCGTCTGCGTATTGGTGGCCAGCCCACTGGCATCGAGATCATTCAGGCGTATAACGCCATGACCGATCTGGTGCGACTGTTGGAGCAGTATGGTGGCACGCTCGCCTACTGCTACGCTGGCGGGAAGGTGCTGATGCACTGTGCCGCCACGCAGGATCATCGTAATGGTGACGCCTCTCCCAGCCTGATCGTGCAACCGGGTACGGGCCGACAAGTGGGCAAGCTGATCTGTGGCTGCTACAGCCCACAGTGTCGGCTGCACAACAACCCTAGCCAGGTCAAAGACCCGTTTGAGGTCTATTGCATCATGGAAGGTATCGACCACCGCGACGGGGTGAAGCGCCTCAGCCGCACGTTCAGCCCCACGACGGCCCGAAC